>Ga0207687_10002850_pt1 | contig 11743 bp, 13 predicted proteins | sample KBSM54metaG_FD_184399 | JGI IMG/M metagenome (GOLD analysis project Ga0207687, IMG submission 184399) | Miscanthus rhizosphere microbial communities from Kellogg Biological Station, Michigan, USA - KBS M5-4 metaG (SPAdes) (version 2) | ecosystem: Host-associated > Plants > Roots > Rhizosphere >... | reverse complement strand
CACCTCGCTCTTGCCCTCCAGCGCGCCGTCGACGGCGCGGCGCAGTTCGAGCAGATGCTCAAGTCGCTGCGGAGGCATTGCTAGGGCGGAAGAACTCATTCGAAAGCCATGTTAGCATGCGTTGGGCGTAGCCTGCCTCAAAGCAAGACGGCCAGAGTTCAGCGGATTTAACGATGTATCGTCAGGTTTTGCCAGGTGGGCGAACGGAATGCGACGGTTCCGAACCGCGGCGGCGGTGGTGCTCGGCCCGAATCGCCGGCGAGGCTGGAACGTGATCGAACGAATCGAGGTACGGGGTCTTACGCGGCTCTTTGGGTCGACCCCCGCGCTCCGCGCCGTGAATGCCGATTTCGAAGCCGGCAGCATGACATTTCTGGAAGGGCCAAACGGCGCGGGCAAGAGCACGTTGTTGGCCGTCATCGGTACCGTGCTCACGCCGACATCGGGCAGCGTCGTGTATCAGCCGATCGGCACAGAGCTTGAGCGAGTACGGCCGCACATTGGCTGGGTCGCGCACGAGTCACTTTGCTACCGAGAGCTCACCGCCCGCCAGAACGTCGAACTCGCGGCGCGGGTCTACGGTGTCGAAGTGGACGGCGCGTGGGCGCGGGTGGCGCCGCGCGTCGGTGCTTTGGCTTTGGCTGATCGGCGAGTGGGTACGTTGTCTCGCGGCCAACGTCAGCGCGTGGCGTTAGCGAGGGCTTTGGTGCACGCACCAGGCCTGATTTTGCTGGATGAACCGTGGTCGGGGCTCGATCGCGCGAGCGCCGAACACCTGCAAAAAGCACTGCTCGAGGAGCGCGAGCGAGGCGCACTCGTGATCGTGGTGAACCACGCAGACGGCCTCGCCGAGCGGATGGGCGCTCGCTGTTTGCGACTCGAGAACGGTCGGGTCGTCTAACTCTCGTCGCGCGCGAGTAACGCGTCCACTAACGAGCTGACGCCCTGGTCGTCGTTGCGGGCCAGCACCGCGCTGGGGGTGACGATTCCTAGCTCGGCGAGCTCGCGCGCGTTGCTACCCGTACTTGCGTCGGGTTCGCGGGCAGCGGACAGCACCACATGGTCGACGTGCTGATTACGCGCGGCCAGGGCCTGTAGCGTGGCGCTCAGATCATGCAGGACACCGAGCGCGTCTGCTGCGACCAGCATCCAGCGCGCCGGGCCGACCACGCGGGCGAGATCGAAATTGCTCAAGCCGGGCCCGAGCGGCGAGAAGACACCACCAGCCGTCTCGAGCACGGTCCAGTGTGCCCTATGTGGCGCTATGCGTAGGGCAAATTCAGCCTCGGCAGCACCGACCCAATCGCGGACCGCTGCGAGGTCGATTTCGACGCCTTCGGTGCGGGCCGCAAGGTGTGGGGAGACGGCGTTTCGCAGCGCGTAGAGCGGATGGGCCATGCCGATCGCGGCGGCGCTGACGGCGGCCAATGCTGCGGCGTCAGAGTTTGGGATGGGGTTCTCTGCGCCGCGAATCACCCCACTTTCGATCGGCTTCAACCCGAGCGCAGGTATCCTCCGTCGATTGAGCTCCCGCACGAGCGCGACCGAAACGCGCGTCTTTCCAACGCCGGTTCCGCAGCCCAGCACGACTACGCGCGGCACGCGGCCTCCACTGCGCTTGCCAGGCGCTTCACGTCCTCGAGCTCGAACGTCGACTTCACGGTGAGCCGAAGGCGAGCTGCTCCCAAAGCGACCGTGGGGGCGCGGATCGCCTGCACGAGGATCCCCGCCGCTCTCAGGTTTGCCGCTGCCGCCAGGACTCGTTCGTTATCGCCCAACACGATCGAAACAATGGGCCCAAACGAGTTCCTCGCCACTTCCAAGCCTGCTCCGAGCAACTTTTCACGTAGCGCCGCGGCGTTGTTGAGAAGCCGCTTCCGCGCTTCGTCGGCCTCCTGCGCCCCGCGCACCTGCTCTAAACTGAGCGCCGCAAGACGTGGAGAGGGAGCGGTGGAGAACACGAAGCTACGGGCTCGGTTCCAAAGATAGCTGCGCAGTGCCGTGGAGCCAGCAACGAAACCACCATGGCTTCCCACCGCTTTTCCGAGCGCTCCAATCAGGATATCCGGTCTCACTCCGTGCTCTGCGCATCGCCCAGCGCCGCGCGGACCGAAAACGCCCAGGGCGTGTGCTTCATCGACCACGAGGCAGGCGTCCTGCGCGTCGCAGATAGTCCGGAGGCGCGAAAGGTCTGGGCCGTCGCCGTCCATGCTGAAGTAGGACTCGACTAGGACCCAACACGCTCGCGCGGAGCGATGCGCGCCCAGCGCGTTGTCGATGGCATCAAGGTCGAGATGAGGCACGACCACGACCTGGGCTTTCGCGAGGCGAGCACCATCGATCAACGAAGCATGATTGCTCGCATCTGAAATGATCACGGTGCCGGCCGTGCCGAGCGCAGACACCAAGCCCAAATTCGCGGCATAGGCGGACGAGAACAGTAGGGCTGACGGGGTGCTCACCCAAGCTGCTAATTCCCGCTCCAGTGCCTGATGCTCTGGCGCCGTGCCATGAATCAAGCGTGATGCGCCGGCGCCTGCCGCGGACGTTTCACGTGAAACGAAACCGGCAGCCAAGCCCAGGTAGTCGTTGGAGGAAGCATCGATGAATGATTCGCCGAGCGCGGCTGCGGCCGCGAGCGTGGCTTTGCGGGCGAGGCCATCGTCTGGAACCCGCAGCAGGTGCGCCGCCTTCATCTGCGAGAGTTGCTCGTCCAAAAACGCTTCGAATCGCACGCCTGCGTCTTAGCATCGGGGGCGAAGACTGGGCACCGCTTCGCCGAGTACCCGTGGAGAAGATGCGCATTGCGAACCCGTTCTCTGTCTCGAGGTGTCTGGACGTCAGCGGCCGGAAGGAGGGCGCGCTACAGTCGGGATCCCCGGGATACGCTCCGCGGAGGTCGTTAGACTGGACCCGAAAAGCAGACGCATCACGAGAGGCGGGACGAATGGAGGTCCAGCAGAGTGCTGGCAACACGGTGGCGGGCGGGCACCAAGCCGCCGGCGGTTCTCCGGCGCTGACCATACAGATGGCGCGGGCTACCCAAGCGTGGGCGGGCGCACACGAAGGCGACCTCTGAGCAGTTGAACGGCGCCAGACTTCGCCTCAACGATGGCCGTACGCTGGGGGAGGCCGGGAAGACGGCACCCGTCGAGATGCGGTGAATCAGTCGAGTCGTCGAGGGACGGCTCCTGCAGCCGCGTTTTCAGACGCGCGGAATGCCAGTAGCGGAACCCGAGTCTCTCCATGCTGAGGCAACCTCAAACGTACGACGTCGACTTCGCCGCTCGACCCTGGCTCGTGGGGCTCGCTCGCAAAGCAGGAACGTAAGCAGACAGCGACGTTCGCCAACCGGCTTGTCGGGGCTTGATCGACCAAAGGTCAGCCCCACGCCGAGATATGGGAAGCATCTCACGACGTGGAGAAAGCCGAGATCCCAAGCGCCGGCCTTGTCGATCTCGGCACGCAAACCCAACCGTCGATTCACGTTTAACGGAGAGGACGGACCCGCGCTGAGCACCAGCGTGCAGCGCTCGTCAGTCTGCCCTTTGTTTCTCGTTCGGGCCGCGCGTCGACGACGGGACGCTCGAGCCCAGCAACCCGGGGCCGTCGGTCGTTCATGCTCGCCGCCGAAAGGTTTCACGTGAAACTCATAAAAACTCCGGCGCAACTATGAAATCATGTTTAATATCAAAGTATTACGTGTGTCTCGCGTACATGCGGTGCGATCGCGATCTCGGTCACCGCTTCAAGTTGGTTTGATTAACGAAGATTCAGCGCCTCAAGCGACACATTGAGATAGATTGCTCTTAATGAAGTGGTCAGCGCCCGAGCTGCTGCCCGCCCCTAAACGCGGGCGCTACGATCGCGGGTTGGCGCGCGAAGTGCGGCAGGCAGAACAGCGGGAGCGGCTGGTTGCTGCGCTGGCGTTCGTCTCCGGCGCCGGCCACGAACTGAGCGTCGCTACCGTCGTGGCACGGGCCGGGATGGGGCGAAGTACTTTCTACGAATACTTCGATGACATCGCTCACGCGCTCGCTGAAGTGAGTGCACGCGCTCAACGTGACTTTCTCGCTCGCGCTGAGCTCGAATTGGCGCTGGTGTTAACGCCACTCGAGCGCGTTCGTGCGCTCGCTCGCGCGTGGGCAAGCGAACTGCTCGAGAACCCGCACGTCATGCGCATTGGCCTTGCTGCGAGCGCCCCGACGCGAGACGTGGCGCAGCTCTCCTCCGTCGGCAGAACCCTGGTGGAATTGCTGGAGCGCGAAGCCCCGGCGCGCGCCGCTCTCCCGGGACTCGCGGATCCTCTGCGTCTGGTCGCGGTCGCCGCTGTTTCCGACGTGCTCGGTCGCAGTTATTTGGCCCAGCCCGAGACGCCGCCCGTCCCAATTCAGCGCGTCCTCTCCGAGCTCTTTTTGCGACTTCTTCGCTAGTTCGGAGCAGCACTGTGCAGCTGATGTGCGCTAGCTGTGGAAAACTTGGGCGTTCGAAATCGAGGTCGGTGAGGTTCTTTTCCGAGCCCGCACGAAGGCAAACCTGGGCATTTCCATGCTGGTCGCGGAGTGCTACGGTCGTCCGCGATGCCAAAAGGTCCGGTCGAGCTCCGTGTTGGCGGGCAGACCTACCGCGTCGTAGCGACTGCGGACGAGGCCGACTTGCACCGTCTGGCTGACGTGGTGGATGAGCGTCTGCGCAAACTCACTGCACCGGGCCGAGCGGTATCGCCGCAATCGATGCTGCTGGCAGCGTTGGCGCTCGCCCACGATCTCGAGGACGAGCGCAATCGCCGTCTGCAGCTCGAGAAGCGCTCGCGCGAAATGCTGAGCGGACTCGTCGCTCGAATCGATGCAGCGCTGGAAGCCGACTCAGCGGAAGCCGTTGAAGTCCCTGCCGCGCCCGCGCCGGCGCACGACGACGGCGAGGTCGAATTCGACTTCGGCCCCGGCCTCGAGCCCTGATTTTCGGCCTCAATCGCCCGGATCGGGCGTGGGTCGCAGCCATTCGTAGCCGAGGATGAAGGGCAGGGCGAGCCACAGCCCGTCGACCTGTATCCCTGCGTACAGGGTGTCTGCGTGGCCGCTCCCGAGCGCGACGTCACCGCCCAGCACCACCCCGCTCGCCATCGCGTAGCTGCCGTGAAAGTTGTGGCTGCGCAGGCCGAAGAACGCCTGGCTGGCGAGGCGCGCGTCGCTGCCGTTGCGGCTCGCGCTGCCCAGCGAGAGCACGATCGGAAAATCACCCTCGAGGGTTGGAATGAGCACGCTCACGCCGGCCCCCAAGCGAGCATCTTCGAACTTGGCGCTGGCGAGCGAGAGATATGGCCCGATGGCGAAGTCCGCGTTGCGCTCGCGCCCGAACAGCAAATCACCGTGTAAGGCGCCGCAAAACACCGTGCGCTTCCAGATCGCGCCATCGTGCCCCAGGGCACAGAGCGAGGTCTGGGCCGCGACGTTCCACTCGGGTTCGGCCTGCGAGAGCTGGGCAACCAACGAAGTCGCCGCGAGAGCAGAGAGGAATAGTGCGACGCGCATGGCTCTCGCGGCAATGCTCCCTTTGCTGTGGGGCTGCCGGACTCGCGTTACGGATGCACCGAGGGATTCATCGATGGATCGCGGCAGATGTCGAAGCTGGATGAGCACAGGGCGCACGAGAACGGGACGTCTTGGCCCAAAATGCAAGGCGGCGCGACGCTCGTCTGAGTCGACGTAGAAACTGCCGTGGCACACTTGTAGGGCGAATTCGCCGGTTGGGTGGTGTCCGGAGTGTCGTAGTTGATCAAGCAACCGGTGCAGACGGTGATTGGGAAGTCGAGCTCGCTCGACGTGACCGATTGACCGCCCAAAGTGTCCCCAAACACGCGAATTTTGGCGAGAACGGTGCCGGGCAGATTGGTGAGGGCGGCCGGGATGACGTTCACGGCCATGGCCGCGTACGAAGGCGCATCGCCCGCGGCAGCGTCGACGAAACCGGTGCCGACGGTCGAGTAAGAGCCGAGCGGCTTCCCGTCGACCGTGCTCAGCTTCACCTCGGCGCCGCGCAGCGAGACGCGCGACGTTTCCGTGCGCAGCTGCTCGCGAGAGCCTTGCTGTGTGAGCTGATTGCCGACCAGCACGAACGCGGTGTAGCTCTGAGTAAACGCGAGATCCAACGTGCCTTGCGCGAGGAAGGGGTCGGTCGTGTCCGCCTTGGCGATGCACGTCGAGTGATTCAGATCGAGGACGCCCACGACGAACAGCGAGCTGTTGTTGGTGGCGCAACTCGGCGTCAAAATCGCCGAAGCAAGAACGAGTGAACCTGCCGTGAGCAGATACTTGGAGATCAGACGGGGCATGGAGACCTCGAGGGCTGCGGCGCAACGAGGAGTCGCGCGCACGTCAGTGAAGTGTACCGAGCGCGCCCGCGCGACGCCAAGATTGGTGCGAACTCGCCTTATTGAAGTGGCGAATTTTCGAGCAAAGTGTGGGTCAGTGTGCGAGCGCAAGAACCTGCTCGCGCAGCTCGGCGAGTGGAATCGCGACCGTTTCGACGTGTCCGAGTTTGCGAGCGAACACGAAGCGGACCGCGGAGCCAGCTCGCTTCTTGTCATGACCGATGAGCCCGGTCGCTGCGGCCAAGGGCTGGCCGATGAGCGAGGCCGGCAATCCGAGGCGACGCAGCAGTTCGAGCGTGCGCACACTCAAGTCCGCCGGCGTGTGTCCGAGTTTTTCGCCGAGTTGTAGCGCCGCGACGAGCCCGAGGCTCACTGCTTCGCCGTGAGTGAGCCCGAAATACCCGGCTTGAGCCTCGAGCGCGTGCCCCACCGTGTGCCCGAGGTTCAATACGGCACGCAGCCCGCTTTCACGCTCGTCGAAGCTCACGATGCGCGCCTTCACGCGTACCGAGCGTCGGACGATCTCGGCAATGACTTGGGGATCGCGCTGGGCGATGCCCTCCGCCTGCTGCTCCAAGATTTCGAACAGCCGGGGATCCCCGACTAGCGCTGTCTTGACGACTTCGGCGAGTGCGCTGTGAAAGCCGCGGTCGGGCTCCGTGCTCAGGTAGCTCACGTCACACAGCACGCCGCTGGGTTGCCAGAACGCGCCCACGGCGTTCTTCGCGGTTTCGAGATCCACGCCGGTTTTGCCGCCGACCGAGGCATCGACCATGGCGAGCAGCGTCGTCGGCAAACCGATCCAGCGCACGCCTCGCATCCACGTTGCAGCGGCGAAACCGGTCATGTCCGTCACGACACCGCCCCCCAAAGCGACGAAAGTGGCCTGGCGATCGGCGGCGCCAGCCAGCGCCGCGCGCCAAATGCGCTCCACCGTGCCGATGTGCTTATGCGTTTCGCCCGGCTCCAAATCGATGCGGACGACCCTCGTCCCCGCGTTGCTCAAGGCCCGTTCGACGCCCGCACCATGCAACGGGGAGACATTGCTATCGGAGACCAGTACGCAAACCGGACTGCCCGCGACGAGCTCCCCGAGCCTTCCCGAAGTGATTCCGCTGCCGACTTGAACCGCGTACGAGGCTTCGCCAGCAGCCACCGCCAACTCATCGCGTTCCCAGACGCGTCGCACGCCTGCGCTCACCGTTTCTATCGGAGCTTCGCAAGAAATGCGCGCATGCGCCTCCGCATAACAGCGGGCGCGGAGCTCGAGCAGCTCATTGACACGGAGCTCCGGGTTCGGCCCGCCAAGAAGCGGTCGAGGCCCTTGAGCAAGCGCGCGGCGTGCAATCTCCGGCGCGCTTGCTTCCAACGTCACGACCACGGCCTCGTCCAACGCGCGTAACCGGAGGTCGCGCGATAGGAGCGCGCCACCGCCGACTGCGACCACGGCAGGCTTGGTCGAGGGATCCGCTCTATCCAAGACCCCCAGAAGTGCTGCTCGCTCCAGGGCGCGAAACGCCGGCTCGCCGCGCTCCGCGAAGAGCCGCTCGATCGAGGTTCCTGCCTCGCTTTCGATCTGACGGTCGAGATCGACGAATGGATGTCCGGCCTCACGAGCGACTCGCTCGCCGATGGTGGACTTTCCGGTGGCCATGAAACCGTTGAGAATGAGCGGGCGTTGCATGATGGATTGGATGAGAAGAGACCGAGCTGCGGGCCGGTTGCCGCAGAGCTTGCCGGAGGTGCGTGCAACGCGCCAGACCGACTCCGCTAAAGTGTTCGTCTGATGTCTGAACTACAGATCCAAAACCGTTCGGGAGCGCTGCGGATTCGCGTGCGAGTGAAGCCCCGAGCGTCTTTTAGCCGAATTCTCGGGGTGCGAGAGGGGGTGCTGGAGGTTTCCCTGGCGGCGCCGCCGGTCGATGGGCAGGCAAATGCCGAACTCATCAGCACCTTGGCGGAGGTGCTCGGTCTCCCCAAGCGCGCCGTAGAAATCGTCACCGGCGACGGTTCTCGAACGAAGCTCGTCTCCATCACCGGCCTCACGGAGGCGGATTTTCTGGCAAAGCTGCTCGAGTCTGCGCGCCCGGCCTGATTTTCGGATATTTATCGGATTGCCCGATAGCCAGACACGCTGCCGGGGAACAGATTCATACTGTAGGAGACGGCAAGCTCAGCACCGCCGCGATACCCGCATGGAACTCCGTTTCGCAAAGTATGAAGGCCTCGGGAACGACTTTTTGGTCGTCGACGCGAGTGATGACCGTCTACTCGACGCCGACCAGGTGAGCGCGCTCTGTGATCGCCATTTCGGGGTCGGCGGTGACGGCGTGCTTCTGGTGACACCACCACGCAGCAGCGGCGCGCGTGCGTCCATGATTGTGCTGAATGCGGATGGCAGCCGTCCCGAGATGTGCGGCAACGGCTTGCGTTGCGTGGCTCTCGAACTAGCGATCAAAGACCGCGCGGCAGGGCTGAGCTTCGTCGTCGATACCGACGCAGGCCCCCGGCAGGTCGCGGTGGATCGTTCGGAGCGTAACGCCACCGTCTCCGTCGACATGGGGCGCGGCGTGCCGGAACCGGATTTCGTGCATGCATTCAACGGCGCCGAACTCACGTTTACCCGGGTTTCCATGGGCAATCCGCACGCGATTGCGTTCGATACCGGGCTTGCGGAGCGCGCGCTGGACGAACTCGGGCCGGCCATCTCGCGAGCCTTCCCTGCCGGCACGAACGTCGAGCTAGTGACCACGCTCGGGCCGCGCGCGCTGGAGGTGATCGTGTGGGAACGCGGAGTCGGCCGGACGCTGGCTTGCGGTACCGGTGCGTGCGCGGTGGCGGTCGCTGCCGCACGCCAAGGGCGCGTGCCCTTCGACGAAGCGATCGAAGTCCGGCTTCCGGGCGGGGCGCTGCACATTACCGTCGCCCGAGAATCACTGGCAGTAACGATGAGCGGTCCTGCTCGACAGGTATTTTCGGGTGAGGTCCGAGTGCGGTGAGTTTCGACGCCAAGGAATCGCGTTACGACTTGAACGTCGTAGCGATCGTCTCGAGCTCGGACGCCATCGAGTTGATGAGTCGAACGCTGAGCCCTTCGGGCGATCGTCTGAGCGTGGCGACCGATTTGGCCGAGGGTTTGGTGCGCATTTCGTCGCAGGTGCCCGACGTTGCCTTCGTCGACGTGACGATGGGTGACAACGCGGGTCTCGCGGTGCTCCACCACATTCGTGCACTGGCCCCGAACGTCACCGTCTTCGCGTTGACCACGGCCGATCGCCTGGCGCTCGGCATGCAGGCAGCCGCCTTGGGCAGCGCAGGAACACTCGTCATGCCGCTTTCGGGCGACGAATTGCTCAACGCGTTGTCGGACGTGCGCACGAGGTTCGCGGAGCGCGTCGAGCGCACCCGCCTCGAGCGCGTCGCTGCGGCGTCCGGAAGGCAGGCTCTGATCGTCGAGCGAGTGGCCGAGATTGCCGAGTCCGCCACCCGCCGCGAAGCAGCGGAACGGCTCGCCGAAGTGCTCGTTTCGGGCGTGGGCGTGTTGTCTGCGGTTGTCTACATTCCTGCGGCGGAGGGCTCGCGCCAATTGATGCGCGTTGCGGACCGTGGGGGCGCGCCCGATACCCCGAGCTTCTGCGACGAGATGGAGCTCTTGAATCACGCTCGCGAACGCGGGCTCGAGATCATGCGCCTCGCCTTGCGTCGCGAGCAAAGCGGTTTGGTGTTGATGGGCAAGATGGCCGACGGCGGCGATGCGGACGCGGCATTTCCGCTGCTTCCGCTGATCGCCGCGCAGGCCACGACGGCTCTGGCCTTGATTGGTGCCAAAGAACAGTCGCACCGGGGGGCCATGAAAGACCCGAGTTCGAGCGCCTATACGTTTGCGTACTTCGTCGACGTCGCCGGGCGTGAGATCGACATGGCGCGTCGCCACAGCCGTCGTTTTGCGCTCGCGACCATCGGCGTGCAGTTCGAACAGCCGCTCGATTCCACGGTCGAGCCGACGGTGTTGGTCGCCGACCAAGTGCTGTCCGCGGTGCGCGACACGGACGTGCTGGCGCGCGTCGACGCCAACGAGTTTTACCTGCTGCTACCGGAAACGGGGGGGCTCGGCGCGCATACTTGTCGCCGGCGTGTGCTTGCAGAACTCACCCAGCGCGCGCGAGAGGCCGCTCCTGGTCGTTTTTCGGTCTCCGTAGGAGTGGCCAGTTTCCCGCACGATGGCGGTGATTTGTCGCGCTTGCTGCGGGTAGCCAAGCATCGCGCCGAGGCGGCCCACGCGAGTGTCGTTCAGCAGCTCGGCTTGGGTGGCGCGTCGATCGCGTCGCTCGTCGATACGCTGCTGGCCCAGGTCTGCGCGGGCGGCGTGACTGCGCGCGGTCTGGAAGCTCCGCACTACATCGAGCTGCCAACGATGGACGTCGTCGGGCTTGCGCTGGCAGCGGTCTCCGAGGCGTCGCGCGCGGGTCAAGCTCGGATCGTCGCTTCGGTGCACCCGGGCATCAGCCTGGGCGGCGCGGTCCGCGCTGAATACGGCCGAGACGGGGAGGGCGTTCGCTTCGACGCGGTCGACCTAGCGGCGCTCGAAGGCTGCGGGAATCTCGAGATTTTGTGTGTGGTCGCCGAGCATGCGGCCTACGTGCTGCTCGGGCGGACCGAAGGGAACGTCGTTCGCGCCGTGCACGCGGCCGATCCTCTTTTGGTCGATTTGGTGCTGCGTAAGTTGTCGGATGCAACCGAATTGAGGCTCGCTGATTAATGTCCCGCTCCGTGCTCGTCGTTGAACCCGACTTCGATGCGCTGGGCACGCTCGCGTCGAGCCTGCGCGAGCGTGGCCTCGAAGTCGCGATCGCCGATGGCCCGCACAGCGCGATCGAACGCGCACGCGCGGCACCCCCGGACGCCGTCTTGGTCGCCGCACGCATCATTCAGGAGAGCGCGCTCAAGGCTAAATTTGCCGCAGATCCGCTGTTGGCGGGCGCGGCGTTCTTCACCCTCTATACGCAACTGCCAGACCGCGAGCTGCACGCCGACGAACTCGATGTCAGTGAAGTGCAGGACATCGCGCGTCGCATGCTGTCGTTGCCAACGCGGGCGGGCTCGCCCGTGGCGGAGAGCGGGGATCTGCGCGGCAACCTGCAGCAGATCGGCACGTTGGACTTGCTGCAGCTGCTCAGCATGAACCGCCGCAGCGGCTCGCTGTCCATCACGACACAAGCCGGAGCCGGCGAAGTGCGCCTCGCCGACGGTGAGGTCGTGGACGCGGTGTACCGGCGTCTCGAGGGGGAAAAGGCGTTATTTCGGCTGCTCGCGGAGGCCGAGGGGGTGTTTTCGTTCGCCAGCGGCGCCCCACACGCGCTTCGACGCATCGTG
>Ga0207687_10002844_pt1 | contig 11752 bp, 10 predicted proteins | sample KBSM54metaG_FD_184399 | JGI IMG/M metagenome (GOLD analysis project Ga0207687, IMG submission 184399) | Miscanthus rhizosphere microbial communities from Kellogg Biological Station, Michigan, USA - KBS M5-4 metaG (SPAdes) (version 2) | ecosystem: Host-associated > Plants > Roots > Rhizosphere >... | reverse complement strand
CGTCCGACCGATCCCGCCGCCGTCTACAACCAGGCCGTAATCTACGAGAAGCAGGGCGAGCTGGTGAGGGCGGTCGAACGTTTCCATCGCTACTCCGAGCTCGAGTCCGACGCCGACGCGAAGGCGGCGGTCGATCAGCGCGTCTTCGCCCTCGACAGCGAGATCGACGACATGAAGACGAAGATCGTCTGCTCGTTCTGCGGACTTCGCCTGCCGATCGGCGCCGGCTGGTGTCCGCGCTGCTGGCACGGTCCGTACCTCACATCCTCGCCGGTCTGGAGCTCGCTGCCGTGCGTCGACGGCGCGTCCGCCACGCGCGCGACCTATTTCGCCGAGGATCGCTTCAATCGCAACGATTCGCTGCCATGTCTCTTCCCCGGCACGATGCTCGACTCCCTGCGCTATTCGCCGGTGAAACAGAAGGCCATTCAGGACGCGCGCAAGGCGGAAGGCTGGACCTACAACGGCGAGATCATTCAGGGGCGTCCTGACGTGAAGTTCGTGCAGGGGAGCGAGTCGCTCGAGCGGGTGCTGGCGACGAACAGCGGCGAGGTGCTGAACTACGCCGCGCACAAGGCCGGCGAGGCGTGGCTGCTCGATCGCGAGGACGTGATCATCGAGGGGCAGAAATACACCGTCCGCTACACATTCGACGGCGCGAGCCGCATCGTTCATCAACAGGTTGACTATCAGAACGCGGCGGCCTGCAATCACCTCGTGTCGATGAACGCCGACTACGCCTACGCGAACGACGCGCTGACGGCCGTGGCCATCAAAGGCGGATACGAAGGCTATGTCGCCGAAGGCCTGCCGAAGACCGACTGGCAGGCGAACGTGGCGATCTCGTACGACGACAAGGGGCGCGTGGCAAAGGAAGAGCTGGCGGTGACGTCGCTGCAGAAAACGTATGCGCAGCGGCCGGTCGGCGCGATCCGCGACGAGGTCTCGCGCATGTATCCGTCGATGCGCACGAAGCGTCCGGTCGAAGGGATCAATCGCGGCGACTTCTGCGCCACGAACGGCACGCTGCTCCTCGGCAACGCCGTCGACCTCCGCCCGTTCTACGCGATGGGGCCCGCGCTGGGATGGCTCTTCCCGTACGGCGTGATGCGCGCGGTGGTGACGTTCACCTATCCCGATTCGTACGTTCTTCCGCCCCGGTCAATGCTGCGCGCAGACGCAGCATCTCCGGCGGCACCGCGATGAGTGGTGTTCGGTCGTCGTACGTGGGTCAGTGCAGCGCGGTGTAACCGGAGATGCTGCGTCTACGCGCAGCATTAAAAGGTACGACCCACCGAGACATACGGCTCGCGATAACGCCGCGCCGACTTCCCCCAGATCCATTGGTTGTAGCCCGCCTCGACGTTCGTGGCGCGGGCGACCGGAATCACGATCGCCACGCCTGCGCGCGCCATCGACGCGTCGTTGAAATTGAACGTGGCGTTGGCGCGGAAGCGATCGTCCGGCTGCGCGGGCGAGTCGTTGCCGAGGCTGCGGACGGCGGTCATCGTGCCCTTGATCGTCGTGCCGCGCCAGCCGAGCGGCCAGCCGATTTCGGCCGTCAACGGCAGCTGATTCGCCGGCGCCCCTTCCCGCCACGTGTAGCCGGTCTCGAGCTGCATCCAGCCCTGACCGTCGCGGATCGAGTGGCTGACGAGGTAGGACAGCGTGTAGTCGTGTTTCAGAACGCCGCGCCACTCCGAGCTGACCCCGTTGACCTTGCCGCTGGAGTCGAACGTGTGCCGGTTGTAGACGCCGGAGCGATCGTAGAGCGCGGGTGTACGCATCGTCGCCGCGATGGCCATCGGCCAGCTCCCTTCGCGCACCCCGTACTTCAGGCCGAGCCAGGCGTCGGAGAAGCCGACGTTGCGCTCGAGGTCCGTGTGCGGCCCCTCGAGGCCGTGCAGGTACGTGATCAGCGCTCGCGCCGAGAGGTGGCGGAAGATGCCGAGCTCTCCCGAGAGATAGCCGTACCGGAAGTCGTGGTACGCCGGCACGCGCTGGCCGGCGACGGTGGTCAGGTTCGGAAACGAGTTCCCCTTCGCGTCCCACGAGCTGCTCGCCGTCTTGCGGCTGAAGCCGAGCTGGAGATCGCCCTTGCCGGGCGCAGGGACCCAGGCCCCTCCGCAGAAAGCAACGGCGGGAACGATGAATGAAATGAAGACACCGATAGCGACTACATGCCTCATGTGTTGATACCTCGCGGGTTGGGTTGGAGTAAATATCCTACACCGGGTTGCTGTACGGAAGGCAGTAGGGATCGTCCTCCGTGCATCCGGAAAACTCGAACTGCACCGTCACGTGCGCGATGCCGAATTCGTGCGCCAGCATCTCGTTGACGCTGGCCAGCATCGACGCCGTGGTCCGCAGCGGGACGTCGCCCACCATCAGGTGACACGACATCGCCGGCCGCGCCGGACCGATGGCCCAGATGTGCAGGTGATGGACGCCGGAGATCCCTTCGATCGAGGCGAGCGAGCGTTGCACCTCGTCCGGATCGATGCCGGCGGGCGTTCCTTCCAGCAGTAGATTCGCGGCCTCGCGGAAGATCCCCCAGCTCGACCAGAGGATCAGGATTCCGATGACCACCGACACGGCCGGATCCCACGACGTCGAGCCGGTGACGCGGATCAGGATCGCGGCGACGATGATGCCCGCTCCGGAAAGCGCGTCGCCGAACATGTGCAGCACGGCGCTGCGGATGTTCATGTCGTCGCGCCCTTCGCGGACGAGCGAGACGGTGATGGCGCTGTTGAGGGCGATGGCGATCGCCGCCGTGCCGATCATCCAGCCGCTGTCGACGGCATGCGGGACGCGGAAACGCTGAAAAGCCTCGAAGAAGATGAAGATCGTGAAGGCGACGAGAGTGCCTGAGTTGACGAACGCGGCGAGGATGCCGGCGCGCTGGTAGCCGAACGATTTCTCGACCGTCGGCGGACGGCGCTCCAGCTTCACGGCGACGAGGGCGATCAGCAGCGCGAGCGTGTCGGTGAAGTTGTGAAGCGCGTCGCCGATGAGGGCCAGCGAGCTCGCGTGGACGCCGGCGCCGAGCTCGATCAGCACGAACAACATCGTGGCGATCGAAGCGATGACGAGCTTGCGCGTCACCGCTCGCGGCTGCGCGTGGTGATGGTGGTGCATGTTGTGTGCGACAGGCGGGGGCGCCTGTCCTACACTCGTGTGGACTTCTCCACTTTCTTCGACTTCTGCGCGACAGCTTCGGCCATCGCCGCGCGCTGCTGTTTCAAACGCTCGGCCAGCGCGGCGTCGGAGGTGGCGATGATCTGCGCCGCGAGGACGCCGGCGTTGCGCGCGCCGCCGATGGCGACGGTGGCCACCGGAATCCCGGGCGGCATCTGCACCACGGCATACAGGGCATCGACCCCCTGCAACGCGCTGCCGGAGAGCGGCACGCCGATCACCGGCTTCGTGGTGAACGAGGCGACGACGCCCGGCAGGTGCGCGGCCATGCCGGCGCCGGCGATGAACACCGCGCAGCCGTCGCGCTCGGAGTCGGTGATGATCTGTTTCGTCCGTTCCGGCGAGCGATGCGCCGAGGCGACGGTCATCGTGTACGGCACGCCCGCTTCATCGAGCGCGGCCGCGGCCTGGGACATCGTCTCCGCGTCAGAGTCGGATCCCATGATGATGAGGACCCAGGGTTTGTTGTTTGTCATCGTTGTCGTGTCTTCCTGAGCCGCGGAGACGGCGAAGGATCCGTAGCATGTTGCGCGTCGCCTGAATCAACGGATCCTTCGGCGTCTCCGCGCCTCAGGATGACACATGAGCACCGGCTATCCGTTGAAGGTGGGGTAAAACCCGCTGTCCATCCGCTTCTGATGCAGCGCCCGCAGGCCGATGTCGGTGCGGTAACGCGCTCCCTGAAACCGCACCTTCGGCACCGCCGCGTACGCATGCTGCAGCGCCTCGGTCAGCGAGCCGGCGCGCGCGCAGACGTTGGCCACCCGGCCGGCGACATTCACGAGTTTCGTGTCTCTCTTGATGATGCCGGCGTGGAAGACGATGACCGAATCATCATCGATCGGATCGATCGCCACTTCCTGACCCTTCATGAAATCGTCGGGATAGCCGTCGACGGCGAGAACGATGCACGCCGCCGCTTCCTTCTTCCAGCTCAGCTTCGTGTCGCCGAGGTTGCCCTGGGCGACCTTGAGACAGATGTCGGCCAGGTCGTCCTCCAGCCGCATCATCTGCACCTGCGTCTCCGGATCGCCGAAGCTGCAGTTGTACTCGAGGCACTTCGGACCGTTCGGCGTCAGCATCAGGCCCGCGTACAGGACGCCGGTGTACGGCCGGCCCTCTTCCGCCATCCCGTTGATCGTCGGCAGGATGATCGTCTTCATCACCTCCGCCGCCGTCTCGCCGCTCAGCACGACCGCCGGTGAGTGCGACCCCATGCCGCCGGTGTTCGGGCCGGTGTCGCCGTCGAACGCCTTCTTGTAGTCCTTCGCCGGCGCCAGCGGCAGGCACTTCTTGCCGTCGGTGATGGCGAGGAACGACACCTCTTCGCCGGTCAGGAACTCCTCGACCAGGATGCGCGTCGCCGCGTTGCCGAATTTCTTCTCATCGAAGACGAGGGTGAGGTAGTCCTCCGCTTCCTCGCGGGAGTTGACGATGACGACGCCCTTGCCGGCGGCCAGGCCGTCGATCTTCAGGACGGCCGGGTATTTCGTCTTCTTCAGCGCGTCCCGCGCCTCGTCGGGCGAGTTACAGGCGGTCGCCTCGGCGGTCGGGATGTTGTACTTCCGCATGAACTCCTTGGAAAAGACCTTGGAGCCCTCGAGCTCGGCGGCGAGGCGGGTGGGGCCGAAGATCGGCAGGCCGCGCTTCTGGAACTCGTCGACGATCCCGAGCGTCAGCGGCAGCTCGGGTCCGACGATCGTCAGGTCGATCTTGAGCTTTTCGGCGAAATCGGCGAGCTCGATGATGTCCGCCACGCCAATCGGGACGCAGTCCGCGACCTGGGCGATGCCGGCGTTTCCGGGGGCCGCGTAAATCTCTTTGACGAGCGGCGACTGCCTGAGCTTCCAGCAGATCGCATGCTCGCGCCCCCCCTGACCCACGACGAGAACCCGCATGTGGTTGAGGATTCTAACAGAGGGCTTCCCGTCATCCCGAGCGTAGTCGAGGGACCCGGCCGGGAGGGGGCGTTCGGGGTGCCGCCACCCACCCGGGTCCCTCGACTCACGCTCGGGATGACAAACGCGGCCCTAGACGTTTCCCGGACAGCACACGTATTTGTGACACGATGGCCGCGGAACTCCGCTTGATGATCCCGACAAAAGACGCAGTCGAGCCCGATGACCGGCAGTTGGTTCAGACCATCCGGCAGGGCGACACAGACGCGTTCGAGACGCTCGTTCGGCGAAAGACGTCAAAGGTTTACGCCCTTTGCTACCGAGTTATTGGTAATGCCGAGGACGCCAAAGACATCTCCCAGCTCGTCTTCATCAAGCTCTGGGAGAACCTCGAGAAGTACGACCCGCAGTACGCCTTCGATACCTGGCTCTACCGCATGGTCACGAACGTCGCCATCGACTTCATGCGCAACAAGCAGTCCCGCGACAACGCGGTGAACTCGAACCTCCGCCTGGTCAAGACCTCGGCCGACGCCGATCAGGGTGTGGCCGTCCAGCGGAAAGAGATCGAGACCGTCTTCAACGCCGTTTCTTCCGTCCTCTCGCCGAAGCAGAAGGCGATTTTCGTCATGCGCGAGATGGAAGACATGGCCTCGGCCGACATCGCGAAAGTCCTCGGATGCCGCGAGTCGACCGTCCGCAATCACCTGTTCAACGCCCGCAAACTCATGCAGCAGCAGCTCAGCAAGCGCTTCCCCGAGTACGCGCGGCTGTGGAGGGATCGATGATCACCTGCACGAATTTCCGCGCCTCGTTCGAGCCGGCGACCGAAAGCGCCGACCTGCTCGAGCACATCCGCACGTGCGACCTGTGCCTCGACTTCGCCGTGTCGGCCGATCCCGACATCATGTTCCGGGCGATCGGCGGCGATGAGCTCGTGCCGCCGGGCGGCGTCGACGCCTTCGTCGGCGACGTCATGCGCGAAGTCCGCCTTCGGAGCACCGAGAGCGCGACGCATCGCGTCGTCTCCTGGCCGCGGCGTCTCGCCGTCGCCGCCACGCTCGTGGCCGGAATCACCGGCGGCGCGCTGGTGTGGGAGCGCGGACGGATTGCACCACCTGTCATTCAGTCCACCCGGATTGCGGGGCAAGCTAAGAGCTCGCCCTACGTAGGACAAGCTCTCAGCTTGTCCACCAAGCCGGTGATCGAAAAGTACGATTCAGATTCAGCAACCATCGTCGAGATGCCGACCGGAAGCGCGAACGACGCGCAGATCGTGATGATCATCGACGACAAGCTTCCGGCGGATTTATGAAATTGAAGCGTTTTACGTTCATCTGCATCGCCCTTCTCATCGCCTGCGGGACGGCCTTCGCCGAGCCGCGCGATGGCGAGAAGGCGCTCACCGTTCGCACCTTCCAGTTCAAGTACAAGGACGCGGAGAAGGCGACGGCTGTCATCAAACCGATGCTCAGCCCCGCGGGCTCGATCTCGATCCCGGCCGGCTCGAACGCGCTGGTCGTCACCGACCGGCCCGAGAACCTCAAAGAGATCGCGGCCGCGCTGGTGAAGTTCGACGCGGCGCCGCAGCTCTTCCGCCTCGACGTCCGCATCGTCGCCGCCTCGCGCGACGGCTCAGGCAGCGTCCCTGCTGAACTGAAGGACATCGCCGGCAAGCTCGCCCTCCTCCGCTTCAACACGGTCGAGAGCCTCGGCGCCGCCGACATGACGGGCCGCGAAGGCGATCCCGGCACGGTCTCGCTGCAGAGCGGCTACCGCGCCGAGTTCCGCATCGGCGACTACGACCCCGCGTCCGACACGCTCCGCGTCAACGACTTCAAGGTGTCGAAGATGACGGGCGATCAGCTGACGCAGGTCCTGAAGATGTCGATGAACCTGAAACTGAACCAGACCGTAATTCTTGGCGCGACGAAGGTTGCGAACAGCCAGCGCGCGCTGATGATCGTAGTAACAGCGAGGCGGTAGCGGATGAGCTTTTGAGCTGTTGAGCGTTTGAGGTGACTCCTACCGCCTCATTGCTCAACAGCTCGATTGCTTAACGGCTCAATCGCTTCTTCTCCAGCCACTCCTCCACTTCCTCCACCGGCTTCGTGTTGAAGATCTCCTTCGCCGTGAGCCCCGCCTTGCGCGCGACCCAGGTGCCGCTGATCACGTGGCTCATCTCGCGGATGGAGTGCGCGTCGGGATTGATGGTGAACATCACGCCGCGATCGGCCGCGTTGCGCAGCCGGCGCCAGTCGACGTCGAGCCGCTGCGGATTGCCGTTGATCTCGATCAGCACATTGCGCGCGGCGGCTTTGTCGAAGATGCGGTCGTAGTCGACGCGATAGCCGTCGCGCGTGAGGAGGCGGCGTCCGCTGAGGTGCCCGAGGATCGTCACGTGCGGATCGTCGAGCGCGCGGAGGATGCGCTCCGTCATCGCCTCTTCCGTCATCTGGAAGCGCGAATGGATCGAGGCGACGACGAAATCGAACATGTCGAGGTCTTCGCCGTAGTCCATCGTCCCGTCGGGGAGGATGTCGGCCTCCGTGCCTTTGAACACGCGCATCGGCGCGACGTTCTTCGCCTCGCGGGCGATCTCCGCCTGCTGAATTTTCACCCGCTCGGTCGACAAGCCGCCGGCGTAGTAGGCGGCGACGGAGTGATCGGTGATGCCGCAGTAGTCGAAGCCGCGATCGCGCGCGGCGGCGAGCATGTCGGCGACCGAGTTGCGGCCGTCGGAGTGCGTGGTGTGGACGTGGAACGTGCCGCGGAGGTCCGACGGGTGCACGAGCGACGGACGCTTCTTCCGCTTCAGGTCGTCGGCGTTCTCGCGCCGCTCCGGCTCGACGAACGGAATGGCCGCCTTTTCGAACAGCTGCTCCTCGTTGCGCGCCTTCAGCTTGCGGCCGGCCTTCGTCTCGAAGGCGGTGACGAACTCCGCGCTGCCGGTCGCGCGCAGAAGAGCGAGGCCGAAGTCTTCCGGAAAGGTGAAATGGAAGAGCACCGGCATCTCGCCGCGCGCGATTCCCTTGACTGTCGTCTCGCCGATCGCCTCGAGGTCGGCGACGAATTTCGGGAGCTGCTCGATCACCCGTTCCGGTGCGCGCGTCGAGACGACGACGTTCACGTTGCGGATGATCTCCAGGCGGCGGCGTACGCTGCCGGCGACCTCCGCGTCCTCCACTTCGTCGATCGTCGCCAGCTGCTCGCGAATCAGCTCGCCGACTTCCAGACCGCGCGGCAGGAGGAACTGCGACTCCCGTTTGCGGGCGAAGCCGATGCCGTCGAGGATCTTCTGCTGCGTCTTTTTGCCGAAGCCGGGCAGATCGGCGACGAGGTTGTCGGTCGCCGCTTTTTCCAGCTCGTCGATGCTCGTGATGCCGAGCTTTTCGTACAGCACGCCGATCTTCTTCAGGCCGAGGTTCGGGACGCGGAGCAGATCGAAAATGCCGGGCGGGTATTGCTCGCGCAGCTCTTCGAGATAGCTCGAGCCGCCGGTGGTGACGATCTCCGTGACCACGGGACCGATCCCTTTCCCGATGCCGGAAATCGAATAGAGCTCGCCCGACGACACGAGCTCCGTGATGTCGCGCTCGAGGGTCTCGATGCGCCGCGCGGCCCGCTCGAACGCTCGCGACTTGAACGGGTTGGTCTCGCCGAGCTGGATGTAACGCGCGATCTCGTCGAGCATTCGCGCCACCTGGTACTTGTCCATCGCTATCATTCAATCATGCAAGCACGCGACCGGCTCGTTCTGGCTCTCGATCTCTCGGCGCGCGAGGACATTCTCCGTCTCGTCGACGACCTCCGCGGCACCGTCGGCATGTTCAAGATCGGACTGCAGGCGTTCATCGCCAACGGTCCCGAGCTCGTGAGGGAGATCGTGAGCGGCGGCGAGAAGGTCTTCCTCGACCTGAAGATCCACGACATCCCGAACACGGCCGAGCATGCGGTGGCGGACGCGGAAGCGCTCGGCGCGTCGATCGTGACGGTGCACGCGTCGGGCGGCGACGCGATGCTGCGCGCCTGTTCGCAATCGCGCGCGCTCGTCCTCGGCGTGACGATCCTCACCAGCCTCGACGACGCGGACGTCGCGCGCATCGGATTCAACGGTTCGGCGATGGCGAGCGCGGTGCGTCTCGCGGAATTGGCGAAGGACGCGGGACTGTGCGGCGTCGTCGCGTCACCGCACGAGATCGAGGCGATCCGCGAAACCTGCGGCGAAGGCTTCGTGATCCTCACGCCCGGCATTCGCCCGGCGGGTGAGGCGGCAGGCGATCAGCGCCGGACCATGACGCCGCGCGACGCGATCAGCGCGGGGGCCGACTACATCGTCGTCGGACGTCCCATCACAAACGCGAAGAGCCGCCGTGAGGCGGCTCTTCGAATCGTGGATGAGATGTCGTTAGCGCGAGCCTGACGTCCGGCGGCGGTTGCTGCAGTTGCCGCCCGGGCCGTTGAAGAACACGCGCACGCTGGCGAACTGCCGGCGATTTCCGAACGCGTCCGTGCCGACCGCGCGGATGGTGTGCTCGCCGCGCGGCGTCTGGTCGAGGTTCACGCCGATGCGCCAGCTGGAGACCGGCGTCCGCGACGAGACGTCGGGACGCGGAGCGGTGTTGATCGTGGCCGCGCCGAGCGATCCGTTGTCGAGGAACACTTCCACGTTGGCGATCTTCTGCACGCCGGTAACCCAGCCGTGCAGCTCGGCGCCGCCGCAATTCAGCACGGTCAGTCCGTCCCAGTCGACCTTGCCGGTCATCTGGCCGCACATGCCGTACGTCGTCAGGCCGGACAATTCGCCGACGACATAGACGAGCGGACCGACCACCACCGGGTTCCACTTCACTTCGTCGTCGTCGAGGTACGAGACGGTCTCGTAGAAGCGCTGGTCGGAGCCTTCGTACATCGGCGTGTTGAAGTCGAAGACGTCGAAGGCGATGCTGCGCGCCGGCTGATAGATCTGCTGCGGATCGCGCTCCTCGACCAGCGTGATCAGGCGGCCGGTCTGGTCGTCGATCCACGCCTGCCAGTGGAAGGCGATCGGATTCGAGTTCTCCACCGTGAGCGACGGGATCGTGTAGAAGGCGAAGGGCGAGACCGTGCCGTTCGTCGCCACCGTCATCATCAGGATGGCGAAGTCGTCGCCGATGCCGAGGAGGTTGCCGCCGTTGCTGACGAGGAACTTGCCCGGCTGGTTGAGCGAGTTCACGAACGCCGGCAGCGCCGGATTGGCGATGTTGTAGATGAGCGTTCCGCCCTCGCCGGTGATGACGAGGAGTCCGAAATTGAAGGTGATGTCGTTGAAGCCGAGGAGTCCGCTGCCGATCGAGGAGATCGAGCCGACGCGGGTCGGGGCGTTCAGGTTGGCGATGTTGTAGATGTCGACCTGATTCGAGCAGAACGACGTGCCGGTCGGGTAGCAGGGCAGGTCGGTCGACGGGAAGAGCGCCGCCAGCTGGTTTCCGTTTACCGCCAGGCGGCGGTAGTGGACGCCCGGCATGCGCGAGACGAGCACCGGCGAGTTCCCGCCGGCGCGGACGCCGCGGAGGTCGTAGATCTCCAGGCCGGCCTCGCTGCTGAGGAAGAGGAATCCGTTGCTGAACGCCGCCCCGCCGGTCGCTTCACGCGAAGCCTGCGATCCGATGAAGTCTTCGCGCGCCAGCTGCAGATCGCCGAGGTCGGTGACCGTGTGCGTCGAAAGCGTCTGCCCGCGGAGCACGAAGACCTGCGATCCGAAGCGGAACACGCCGTGCGGAGAAAGCCCGTACGTGTTGGCCGGAGGCGCCGACTGGCCAACCAGGGTCAGCGGGCAATCAGCGGTCAGATGATCGGCAGACAGCGAGGGAACGAGACATACCGCGAGGATGACGACCAGAGCGAATCGAGAAAAAACGCGCATTCAAGCCTCCCAAAACCACACCCGTTAACGCCCGGCGTTCTCGCGCGCGAAGCGTATTTCTCCAGCCGGTTCGAGTTCGTCTTAGCGCCTAACTATCCCTCAAATAGGGAGTTCTTGGCAAGGTGTCCGCTGTTTAGGGGGGTGTATCATGAGTTGAACGGCTATGCTCGATGGACATGTTCTGGTTCTGAATCGAGTCTTCCAGGCCATCCAGGTGACCTCGGTCCGGCGCGCCCTCACCCTGCTCTACAAGGGACAGGTTCGCGCCGTCGACTCGGAGTACAGAACGTACGATTTTGAAAACTGGATGGACATCCCGGTCCAGCCGACCGACTACTACGTCACCACCCCCAGCCGGAACATCCTGATCCCGCACGTCGTGCAGCTTCTGGCCTTCGACCGCATGCCGCGGCAGGAAGTGAAGTTCTCGCGCGGCAACATCTATCTGCGCGACCAGAACCGCTGCCAGTACTGCGGCCGCAAGTTCCCCTCGTCCGAGCTGTCGCTCGATCACGTCGTGCCGATCTCGCGCGGCGGGAAGTCGACGTGGGAGAACGTGGTCTGTGCCTGCCTCCCGTGCAACGTGCGCAAGGGGAACAAGCTCCTGCACGAGTCGGGCATGAACCTCATCCGCCACCCGCACCGTCCGAAGTGGCACCCGCTGCACCGGATCCAGGGACGCGCGTTCCCGGAGATCTGGAAGAACTTCCTCGACGAGGCGTACTGGAACGTCGAGCTGCGCGGGGAC
>Ga0207687_10002840_pt1 | contig 11755 bp, 14 predicted proteins | sample KBSM54metaG_FD_184399 | JGI IMG/M metagenome (GOLD analysis project Ga0207687, IMG submission 184399) | Miscanthus rhizosphere microbial communities from Kellogg Biological Station, Michigan, USA - KBS M5-4 metaG (SPAdes) (version 2) | ecosystem: Host-associated > Plants > Roots > Rhizosphere >... | reverse complement strand
CCGACAAACGATTCCCCGGCCGCACGCTTCCATCACCCGGCCGCTCCGGCTGCGACATCGGCGTCGGTCAGGCAGAAGTTCGTCAACTTCTCTGCGTGGCGTACCTTGGTGCCGGACCCATCCGGTAGGCCGATACCAATTCTAAGGCTCGTGCCCGAAGCGTACCGCGGTAATGCGGGTGTGATTGGTGCGTGAGGGGTACGGAAATGATCTTTCGTGCTGATGGTCACCTGGTGTCAACAAGAAGAGAGTGGATTACCGTACGGACGGCTTACAATCGAAGGATCTGATATTCTCACGTAGCACGTGCAGATGATCCCTTTTTCGGCACATCGTCGGCCGCAGCCCATTTGCGGGAACACGTCAGGATCGATGTGCATCCTGGCAAATGCAATGCTCTTCTCCGTCTTCGTATCATGTGCAGACCAGCACTCCATCGAGCCCGAGTTTCCGGTGGAATATCCCATCACTGCCTATAGAAGCATGGGACCCTCATGGAAGCCAGAGGTGACGGCTCTCAGGCGGCAACTCGCCCAGAAGTACGAGTACGCAGCAGGTGGCACGCTCCCGATTCTAAACGCACCGACACCGCCGTCAGGCTGGCAGATGTTTCAGTACAACCTACGACACGCAGACACGACACCGATTAGAGGCGGCAGTGAAATCGCTGCCTGGATACTTATCGGGCCAGATGGTAAGGCCAGCAAGGCATTCGTTTTGCGCTCAGATCAATCAAAGGAAGTTGATCGCCGTGTGCTCGCGGAAGCGCTAAACGGTGTGCGTTATTCGTCAATCGCGCGACACGGGCGGCCGGTGACAACCATCGTGCATATGAGCTGGCTCGCATCAGATGATTTTTCATTGAAACTCTTCGCGATCACGAATGCACGTGCAGTATTGATCGTGTGTTTGTTTGTGGCTCTTATCGTTGTAGCTGCATTCTTTGGTCTACGGCTGCACCACGAGCGTCATCACTGAGAGTGAACCGCAGTTCTCAGGCGCCGGCGGCCTAACTCGAGGTAGCACCTGACGCGGCCCGGCTTCGGTCCGGCGGCCGAGCCGCCTCGGAACGTCAAAACCTCGCGGCGTCACGCGGCGCGCATTCGCGCGCCTCACATGCAGGCGCGCCGCGTGCCGCTCTGGCTTCGGCACGGGGGCCCTGGCCGCGCAGGTGAACCTCTAGACCGTTAGGCGGACACCAACTTTTGAAGCCGCACGGTTCCACCGCCCGCCCGGCGGCGCGTCCTGCATCGCGCCGCCTACATGCAGGTAGGCCGTGTGTCGCGATGCCGTAGCCACGTGGGCTTTGGCCGCGCGGGTTACCTTTGATCTGTTGGGCGGACGACTGCTGGAGTCGCATTCATGAAAAACCTTCCGCGGCCAAACTGAGGGTAGGGAAAACGGCTTGGGTGTCACACCTTAGGTGAATGGAAAACGAACCGGCGCAGCGTCCGCAACAGGCCACAATCGTTGGTCTCCCAGAGCGAACACTGGAGGAGGCCACGCTCTACGCCTACACTTGGCTCGACTTTATCATTTTGCGTCCGGCAAAGTTCCTCGCTGAGCGCGACAAAAATCCTGCAATCTATTCGTCACCGGTCCCGTTTCTCCTTATAAGTCTAACACTGACAACGCTTGGCGTGTGGGGATCCAAGGAGAACTGGATCGATAACGCCCTGTTAAAGCCTGAAATATCGTCGCTGGTTGGCATAGGAATTATCATATTTGCCAACTACATCGTCACTGTTCCCATCGCGGCATTCACGACCCGATTGTTACGCGTAGTACCGAGCCACAGGACGCTATTTGATGCGTTCTGCTATGCATCTGCCATCCTTGTATTTGTGCCATTTTGGTTAGGTGTTGTCGACTACGAGGCGTCGAGGACTGCTCACGCTCGAAACGCGGACTTGGCGCTCGGCGTTGCTGTAATACTACCGATAGGCATACCATACTTCCTGTATTTAGCATCTGCGATGGCGCGAAGTCAGCGCGCAAGGCTCGGTCCGTTCCTTTCATTGTTCTTGCTTTTTACGATGCTTGCGCTTGGCAGCGTGGCTGGCGCCGCCTGGGCGCTCAATTACGCAATAAGCGAGCCGGCTCCAGAGGGCATTTGGTCCAGTGAGCCAACGCTATCGTCACAAGCAATTCGCTGGCGAACACTCGGTGTTAGCAATGTCGAGCTCCCTGTCGATAGCATTCGATGGTTGCCCATGGCGGCGATACGTAGAGGCGAAAGCGCCTACGTCCGCATCGTTTACGCGGCAAGCAACGGTGCGGTTGGCGATGTGCACGTTAGACTTCGCACTTTTGCCGGTGCTCAGTTCCACCACATACTAATGGCCAACGTCGGTAGCAAAGACGCGAATCCATCACTGGTCGCGGACCTCGTGAGCATCTCGTGTTTCGACACGCCCCAGGTTGTGTACCGGATCGACGCAGTGTCACGTTATCCGCACGGTACATTGTGCTGTGCGAGCCCGGACGACGTTTACGCACTCGTGGCGAAATCCGGTATGCTAGTCGGCAACGTTGATCGTGACGATTGGGGCGCAATAGTGGCCAAGGTCACTGCCGTCGACAAAGCGTCCATGGCTAATGATGGGCGACCCTTCATCGAGTGAACGCCGCCGCCTAACTCGCCGCAGAAGCTGGCACGGCCCGGCTTCGGCCCGCCGGCCGAGCCGGCTCGTTAGAGTCAAATTCGCGCGGCGTCACGCGGCGCGCATTCGCGCGCCTCACATGCAGCGCGCCGCGTGCCGCTCTGGCTTCGGCACGCGGGCCCTGGCCGTGCAGCTTAGCGTCTGATCCGTTAGGCCGATGACAATCTCTCCATCTCCACGTTCCCCCGCCCCGCCGTCTCGGGGCGCGACCTTCGCAAGCATCAAGTGATCTGCGTGCTCTCTCGAAGACTCGGATGGTGGGCAGTTCTCCGCGGCCGTCGTGCCAGAATGCTGCGTCATGGTGTTACGTCCAAACATAACCGCGACTCTTCCGCCTCTCACCGACGAGGGAGTGTTGCCAGCCGGCGATTACGGACCCAGCCGCGCGGAATTCGAGGAGGCGTTCGTCGATGTTGGTCATTCGGAACGTCGCCGTGAGATCTATGCCGGTTGGAATCGCCATCGCAACCGACTTCAAGGCGATGGCTTGGAGCGTTCAGCTCGAGAGTTGCTCAACGGCAGCTTCATCTCCTCAAAGTGGGAGCCGCAGGACATCGACATCGTGGTCGAATACCCTGTGAGCTCAGCTGAACTTCGCACACTAACGCCGTCATCGCCCATTCTTCGGCTACTTCAGGGTGCGTTGACCAAGGCGGAGTTCGAGTGTGATGCGTATCCACTCTATTCGCTTCCGGAGGATGATCCCGCGTATGAGAAGGTGACCGCGGGAGGGCTACGCTACTGGATGAAGTGGTTCGGTCGGACGCGGCTTGGCGTGGAGAAGGGTAGAATCTGGGCAACGGTTGGTGGATTTGATGAGCGCGCTTGATATCGACGAAAGAGGCGAAGCAGAACTGACATCCGAGATTGACGATCTCTCGTCCTATTTGCGAGGCATTCCGGCTGAACTGCGTGAGTCTGGCGCCTTCACTCCGTACGAAGTGCGTCTCCAACAACTGCTCGAGACATTGCTTACCGAGCGCATGAAACAAGCTCTCCACAGATATCACGCAACGATTGCTGAAGGCTCGCTGACAGATGCTCAACGAGCGACCTACGAAGAGATCCAGCAATGGCTGACATTAGCCGAGCGGCGGCATCAAGAACTAGCACACGACTACTTGCGAATGGTTACGTTGCTTAACGGTCTGATCTCGGCAACAGCAAATTCAACCGAAGCACGGCCTAACTCGCGGTAGAAGCTGGCACGGCCCGGCTTCGGCCCGCCGGCCGAGCCGGCTCGGAACGTCAAAGTCGCACGGCGTCACGCGGCGCGCATTCGCGCGCCTCACATGCAGCGCGCCGCGCGCCGCTCTGGCTTCGGCACGCGGGCCCTGGCCGTGCAGCTTAACCACTGGACCGTTAGCCCGACCACAAGCCTGGGAGCGTCGGGTCTCCGCCCAACCCACACCTGCCTCTCACATCCCGGTGGGGCATGGCCCTCTCGGCGGGCGATAGTTGCTGCCGATCACATCCGAGGCGTGCGGCCCTGCAAATCGGAATCCAATCCGTAACGCTCGACGTTAATACTGGATGGCGTTATCATCTGGTTCGTGATTCGCAGTTGGGCAGATGCCGAGGCGGAGAAGATCTTCAACCTGCAGCGATCAAGAAAGCTCCCAACTGACATCCAGCGTGTTGCACTTCGCAAGCTGCTGATGCTTGATGCCGCGGTTACGATCGCGGACTTGACTGTCCCGCCGGCGAATCGGTTGGAGAAGTTGAAGGGTGATCGCGAAGGGCTATGGAGTATTCGTATCAACGATCAATGGCGTGTGTGCTTCGCTTGGCGAGAAGGTAATGCTTACGATGTCGAGATCGTCGACTACCATTGAGGCAAATATGAAAACAACACTTGCGCCGGTTCATCCTGGTGAGGTCTTGCTGGAAGAATTCATGCAACCGCTTGGGGTCACGCAGTATCGGTTGGCCAAAGAGACTAACGTGCCGCCGCGGCGCATTAACGAAATTGTGCAGGGACGCCGGGCGGTGACAGCAGATACGGCACTTCGGTTGGCCAGATACTTCGGCACGTCGGAAATGTTTTGGCTGAATCTTCAGGCTCGGTACGACTTGGATATTCAGCGGCAAAAGGTCGGCACGCGGCTGGCCATTGTTCGTCCGTTTGGGGAGAAGGCCAAGAGGATAACTGCTCAAACCCGCAGCCAACGTGCGTTGGTCAGCGCTGCGAAATCTGGTGCGGCACGTTCAGGCTACAGGCGAAAGGCAAAATAGTGCTCCGGGCGGAGGTGCCCGAATCGGTCACTTCGTAGGAGTGTTCTTCAAGCGCAGCTAAAGACCGGCGGGCTAACTCGCCGTAGAAGCTGGCGCGGCCCGGCTCCGGCCCGCCGGCCGAGCCGGCTCGTTCAGCGCAAGCGTGGCGGCGTCACGCCGCCTGCATCGCGCGCCTCACATGCGGGCAAGCGGCGTGCCGCTGCGGCTTCGGCACGTGGGCCTTGGCCGCGCAGCTTAACGTCTGATCCGTTAGCCGGACACGGCATGGGAAGCCCATGCTTGGTGTTACGCAAGAGGTGCGGCCTCTTCGTTTCATTAACCGGTATGGCGATCGAATCTTCCTAGATTCACGCGATCTGATTCGCCTTCTCGAAAAAAATGAACCACTTTCCTCTACCGCGTTCTCAAAAGAACTCGTTGCGCGAAATGCGCGCTTGGTGCTTCTGCCATCGACTGTCACAGAACTAATTCCGTACAAGCCTGGCGGGGTGGTTGACGTCGCTCGGACCGCAGATCTAATGCGTAGGCTTGAAAGCATTCCGCACGTGTATCTTCGGTCGCCGGATCTCGCGTTACGCGAATGCCGCGTGACACTCGACGCCTATCATGATGGAGTAACTCTTCGTACCGTCGATCCATATGTGGAGCGCTGGTGGAACACGATGTGGAAGATTCCTCCAAGCATCGCGCCCTACGTCATGCCGCCTTTCCATATCGCGTACCTCAATAGTTTATCGCTTCCCGAACAGATCAACTTCTTGCTGGCCGAGCCGGAGGTAATTCGCTTCACCGAAGCGCACCAAGAAAAAGCGCGCCTAGCGATGGCCAAAGATCGTGAGAAGTTCGGAACGCGTCGTGGTACGAATGAAGCATTCACGGGCGCTCTTGCTCGTCTCATTATCTGGGGTGGGTGGCCTGAGCCTCGAGGGGGCATCGGTGCCTTCGTGAAACACGTCAAGATGACCCGTGAGGCCTTGAAGGGCTGGAAAACCGGGTTTGCTGTTTGGGAAGAGTTTCGTTGCAATCTTACGGCGAGAGCCGAGACAAGCGATCTGCCCGATTTTTCACACGTTCAAATTTTGCCTTACGTGTCGTATGCAACGCTCGATCGTGCTTGGCAGGTTCGCTGTGAGCAAGCTTTAAAACGTCTCGCCAAACTGGGCGATCACACAGCCGACCATCTCCGACGAGTCCATCCTAGTCTCGAATCAATTCTTGCCATTTGGTAAGAGTCGCCGGCTAACTCGCCGCAGAAGCTGGCACGGCCCGGCTTCGGCCCGCCGGCCGAGCCGGCTCGGGAAGTCAAAACCTCGCGGCGTCACGCGGCGCGCATTCGCGCGCCTCACATGCGGCGCGCCGCGTGCCGCTCTGGCTTCGGCACGTGGGCCCTGGCCGTGCAGCTTAGCGTCTGATCCGTTAGGCGCACGGAACAAAGGAGGCCGCTTCGCGGCAGCTTTTCTCTATGGCCAACGGCCTAGAATCCCGATTTTTACTCCGACATTGCGATGCCCGCCTCGTTCAACGCCTGTCTAGCTAGGCTCGCAAGTACTAGGTGCGCAAAGAAAAGCTAGCTTTCTGCACGCGCCGGACCTATGTATGTATGGAGCGAAACGCTGCGCGGCGAAATGTTGCGCTTACGGCGTGAATCTCCGCTGCCTGCAATTCCATGACTTCCAAGAGAGTAGAGTTATAAAGTGCGTGCGGTTGCTTCGGTTGCGCGTTGAATCGCAGCTCACGAGAGGCTAGGCGGCACGATATCTGTAATGAGGAAAAACAATATGCGTACTAACCAGTTGGTCTGGTCGATGTTACTTACCATCACTGCGATGCTCGTAATGCCTCAAAATGCGCTCGCGGGTTGGAACTACACGAGAAGAAGTAATTGCAGAGTGCTCGCCAAATATAAAGTTGAGATCCACGCTGGTTACACGTCACGTGACGGCAAAGGGAACCTCGTAGGCGCTGACATGTCCCCTGACCGTGACACGGGTTGCACGTATGCTCACGCGGGTCCCCGTAGGCACTATACAAGTAACTCGCTTCTGCTATCAGAGGCAGAAGGATACATCGGAAACTCTGCGTTCTGGGGTTATGCGCGCGCGTGGGACCACTATGATCCCATTCCAGGCTTAAATAAGCACGGTATCGCGGGACAAGTAGATACTACGCGGAGAGTTATTTCCACTGACAGCATGCCAGCCCAGCCGAGCAGGTCAGTCCAAACCGCAAGCAATCACTTTTTCGGACAGGAAATTATCTTTACGCAGTCGCCGACTACAAAGCGACCGACAATTGTGATGACACACATAATCGGACACTTAGTCGCCGCCACGGGATACAGCAGAGTCGAAATAGTCGTGTGGAAACCGCGCGACGATGTGAAAACGCAAAAGGCAGACACCGAGCTTACGCTAGACAAGATCATTTGGCGCGGGAGTGCGACCGTCCACGATAATCGCTTGACTACCGATGGCAGCTTTTTCGTTGACATGTTTGTGCGAACAACGCCGGCGCCGACCAACGCAGACGTCGTGTATTCGATCAACGATAAGGACTTAACGATCAGCCTGCCCGACGGAGTAAGCCTTGATGAGGTCGCTGTGACTTTTACCGCTGATGCTGGCGACGTGACTGTCCTCCGTAAACCATAGAAAACGAATACGGGCCGGTGGAATGGGTGAGCGTATATGCCGGCGCCTAACTCGCCGCAGAAGCTGGCACGGCCCGGCTTCGGCCCGCCGGCCGAGCCGGCTCGGGAAGTCAAAACCGCAGGGCGTCACGCGGCGCGCATTCGCGCGCCTCACATGCAGCGCGCCGCGTGCCGCTCTGGCTTCGGCACGTGGGCCCTGGCCGTGCAGCTTAGCGTCTGATCCGTTGGGCGGACATCCATCTCACACGGCCTTAAAATTTCCCGCACCCACCCCCGGGTGCGCGCAGCCTTTTGCCTAAGCCGCCTATGTGGCTCACCTGTGGTCGATCGTCTGCACGTGTTTACTCTTCGTCGGCAAACCGTCGCTCGGTCGGATCAATCCGGCTATCATTTCATTCACGCCCAAAGACACTTGGACGCGGAGAGTAGATGAAGTTAGGACCAGAAACCTGGCATGCGATGCCCCAAATCCGGCGGGAACTCATCGTAAAGTCCCTGGGCTCCCCCTACTTTCCTGATGACCCACCTGAGTTGCTGTTTCACTACACTGCGCCCGACGCATGCAGCGCGATTATCGAAAAGCACGCGATCTGGCTTACAAACGCCGCATATCTGAATGATCAGGGCGAGCTTGAGTATCCTGTCGAACTCGCGCGGTCGGTCGTCGAGGAACGAACACAATCTGCCGCGAACGACGCAACGCGCAGCTTCTTGGCGGCTGTTACCCGCGCACTTGGTTCTCATACCGCATACAAGTCGTGGTACATAGCCAGTCTCAGTACCGAGGGTGATCTGCTTAGCCAATGGCGCGCCTACTGTCCCAAGGGTGGATACTCGCTGGGTTTAGTTGGCGCTCGCCTCGTGAGTATTCTCCTCGGCCAAGGTGGCTTTGATCTCCGTCCAGTTGTTTACAAGGAAGATCGCCAGAGGGAGATCGTTCATCGGATTTTGGCGAAGTTCCTCGATATCCATGCTGAAATGGCAGCAAAGTATCCCGACATGAAACGCTCCGAGCTAGATCTGGAGGTGGCGTCTGCGCTTTGGTTCATGCTGAGTAGAGAGTTCGTAACGTTTAAGGCACCGGCGTTTGAAGAGGAGCACGAGTGGCGTATTGCTCACTATGATGATGACGACGATTGCCTACAGTTTCGGGAAAGGCAGGGATTACTTACCCCGTTCCTGACGCTCGATCTCGCTGACGATGACGGCAAGTTACCGCTCGGCCGTGTTCACACGAGCCCGTTGGTCGACAACGAATTAGCGAAGCACGCGGCGACTCTGCTCTTGGAGCAACACAAGTACGATCGCGCGTCCGAACTCATCAGGACGCCCGCCTACCGTCTGCGTTTCTGAAGCCGCCCAACTCGAGGTAGAACCCGACGAGACGCCGGATGCCGCGCCCGGCGGCCGAGCCGCCTCGATCCTGCCGAGACGCACGGCGTCACGCCGCTTGCAGACTTCTCCCGCCGGTGCACCGTTAGTCGAGGCAAGCGGCGCGCCGCTCAGCCCGCGGCGCGCCTGAATGCGTCTCGCGGGTTAACCTCTAGACCGTTAGCCGGACGAATCAACATCTAGGCGGCGGCGCGCTTCCATGAAGCTCCGCGACCTGAGTTCTGCGCGAGGTCTCGACGGCGGCCGCGGTTTGGAAGCAGCGTTGAATCCGAGGATGGCTAGCATAATGACAGGTAGAATGCCGCTGTATGGCCGAAAATGGCGTAAAACGCAACGAAAACACCTCAGCGCGTGACGAGGCGCTGGGCAACCAACGACTCGACTATCTCGTCACTGCGCTGAAAGGCGTCGCAAGTGCGGTTCCGTTCGGTAGCTTGGTCGTCGAAACCGTAACATCAGTCATCCCGCGGCAACGCATGGATCGCGTGGCGGACATGATTGGCCGGCTCGGAGCCAAGCTAGACGAAGTCGAGGCCGACGTCAAAGACGTGAAAGAGCGATTCTCATCACCTGAATTCATTGACCTCTTTGAGGAAGGAGTGCTTCAGGCGGGCAAGGCGCTCTCGGAGGAGCGACGTCAGCACATCGCAAACATTCTTTTCCACGGTCTAACCGACGAAGACTTGAACCATGCACGAGTCAAGAAGCTGCTATTTCTGCTCAATGACCTAGCCGACCCTGAAATCGTGTGGTTAACGTATGTCAACCTAGCGATGGACGAATCACAAGAGCAGTTCTATCAAGTGCACGAGAAGGTTTTGGCGGTGGTCGAGGCTGTGATCGGATCCGATCGCGGCACTCTTGACGAGGCCGCACTCCAGGAGTCTTACAAAAACAGGCTGGTGCAACTCGGTCTAGCCTCGGAACGAATGGCCAGCGCCAACGACGTAACACCGCTTGGACGTATGCTGCTCCGCTACATCGACGCACCTCGTGATTGCGATGTAGAAGAAGAGGATGCTACGGGTGAGGGTAATGAATAGATTTCTGCCTCTTGCTGCACCGCCCGGGTGGCGCATCTGCTGATAACGCCTGACCGCACGAACGCTCGCTTAGAAGCTCGCCGGCTAACTCGCCGCAGAAGCTGGCACGGCCCGGCTTCGGCCCGCCGGCCGAGCCGGCTCGTGAGAGTCAAAATCTCGCGGCGTCACGCGGCGCGCATTCGCGCGCCTCACATGCAGCGCGCCGCGTGCCGCTCTGGCTTCGGCACGCGGACCCTGGCCGTGCAGCTTAGCGTCTGATCCGTTAGGCGCACGGGAAAAGGTGGCCGCTCACCGCGGCGGCCATTGATGCGGCCAAAGGCCAAGAACGAGCGATTCGCGTGTTCGGAGTAGCTCGCGCGCGCGTTACCGTCGTTTCATCACATCGCGCCGCAGATCTGCCGTCGAGACTCCCAACCCTTCGGCGGTCTGGGTGATGATCGTCAATGTGGCGAGGACGATCTCCCTGGAGCTGCCGGAGTTCTTGATACGTGCCCTTGAATACCGAGTCGCAGGTGCGAACGCTGGCGCGTCAAAGCATGAGCTCATTACGCTCGATCACTTCATCGAAGCCGAGCTTAGCGGCTGCGTCTCACGTACTGAAGTGGCACAGCTTGAGCGACGAATTCCCGGAATGGTACCGTGGTTTCACGTTGGCTCTATGATATCGAAGCGCCGCTCGTCTGAATCAAACTTCGTTGGTTAACTCAGCGTCAGCCTCTTCATGCGATATCACTCTTCGCCAAGACCACTTAAATAGTCTGGCAAGCAGCCACAAGAGCGCCAACCCGCCGATGGCAGCCACACAATAGAATAATATCCAGCCGCCTTGAGAGTGGTGTTCAGCCGTGGGGACAATATTCATTGTGGGATGGGACTCATAATTCACGTCGTCGCTTGTCTTTTCAGAAAGCCAAGTCAGCCAGTCCTTCGCCACCGATACCTGAGCACGGGTTTCGTCTATCGATGTCGTCATCACAGTAGCGAGGTGGGCAGCGTCAAATGCGCGCCGCTTCCCCTCACCGTCGCCGGCTAACTGAATAACAAAACTACGGTCGTCATCAAGATGTCTGGAAATAACGGTATCAACGCGATCCACGTATTCCTTAAGACGTTGGTTGGCGCGCATTGCTTCCGCTAGGCGGGTCTGCAATTTCGTACTGTGGGCTTCGGCGACGGCGCCCGCGGTGGCCGATCGTTGTTGCTCAATTTCCAATCGCTGTTCATACAGCCTCTTGGAGGCTTCCGCCTGCTTCTCCAAGTTAGATATTCTCTCCTGAAGATCGCGAATCCAAAGACCTCCAGCGATCGATGCCGTCGCGATCACGCCGAGTAGAACGACAATGATGGACTGAGCGTGTCTTTTCGAGAAGTTCAATATAGCGAGCAGAATTGCCATCAGTTGCCTCTCATCAATAGGAGGGCCGCGAATGCCGATTTTCCCTACCGCTCTCATCACAACCCGCGCGATAACCAGAAAGTTATCGGAGTTTTTGACGCCCGCGCCGATTCGGAGCCGGCGCCTAACTCGAGGTAGAACCCGGCGCGGCCCGGCTTCGGTTCGGCGGCCGAGCCGCCTCGTTCAGCGCAACCTGCACGGCGTCACGCCGCCTGCATCGCGCGCTTCAAATGCGGGCAAGCGGCGTGCCGCGCTGCCGTAGCCACGAGGGCCCCGGCCGCGCGGGTTAACCTCTGGACCGTTGTGCGGACTGGCCGAGTCACCTCTTCGCTTCGTCTGCTCTGTCAACCTTCGGCACGAGGTGAGGCGCGCGCTC
>Ga0207687_10002824_pt1 | contig 11778 bp, 13 predicted proteins | sample KBSM54metaG_FD_184399 | JGI IMG/M metagenome (GOLD analysis project Ga0207687, IMG submission 184399) | Miscanthus rhizosphere microbial communities from Kellogg Biological Station, Michigan, USA - KBS M5-4 metaG (SPAdes) (version 2) | ecosystem: Host-associated > Plants > Roots > Rhizosphere >... | reverse complement strand
CCAGTCCGCACAACGGTCAACGGTTCACCCGCAAGACGCAGCCAGGTGCGCCGCGAGCAGAGCGGCGCGCCGCTTGACGCGACTAACGGTGCAACCGGCGGAAGACGTCTGCAAGCGGCGTGACGCCATGCGTCTTGGCAGGATCGAGGCGGCTCTGCCGCCGGGCGCGGGATCCGGCGTCTTGTCGGGTGCTACCGTGAGTTAGGCGACGGGCGAGGGCGCGTCGGCTGGGTTCCCCGAATGCCACCAAAGTTCCTCTAAGTAGACGGCTTGGCGATCAACCTCTGGAAACAAGGTCGCCTCATGAATTCCAAGCAAGGAAAGGTCGTGAAGAATCTCCTTCTTCGCAGCGGACGGTATCGTATATCGCCTCAGGATTTGTTTCGAGGGATGCCTCTGATCGATTTGATCAAGAGTGACTGGTCCTGGTAGATCGTTGCCTCGATAATACGACCTCATCCCTCCTGGATACTCCTTGCCGCCGTGAAGAGTAAACACACTGGATTGGAAGACCATCCTATCGTTCAGACGACTAGGGAAGACAGCGATGGGCGTCGTAAACTGCTCGAGCCATCCAAGCTCGTGAGGCGGTGGTGAGATATTCTCCTCCGCTAGAGCCGTTACGACGGTTTGTTTGTGTCTATGTTTTGATGCCTGACGCGTCCACGCCATCTCTGCACGTATCACCACCTGCGCCTCGTTCGGCGGGAAGATCGATGGCAGATTCTTGTCCTCGTTTAAACAGCGAGCGTTCAACACTATCAATTCGCCTGCTTGCTTGTCGTCATCTTTCACGGCGAAATACAACGCTGGCAGAATGTACTCTGACCAATCGAGCAATCTGGTTGGAATGGAGTAGTGCTGCATCAAGCATAACCAATCGAACGCTGTGTGATAGGTGAGCTGATGACTGGGAGCACGAACCTTAAGATGCTCAAAGATGTTCGTTTCATCCCAACAACCTGGGGTCACTTCACCTTTAATCACACGTTCCCGACGATGCACACGCGGAATCAATGGCAGTTCCGGTTGCGACTGACCCCGAAACCAGAGACCAAAGGGAAACTTATGAAATGGCCAACCGTGAGGGACGGCCGACACGTCTCGTTCGAGCGTGCGAACAACCTCGACCGCGTCGGATATGGACGCTATCTCACCGTTTTTGGGAAATTGCAAGCTTGCTCCCTCCCCTATATTGGCCGTAGTACGTAGCCTAACAGACTGGCGCTCGCGGCATCACGCAGCAGGTCATGCTATCGCGGGAGGCGGCGGTTCTTTTGCTGGCACTTGATACCGTAACTGGCATTCCGTTCGCCTAACGGTTCAGACGCTAAGCTGCACGGCCAGGGCCCGCGTGCCGAAGCCAGAGCGGCACGCGGCGCGCCTGCATGTGAGGCGCGCGAATGCGCGCCGCGTGACGCCGAGAGGTTTTGACGTTCCGAGCCGGCTCGGCCGGCGGGCCGAAGCCGGGCCGTGCCAGCTTCTGCGCCGAGTTAGCCGGCAGCGATGTACTTACATCGTGTGGTCGTGGCCACAATTCTTGCAGCGATATTCGTCTGTCTCATAAGGCCCAAGTTGGACGACTCCTCCGGTGAGGAACGAAATAAAGCCGCCCGAATTGCGATACAGTCGACGATGAACCGAGTAGATGCCGCAACGCGGACAAGTAGCCATCTGGTAGTCAGGCGTGTCCTGCGGCGACATTTGCTTGTACGATTGATCTAGCTCGTACATCTCCTGCGCATCACGATCAGCCTGCGCGAGACACGACGAACACTCGTCGCCGTCGTCAGATGAATAAAGGGTACTCCCACACCACGTGCAGTGCCGGTATCTGATTTCATCTGGTCGATTGCTATAGTCGGCGTGTTTAGAGCAATAAGTGCTGTCGTCGTCCGCCACATCGTAGCCGCAGATATAGCATTTGCGATTATGGCTGTGCCCCATCGCAGCCTCCTGCCAGGCATTGTACCGCTCGTCCGAGGCGCCCGCTCGATGATCGTGACGGCACTTTCCATTACTGCCACGTGTCGAGGAGACCTGCTCACACGTGTAGGCCTTCTGATTCTCCTTCTCGGCGTCGGCCCCACTTTTCGGTCCGGATCGTGTCCGTTTATCTGTTGTCGAAAGGTGGTGACCGAGATGGCCGAATACCGCAAGAAGCGCGGCGGTGACACGTGGCATTGGTGCCGCAACTGTTCAAAGGATCCGAAGTCCGACTACGATACGAAATCCGATCGTCCGTCCTGGGATCTCTGCGAGGAGTGCAAGTCAAAGGAGAAGAACGGGACTTGCCAGACGTAGCTAGCGCTCGGCGAGGCGGGACGTGGCGAGGCCTCCTCCCGCCTCCACCGGATTCTTCGATCGAGCCTGCTGCCAGATGCTGTGCGTTGCCGATGTTTAGGCGTCGGAATACCGGACGACGAGGTCGCGCAGGCTGGGCGGGGACTGAGCGACCGCCGAAATGTCGGTCCGGCTAACGGATCAGACGCTAAGCTGCACGGCCAGGGCCCACGTGCCGAAGCCGGAGCGGCGCGCGGCGCGCCTGCATGTGAGGCGCGCGAATGCGCGCCGCGTGACGCCGTGAGGTTTTGACTTCCCGAGGCGGCTCGGCCGCCGGGCCGAAGCCCGGCCGTGCCAGCTTCTGCGGCGAGTTAGGCCGCAAAGCAGATGCTATTAATAGCAGTATGAAAGTTCATCGAGCATGGTTACAGTAGGGTCGTCAGTCGGCGGCGTCAGACCGAAGTGCGATTCGAACACTCGCACAAACTCGCGACAAAGGCTGGCCACATGGAGAACTTGATCGCGATGAAGCGTTGGAAGCGATTCCTCGCCTATCCCTGTAGCGAGATCCGTGTGGGCTACGAGTTTGTTGACCACCTTCAAAATCGGCGCGGAAAAGCGGGCAATGCGATCACGTATCTGCCGGATCCCGAGAGGTACGGTCTTGTCGCGAGGACCAAAGGAAACTCGCAGGAGGCCTGCAATGCTGGAGTTTAGGCGACGTTGCGTACCGACCCTCGCCTCGGCTGGCTCTCCCAAATGGCGGATTAGCAAAACTGCTATTTGAAATTCACCGCGATGCGTAGTGCCGAAGAACGTCGGCGCAATTGCATTAAGTTTCGCGGCCAATGCGGGCGACCTCGCAATGAAATCGTGGGCATAGGCGTGAGCATGGACATTTTCCACCAAGCCAGTTACTGAGCGATATGTCGCTTGTGCGCGGGCACCCAGTCTCTGAGATCTTGCCATGACATGCCTCCGGCTCGCATGAGGAACTGGCGCAATTGTACCGCGATTGTACCGCTATGGAACGAATCGACTGCGGGCTAAGAAATGATCCGAGCCAGAGGAACGGCAGCGGGTTCGACATGCTTGGGTATTCCACGCCCGCAGACGGCCCAGCAACTGTTATCGCCGTCTAGGGCGTCGCGCGAGACTCATTCGACGGCTCGCCGAATAGCGCGATCGGGCGTAGAATTGCAATATGATGACTAGACCAACTGAACCTGCTTCAAGCTGCGAGCACTGCAATGGCGAAGGCGCCGTTGTGGGCAATTTGATTAGCGTCTACGACGGCTCCGTCATCAGAAGAGGTGTTCGCGTTCCATGCGATTGCTGGGATCCGCTGCCGGATCTGTTCTATGCGTACTGCAAGCACCGGGAACGATATGAGGTCTTGCGAGACCAGCGCGACGCCGGAGCCGCAAGGGAGCGCTTGTTGGCATCCGGATGGACACAGATCTATCAAGTCGATGATCATGCGTTTCTTGGGACCTGCCCGGCCACTCATTGAACAATGGTGGACGCAAAGCGTTCGCACGCGGGGACGCGTAACGACAAATTCGCTGGCGGACATCAAGCGATCATGCGCGTCTCCTGATGGATGCTCCCAACGGCGGCAAGCGACCACTGCTTGGGCGAGACGATGGATGGGCGGGGGAAAAGTGCATCCGCTGAAATGATGGTCGGCCTAACGGATAGCCGTTCACCCGGCCGGGCGCCATCACATGCCCAGCTCACTGACACCTGCAAACTACGAAGCGCAAGGCGGCTCGGCCGCCGGGCCAAGCAACGGCGCCCGGTCGGGTGCTACGGCGGAGTTGTGCGGCGCCGAGGCAGTTCGTGCCTTTGACGCTCCTGTTTTTTTGGGCGCACTGCCGACGGAGGCACGCTGACTCTTGCGTGGCAGTACATGAGGCAGAACCGCGGAGCCGAAGCCGATGGGCATGCGCTCGCCTGTTGGCAGAATTCTTTCTCGAAAATCGTGGAGCTTGGGTCCGCTGTTCGGGCAAATCATGCGCCGAAGCCGGTACTCACGGCGTCTTGTCAGGCACCGCAAGCCGGCCATTGACGATGCTCTCGCCTAGGGCGGCGGTGCCTGGCGAACGTTAGCGAGCTACGCGCATGACGTGCCGAAGCTTTGCGGCACAAGGGTGCTTCTGTTGTGGTTGCGCGGCGAGAACGCCGGTTGAGCGTTCTCGCCCTGGTGCCGGAGGCTGACAGAGCGGACGGAGCGAAGTCGTTCCTCGGCCAGTCCGCACAACGGATCAGACGTTAAGCTGCGCGGCCAGGGCCCACGTGGCTACGGCAGCGCGGCACGCCGCCTGCCTGCATGTGAGGCGCGCGATGCAGGCGGCGTGACGCCGAGAAGCTCACGCTGAACAAGCCGGCTCGGCCGGCGAGCCGAAGCCGGGCCGCGGCAGCTTCTACGGCGAGTTGGGCAGCGGTGAACTCAACGTCGCTTCCAATATCCTGGCCGCCGTGCGTGATGTGCTATGGCGATAATCTCGATTTCCGTTGCTAAAACTCTATACACAACGTCGTACGGAAATGAGATGAGAACAAATCTCCGGCGACCGAGGAGAGTCAATGGGTAACGCTGGGGACCTTCAGCGATTCGTTCGACCGCGTGCTGAATCTCGTGTGCAAATCGCACTGCGGCCGTATAGCTCCGCGCGAGATACCATTCTGTTGCAGACGTAAGCTCTTCATCTGCGAGCGGATGAAATCTAACGCTCTTCATTCAGGCGTGCGAACAGTTTCGCTCGGACCTCTTCCCACGGTATGGTTGTAACCTCCCCAGAGTCAATCTGCCGGATGCGATGTTCGATTTCTTCGGCCCATGCTGCTTCGACCCCTTCGTCCGGTTCTCCCTCTAGGCTGTCGAGAAGTAGGCCGGCCAATTCAGCGCGTTCCCCCTCGGACAGCGCCGTTGCTTCTCGGAAAAGCTCATCCACGCTACGCGACATGTACGTATTCTAAACCGAGAGCTGACTCGACCGGCGTTCGGAGACAACAGCGACAACCTCGACTGCTGCGCGTCGAACCGCACCTGGGCTGGGTGTCGAGGACGAAATGGACGAGTAAGCTGCTTTCGAACCTGCGGGCTGCGCGGAAATGCGCAACACGACACTCATCAGGGCTGAGCGAAGGCGCCATTCTGCGGTGTGTGAACGCCGGGAGATGACAAGTCGCTAAGTTTGCCTTTGGCCAGCTAAAGAATGATGCCGCTCGGCGGCCTCCTTTTCCCCGTCTGCCCAACGGATCAGACGCTAAGCTGCACGGCCAGGGCCCTCGTGCCGAAGCCACAGCGGCACGCGGCGCGCCGCACTTGAGGCGCGCGAATGCGCGCCGCGTGACGCCGTGCGATTTTGACTCTAACGAGCCGGCTCGGCCGGCGGGCCGAAGCCGGGCCGTGCCAGCTTCTGCGCCGAGTTGGGCCGCTTTGCAGATGATTCTCCACCGCAAGCCACTATACCAATCACGAATGTAGTTCCGACGCAACGAACGCACCCACGCCTTCCAAGAGAAGGCCAACCTGATCAGCGGTGTACTCTCCGAAGTTGCCATGTGCGGCTGCGTTGCCAATATCTAACCACGTCTGAATCTGCCGCCATTGCGGCTGCGAGTACCTGCTCTTGGCCTTTAGCTCGTCATTGATTTTCGCGGCTTTCTGAGTGCTATCGATGCTCTCGGTCGTTGCGATCCGCCGGAGAGCATCCTCAAGAACAACGCGGCCCAAGATAGCGGCTACGTCTTTGTAACCAGACCGCTGCAAGTGCTTCGCTTGTTCCAACACAGAGTCGAAGATCTCGCCAACGAGGAGAAGTTCGCGATCGATCAGAAAACCGTTTTCAAGATCGTTTAGCGCACCAATGAGAAGCCCTCTTATTGGTTCAATGTCATACTCATGCCGAATGTGGCTGGGCCCATCCGGCACGAGTTGCGCAAAATGGCGTGATTGAGCGCTGTGATTGCCAAACACGACACCAAGAATATTCTCAACCTGAGCCAGCCACGCATGAACCGCTGCAGCATCTTCACCCTGAATATATGGAGGACCATATTCCGAATGTCGTTCCGTCTTTGCAAGTCGACGGCCCTCTTCGGTGAGTTCCCGCATCCGTGCAGCAAAACGTTGGTCTCTGCCATTCAACATTGCGTGAAGATACTAACTGAAAATCGAGCATGAAATCGCCTAACTCGGGTGTCACCGCCCAGACCGCAAGAATGCCCTCAACATTTTCGCGGCCCCGACTAGCGGCCCGATGTGCGTTCTCGACGAGTGCCTAAGGGTAAGAGCCGACGGCGGGCAAGGTAGCTAGCACCTTTCTCCTCACCTCGGGCGCTACAATTGGAACAGCGCGTCGACCAGGTTCGGGTACATGGCGCCACGCTGTGGCAGCCAAGCGCGTCGTTCGGGTGCGTTTCGGCCACGCAGTGACCGGCGAATGTTCGGCGGCGTCTTCCGCGCGGAGACACGATCGCCTATGAGACGCGCCGGGCGGGGCGGAAGGGTGCAGTTGCGAGATCGTTGTCGGCCCAACGGATCAGACGCTAAGCTGCACGGCCAGGGCCCACGTGCCAAGGGCAGAGCGGCACGCGGCGCGCCGCACTTGAGGCGCGCGAATGCGCGCCGCGTGACGCCGTGCGATTTTGACTCTCACGAGCCGGCTCGGCCGGCGGGCCGAAGCCGGGCTGTGCCAGCTTCTGCGGCGAGTTAGGCGCCCCGTTTTCGCGCGTCTCGCACGAATCGAATGGCTTGCAGCAGAGGAACGAAAGCCTTGCTAATGGCGTTCGATGGGAATTGAATGTATTCCGTGTCCCCAAGCATGCCGCTGTCATAAGGCGCATCTCCCTCCCGCAAGACGACGATCGGGAGACTGCGACTTCGCGCCACACCAACTTCCTGGTTCAGCCAGGCCGAGTCTCCTTGACTCGAGTGAATTATCACAAAGAGATCGAGGTGTCCGGCAAGACGCGCGAGAACCTTTTCTGAAACTGACCTTGGTTCAAAGCCCAAGCCGGATACAAATTCTACGTCGACCAGCTCAAGTAATTCTCGTAGTTCCAACGCGAGAGCTTTGCTGTGATCATCAAATCGAAATGAAATGAAGCACCGCAGCGCGGTGGTCGCGCCGAATGGATGCGCAGAATCAGCTAAACGGTCAAGTTTGTCGTGAATCGTCCAAAGTAGCTCGTTGATGTGCGGAAGCGTAGCGAAGGTACGTACATCCTCCTGCGTGGGCGTCTTGAGAACCAAAGTATCGCGCACTAGCTCGTGAATGTGCTTCGTCTCATCCGAGTCTGGAGTTATCTCAACTAACAGGATCGAGAAGACTTCCCGTAGAGTGATGTTTACCGAACCCTGGCCCCGTTGGAACTCAAAAACGATCGGAAGCTCAAGTGCGCGGTGATCTTTCAGTGTATTGTCCACCTCTTCGGGCTTAAGTCGGCGTTTCGAGACAGTCACGTCAAGCCTGTCGTGAGAGACAGTTGCAGCGAGTGCAGCGCGAAGCGGCAAAACGCGGTGGCGCTCAAGGGACGCCAATGAGTAGGATCGTTGACTCATGAGCCAACCACGCTATCACGACAGAGGGCCGCTTCTAGTCACTCGGATCCGGCGCGCCGAACGGATCAGACGCTAAGCTGCACGGCCAGGGCCCACGTGGCTACGGTAGCGCGGCACGCCGCATGGCTGCATGTGAGGCGCGCAATGCAGGCGGCGTGACGCCGCGCAAGTTGCGGACCCAGACCAAGCACGACGACGAGAAGCCATGCCCACATCACCAAGCGATGATACGACGATGAGGCGCAAGATCTGGTTCTCGTTATTAGCGGCGAAACATTCTCGCGTGCGTTAGATACTGGACTCAGATCATAGGGCGACGATCGCCCAGCTAGGCCTCTGGCCATTTTCTGAAGATGCCGCGAAGGCGGCCACCTTTTCCCGGTGCGCCTAACGGTTCAGACGCTAAGCTGCACGGCCAGGGCCCGCGTGCCGAAGCCAGAGCGGCACGCGGCGCGCCTGCATGTGAGGCGCGCGAATGCGCGCCGCGTGACGCCGAGCGGTTTTGACTCTAACGAGCCGGCTCGGCCGGCGGACCGAAGCCGGGCCGTGCCAGCTTCTGCGGCGAGTTAGGCGGCACGAGGCGTAGATGGTTTGCTATGCGCTCGGAAGGTGCTTATCGCCACGCTCGATATAGAGACGCCAGATTCTATCGCGGTAGTCCTCTTCAGAAAGGTCCTGAACGGGTGTGGCCTCGGGGGCAATATCGGAATTTGACTTCTCTAGCGACGGCCCGGGCTCTGGCGTTTTGGAATCGTCACTCATGCGGTCCTCCACGTTGCAATACCTAACACGAAAACGAACATGCTGAAAACGACGCTTACTAGCAACAGCGCCGCCGAGATAGCCAGATAGCGTGCAGTACGCTCGTTTTCGCCACCATTTCGCCTCGCTGCGACCGTGAATTCAACCAGGCGTTCATCGTTGAAATCAGCATCGGTCGGTTGTTGACTGCCGAAGCGTTTGATTATGTCTTCTGGATCGGCGATGGCCTCGTACGGTCTGATTTGCATGGCCAAGACGCAAAATACTAGCGCCGCCGTCGCGATCGCACCGTTGATGGCCACGACCAGTACCGGGACCGCCGACTGCCTTACGAACTTCGCAACATCTTCAAACTTGAACGCTATTGCGCCTAAATAGAAAGAGATGACCGCGAAGTAGAGCTTTGCACGCTCCGCGAGATGTTCGTATCGCTTCGCCTCATGTTCGAAGAGGTACCTGAAGAATTCGAGCTGCTTGTCGGTTGCCATCTCGTTTGGGCAGAATGTTAACACTGCGCAGGCAACAAGCGCTGAGTTGCGATTGTATCAACGTCGACGGCTGCGCGATGAAGCCGAAGTTACCGGGATCGGTTGGTCGCATTCGGACAAACTGCTTGACCGAAAGAGCGCATCGGCAAACGACGTGAACGGGCGCGGACGTCGCCCGCGGGTTTGCAGGGCGCCTCAATCGACGAACGAACGCGCGCCCGCGCACAGGTTGGGTGGGTGGCTTAAGCGATTGGAAGATGGTCCGCCTAACGGATCAGACGCTAAGCTGCACGGCCAGGGCCCACGAGCCGAAGCCAGAGCGGCGCGCGGCGCGCTGCATGTGAGGCGCGCGAATGCGCGCCGCGTGACGCCGTGAGTTTTTGACGTTCCGAGGCGGCTCGGCCGCCGGGCCGAAGCCGGGCCGTGCCAGCTTCTGCGGCGAGTTAGGCCGCCGACCACTGGAATCCCACCGCCGCTCAGTAGTCTCGCTGACAAATAAGTGACTTGCGAATGAGTCCCACGCTCTCGGCGCGTTTACCTTCACCGTAATCGATCTCTTTTGCGTATCCCAGTGGGACAGCGAGCGCAAAACGTAAATGGAACCCGGGTTCCGGGAAGTTCGAACGAGAACACAGAATCCATCACTTGGATCGTCTATGCCTCGCCAAGGTCGCGCGACCGACAGATGGACGGTAGTGCATTGCGACAACGCACGCAATAAGTAGCGCATCCGAGGCAACCTGCTGCGCCTGAAAGTTCGCGGAGCAAGGGTATCGCGCCTTCATCGAGAGTCGAACAAACCCTGCGCTATGGCGTGTTCGTATTCAGCCGTTGTAAATTCGGGAACTCTTCGCCGTAACTCATCGACGATCTCGGGAGTCGCAGCGTTCCATCGGAGATCGCTGATGTGATCCCACTTACCGTCGCGTATCTCTTCCGCTAGATCGTATCCCGCCTTGCCTAACTCCGACGATGTGCTCATGGCTGCTACCTTTCGGATCGACCTATCTGATGTCGAAATATCGGCCATCACAAAAGCGTACCTCCCGTAATACGATTCGCGCAAGGCTCGTTACTGCGAGGGGTAAAACCTTCCCGCCCGAAGGTACTGGCCATCGCCAAGGGCTCGAGGGCCGCAACCAAAGGAAACGAGAGCTTGTGTCGGTATGCAACCACGTCGCCTGCCGCGAGCTCGTCACGTAGACAAACGTGCAGAACTGCCCTTGGCCGGAGTTCATAGTTGCCGCCGTGAGGCGGCCTCCTTAACGTTCTTCGAACCTCGCGGTTATCCCCGTGTGCCGAACGGACGCGGGTGGGTGGGGGAAACGTGCCGGCGTAGGGATTGGGCCGGCCTAACGGTCTAGAGGTTAACCCGCGAGACGCATTCAGGTGCGCCGCGGCTGAGCGGCGCGCCGCTTGCCGCGACTAACGCGAAGTCGGGCGGGAGCGAGTTGCAAGCGGCGTGACGCCGTGCGTCTCGCGGGAATCGAGGCGGCTCGGCCGCCGGGCGCGGCATCCGGCGTCTCGTCGGGTTCTACCTCGAGTTAGGCCGCTTGGCACGAGCACAACTTCTTTCGCGCTTCTGTCGGGCGACCATCGCACGTCACGAAGGTGTGCAATACGCCACGCTTCAAAAGGATGCTTCTTGAATCGAGCCGGCCTATAGCCCACGAATCTGAACTGCGGCAAGCAGCAGGCCGAAACCGATGATCCATGCCCAATCCGCAACATTGCCACTGACCTTGACTACTCCGAAGTGAGCGAGCAGCGCAACGAGATAAAGAACGAGACATATGACCCAAGTGACCTGTTTAGGAGCCTTGCCACCACCTCGTGCCATGAGTGCCTCCTCCGGTTTCTGCGAGTGGGAGTTCGAATGTACAGCAGTTGGCCTATTGCCGGAATACTTTTTTGTGAGCCGTGGATCGTGAGAGGACGCCAACACCCACACCGACGCCAACCAGAAAGAGGATACGCCACCCCCGCCGGCCGGCCTACCCGACGCTGATAGTTCATGTCCTGTTAGCGCGAAAATGAACCCGAACAACGCAAGCCCACGGCTGCTTCCACCGAATAGTCCAACAACAACAACGCTTCGCGCGTTGGGAGAGAAATGAACCAGGGTGCTGATCCCGACAATGAACAACATGACCAAGACGACGAGATTAGGTTTGGATGACTGCATGCGCGGCGGTAAGCGAGAGCGGCATCGTTTCGAGATGAGCGGCACGAGCAGAGCGGTTCTTCGAACCAGATGGACAGCGACGCGCGGCGTTCAACTGCTCGTCAAGCCACTATGAGATTGTCAAATCGGCCGACGTACCGACCATTACCTTGGTGGTGTGTGGACCTTCGCGTCATCCGGTTGCGCGTGAAAACACTCAGAGTGTAATTCTGACGAGACGCCTGACGGGTGGCGTGTGATCAAGACGTGGTCGGCCTAACAAGCACCTTGGCCGCGTCCCTACCGGCGTGTGCACCACCTCCCCTACCGACAGGATCGCCTGTGAAGCGCGCCGGGCGGGCGGCGGAAAAGTGAAGCTGCGAAATTCGTGGTCGGCCTAACAGATTAGACGTTAAGCTGCACGGCCAGGGCCCACGCGCCGAAGCCGACGCGGCACGACACGCGCCTGCATGTGAGGCGCGCGATGCGCGTGACGTGCCGCCGTGATG
>Ga0207687_10002807_pt1 | contig 11810 bp, 19 predicted proteins | sample KBSM54metaG_FD_184399 | JGI IMG/M metagenome (GOLD analysis project Ga0207687, IMG submission 184399) | Miscanthus rhizosphere microbial communities from Kellogg Biological Station, Michigan, USA - KBS M5-4 metaG (SPAdes) (version 2) | ecosystem: Host-associated > Plants > Roots > Rhizosphere >... | reverse complement strand
CGGCTGTGCCCAGGGCGAAGGTCACCAGGACTGCGAGCCAATAGAACAGCTCCCTGGGCCGCGTGACGATGCTGTGGATCGACAGTGTCCGCTCGCGAGCGAACCATACGCCGAAGACGACGGCCAGAATCGCCGCGAAAACGGTGGTGCTCAATGCGAGCGGAACGCCCAGATCATCCGTGAGGATGTCGGTGTAGAGCGTGCCGGTCACGCTGAGGACGACGACCGTGAGCCAGTAGACGAACGGCACGTAGCGGTTGAGGCTCAGTTGCCACCCCAGGACCGCGGCAAGGACGACCGTGAAGATGAGGGCGGTCGGGATCAGACCGACACCCAGAGTCATGTTGATCCAGTCGGCGAAGCTCTCACCCACGGTGGTGCACAGGATCTTGATGACCCAGAACCACACCGTGACTTCGGGCACCTTGCTCAGCAGCATGCGCCCGGTCTTGACGGCTTCGGAACTCGTTGTCTCGTTCACGACGCCCGACCATAGAGAGGCGTTGCTGAGCCCACGCTGAGAGCCAGTTTCGGTCAGATTGCGAGCGGCACGATCCCGAACACGGCATGCGGGGCAGAGCGGCGAGGCACTCAGTCCCTCCTCAGCTGGAGGCCGGACACTCGGGGGAAGTCGGAAGGAGTGTGCAGTGGTCGCAGGCTTGCTTGGAATCGTTCTCTTGCTGTTCGAACTCGTGCTAATTGCCCGCGTGGTGGTCGACTGGATCGGGGTGCTGTCCCCGGTGGGCGGCCGCAGCGGTCTCTACCAGGCACGCCGGATCACCCACGGCATGACCGAGCCCGTGATCGGCCCGGTCCGGCGGGTGCTGAAGCCCGCGCGGCTCGGGTCGGTCTCCATTGACCTGGCGTTTACCGCAGTGTTTGTGGCTGTGATCGTCCTGCGGACCGTCGTGGTGCCGTTGATTCCGTTCTGAGGGCGCAGCCTCAGAGTCTGGACGTGGCAGCGCGCCCGACGCGTGGAGGAGACGGTCGATCTGTGCTACGTGATCGCGTTGAGTACTGGCGTGCACACTGTGTCTGGTGGTTCGTCTCCGTTGATCCGAATCATGCGGACGTTGCTTGTCCTTGCGGCGTGCTCGAGCGCCGCGTCGTAGGGTGCCGAACGCTCGACGAACTTCGTGATCAGTGCCTCGTCGGACGCGCCGCGGTAGAAGTCTCGATCCATGCGAACCCGCCGCCGACAGATCAGCCCCAGGACCGGGAAAACCAGGAAGGTGAAGGCCAACACCAGGCCATGTAGCCGCCAGTGCCGCAGTCCCGCTATCGCAGCACGGGTTGACAGCCGGGCGCCGGACAGGAAGAACAACAGCCCGATAGCCAGAGTTGTGGCGTGCGCGCATTCAACGGCGACGATGCCGCGTGCAGGCAGCAACGATGCGACTGCGACAGTGGTGAGCAGCAGCAGAATGCAGGGGTCGATCCGGGGTCGAAACATCAGCCGGCAGCGCGCATTTCCGAGGCCCAGTCGAGTCGGCGCCGTGGATGATGTCGGGAAAGGTTGCGCTCCAACAACGCTATCGAGCTGGCCACACCAACGTCATCGGTCGTTACCTTGGCAAGTCGACCATCGTTGGTGCGCAGTTCGGTCACGGCGTTGGCCATCGCGGTGTGCGCCGCGAACAAGCAGGGTGTCGAGTAGATCGCCACGTTGATGCCGAGCTCCTCCAGCCCGGTCAGCGACAGTCGGGGTGACAAGCCGCCCGCGATCTGGTTGAACAGCAGTGGCTTGCTGCCGACCATGCCGCGCACCTTGCGTATCCATTCGACGCTACGCACACCGTCGACCAGCAGAACGTCGGCGTCGGTGGCTGCCGGCATCTCGGCTCGGCGCAGAATCTCAGACTCCTCGGTTGCGTCGGTGCGGGCGCCCACAACAAGCTCAGATCTGTCCTGCAGCACCAGGTTCAGCTTCTCCAAGCACTCCTCAATAGGCAGGATCTGCTTGCCGGTGACGTGGCCACAGCGGCGTGGCCGCGTCTGCTCCTCGAGGATCACGCCGGAGGCGCCGATGCGCTCCAGATGCTCCACCACATGGCAGGCCACCTCCGGGTCGACATAACCGTCGTCGATATCCACCAGTAGGTGCTGTTGCGGGAACGCAAGCCGCAACCGCTGCACGAAGCCGACCATGTCCGGCCAGGCGATGAACCCAATGTCGGGCAGCCCGTAATAGGAAGCCGCGAAACCAAAGCCCGACACGAACATCCCACCATAGTGTTGTGCCGCCAATGAGGCGGAATACATATCGAATATCCCGATCAGCGGAGTGATGCTGTCGCTGTGCACCTCGTCACGAAGCGCATCTCCATAACCCATGTTGTACTCCTAGTCATCGAGGCGACGACTCCAAATATGCACGCCCCAGCCTGTTTTGAACTGTTACCAGCCCAGTACCGAAACTGTGCGTGCGTTCCGCTGAAAGCGCGGCTGAGAGGGCCTGAGCCGTATCCCGGCACCCCCACCGGTGGTTCGGCCGGGCCTCCGTGGCGACGTGCCGCGCGTCTTACGGCTCGGTGGAGCGCCGCGCTCCGGTAAGAGTCCGGCCGCAAGGAGGTTGGCGGAGCGACTCGGCTACGACACCGTATGTATCGACGATCTCGTCGCCGCCGTGCGCGCCGTGACCACGGTGGCGTCGCACCCGAAAATCCACGCGATGACCGGAATCGATCACCGCGAGTAATACATCCGGAACGCCGCAGAGACGCTGTGCCGCCACGCGATGGATGCGCAGCCGCAATTTGGCCGGCCATCGAGTCGATTGCGCGAGCCCGGTCCTGCTGGGGCTCGCCGGCGCTGATTGAGGGCTGGGCGATTCTGCCCAACCTCTTCTTCGGCGCGGACCTGCCCGACGTGGACGCCTGCTGGCTTGTCGCCGACGAGCCGACCCCTGACGGGCCTGCGTCTCTCATGTCGGCGGGCACGACGCGGGCCCTCTTCTGAAGACGAGAGCGTAGCCTCAACACCGTTGCAAGAGACGGTCTTTCGACCCATCGGTGGTCCCAGTGTTCCCACAGGACGTTACCAGCCTTCGTTCGCGCCGTATCACATCCAACGCAGCACCTCTGCATGCCGGCAGGTAACGGACGATTACAGCTCATGGCGTGTTGATGGATGCTCAACGGGTTTTCAGCGGCCCTCAACGGATTCACAGCGGTGGCGGGTGAGGCTAATTCTGTACGGGCAACTACACATAATCGAGCACTTCAAGGAGAACCACCATGGGAATGAAACTGCAGTACCTCACATCACTGTTGGCCGCGGGTGCTGCCGCGGTCGCGATCGCCTCCGCACCGACGGCGTTCGCAGCAGCTCAGCAGTCCTGCAACGGGAGCGGCTCGGGAACTGTGTGCCTGTCGCCCGGCAACGTTCCGATCAAGGCTTCCCCAACCGATGTTCAGCACCACCGCTCCGGGGACATGCCCGATCTGACGGTACAGGACTTCGCGCTGGCCCTCGGCCTGGCGACGTGAACGGGCGCACCTCTACGCCAACATCGCAACCATCGAGGGCACCGGGCCAGCCGCTACGGGAACGCCGCGGTCGAGTGCGGCTGACCGCAGCCGTGTTGCCCCGATGGCCGTACCTGGCTGGAGGGCGCCGACGGACAGCACAACCGGGCCGGTGGCGACGGAGCGTCGCGGCAACTCCGCGCTCACAGATCGCGGAGGGTCTTGATGCGCCCACACCGCAGCCGATTTCAGCTCGACACGACCGTTTGCGTGCAGGTCGGCGAAGCGATCGTTTACCAGATCAGGCGACATCAGGCGGGAAGCCGTCGGTTGATCAGGAGCGCCGCGAGCGCGGCAAGAGAAACCGCGAACGCAGCGAGCCGCAACCAGCCCGTGCTCGCGTCACCCTTGATCGTGTCGAATCCGATCTGCTGCTGCAGGGACGCGTAGACGTCGGTGAGCTGCTGGAGGGTGGTGGCGCTATACGCGGTGCCCCCAGACAGTTGGGCAACCTTCTTCATCGTTGTGTCGTCGACTGGAACGGGTTGGCGCTGCCCGTTGACGTCGACGTATCCGTTCGGTGTGCCAAAGGAAATCGTGGAAATCGGTATGCCCTGATCCCTGGCTGCGCGGGCTGCGGTGAACGCCCCCTTCGGGTTGTTGGGGTTGGACGGCACGGTCTCCTTGCCGTCGGAAAACAATACGATGCGGGCGGGCGGCGGGGTGTCGCCGCCGCCGATCACGGCACCTACCGTGGCGATCGCCTGCAGGGCGGTGAAGATCGCCTCGCCGGTCGCCGTGCGATCGGCGACTTGCAGCTTGTCCAGCGCCGCCTTGGTGGCGTCGCGGTTCGTGGTCGGTGACACCAGCACCGCTGGGGTGCCCGCATAGCTGATCAGACCCAAATTGACTCCGGGTGTGAGTTCGTCGGCGAACTGCTTGGCCGCCGCCTGGGCCGCCGCCAGCCGACTAGGCGAAACGTCCGTGGCCCGCATGGACTGCGACACGTCGATCACAAGCATCCCCACCGCGCGGTTACGCGGAGTGCGGACATCCCGGGTAGGCCCGGCCATCGCCACGGTGAGCAGTATCAGCGCGATAACCAAAATAATGCCGGGCAGATGCCGCCACCTGGTCGGGCGCTTAGGCGCCACGCTTTCCAGCAGCTCCATGTTCGCGAACCGCAGGAGCCGTTTGCGACGAATCAGCTGCATGAAGACGTAGAGCGTGACCAGCCCGACGATTGCGAGCAGAAAAGCGAAGTACCACCGATGGGCGAACCCTGAAAGCGTAAGTGACCCCAGCACCGGCAGATTCATGACGCCGTCCACCTTCACGCAGTCTGAGCACCGCGCCGACCGACAGCGACTCCCCGTCGGGTTTGGCGCTGATGATGGCCCCTAGCTGACACCGTACGAAGGCACGCTTAGAAACCGCTGAGGACCAGCGCCGGAAGTACCGCGCCGCCCACGGCAGATACGTCTAAGCCAGTATCGACAAGCCAACAAGCGACACTTGAGCGATCGCGTTGCGTGCAAGTTCACCCCTGTCCCGGCCCTGCGAAGAATCGCGCTACTCCAGACACGCACACGAAAACTCGTAACGAATACGCCAGCGCCACGTGGACGGTTGTGCCGGCGATATCGCCACCGAGCTCATCGAAGTCAATAGCCTCATCGAGCACGACCGTGCCCAGCGACGCGCGCTTGGCACAGATCAACTCCTCTCGCACACGCGCCGAGGAACAGCGCATTGCCGAGTTGGCCACTCTGACAAAGGAATTGATGTCGATTCGGGAGTAGGGGATCAGCGGCCGGAACACCTAGATATATCGAGAGCCGCGCGCAGTCAACTAGGTTGATGCTCCACTACTCGGTTGAGGAGGTAGCGGCACGACCGGAAGTCGTATGCAACATCGCCGCATTACCCGTCTAAGACCCGATACAAACGGTTTCGCATCCATGTCTTGTGCGACCAACGGCGCCACGTCCTCGCCGCCGACGTTCGATGCCAGCGACGAGGGTGCGGTACCCGTGTCCCACCCATCAGCTCAGTGGTGGGAGAGCAGCAAGGCCTGGTCTCCGTAGGGGTGAAACTGAACCTGGAGCGGGGGGCCGTGATCTCAACGTTGCCGCCAGACTGGCAGACGGTTCTCGAGCCGCTCCCGTTGCAGGACTGATGATCTGCTGCGGAAGCCGTCGGTGCGGCGGCGATCGCGACCACGGCAGCAGTCCCGGCCAGCAGCGGTGTGATGTACTTTGTCACCCTCATGGACATGGCGGCACGTCCTAAGTGTCTAATTGCCTCCTTTCGCCACGAGGTTGCGACGAAAGCCCTACGAGGACAACGTCGCCCACGACCGCTTAGAACTTGCTGAGTGCCGCAGTGGCGATGACCACAGAGGAGGCGACACCGCCCGCGCTGGAAGCTCGCTCGCTGTACCGGTTCTACCGTGCCGGCTGATCGGCGCGCTCGAGCAGTTCGGCGTTGTGTGCCGCGAGCTCGGCGGCCTGGGCTTGGGCGGTTCGGATCGTGCACCGGGTGAGCGACACCGCGGCGACGACTGCGGCGACCGCGGCCACGATCCACCAGAAGTGCGCGCCAACGAACCCGATGAGTGACAGGATGCCGATGAACTGCCAGAAAATCCGCCCCATCGTGTGAGCGTATGACCACGGTCCGACATGCTGCGCTCAATCACGGGGTCCAGTAATCCTGACTATAAGGTCGTTGGCTTTCGTCGCGTTATGGACGATGCGCCCAAGAGCAAATATACGAAACCGATTCCGCATCAATGGTTTTCGTGGTTATGATTTAGTCATACAATAGAAAAGAGAAATCGGTGGGCCGGATAGCTAAACAAAAGCGATCGCCAACGGGCCACGCGGAAGCAAGGTCCCCACCAGCAGTGGCCTCGGCCTGCTCCAGCTCGGCGCGGTCGGCGGCAAGCTGACTAACGCGCTTCTCCAGGTAGCCGAGCATGTCGTAGGACTTCGATTCGACTGCCTCGGTAAGGGCAGCGTCCATACCCTTGGCCTCGGCGTCGAGCTAAGCCTTGCGGGCCTGAATTTGTGCGGTATTCATTTGTGTTACTTGTTCTTTCGTTTGGTAGCGATGCCTTGCGGCAGGGGACTACCAGCGGCACTGCACGCGGGTCAGACTGTGGAAATTCCTACAGTACAGCGGCTGCGGGTGGTTTGGCCCGGGACACCGTCAGCGGGTCCAGGTGGACATAAATGCCCCACCTGAAGCAGCCTGTGGTGAGCAGGCAAGCGGCACGCATTGCCGGGTGGGCTGACCTGATATCCGGTCGGCCCAAGTCTGTAAGGTGGCCGATTGCTCGGCGCTAATCAGTTGACAGAGGTTCTCATCGGCGCCGAAGCGGCCTCGTCCGAAACGCTGACATCCTTCGGAACAGCAATCGGGTGGGCCCGGCCACCCCGCGGGCGTTCGGCCTTAGAAGCCCTTGGGACGAGGCGCTTTCATGGTCGGGCTGGCGTTCGCCGTCGGTGCAACTGTCGGCGGCGTCGTCGTCGTGGCGGTTCCTCCGATGGTCATCGGGCTTCCATTGACGGTCCCTGTCTGTTGCTGGCTGACCGCTACGGCAGCCACCGCGCCGATGGCGACCAAGCCGCTCGCGATTGCGCCCGCAATGAGCAACTTGACCCGTTGGTGCCTGATTGATTCCACTGTCACCCCTCCAATCGGCCCTCGCCGCTCCCCGAAGCGAGACGTCTCCTTTGACGTACTGGACCAAGACACGTGATACGCCTGCATCGCTGAGGGGACGCTGAGAGCGACTGAGGGGACGCTGAGTGCGAACGGAGCTCCGACAGACAAAGGTCTCTATAGCTTGGAAATGAGGCGGTATAGCTGCCCTGGCGTGTAACCGGGGAAGTCGATTTCGGTCGTCTCTCCCTTACTGCCAAAGCAATACGGGGCCATTCCGTCACCAGCCCTCAGCCGCGGTCTGCCAGGTCTCCCCGCTGAGTAGGTAAGAGCCATCCATCGGGTGGAACACGTTGTACTGGGTCAGGCCAAGAATGCCGTCACGGCCGTGGTATTCCTCGGCGCATGTCGGAAGGCCGATCTTGTCGGTTAAGGCCCGCAGACTCACCGCATGAATCTGGTGCTGATCGCCCCTCTTGCAGGCGTTTACTCTGGGGCATGACTACGGATGCGGGCTCGACTGCACCTTACTCACCCGTGGCGGCCCGTACCCACCATCGCCAGGTCCGTCGGTGCCGTCTCCAACGGCTTTTGGGTCGGGCAGCGGCCGCAGCCCTCGAGGCGGGCGTGTAGCAATCGCTCTCAGCGTTGTGGCGATCGTGCTTCCACAGGTATTTTTCAGTGCACATTCTTGAGATGGTGGATTCTCGCAGACGCCGTGGATATCCGTGTGCATCAAGTAATCCCGACGAGTCAACGGGTCGGTTGTGCGGCGCGATAATTGTTCGGCGCGGATATCCATCCTGGTTTCTGCGATTCGCTGCAGCAAACACGCTCGGGGGAATGGATCCGCCGAACCCCGTGCATGGCCCAGCGGATCCCTCTGGCATCACATCCCGTGTGCCTATTCCTCATAGACCGCGTCGGCGGTGGGCATTCGTAGGGGTCGATCGACTGGCACTCCACGCACCGTCGAAGCGCTCACTGCCCCATGTTGTGCACACGGCCGAATTCATGCACAACACAGGCCGCGCGCAGGCGCTGGCGAATCCGACTGTCGGATCGCTGACTTAGATTCCGAATGATGTTCCGAGCATTTCTGTTCCATACGGACGCCGGCGCCTACTGGTCAGTTGTGGATGGCGACACGTACAAGACCGGGCGGTCGCCGACGCGTTCTTGCAGTACGTTCGGTTCGGCCGCGGCCGAACCGAATCGACATCGCGCAAGTACGCCGAGGCTGTGGCCCTGTACTTCAGCTACTGCGGCATGCGCGGCAAGAAGTGGACCGATCCGAACATGACCGCCTTTCAGATGTGGCTGCAAGTGGCTTCATCTCCACGCCGCTCGGCACCCGTGCGGCAGCATCTCTTTGACACGGCGCGACCGGCGCGCAGCGACAACCACATCAATCTGATCAGCTATGTCGGCTGTTCAATCTTAAGCGGGCAGTTGTGATTTCGCTCTCATAGAGCAGGGGTGGACTGCTTTACCAGGTCAAGGCTCCTTCATTTGTCCGCAGTAGGCTGGGGTCTTGATCACCGGTACCGCCCCCGACCTCGTCAGCGTGGGCGCCCGGCACGGTGAACGTCTAGCCGGGAAAGCATGATTGGGCCCTTCGCGCGCAGGCGTTCGCCGCTGCGCTGTCGTGGTTGGCCGGGCAGCTGGGCACACCCCGGGTGCCCACCGGCGCCGTTGCGGGGACCGACCCCGACTCCCGTCAGGTTCCCTCGAGCCGGCCCCGCCCCGGATGCACACGCCGCGGAAAAATAGCTATGCGCCTACGGCGTCGGGCCATACCTTCCCACACACTCCCGAGCCGTCACGGAGCGTGTCGGGAGGGCGCGGGTGATGCGCTCAGACGGCGTGGTCTGCCAACAGCTCGTCGGTTGCATGCACGACGTCGGGTTCTGGCTGTGCCGCGGGCGGAATCTGGTCGGTTCGGGTGATGGTCAGGCAGACGACGACCGCGACGATGATGACGGCAAACAGGAAGGTGGTTGCGGTGGCGCCCAGTTGCAGCCCGTGCAGCCCGCCCACGTCCCGGTGCTGGACAAGAAGTCGCCCACCCGAGCGGGCGGCTCAGGATGTAGGCCAGCCAAAACACCAGCACCGCATTGAGTTTCACGCCGTAGTGCAGGGCGGTGATCGCGCAGATCACCGCGGCCATCAGCAGCGCGGAGGCCAGATAGCCCAGCCCGAACTTCTCGGCGATCAGGTCGCCGGCGGCGGTACCCAGCGCGAAGGTGAACAGGATCGCCAGCCAGGAGAACCCTTCGCGGCGCCTCGTGTAGATGCTGTGGACGGACAGGGTCTTCTCCACCGGGTGAACGTCACCGCCAAGGCGAGGGCGAAGATGATGGTGGTGGTGTGCAACGAGACCCCGAAGTTGTCGACGAGGTTGTCGGTGATGAGTGTGCCGACCACGCTGATCAAGACGACCGCCAGTCAGTAGACCCAGGGGATGTAGCGCTGTGCGCAGAACTGGACGATCACGACGACGGTCAGCGAGATCCCATCGCAACCGAGGCGCCGGTCAACCCCAAGCTCAAGTGGGTGTTAAGGGAATCGGCGGCGGTCTCAGCGACCGTCGTCGCAAGGATCTTGATGGTCTAGAAGAAGACAGTGACTTCCGGAACTTTGCTGAGCAGTTGTTTGGTCGTCGGCATCGGCCGAGAGTGGCAAGGTGCCGCTGTGAGGACGCTGAGATCAATGGTGACGGGTTCGGGGCCACCCCTTCGTTCAGCGATTTCACAGCGTCGGCGGGCCACGATGGGCCCAACGTTGTGCTGGATGATTGATGTTAGAGACAACGGGGCGCTGCGATGACATGGCAGCGTTTGGCGCACACCGGGAGGTTCTGATCGTCGGCCGGCTCATGCGTGCGGGCGTGCGGACTCGCTCGGCGCTGGCCGCCGCGCTGGTGATGACGGTGTGCCTGGCCATCGCCGGTGGTGTCCTGCTGCTGGTGCTTTACCGATCTTTGGAGTCCACCGCTCAGGGTGCGGCCGCGGCCCGCGCCGAGCAGATCAGCACACAATTGCGCACTGATACGCCCCGGGAGCTGGATCCGTCGTTGTTGGCGACCGACAGCCAGATCGGTGCGGTCCAGGTCGTCGATAGCGCCGGGACGGTGCTGGCCGCCTCGAACGGCGCACCCGCATCACCGCTGGTGACAACCTCATTGAGCAATGGTCAGGCGCGCAGCGTGGGGCGGGTCGAAGATCGCGCGGTTGGCTTTGACTACTGGGTGTCGGCCCGTGCGACCGCGGTTCCCGGCGGGTCGGTGACCATCCTGGTCGGCGCCGATCGGGAACCCGTTGAATCCGTTGTCACCAAGGTGGCTGCCCTGCTCGCGGTCGGTTCACCGGTCATCATCGCGTTAGTGGTCGTGGGCACCTACCGGCTGGTGGGAGCGGCGTTGAGTCCGGTGGAAGCGATCCGTGCCCGGGTGGCGTCGATCTCGAGCACCGATCTCGCGCAACGTGTACCGATCCCGGCCACTCGCGACGAGATCGCCCACCTTGCGGCGACGATGAACGGCATGCTGGCCCGACTGGAACGCGGCCGCGCCGCCCAACACCGGCTGGTCAGCGACGCCTCCCATGAGCTGCGCAGCCCCCTGTCCACCATCACCGCCGCACTCGAGATGGCGTCTGGGCGGCCCGAACTGATGGACAACGAGCTGATCGACGAATCCCTGTTGCCCGAAGCCCGCCGCATGCGCCAGCTCATCGAGGATCTGCTGTTGCTGGCACGTTCGGATGAAGACGCGATGGAACTACGACGCGACGACGTCGACGTCGACGATCTGCTCCTGGCCGAGGCGAGCCGGCTACGCGCAATCGGATCGGTCCACACCGTGACCCACATCCAGCCATGCCGCACTGTCGGCGATCGTGTCGCCTTGGCGCGGGTGATCCGCAATCTTGTCGACAATGCGGTGCGGCACGCGGCGAGCACGGTCACCATGGATTGCCGCCCCGCGGCGGGTCGCGCGGTCATCACGATCGCCGACGATGGACCCGGCATCCCGGCCCAAGACCGGGCACGCGTCTTCGAACGATTCGTTCGCCTCGACCCCGCCCGTACCCGGTCGTCGGGGGGATCGGGCCTCGGCTTGTCCATCGTCGAGCAGATCGTGCGGTCTCATGACGGCACCGTCGCGGTGGGCGACGCGGCCCACGGTGGCGCGGTCTTCACCCTGACACTGCCACTGGCACAGCAGGATTCGGCCGGCACAGATTTTCAGGCGGGATCGCTTCGGAGTCGGTAGCCGGCGCCGCGCACGGTTTCTATGGTGACAACCCCGAACGGGACGTCGATCTTGCGCCGCAGATAGCCGATATAGACCTCGACGACATTGTCGTCGCCTTCGTAGTTCGAATCCCACACCGACCGCAGGATTTCGGACTTGGAGACCACAGCTCCTTTGTTGCGCAGTAGGAATTCCAGCACCCCGTACTCACGGGGAGTCAGGGTGAGCGCGGTCTGGCCGCGGGTCACTTGTCGACGTGCCGGATCAAGCGACAGGGTCCCCGCGGTCAGGACGGTCGGGCGTTCGGGGGCGCCGCGTCGCAACAGGGCACGCAGTCGCGCCACGAGGACCACGAAGGAGAACGGTTTTGTCAGGTAGTCGTCGGCGCCGATGTCGAACGCGTCCGCCAGGTCGTA
>Ga0207687_10002805_pt1 | contig 11814 bp, 8 predicted proteins | sample KBSM54metaG_FD_184399 | JGI IMG/M metagenome (GOLD analysis project Ga0207687, IMG submission 184399) | Miscanthus rhizosphere microbial communities from Kellogg Biological Station, Michigan, USA - KBS M5-4 metaG (SPAdes) (version 2) | ecosystem: Host-associated > Plants > Roots > Rhizosphere >... | reverse complement strand
CCAGGGAAGAACAATGTGCCGTCCATATGGGTCACCAAGATTCTCTTGCCGGATGGCAAAGTGCTCAAGGCCGAGGCTGAGAAGTAGAATGCTCACTGACAGAAGGGTACTGAGATAAGTTTATGTCGCGATCCACGGTTTCTCTAATTTCAGCGGTTCTAGCGTTAGCGACGCCAGCGGCGATTGCGGCTGACCCGCTGGCCGGAAACTGGCTGCTGAAGCACCAGGAAGTCGGCGGCAACCAGACTGATTCGAACCCCCTCACGCTGGCGATAACGCCATCCGGCAACCGGCTGGACTTTGCGTTTATCGTGACCGTGAACCATGAGCCGGTCGTCAATTTGAAATTCAGTTCGTCTTTGGATGGGACCGAGGCCGAGGTCAGCGGCGGCGACGGGAAAAAAATGGGGACGGCCAAAGTCTCGAGAGACGGCGCGGCTTACAAAATTCTGATGGAGGGCCCGGGGCGCCCTGCGGTCACAACCCAGCTGACGCTCTCTTCGGACGGGAAGACCTTGGTGTCCGAGTCGGATGCGCAGACTCCCAGCGGCACGAACCTTCATACCAAACAGGTCTTTGTCCGGCAGTAGAAATCATTCGTTGACAGAACCGGCTTGAGAGTGGTATAAATCTTAACAACCAGTTCATCCCCTCTCGAGTAACTGAGGGGTTTCACTTGCACCGTTCAGGGCAAGTACCAGTCCATCGTCTGGACACGATCACAAACAATTTGTTCGGTTAGCTGGCTGGCGGTATTTCTCCGCCTCTGCCGCTATAACTTCTCATTTTGGGGGTGTGGAGTGTCTGAATACAATACAGCCGGGTCACCTGCGTTGGCTCGCCGCGCGCGCCGGGCAAGTGGAGTTTTCCTTGCAGGCGTTTTGATGATTTCATTTCTAGCTGCGACCTGCGTGGCGCAGTCGACTTTTGGAACCTTTGTCGGCACGGTGCACGATTCCTCGGGAGCCCTGGTCGCCGACTGCATCGTGACGCTGAAAAACCTAGGGACGTCGGCGCAGCGATCCGCGGTCACGGACAAGACCGGGAGCTACGTTCTGGTAAATATCGAACCCGGCACGTATCAAATCACCATGACGGCAGCCGGATTCCGGCCGACGACGTATGACAATCTCCAGCTGCTCTCGCGGCAGAGCGTCCGCGTGGATGGCACTGTGAACATCGCCACGGTGTTAGAGTCGGTGAACGTCAGCGCGTCCTCGGAAGCCGTGATCACCACGGAGATTTCCAGTATCGCGGAGACCAAGACGGGCCGCGAGCTTCTCGACCTTCCGGTAGCGATTGGCTCTCGCGGGCTGGGGTCTACCAGCGCCATCTCCACGCTCACGACGCAGGCTGGCGTACAGACCGACAACGCCGGCGCGATTTCGGTCGCCGGTTCGAAGCCCAGTATGCTCTCGGTCACCATCGACGGCATCAGCACCATGGGCGTCCGCAGCAACGCGGCGATCGGCGAATTGTTTCCGTCCTTTGGCGCGATCGGAGAGATCCGCGTAAGCGAGATCAACAATGCCGCCGAATATGGCGGCGTCAGCGATATCACAACGGTCAGCAAGGGCGGCACCAATGGACTCCACGGTGGCCTGTTCGAGAACCTGCAGAACACCGCGATGAACGCCCGCAATCCGTTTAGCGCGACCGTGACGAAAACCCAGATGAACAACTATGGCGGATTCGCCGGCGGACCGGTGGTGCTTCCGCACATCTACAACGGCAAGGACAAGACCTTCTTTTTTGTCAGCTACGAGAAGCTGAAGTTGCCCCGGCAGACGTTCATCAACCAAAGCGTTCCTTCGCTGGCCTTGAGAAACGGAGACTTATCTTCCCTGTCGGGAACAATCCTCGATCCCACAACAGGTTCGCCGTTCGTCGGCAAACAGATCCCCATCGGGCAGATTTCTCCGGTAGCTTTGGCCGCGCTGAAATATCTTTTTCCGCTGCCCAACACGGGAGGTCCGAACGCGATCGCGAATAACTACTCCGTCAATTTCCCGACGCCGATTACGAGTAACCAGGGCGACTTCCGCGTGGATCAGAACTTGGGAGGCCGGCAGACCGCATTCGTCCGCGGCACCTATAAAGCCCGCGAAGTTGACAATCCGCCCGTATCGACGGGCACCGTGATGGCCGGTGCATTGCACCAACCCGAAATCGACTATGCGCTCGTTGCCGCGCACAACTTTATCATTTCCCCGGCGCTTGTCAACGAATTACGCCTCGGACTAAGCGGTCAGCGCATCCTCACCACCACGGATGCGGATGCCAAGGCGCTGGTCGCAGCGATCGGAGTTCCTCTTCCAAATCCTCCTAGCGGAAACCAGACGCCGACGTTCACGATCACCGGGTTCCAGCCAACCAGTTCTACCGGGTCTTCGGTCAATCGATCCCGGACCTGGCAGTTGCTGGACAACGTTACGTGGAGCAAGAAATCTCACACGGTGAAGTTTGGGGGTGACGTCCGTAGGCTCTCGGCGTACTTCAGCAATGTATTCTCGGCGGGCCGGGCGGGACAGTATACCTTCAACGGATCGGTCTCCAATCCCATCGTGGGCAATCCGTACGCGGCGTTTTTATTGGGGATCCCGGACCGGACCCAAGTGAGTATCGTGAACCAACCTGATTCGAACGGGCATTCCATTCACTCCGCCTATTACGTGCAAGACGACTGGAAGGTAACGCCTCGCCTGACGATCAACTATGGGATGCGGTGGGAATACCATCCGCCGTTCCTCGATGCGCTGAGCAATATTGCAGTCTTTCTGCCGGACGTCTACTCGGTGATTAACGGGGTGGGAGTGCATGGAGCAGTCGCGGTGCCGGACGATGGACTGTCGCTGACCAACGCGACATTCGCGGCGTCTATTACTCCGACACCCATCTATACAGCCAGCCAGTTGGGTATGAGCCAGACGCTGCATCAATCGCAAAAATCCAGTTTCGCCCCCCGCGTGGGCTTCGCCTGGCGTGCCACTGCGGACGGCAAGACTGTCATACGTGGCGGTTACGGAAGGTTTATCGAAGCCATGCTCGGCACCTTGACTAGTGCAGGTTGGGCGGTTTCGGCCAGCTCCGTGGGGAGCTATACGAACGCGCTGGTGAGTGGGAAGCCGCAATTGACGCTGGCCAGTCCATTCCCTTCGAACCTGGCGCAGCCCGGTATTCAAAGCTTCCAGTTGTCGGCCGACGTGAACTATCGTGATCCGTATGTCCAGCAATGGAGCATGACCGTTGAGCGAGACCTGGGGCTGAACACCGGCCTTCGGGTTTCTTATGACGGCAACCACGGGTCCAATCTTGGGTACACCAAGAATCTTGCGCAAGTTCCCGCCAACACCGTCGGATTCGCCGCGGCCAAGGCCAGTTCCCCGTATCCGCTGTGGAATGGCATCTCGCAGGAGACCACGGGGGCGCGCAGCAACTATAGCGCACTCACGGTCGCCGCCAACAAGCGTATGTCCCACGGCCTTCAGTACGCCGTCAGCTATACCTTGGCAAAAAACCTGTCTAACGGACAGGGCTTCAACCCCACTGCATTTGCCACACAGGCGGGCGGCACCAGCACCGATTCGTACAATATCAACCTGGATTACGGCGATGTTGCCTTCACGCACCGGCAGCGGCTGCTCGCGACGTTCCTGTACGAGTTGCCGATAGGCAAGAAAGGCATGTTGTGGAAGACCAAGAGCAAACTGATGGATTCTATCGTCGGTGGATGGCAGCTCTCGGGTGTTTTCCTGGCGCAGACCGGACCGTTCATGACGGTGATCGCGCCGGGCGCCGATCCGGCCGGCAACAACTTCCCGAACGTAACGGGCAATGGACGCGCGGATAGAGTTCCGGGTGTTTCTACGATCCCCGACAACCAAAGCATTACCAACTGGATCAACAAGGCCGCCTATGTCATTCCGAAAAATAACATCGGGCGTCCGGGTAATTCTCCTGTCGGGTCGGCGGTTGGGCCGGGCACCCAGGCACTCTCGCTATCCTTGTTCAAGTCCGTCCCCATCACCGAACGCGTCAACTTCCAAATCGGCGGAGCCGCGTCAAATGCCTTGAACCATCCGAACTATACGATTCCGAACTTGAATTACAACACCGCTCCGTTCGGAACCATCACCAACGTTCAATCGCAGGAAAGCGGAGGGCCCCGGTCCATGCAGCTAACAGCGAGGCTTTCTTTCTAGAAACATGGCTACAATCGCGATCCAAGGCGACGGCGTGGCGGCGTGTTGTTCGGCTTTCTTACTGAAACGCGCCGGGAATCGTGTGTCGCTGAAGCCCACGAATCGCTCCAGGGTTCCCGCGATCATGCTAAGCGACGCCGCCCTGGAGCTGATTCGGGAGGTCTTCGGCAACCCGCATCTCCTCCGCGGAGCTCATCGGATTCAGAAGCGAGTGGTGGCTTGGGGTAGGGATGCCACCCCGAAGGTTCTGCAGCATTCGGCAGCAGTGGTTTCCGAACAGACGCTGCTCGAAGCTCTGTTGGATGGGAGCGATTTCGATGTCGATCACTTCGGGCGACACGCGCAATGGAGCATCCTCGCGAGCCGTCCCGTTCCAAAACCCGCAGTGGAGCACCGCTTCGGTTTGCGTTTTGCCAGTGCAGCGAAAGTTACGGTGAGAGACGGTTTCGATTTCGCATCGTGCTGGATAGAGTCGCTTGAGAAGGGGTGGCTGTTTTTGATCCCCGATTCTTCGGAATCCGCGTGGCTACTCTCTGTTGGACAGACGCCCGAGTCGTTGCTGGATTCGAGCGTGCTGATCGTCAGGGAGATTACCGGATGGCAGATCCAGGGCAACCCATTCCCTTCCGCCCCGAGCATCATCGCTCCGTTGGCCGGGCAGTGTCTGGATGGAAGCGGCTGGCTGGCCTGTGGGACGGCTGCAATGGGTTTCGATCCGATCTGCGGCGATGGCACCGCACACGCGATTCGCGAGGCGATCCTAGCCGCAGCCGTGGTTGGTGCAGCAGCCAATGGGGAAAAGACGGGCCAGCTATTGACTCATTATTCATCGCGGCTGTTGGCCGGCTTCGATCGCCACTTGAGGCTGTGTAGAAACGTCTATAGCTCCGGATATGGTGGTGCCTGGTGGGACTCCGAGTTGAACAAGATCGAGGAAGGCATCGAATGGTACTCGGAACAGATTCTGCGACTAGCTGAGTTCCACTACCAGCTCAGAGGATTCGCATTGGAGGCGATAGCATGATCATGGCTCTGCCGAATGGCCAAGCCACAAAATTGTTGACAGCTGATAGCTTCGATGTTAAGTTTTCATCTACGAGAGTGCGTATCCTGTCCGCTCCCGTCTGACTCGTGCCCGCGTCGCACGAGTAGTTCCCCCGGTCCAAGCTGGACCATCGCCAAGCCGCATCGTTAAAGCGTTTCCGTGCTACCGGCGTTATGCGGCCGTCGTAAGCCGCACCTGATTCGATTCAGAGAAAGGTGGGAAAAATTATGTCTACTCGCGGCACGTTGATACCAACGGCCCTATTGTTTGGAATCGCCACAGGGATGGCCTACGCGCAGGCCGTGCCGACGGGCATACCGATCGACGATCGGCTCACCATCCAGAAATGCGGAGGGTGCCATCAGCGCGACGCTAACGGGATGATGCGGCGGCTGTCTTACATTCGGACCAGCCCCGAGGTATGGGAGCAGGCCATTAAGCGGATGATTCGCCTAAACGGCCTTTCCATCACGCCGGCGGAAGTCCGCGACGTCCTGAGCTACCTGAGCAGCAACAACGGGCTGGCGCCCGAGGAGATGAAGCCAGGTTTCTGGGAAGTGGAGCATCGCACCATCGGCTATCAGGATGACTATGTGCCAAACCCGGTATTGCAGAAGACCTGTAACAACTGCCACAGTATCGGCCGGGTCCTGTCCCAGCGGCGTACTCGTGACGATTACGAAAAACTCGCCGCGATGCACATCGGGCTCTTTCCCGGAGCTGCGAATATCTACCGCCCGCAGCGCACAAAGGCGGTATCCGACGTGGATTCGCCGGCCCGCCCGACCATCAATCTCACCGGCGGCATCGCGATGGAGTATCCCAAGGCGACGACTCCGCCAGCGAACGCAAAGTATCCGATCGATTTAGCGCTTGATTATTTGGCGTCGGCGCAGCCGCTAATGACGCCTGAATGGACATCCTGGAGGGCAGCCATGCGGCCTCCCAAGCTCGCGGGGACGTGGCTCCTGAGCGGGTATCAGGCAGGGAAGGGCAAGCTGTATGGGCAAGTGATTATCACGCCCGGCGCAACCGATAACACGTTCGCTACCAGCGTTTCATTTACGTATGTCGATACCGGCGCTGCCGTCAAATCGACGGGGAAGAGCGTCGTTTACACCGGATACAATTGGCGCGGGCACGTTACTCCTGCGTCCGGTCCCGCGAGTGCTCCTCCCATTACGGCAACTGCCCTACCCACCGAATGGCGCGAGGCGATGATGGTTTCGCGCGACGGCAACACCATGGACGGCCGGTGGTTCTGGAGTGGTTTTGGCGAACTCGGCATCGACGTTCATCTTGTGCGGGCAGGGAGCGAGCCTTTGGTGGTTGGCACCGACGTGGCTTCCTTGCAATCGCCCTCCAAAGGCACGGTTAAGATTTTCGGAGCGAATCTCGCCACGGTTAAGGCGGCTGATATCGATTTAGGACGCGGCGTGATGGTGACGAAAATTGTCAGCGCTACACCATCGCTTCTCACGGTGGAGACTGATGTGGCCAAGGATCTCCCGGTCGGACTGCGCGACCTGGCGATCGGCCGGTCCTCGGTCAAGGAAGCGTTGGCCGTCTACGATAAGGCCGCTTACATCGAAGTTACTCCGGAGGCGAACATTTCGCGTCTCGGCGGCGTGAGGTATCCGAAGGAATACGCGCAGTTTGAAGCGATCGCTTATGCCGCCGGTCCCGATGGCAAACCACACACCGATGATGATGTACCTCTAGGTATGGTTCCGGCTCGCTGGGCGATGGAGGAATTTCTCTCCACGCCGGAAGACGACGACATAAATTTCGTCGGTTCACTGGATGACTCTGGTTTCTTCACGCCGAATGTGGAAGGGCCAAATCCGGAGCGCAGAAAGCAAGCCAATAACTTCCCCGCCAACAACTACGGTGACGTGTGGATCGCTGCGACCTATAAGACGCCCGACGGCAAGGATCTGAAAGCGAAGGCGTACCTGGTGGTGACGATTCCGAATTACTCTCTGTACGATCAGCCTGAGGTCGCCCCATGAGCAGCGCAATCATGGAAGTAACGTCGGCTGCGTATCGCCCAGCGGAACATCACGCCTTTCAAACAGCGGGCAAGGATTTCCTGTACCTGGTACCGAGCGGAGCCGTATTCGGGTTGGAAGGACTCTCTAAAGAAATCTTCGGTCTGCTACTCAAGGAGCCGCTACGGCGCGAAGAGTTGGTCAGCGTATTGATCGATCGGGGCTATGAAAGAACGGAGGTTGAAGCGACTCTCGACGACATGGAATCCTGCGATGTCGTCTTGTCCGGCGAGCCTAAGGAGGCGTTCCCGAGTCTACCTGAGCCGGACTTTCCTTTGCAGCGGATCGTTCTGAACACCACGAACCAGTGCAACCTGGCCTGCGGATATTGTTATGAATACAGCGACGATAAGATCGCTCAGACCAAAGATAAGCCCAAATACATGAGCGAGGAGGTCGCGCAGGCGGCGATTGATACGCTGATTCGGGAATCCGCCGGACGTCCGCTGCTGCACGTGACATTTTTCGGCGGCGAAACGTTGCTGAATTTCAACCTGATGCGGTTCGCAGTTCTCTACGCCCGGAAAAGGGCGGCCGAGGTCGGCAAAGACGTTGACTTTAGTCTCACCACTAACGCTACCTTGTTGACCGAAGAAATCGTCGATTTCTTGGCTGAAAACCGGATTGGGGTGACGGTCAGTATTGATGGTGACAAGGAACTGCACGACCGGATGCGGACCTTTCACAACGGGAGAGGGAGTTACGACATCATTGCTCCCAAGATCAAGATGCTGCTGGAGCGTCACAAGACCAACTCGATCGGCGCTCGAGTGACGCTTAGTAGCGGAGTTCGCGACGTCCGCCGCATCTATGATCACCTGACCAAGGAACTGGGATTCAAAGGCGTCGGAATCTCGCCGGCAACCGCGAATCCGGACCGGCTGTATCACATCGGCGGTCAAAAGATGGACGACGTGTTCGACCAGTTCTCAGAGTTGGCTTGGGAATACCGCGACTACGCGCTACGGGGCGGCCAGCACTATTTTACGAACGTCAGCGACACCATTAAGGAGCTGCATTCGGGGATCAGCAAGGCGTATACCTGCGGTGCAGGCCTCGGGTTGCTAGGCGTAAGCACGTCAGGCGGAATCGCTGCGTGCCACCGTTTCGTGGATTCTCTGGTCGCGCAGATGGGTAACGTCATGGATCAAGGTGTGAATCACACCGCGCGCCGCCAGTTCCTTGAGGATCATCATGTCGGCTCCCGGCCGGATTGCCATACCTGCTGGGTGCGGCCAGTATGCGCCGGTGGCTGCTATCACGAATCGTTCATCAATCACGGACAGACGGCTGCCTCGAATTTGAATCAGTGCGACCGGATCCGGGGATGGATCGATTTGTGTTTGCGTATTTATGGGCAGATCGCCGTGGAAAATCCGGCGTTTCTGGAGCGCTTCAACGAGAACTAGACAACTTACGCCAAAGGAGCATGAATGAACTCGCTACACGCAATCAATCGCAAGGCCAGAAGGTTCGAAGAAAACCGGATCGCCGAGACGGCCGACGTCGAAGCGTTGCAGGAGAAGTCGAGGAAGAAACAGGGACGCGTCTACTACCCTCTGGGATGCACTCTCGGCTTCAATCCCGGCTGGGAGGTCGACGTCTCGGGTGGTACTGCCGGGCTGTGCCAGCCGGTGGAACGCGATCTCTTCGACTGCTATTTGGGCTGTGCGTGGCCCGCTCAAGTGCCGGATCACGTCAGCAACAATCCCGACTGGACGTCCAAATGTAGTACCGCCGCGAACGACTGGCGCAACGTCGACGTCATTTATCCGTAAAAGGAGTCACAAATGAGAAAGCTCACAACGTTTCTGATTTTGATCATCGCGCTTGCCGCGACTCTTGCCGCCGAGACGGCCACCAGCTTGAAAGGGCTGATGTACGTCGGCACGCTGGATCACAAACTCCTGATCATCACTGAGGACTCGGGCAATGTCGTCGGCGAGATTCCGTTGGACGGCATCCCCAGGACAACGGTGCTGTCAGCGGATAAGACCAAGCTCCACATCGTTACCACTCAGATGCAGGTGGAAACGGTGGACTTGATGTCCAGGAAAGTAATCAGCAGCTTTCCGCTCACAGATGGCAAGAGCTCCCCGCGCATGGCCCGAGGGGCCGGCGGGCGTAACTTCTCCGGTATCGCGGTCGATCCCTCCGGCCGCTATCTGTACATGACGGTTTCTCTGACGGTCAAGGAAATCGATCAGTACCGTACGGACCCGCCGCAGTGGGTTACGGTCGATTTGCAGGACAAGAAGATCGCGAAATCGACGCCATTTCCCAAAGGTTACGACCAGGGATTTGGTTTTGCGGCCACCTATAAGATCTCGCCGGACGGCAAGTTGCTGTACGTCTTCGATGACGACATCGTGGTTTTTGACTTAGCCACCCTGAAAGAAGTTGATCGGATTGCTTTGGCGAAGCCGGAGTACCCGGGCGCCTCGCCCTACCGGCTACAAGCGAGTGACGATCCGAACGATGCTCCCGGCGAAGTGACCAGTATTTTTACCTCGGTGGATCCGATCGTTCACAAAGAAACGCTGGGATTGGCCAAGATTAACCTGGCCACGCGCGAAGTAAATTATCAGCCCATCGGCCCCGCATTTCCAATGGTCGGGTTCACGCTCACGCCGGATCGTAAAACGGGATATTCCCTCATGATCAACCGGACCGGCGGGAACCGCGAGGCGGAATGGTGGGTATGGGATGTGGCGACGCAGCGAGTCATCAAGAAAGTGCCAGTGCCCGCCCGTATCAGCTTTCGTTTTGGCATGAGCAGCGACGGCCAGAAGTTGTACCTGTACGGAGCGGGCTCGTCCATCGAATTCTTCGATGCCAAGACTCTGCAATCGCAAAAACTGCTGCTTCTTAACAAGGATACGACCACAAACTTGATCGTTATGGCGGGGAGTTAGCCGCCTGTATGGAGCCGGCTACTGGGACCATCGCCGAATGGCGGGCCTACCGCCGGCTCTGGGTATTTCTCCGTCCATACTCACGCCAGCTCGTGTTGGTTCTGGCAGTTAGCCTGGTCGGAACGGCTCTGAGCCTGGTCCAGCCATTCATTTCGAAACTGCTGATCGACAAAGCTCTTCTCCGGAAGGACTTCCACGCTCTGGTCTGGATTGCCGGTTTGCTGTTCATCGCTACCGTGACCGGATTCGGGCTCAACATCCTGTCCAGTTATCGCTACGTCAAAGTCTCCGCGTCCATGCTGTTCGATATGCGGCTGGTTTTATTTCGGCATTTGCAGGAGTTGTCGCCGCGATTTTATGTGCGTTATCGCCTGGGCGATCTGATGTCGCGGCTCAATAACGATATGGGCGAGGTGCAGCGCGTCTCGGCGGACACCCTGCTTTCGATCTTGAGCAATGTGGTCTTTTTCATCGGCAGCGTCGGGGCGATGCTGGTGCTGAACTGGAAGCTGTTCCTGGTAAGTGTGGTTCTGGTGCCAGCGTGTCTGTTGACCTTCGCCCATTATCAGCGAAAGCTGACCGCATTAACCAAGCAGCTGCGCGAACGCAGCGCCGACCTGGGCAGCTGGTTTGTGGACACGATTCTGGGCATGCGCGTAGTGGTTTCGCTGCGCGCCAGCGAACATGAGGTGGGCCGCTTCCGTAAGCGCAACGACGCATTTGTTGAAACCATGCTGGGCGTGCAGGTGGCTTCCTTCTTCACGGGGGCACTACCCGGGGCCATTCTTACCGCATCGACTTCGATTGTATTCCTCTACGGCGGCTACCAGATCATCGACGGAACCATGACCATCGGGACCATGGTCGCTTTCATGGCGTATCAAACGCGTCTTCTGTCGCCGATTCAGAACCTTATGGGCTTGACGTCCAGCCTGGCTTCGGCTCGTGTATCCTTGGGGCGCATCTTCGAGCTCATGGACACCACACCTGAAGTCGTGGAACAGAGTCCCGCGCACCGATTGTCGCGCGTGCGGGATTCTATCCGGCTGGAGAGCGTGTCCATCCGTTATGATCGCCACCCGGTCCTGCGAGACGTCTCTCTCGAGATTCCGGCCGGCAGTTTCTGCGCTGTCCTGGGCCCCAGCGGGGTTGGAAAATCAACGCTCGCCGATCTCCTGGTCCGCTATCTGGATCCCGATCAGGGGCGCGTTCTCATCGACGGAACGGATATTCGTGAGCTCTCGCTCGAAGACCTGCGCCGGCAAGTGGTTTTGGTAGATCAGTCTCCTTTTCTGTTTCATGCAAGCATCGCCGAGAACATCGCGTATGCGTTCCCGGGCGCGACACAAGAAATGATTGAAGAGGCCGCCCAGGCCGCCGGGCTCGCGGAGTTTATCGCGCGTCTACCGGAAGGCTTCCAGACGCTTACCGGCGAGCGCGGGCTCGCAGTTTCGGCCGGCGAACGCCAGCGAATCGCGCTTGCCCGTGCTCTGCTCCGGCGCCCCAGTGTCCTGATCCTGGATGAGCCGACGGCGGCGCTCGATGCTGACACGGAAAACCTGGTGGCGTCGAATTTGCGCGGCGCTTTACTCGGCGGGACG
>Ga0207687_10002801_pt1 | contig 11821 bp, 12 predicted proteins | sample KBSM54metaG_FD_184399 | JGI IMG/M metagenome (GOLD analysis project Ga0207687, IMG submission 184399) | Miscanthus rhizosphere microbial communities from Kellogg Biological Station, Michigan, USA - KBS M5-4 metaG (SPAdes) (version 2) | ecosystem: Host-associated > Plants > Roots > Rhizosphere >... | reverse complement strand
GTCGGATGAAAGCCTGCGAGGCGTCCTGGCGGCACTGGGCGTTCCTGCCTCGAGCGAGCAAGAGTTGGAACGTGCCGGTACGGCACGGGAACGCGATCGTTGGACCCGCGCATTCGATCGTACCGTCGTCGTGTTCGAAGAAACCGACTCGATCGCCTTGCGCATTCCTGCGGAACGCGCGGGCGCATCCATAAAGCTGGAGTTCCGGTGGGAGAACGGGGAGATCGAGCATCACTGGTTCTGGCTACCGGAGCTGCTCGAGCTGGAGCGGGCCTGGGTGGCCGGCCGGGAGTTCATCTCCAAACGAGCTCCATTGCCGGCGCTACGCCTCGGGTACCACGATCTGCGCGTTTACTGGATGAAAGAACCGGAACAGGAGGCATTTGAAGACGCCCGGTTCATCGTGTGCCCGCGGCGGGCACGACAGATCGAAGGGCGTCCGGCTGGTTTTTCCCTGAGCCTGTACGGCGCGCGCTCGCAACGCAATTGGGGATGCGGAGATTTCAGGGATCTGCGCGCGGTTGTGGACGCGCTGGCCCCCTCTGGCGCCGCCTTCATCGCGCTGAATCCGCTGCACGCGATTCCTAACCGCCAGCCGTATAACACCAGCCCCTATCTGCCGCTGTGTTCTCTGTTTCGAAATTATCTCTATCTGGATGTGGAGAGCGTGCCGGGATTTCTCGAAGAGGACGCTCCCCGCCAGGAGATCGCCACGCTACGGGCAACCGAGCTGGTGGAATACGAACGCGTCGCGCAAGTCAAGCTGCTGGCTCTGCGCCGATCCTTCCAACGATTTCAGGAGTCGGCCCACACTGGGGGCTTCGAGGAATTTGCGCGGCTCGAAGGCACGCTGCTGCACGATTTCGCCGTGTTTTGCGCGCTGGATGAGTTCATTCACGGCCGCAATCCGGAGATCTGGTTGTGGAAAGACTGGCCGGCCCAGTATCGGGATCCCCGCTCCCCGGACGTCGCGAAATTCGCCGAGGAACATCGCCAGGATGTCCTATTTCACAAGTTCTTGCAGTGGCAGGTGGACCGGCAGTTGGCGGAGGTTCAGGATCATGCCATAGCGCGAGGAATGAAGATCGGTCTGTATCACGATCTGGCGCTTGCCACTGATAGTTTCGGTGCGGATCTCTGGATGAATCGGCAGTTTTATGCCCCGGGCGCTCGCGTGGGAGCTCCCGCGGATGAGTTGGCTCCCAGTGGACAGGACTGGGGGTTTCCGCCGCCCAATCGCGAAGCTCACCGCGAAAATGGTTACGAGCTGTTCGCGCAGACTATCCGCAAGAACGCGCGGCATGGCGGCGCGCTGCGCATCGATCACGTGATGCGGTTCTTTCGACTATTTTGGATACCGGATGGTTTAAACGCCACACAAGGCGTTTACGTGAAGGATTACGCGGAAGATTTGCTCGGTATCCTGGCGCTCGAGAGCGTCCGCGGCGGATTCATTGTCGTCGGCGAAGATCTGGGAACGGTGGAATGGTCGGTGCGTCACAAGCTGGGAGAGATGGGGATCCTCGGATACCGGCTGTTATGGTTCGAGAAGAATCCGGACGGAAGTTTTCGCCTGCCGCACGAATATCCGGCGCAGGCCACTGTCTCGACTACTACCCACGATCTGCCCACAGTGACGGGATTTCGCGAAGGCCGCGACATCGAAGCGCGCCGCGCCGCGGGGCTCGTGGACGAGGCAGGGTACCAGCAGCAATGGGCCTCCCGGCGGGACGAACTCGGCCGGTTGGAAGACTCCTTGCAGCGTGCGGGATTCGCCGGCGATCCGCTGGGGTTCGTCCTGTCGACGCCTTGCGCGCTAGCCATCGTCAATCAGGAAGACTTGACTGGAGAAATCGAACAGCAGAACCTGCCGGCCAGCACGTGGCAACATCCCAACTGGCGGCGCAAGATGAAGGTGGCGGTGGAGGATCTGGGTTCCATCGCCGAGGATCTGGGCCGGCGGCTGGAACGGTCGGGGCGCCTTACATGAAATAGTCTTTGACCTTCGACAGGATGCTCTTCTCTTCCGGTTCATTTTCAGCCGGAAGCATGTTTCGAAGTTCCTCGAGCAGGCGGCGCTGGTCGCGGGTCAGCTTTTGCGGGACTTTGACCGCCACGTGAACGTATAGATCGCCGCGTCCGCCGGAATTCACATGCGGGACACCAAGCCCCTTCAGCTTCAGTCGGGTCCCCTCCTGCGATCCCTCGGGGACTTTTACGCTCTGCAGGCCGTCGAACGTCAGCACGTCCACCGAACATCCCAGCGCAGCCTGTGCGATATTCACCGGGACCGTGCAGTGCAAATCGGATTCGTGCCGCTCGAACACCGGGTGCTCAGCAACCTTCAGAACAACAAACAAGTCCCCAGGAGGTCCGCCATTTGCGCCGGGCTGCCCTTCCTGGGTCAAGCGGAGTTGGGTACCGTTGTCGACCCCGGCGGGAATGTTGACCTTGAGCTTGCGCTCGTGGCGCAAGTAGGCTTGGCCCTTGCACTCCTTGCAGGGACGCCGGATGATCTGGCCTCGCCCGCTGCACATGCTGCACGTCCGCCGGACCGATAGGAACGCCTGCTGATAAATCACTTCACCGCGTCCCCGGCATGTTGGGCACGTGGTTACGCCGTCTTCAGGCTCGGCGCCCTTGCCCTTGCAGCGCCCGCACTCTTCCATGCGCGGGACCTGGATGTCAACGGCCAAGCCGCGCATCGAGTCCTCAAAGGTGATATCCAAGTCGTAGCGAAGGTCTTCGCCGCGCTGTGGTCGCGACCGGCGCTGCTGGCGCGATCCCGAACTGAAGACGTCGCCGAACCCGAACATCTCGTTCAAGATGTCGCTCAGATCCGGCATTCCGTTGGGATCGAAGCCTCCGCCGGCCGCGCTGGCTACGCCTTGGTGTCCGTAGCGGTCGTAGGCCGCGCGTTTCTGCGGATCGCTCAGGACGCTGTAAGCCTCGGCCGCTTCCTTGAACTTCTCCTCGGCATGTTTGTCGCCTGGATTGCGGTCCGGATGATGCTCCAAGGCAAGCTTGCGGTAGGACGCCTTGAGCACTGATCCGTCGCAGTCCCGGACTACACCGAGGACTTCATAATAGTCTCTTTTGGTCACGCTCACTGGTTAATCTCGCTTCGGCTCGACGGCGACCTTGACCATCGCCGGACGCAGCAGGCGACCCTTGAAATTGTAGCCGCGCTGGTATTCGGCCAGCACCGTATGGTCGGGTGCGTCTTCGGTCTCCACCATTTCCACGGCGTGGTGGACGTGCGGATCAAACGGTTCTCCCTGCACAATCATCGGCTCCAGGCCCAGTTTCTTGAGGGTATCGAACAGGCGCTGGCGGATGAGCTCCATGCCTTGGGCGTAGGTTTTGTCCGCGGTTTCGGTCTGCAAAGCCCGTTCAAAGTCATCGATGATCGGAAGCAGCGTGCGAACAGCCTCCATGCTGGCATACTCGCTGTACTCCAGACGATCCTTGTCGGCGCGCTTGCGGAAGTTCTGGAACTCGGCCTGGAAGCGCAGAAAGCGGTCGTGCAGTTCCGCGTTTTCGGCTGTCAGGCGATCGCGCTCCGCCGTGATCGTCTCCAGCGCGGCGGGTGGATCGACTTCTGCTTGGTCGGCATTCACGTCCGGATTCGTTTCCACTGGGTTCTTTTCAAGGTGGTCGGTGACCGGTTCCCTGCTCACAATATCTAGATTAGCAGGCCCTATTCAACCGAAGAACGCTTGGCCCACGTGCTGGACCGTAGAGATCACGCGGGTATAGTTCATGCGCATAGGGCCCAGCACGGCGATCACGGCCGAAAGCCCGTCTTCCAGGCGCACCGGCAGCCCGATTAACGAAAGCTCGCGCATCGACGGATGAATGCCCCCGAGTCCCACGTGCACGCCCACCTCGCCTGCCGGATTCTCGAGGAAGCGATCGAGCAGCTCCAGGACGCGCTTCTTTTCTTCCAGTGCGCGGAACAGCTCGCGCATTTTTTCTTTGGTGAGGTGCAGATCCAAAACCACCAGATTGCTGGCGCCATCCATACGCACTTCCGGAGCCACTCCGATGTCCAGCAGGCCTTTGGAATACAGCACCGTCAGCTTTTGGAGCACCGCGTCGTAGGTCGCTTCCGCGCGTGCCAGCCGCCCGGCCAGTTCGCGGCGGACGTTTTCGAGCGACCATCCCGTGAAGTTGCGATTGATGTAGTTGCGAATCGAAGCTAGCTCATCGGAGCTGAGTGATTCTTCGAGAGTCACCACGCGGTTGCTGACCTGGTGATCTTTCGTAACCACGACCACGAGTACCCGCCGTTCCGGAAGCGCGATCAGCTCCACCTGATCCAGAGCCGGATTAGCCCGCGGTATGGAGGCCGCAAGGCCGACTCCATGAGTTAGCTCCGTGAGCGTGCGCGAGGTGTATTCGATGCGCTGCTCCATCGTTTCGAGCAATCCGAATTGCCCACGCAGACGCTCGATTTCCGCCGCCACCATCTTGCGCATGCCCAGTGACTGCACATAACTGCGGAAGGCTTTTTCGGTGGGTACTCTCCCAGCCGAAGTATGGGGCTGCGTTAAGTAGCCTTCTTCATCCAGATCCGCCATGACGTTCCGGATTGAAGCTGCGCTGAGGCCGTCGCGCCGCCGCCGGGCGATGGAGCGCGAGGCTACCGGTTCGCCATTGGCGATGTAGCTTTCGACGATCTCATGCAGAACTTCCAGGCTGCGAGGCGTCATACTTCCTGTAAACGTTCAGAATAAAGCGCTTACTGGGTGGCGAGATCCCACCGGCACCTTAGGTACGTCTATCGACATTATCGCATGGAACTCATTGCGTTGAAGCCTTCTGGCCGTATGGAACTTTCTCCCTGCAGGAGCTAAAGCTTTACCCTTATCTCGCCGATGGGTTACCCGATTGGCCATGAGTGGATTCCTCAAGACCTGGCAGTGGGTGGGGGCTCGAACGCCTCAGCGTGCACCCTGGGGACTTGACCGGAACTGGCATCGGTCGGAAGCGGAGCGCCATCTGAAAGCAGGAAATTTAGCGGACGCGGAGCGCCATCTGACGCTCGCCGTGCGGGAAGCGGATGAGCGCGGGCTCGCACCAGCGCAAAGAGTGAACCTGCGCTTGGAACTGGCGAGTCTGCAGCGCTCCTTGGCCGTCCCGCCCGGGGTCGACAACGAAATCGCTCAATTCGATTTGTCGAAGCTCCAGGATGCCGAGAATACGCTCCGCGAGGCGATTATCGTGTGTACCCAGGCCGCCGATGCCAAGCTATACATGCGGTCGCTGGACGCGTTGGCGGACATCTTCTGCCTGGTGGAAGACTATCCGGCCCTGGAAGGTGTCGCCATCGACGCTATCAGGCTGGGCGCGGCGATTCCCGGGGAAAATATTCAAAAACTAGAAGAGCGCTTGCGGCGCCTAGCCCTGGCCCAGGACAAGAACGGCCGATTCACCGATGCCCTCAAGACCTTCGAGCAGGCCGTAACCCTGCGAGAGAAACGCTATGGCGCAACCCACGTGGAGACCGGCAACCTTTTAGCGGAAATCGGACGCATTTGCCGGGCACGAGGGTTTCACGACCAAGCCCAGGCGTCTCTCAAGCGGGCTCTCGCCATCCATGAGGCGCATTACGGCGTCAATTCCCCGGAAACCCTGGCCGATGTGCAAGAACTGGCCGGGGCGTTTGAAGGTATGGGCGATTTGGACGGAGCCGCCGCGCAGTACGAACGTGTCCTAGGGCTGCAGCTAAGAAAGCTGGGCTCCGAGAATCTCGAAGAGATCGCTGAGATGCAGTACAGCCTAGCGTGCCTGCAAATCGGCTGGGGCCATTATTCGCGAGGTCGCGACCTCCTGATGCAGGCTATTGCGACCTTCCAGGTGCGAGGAGGCTCCCCGCTAGCTGTAGCGCATGAATCACTGGCGCATGTCGAGGAGCAGGAGGGGCGGGTATCCTTTGCTCTGGCCGAACTGGAGAAAGCCACCAAAGTCTGGGAAAAATGCGATCCGCCGCGACTCGAAGACCTGGCTCGAAACCTGGAGCTGCGAGCGGAACTGTCGGATCAGCTGCGCCAGCGCGTCGAGGCCGAGCATCTGCGGAAGCGCGCGCGGCACTTGCTCGCAGCCGCGGAAGACCTCGCAGCCTCCGGGACGCAGATCCCCTAGTCTCTACTTGATTTCGGGACTCGCGGGCGTGGCCGGTTCCTGGCCCCAATTGTTTCGAATTACCAGCGTCTGATCGGAATAGAATGTCCGGCTGCCCGTATTCCCAAATGAATCCGGTACAGCAGTGATCGCATATCCGCTGGGTGTCGCAGTCAGCGCATAGGTGAACCCGTTCTTCTTCCCGTCCGCCAAGACTTTGGGGATGATGTTCGCTGCTTCGGGGCCGTCGGATCCGCTGATTGGCGGGCCAAGCTGGCTGAGGTTTGTGGCGTACTTGCCGAACTGGGAATAGTACTGCGTCTCGGCCTGGTGGATGCTGCCGATTTCCCGGATTACAGCCATCTCCCGCGCGCCCTGCATCTGCTTATTCATCTTGGGGACGGCAATTGCCAGGATGACCAAAATGATAGAGATCACGATTAGGAGCTCGATGAGAGTAAAGCCTCGGCGACGCTGGCGCGTAGTTCCCATACCTGACATTTTAGACGTGATTGGAGCTAAAAGCGTGCAGGCGAAGTTGGGTTCCTAGCCTAGTGAACCCGAACCGACATCCGGTCCTGGGCCTGCTCGCGGGTGACCAGCTCGTCGAAAATCGACAGGACTTGCTTGCGATACAGGTAGGTTCGCTGTAGTTTCTGCCGCACGGCTTGCTCATTCCGGTGCCGGAACATGAGCTTGTTCAAGAGCTTGACGGGGACGTCGATATCGCGGCGCAGAGTTTCGGCCGAGTGACCGCGCAGGAATAGCCCGTAGAACAAGGCCGCCTCCCGCTGAGGCGCGAGGGGATCGAACTCTTCCAGTCCCGCCGGCACCGGCATAAAAACAGAATTATAATCGCGGCGCGGATTCTCCGCAAGACCCCATGATTTTAGCAACGGGCCTTTTTGACACAAGTCCTGTGCCACTATTTCACGATCGGTGAGCGATTTGAGCCTTCCTGGTGGGCTTTCGGCGAAGAAGAAACCATCTCCAGGAATAACGAAACGATCAGCAATCCGGCGATCACGGCTCCGATTAACATAGCGACCCCATTTCTGCCACCAACTCTCTCTGCTTTTCCTTAAGCACGCTGCTCTCCATAGTGCTGATCAAGGCGGCAACGTTTCACTTGAACTGAATATGTAACATCCGATGCTTGCGGATCTCCGCGCGGTGCAAAAGAAATAGGGCTCAGGACCGATTGCGACTCGTCGGGCTACACTGGAATCTGAATGCCGAAACAATACCCCAGTCCACCCCAGATGACGATCGATCCCGCCAAGAAGTACTCGGCCACGTTAAGTACCAGTCGCGGCGAGATCGTAGTTGAGCTGTTCGCCAAAGACGCTCCAATGACGGTCAACAATTTCGTATTCCTGGCCCGCGAGAAGTTTTACGATGGCACCACATTTCATCGCGTGATTGCCAACTTCATGATCCAGGGCGGGGATCCGGAAGGGAGTGGCCGGGGAGGTCCGGGCTACCGCTTTGCGGATGAGTTTAAGGGCAACCCCCACAAACACAACGTGGGGACGCTTTCGATGGCGAATGCCGGCCCGGGCACCAACGGAAGCCAGTTCTTTATCACCCACGTGGCTACCCCGCACTTGGACGGGAAGCACACCGTTTTCGGCTCCGTGACCAAGGGGCAGGACGTGGTGGACGCAGTGCGGCAGGGTGACACGCTAACCAGTGTCACGATTACGGAAGCTTAACCGTCTCTTCAGGCGACTCTGGATATGAAAATCCTGGCGGTCGGAGCGCATCCCGACGACGTCGAATTCGGCTGTGCGCCCATTTTGATCCAGGAAGTTCGAAACGGGCACGAAGCACGCATCCTGGTGACTTCCCAAGGCGAGGCCGCCAGCGCGGGAACGCCCGAGGAGCGCGCACAGGAAGCCCGGGATGCCGCCCGGATCATTGGAGCCGCTATCCAGTTCCTGGACTTAGGTGGCGATTGCCACATCCAGTACAACCCGGCGAACGCGATGACGATGGCCCTCGAGATCCGGCGCTTCAAGCCGGACGTGATCCTGGCACCGCATTTGGGCGAGAACCAGCATCCAGACCATGCCGCGGTTGGGAAAATTGTGCGGGACGGCGCCCGGCTGGCTCGTTACGGAGGTTTGCGGGATCTGGACGAGCTTCCTCCGCATCAAATTACGAGCTTGTACTACTACACCATTACACAGGTCATCGTTCCTCCTCCCGAGTTGATCGTGGACGTGACGGCCGCGCGGGATGCCTGGGAATCCTCAATCCAGTGCCACAAGACCCAGATGAAAACCCGGAACTACCCGGATCTGGTGATGTCCAGGGCGCGGGCGCTGGGCGCCTCCATTGGCGTCGAGTACGCCGTCGGGCTCTGGCTGAACGATCCGGTTCGGGTAGCCTCACTGGCGGATTTGCCGCTTTCATCGAGGTACTTCTAGATTGAAGCGCGACTTGAAGCGGCTCTCTATCGGGATTACCTGTTATCCCAGCGTGGGGGGCAGCGGGATCGTCGCATCGCAGCTTGGAAGTGAGCTGGCACGGCTGGGCCACAAGGTCCACTTCATCAGTTACGAGCCTCCCTTCAGGCTGGACCGCAATCAGCCCAACGTATTCTTCCACCAGGTGGAGCTGAACGAATACCGGCTGTTCAAGTATCCCGACTACACCTTGCCGCTGGCGGTGAAGATGGTGGAAGTGGCCGACAAGCACAGGCTGGATATCCTGCACGTCCACTACGCCGTGCCGCACGCGACCGCGGCGCTGCTGGCTACCCAGATCGCGCGAGACCAGAAACGCCACGCGCCCCACGTGATAACCACCCTCCACGGGACCGATATTACGCTGTTGGCGCGCGATCCCAACCTGGGGCCGATCATCAAGTATTCGATCGAGAGTTCCTGCGGCGTCACGGCCGTATCGCGCAGTCTCAAGGCGGAAACGATCCAGGTCCTGAAGTCGAAGAAGCCGATAGAAGTGATTTACAACTTCTACCGGCCCAAGTCTCCGCGCAAAGGGCGGCAGGAGGTTCGGAGAGCCCTGCGTGTGCGCAAGGATGATTTTCTTCTCATCCACATGTCCAATCTCCGGCCGGTGAAGCGCGCGCAGGATGTGCTGCGGGTGCTCGCTGAACTAGAGGACCAACCCAATATCAAACTGCTGATTCTGGCCGGCGAATCCTTCGACCCCTTCCGTAAAATCGTCAAAAGGATGGGAATCGAGGAGCGCGTGATTGTGAAGTCGAACGTTCTGGATATCGAGAATTACCTGCACGCGTCCGATGCGGGGTTATATGCCTCCGAACGCGAGAGCTTCGGCATGGGCGTGCTCGAAACCATGAGTTTTGGCAAACCGGTGGTGGCGACGCGCGTAGGCGGCGTCACAGAAATCATGCGCGACGGAGAAACAGGCTTCCTGAAACGCCTGGGTGATGTGACTGCGATGGCGGCTGCCGTTCGGACGCTGGCGAACGATCCTGACTTGGCCGCGCGGATGGGAGAGGCGGCGCGCAGCCGGGCGGAGCAGGAGTTTTCCTCGCAGAAAAGCGTTGAGCAGTATTTGGATCTATACCGCCGGACGATTCGGGATTGTCCGGACTAGGTTTATGCCAGCATAGAGAGCAAGACTACCTTGTGAGTAGCCGCGATTCTTCCGTTGGACCCCAGGAGACAAGCGATGAAAAAGATAGAAGCGATTATTCAACCTCACAAGCTAGACGACGTGAAGGCTGCTTTGGCCGAAATCGGCATTGACGGCATGACTATTTTCGAGGGGCGCGGCCACGGCCGTCAAAAAGGGCACAGCGAGGTTTATCGCGGTGTCGAATATAAGGTTGACTTGCTGCCGAAGTTCAAAATCGAGATGGTCGTGCCGGAGGACCGCGCCGAAGAAGTCGTCCGGAAGCTGATGGAAGCCGCGCGCACCGGTAAGCTGGGCGACGGCAAAATCTTCGTGTCCGAAATATCGGACGCATTCCGCATCCGGACCGGCGACTGGGGAGAAGCCGCCCTTTAGGTTTTACCAATCGAGCGCCAGTCTGGTAAAGGTTCTCACGGCCACGCCCGACGGGCCCTTTGCGAGGAACGGCTTGGATTCGTCCAACCAGGCCGTTCCCGCGATGTCGAGATGTACCCAGGGCGTATCGCCGGCGAATTCCTTCAGGAAATACGCCGCACTGATGGCTCCGCCCCAGCGTCCGCCAATATTGGCCAGGTCGGCAAATGCGCTCTTTAGCAAGTCCTTATAGTCGTCGTCGAGCGGCATGTGCCAGGATTTTTCGCCCTCGGCCTTTGCCGCGGCCAGCACTCGTGCGAGCAGCGCGTCGTTGTTGGTGAATACGCCGATATTCACGTTCCCCAGGGCAACCACGATGGCTCCGGTAAGCGTCGCGGCATCCACCAAATGCGTGCAGCCCAGACGCTGCGCGTAAGTGATCGCGTCGACCAGAATCAAGCGGCCTTCGGCATCGGTATTCAAAACTTCGATGGTCTTGCCCGAAAGCGAAGTGACGATGTCGCCGGGGCGCTGAGCTTTACTTCCGACCATATTCTCGACGGCGGGCACGAGCGCCGTCACAGGGATGGACGGCTTCAGTTGTGCGATAGCGCGCATGGCTCCGAGCATGGCGGCGCCCCCGGCCATGTCGTACTTCATCTTCTCCATGCCGTCGGCGGGCTTGATCGAGACGCCGCCGGTGTCGAAGGTAACGCCCTTGCCGACCAGCCCCAGATGATCTTTAGTCTTGGCGGGCGTCCCAGGCTTGTATCGAATGATGATAAGGGCCGGGGGCTCGGCGCTACCCTGCGATACGCCGAGTAGCGATCCCATGCCGAGCTGGCGCATGCGCGATTCGTCCAGCATCTCGAACTCGAGGCCGACTTCTGTAGCCATCACGCGGGCGCGATCGGCAAGAAGCGTCGGAGTCATAATGTTGGCCGGTTCGTTGACCAGCTCGCGGGTGAAATTCTGCGCCTCACCCAGGATCTTGCCGCGCTCGAACGCCGGGCGGGCGGACTCGGGAGCGACGAGAATAAACGCCTCGAGAGATTTCGCATCGCTGGACGGTTTGTGGCGATCCGGCTCGAAGTTGCCGAGGATCGCGCCTTCGACGGCTGCTTCGGCGTCGGCGTCGCCCGTTCCGGCAAGCCACCAAGCGAGTTTTTTTACGCCTTTTTGCTTTAAGGCGCGTACAGCAGTTCCGACGGCGCGACGCAGAACGGCGGGGTCGAATTTATCCTTCTTCCCACCGCCAGCGACGGCCAGACGCTTGGCCTTGAGCCCTTGCGGCTGGTGCTGTACCGCAAGCTCGCCCGTTTTGCCGGTGAATTCTCCTGAGGTTCGCAGTTCGTCGAGCCAAGGAGAAAACCTTTTTAGCTCAGCCGGGGCGGTTTCTTCTTCAAATAAAAGCACAACGACCGCGTCAGCTTCGACGCGGTCGAGGGATTGCGATACGAGAGTGGTCTCCACTCCTAAAGCTTACTACTCGGCTCTATTTTTTAGCTTTCGAAAGCTCTGCATAAAACGGATCGAGGCGAGCAGGGGGCGTCCACTGAGCGCCAGTGACGTTCCAGCCGATGTCGTCCGTCTTGATTGAGGCCAGCAGTTTGTCCTTGGGCGTGCCCTTCTTGACCTCGGCCTCGGCGCGCGAGACTAGCAGGTCCCACTTGCCCTTATACGCGACCACATCCGCCTAGTCATCACGTTG
>Ga0207687_10002800_pt1 | contig 11825 bp, 8 predicted proteins | sample KBSM54metaG_FD_184399 | JGI IMG/M metagenome (GOLD analysis project Ga0207687, IMG submission 184399) | Miscanthus rhizosphere microbial communities from Kellogg Biological Station, Michigan, USA - KBS M5-4 metaG (SPAdes) (version 2) | ecosystem: Host-associated > Plants > Roots > Rhizosphere >... | reverse complement strand
CCGCCGCGCCGGGCAGTCGCGCTATCTGGTCGAGCCCAACGTCAAGGACGGCAAGGGCGGCTTGCGCGACCTGCACACCCTGTTCTGGATCGCCAAATACGTCTACCGCGTGCGCGAGACCGACGAGCTGGTCGAGCGCGGCGTGTTCGACGCGCAGGAATACCGCACCTTCCGCCGCTGCGCCGACTTCCTGTGGTCGGTGCGCTGCAATTTGCATTTCGTCTCCGGGCGCGCCGAAGAGCGGCTGTCGTTCGACATGCAGCGCGAGATCGCGGTGAGGCTCGGCTACACCTCGCATCCCGGCATGCAGGATGTCGAACGCTTCATGAAGCACTACTTCCTGGTTGCCAAGGACGTCGGCGATCTGACCGCGATCCTGTGCGCCAAGCTGGAAGACGAGCAGGCCAAGCCTGCGCCGGTCTTGAGCCGCATGGTGGCGCGGCTGCGGCCAGGCATCAAGCGGCGACGGGTGCCCGACAGCGACGACTTCATCATCGACAACAACCGCATCAACCTCGCTGCGCCCGACGTCTTCAAGCACGACCCGGTCAATTTGATCCGGATCTTCCAGCTGGCGCAGAAGCACAACCTTGCCTTCCACCCCGACGCGATGCGCACGGTGACGCGCTCGCTGAAACTGGTGAACTCCCAGCTTCGCGAAAATCCGGAAGCCAACCGGCTGTTCATGGAGATCCTGACGTCCGATAACGCGGAGACCGTGCTGCGGCGCATGAACGAGACCGGCGTGCTCGGCCACTTCATCCGCGCCTTCGGCAAGATCGTGTCGATGATGCAGTTCAACATGTACCACCATTATACGGTGGACGAGCATCTGATCCGCTGCATCGGCCACCTGCAGGAGATCGAGCGCGGCGGCAACGACGAGTTCACGGTCGCCAGCGACCTGTTCCGCAAGATCCAGCCCGAACACCGCGCGGTGATCTACATCACCACGCTGCTGCACGACGTCGCCAAGGGCCGGCCGGAGGATCACTCGATCGCGGGCGCCAGGGTGGCGCGGCGGCTGTGTCCGCGGCTCGGCTTCAACACGGCCGATACCGAGCTGGTGGCGTGGCTGATCGAAGAACACCTCACAATGTCGACGGTGGCACAGTCGCGCGACCTCTCCGATCGCAAGACGATCGAGAATTTTGCCGCGGTCGTGCAATCCGTCGAGCAGATGAAGCTGTTGACCATCCTGACCACCGCCGACATCAGGGGCGTCGGCCCCGGCGTGTGGAACGGCTGGAAGGCGCAGTTGCTGCGCACGCTGTACTACGAGACCGAGCCGGTCTTGACCGGCGGCTTCTCGGAAGTGAACCGCGCGCAGCGCATCGCCGTGGCGCAATCCGAATTCCGCGCCGCCTTCACCGAATGGCCGGACGCCGAGCTCAACGCCTATATCGGCCGGCATTATCCCGCCTACTGGCTCAAGGTCGACCTGCAACGAAAAATCCGCCAGGCCCGTTTCATCCGCGCCAGCGAACAGGCCGGACATCAGCTCGCGATCAATGTCGGCTTCGACGAGGCGCGCGCCGTCACCGAACTGACGATTCTCGCGACCGACCACCCGTGGCTGCTGTCGATCATCGCCGGCGCCTGCGCCTCCGCCGGCGCCAACATCGTCGATGCGCAGATCTACACGACCACCGACGGCCGCGCGCTCGATACCATCGCGATCTCCAGGGAATACGACCGCGACGAGGACGAGGGACGGCGCGCCACCCGCATCGGCGAGATGATCGAGCAGGTGCTCGAAGGCAGGCTGCGGCTGCCCGAAGTGGTGGCCCGCAAGGCCGCCAACCGCGGCAAGGTGCGCGCTTTCGTGGTCGAGCCGGAGGTTACCATCAACAACCAGTGGTCGGACCGCTACACCGTCATCGAGGTCTCCGGCCTCGATCGTCCCGGCCTGCTGTATCAACTGACAACCGCGATCTCAAAGCTCAACCTCAACATCGCCTCCGCCCATGTCGCGACCTTCGGCGAACGCGCCCGCGACGTGTTCTACGTCACCGACCTGCTCGGCGCCCAGATCAACGCGCCGACCCGGCAGGCTGCGATCAAGAGCGCGCTGATTCATCTGCTCTCCAGTGAAGACGACGTCGCGCAGCCGGCGGCGTGATTGGAATTTGACTAGACTGTCGTCGCCCGGCCTTGTGCGCAATTGCGCACTGGGACCGGGCGACCCAGTACGCCGCGGCTTTTCGATTCCATCACTGCTGCCTCTGGAATACTGGGTCGCGCGGGCCGCCAGCAGCCGCGCAGCGCCGGCGCGCGATCGGTGAAAAATGATCCAAGATGATCCGGATGCAATCGAAGAGGTCGCGGCCCTCGGCGGCATCGGTCAGGACGGCGGCGGCGAGCACCACCGCCGAATGATAATGGTCACGCGTCGGAATCGTCTCGGTCACATGCTGGATCGCATCGCGCATGAGAACGGCACCTTCGTGAAATCCAGACAAGCGGGCGCTGACCTGTTTGCCTATTCGGGACGCCGCCGTCGCCGTAACTCAAGCGGTCCTTTCCAACCCGTAAAACTGTACTCGGTGCCCCACCACCGGAGCACCGTCGACTCGCACCTTGTGCACGTGAAGCGACCGGTAGCGGTGTTCGGACTTCGTATCTGCGTCGCGTGGTAAATTGCCTCGCAAAACGGGCAACTGAAAAAGACAAGCAATGGAGTTTGGTCTGTCATCGATGTTTTGCTGAGAGCGGCGGGTTGCCCAACGGGGGCTGATCAAGCAATGATCAGGTAGAGCGACACGACTATGCAGACGGCAAGCCAAATCAGTGAAAGCGTGAAGAAGAACTCGTCACGCTTGATTTTGGTGGCGAGCTTGGCGGCCCGTTGGTTGTCTCCCGCGTCAAGCAGAAGTCTCTTCAACAGTTTTCTGTTTTGTTCCATTTTGGTCTGCCGGTGAGCCGACCGAAACAGCTACGTGAAAACGCGCGTCGCATCTTGTGACCTCAGGCCAACGATTTGCGAACGTGCGCCAACGACGCTTATGGCGGTCTATTTCTGTTGATCGCCGGCAGCGCCCCGATCCGCGCGTCCATGATGAAGTCGCTGCCTTCGACGGCATTGGCCAGCGCAGTGGCGGCAAGCGACACCACCGCGGGCCCGCGGCCCTCGGTGTCAGTCACGGGGCGCGTTGATCGTCACCACCATGCCCGGCACCGAGAGGCGTTCGAGCATCGTACGCGCTGCTTGGCTGGCCTCCGACCATGATGGCTGGTTGATGTATGCGAGCATTTGCGGCGCTTCGCCATCGCGGCAATCCTCGAACTGCCGCAGCGCGACGCCAAGCGCGAGGCGCAGCATGGTAACTTCGTGTTGGCTAAATTGATAAGTCAAGATTGGTTTTCTTTTTTGGCTGCCGCATGCACGCCGAGTTTGGCGTCAGTCTCTGCACGGGTTTGGGCCGCCCTGCATAGGTGCGGTAACGAAGCAAACCGCTACGGAACTTTCTGCCCCGCGGTCTTGCTATTCCAGGCCAAAAATTTGTCAGTTCGCGCCAATTGGCCTGACGTGTTGCGCGCCAGCTGCGGCGACCGGGCGACCATGACAGATCGAACTGCCCCGCCGATGTCGGCGGGTGCATCCCATCACACGTGGGGCTATCCAATGCGACATCTGTCGCTCGCACTGTCCGGGCTTGCCTTGGTGGCTATGGCGGGCCTGTGATGTGGAGCAGGTTGAAGGAATTCATTCCCGACAAGCCTTACGGGTCCTGGCTCGCACCTGGTTTGGCCGGGTCGGCGACGGTCGCCCGTGCCACCGGATGATGCCTGCGATAGCGCAGCGCATCGATCAGCAGCGAGAGAATGGACGACCGCTGATGGCGCGTCGGGTAAGGCAGGTGGTCGTCCGACAACGGCCCGCGTGCTACGTCCTCGTCGTCGTCGCAGAATTTTGGTGCGAAGGCGAGGAAGGCGCCGCCGAGATCCGAATGATGGAATGGGTTTCGTGGTGGGCGTCGCATCGGTCGTCAACCTTATGCAGGAGACGCGCGAGCTCGTTGCGATAGAGCCTCGCCCAGCTGCCATTCAAGCTGGCGAGGAATTCGAGCTCGCGGCCTGTGAGTATCGACATAGGAAACGCCGGGATGCGGAAGCGGGAGACTTCGGGCCAATCTGGCGCGAGGCCGTTACATCTTCTGCATTCCGGCGAAGTGCATGCCGCTGTAGGGGCCGACGTAGACCCCGCTCTGCAGGCATTGCGATTTCGCGGCGCCACACATTTCCGACCGGTCCGGCCGTGCGCTGGAATTGCGGATGCAGGAGGCGGCATAGGCGCTGCAGGTGTGGGGGATCGCCGCCCGCTGCATCGCCATCCGGTAGCGATAGGAGCGCCCGCCGTCGGACGACTGGCAACATTTGCCGTTCATCTTGCTGGCCGACGCCGTCGTAATTCCCGACGGCAGCACGATGGTGGAAATGGCGAGCGACAGGACGATGGCTAGCGACTTCATGGCAGACTTCCACTTCACGGCTTTACCTCCTCGATTGACTAACCAACCAGATAACTAACCAACCAGACCTGCAATCGGCGCGACGCCGATGCTGTCGGGAAACACGGTGCTAGCGAGCACGCGCTCGTCGACCCTCAAATGATCGCGGAGCAGGCCCTTGAGCACGGCGCGCAGATCGGTCGTGGGCTTGAGGTCGCGTTCCTCATAGAGCTGGGCTTGCTTCAGTCCCGGCCAGTCGGCGACCACGCGCCCGCCCCGCAAGGCGCCGCCGGCGAGAAACGCCACGGTGCCGGTGCCGTGGTCGGTTCCGTTGGTGCCGTTGATGCGCGCGGTGCGTCCAAACTCGGTGATGACGGCGACCACCGTCTCGCGCCAGGCGTCGCCCATGTTGGTCTCGATGGCCGCCAGCGCGCCGTCGAGCGCCCCCAGGAGATTGGCGAGTTGACCGGACGCCGCGCCCTCGTTGATGTGGGTGTCCCAGCCGATGAAGCCGACCGCGCCGACCCGCGGGCCGTCGGGCTTGGCGAGAAAGCGGGCCGCGGTACCGGCGGCTTCCGCAAAATAGGCCCGCACCCCGGCGATGCCGGGAGCCGCAAGCGCAGCACCGTCGACCATGGCTGCATCCGATAGTCCTGTAGAGCCAAGCGCGGCCAGACGAATCCTTGCCTCGAGCGCGGCCGCCAGCTTCGGGTCGGTGTGCTTGTAGAGATCGAGCAGCCGGGCCTGGGTGTCTTCATTGGCCGGCAGCAGTTTTTGCGGCACCCATGACAGCACCGGCGCGCGGCCGCGGACCACCAGCGGCGTCACGGAGCCCACGCCAAGGACGCGGCTGCCGCGCGGATCGACCCGGCCATCCGACGCCAACTCGGCCAGCGCGCGGTTGAGCCAGCCGGTGTCGACGGCGCCGGGACGCGCGATGCCGCTTTCGAGAACGTCCTGGCCGTCGAAATGCGAGCGCTCGCGATAGGGCGTTGCGGTCGCGTGCACGATGGTCGCTTGCTGCGCCTTGTAGAGCCGGTGCAGGTTCGGCATCGCTGGATTGAGCGCGAAGAAGCTGTCGAGCGGCAGCGCCGGCGGCTTGCCGTCGAGTGCGAGCGCACGGTCGCCGCGCAGGGCGATCCAGTCGGGATCGCCGACGGGGGCGACCGCACCGAGACCATCGAGCGCGCCCCGGAGCACAATGACAAGCATGCGCGGATCACGCCCCTCGGCGCGTGCGAGCCTCGGCATCTGGCTCCACGCGAACAGGCTGCCGGCGCCGACCAGCGCCTCGCGGCGAGTTGGCAGATGACTTGTCGGCAGATGGTGGCGAAAGTTCATGCTCACCTCCTCTGGAATTCGGCCGACATGAACAACAGCACGAGCGCCTGCTGACGGCTCTCGGCGCGGCCGACCGCCTGCTTCACCTCCGGCGACACCTGTGACCCGAGCACGGTCTCGATGACCTCCTGGGGATCGGTCCTGCCTGCGATGCGCTCGGCGAAATTATTGGCGACGTCGAGCCGCCGTCCCATGCCGTCGATCCAGGACGCTTCATCGTCCGGGAAACCCTTGGGCGACGGCGGACGCCACAGCGGTTCGCCGAGCAGGACCTGTCCATCCGTGTACCGCGTGGGGTCGGCCTGCGTGAGCCCGGTCGCGCGCACCATGCCGGCTACCCACTCGCCGGGCCGCTTGAGTTTGACCGGTGGTTGCGTCCACGCGTCGTCGGACGAGACCATCACCCTGGCGACCTGCCTGAGATCGCCGCCGGTATCGAGAAAGGCCTTCGTCATCCGCTCCACCAGCGCAGGCGGCGGCGTATCGGCCACGAAATGGCGGGCCAGTTTGGTTGCCACATGCGAAGCCGTCGCAGGATTGGCGGCGAGATCGCGCAACACGGCGCGTCCCTGCTCCACCGTTTCGTCCTCGTAGGACTTTCCCAACACCTTCTGCGCGCCGGGCTCGTGCAAGCGAGGATTGAAAGTGAATTCGCCGCCGTGCTCGGGATTGTCGCCGGGCGGCACCAGCGTCCATCCGGTGAGAATGTTGGCGAAGCCGATGACGTCATCCTGGGTATAGCCGGTCCGCACGCCCAGCGTATGCAACTCGAGAATCTCGCGGGCGAGATTTTCGTTCAGCCCGCGGGTGCGGTTGATTCCGGCGGTCGAGTTCGCGCCCATCGAGACCGTCTGGTCGAGATAGAACAGCATCGCCGGATGGCCCTCGGTGGCCAGCAACAGGTCGGTGAAGCGGCCGAGCACGTGGGGACGGATGGCCTCGCGCTCATAGGCACCGGACATGCTGCGGATCTTGTCGGCCGAGACGCAGAAATGATTGGACCAGAACCAGACCAGACGTTCGACAAAACCGATCTCGGCGCCGAGCGCGGCCGCGACGCGAACCCGCGCCTCTTCGAGATAGATCGGCCGGCCTGGGTCGGGGATGGCCTCAGTGGCCGCCTTTTGCGCCATCTCGTCCGGGGCAGGCGCGGCGCCTTCCATCATGGCGGACGCCTCGGCCATCTGCTTGCGCTTTGCGTCCTGTTCTTTCCTGGCGACGATCGCCTTGGCCTGCCGCTTGGCATAGGCGTCGGTTACCGCGCGGAAGGCCTTCGCGCTCGAAGGCAGATTGGCGGCCGCGAGTTCGCTGATCGCGGGACGATCGAGTTCGGCGATCAACGCGCCGCGCGGGTCGGCCTCGATCGCCGCGATCGATCCCGGACGCGGCCCCATTCCGAAACGATGGAGGGCCAGCGCGGCTTCAGCCTTGGCAGAACGGCTCATGGCAACACCCGAAGATGCGACATTCTGTAGTGCTACGATGAGTAACACTTAGGCAACCGCGATGCAAGCACCGAGTGTCTTAAGGCCGTCGAATTGACCGTCAGCAAGGTTAATGTTACACATTGTAGCATATCAGCCACTGATGACCGCTTTCCGAAGGTCCGACAATCTCACCTTTGCGCCCGCCGCCTATCGCTCCCGCCAGGCCGGAAAAGGGATACCCGAATGAAGCGTCTGCATCGGCTTCTCGCGGCATTGTCGATCCTCTATCTCGTGACTCTCGGCCTCGCCACCGCCGCCCTCGCATACGCGGCCGCGCCGGTGGGCGACCCGGCAGTGCTCGGCTTCTCGTCATCGCGGCTGGCGCGGATTGCTGCCTGGCAGCAGTCGCAGGTCGATGCCGGCGCCTTCTCGGGCGCGGTTGCGGCGATCGCGCGCAACGGCAAAGTCGCGTATCTGCGCGCTGTCGGCTTTCGCGACCGGGCAAAGACGATCCCGCTGCAGCCCGATGCGATCTTCTGGATCGCCTCGATGACCAAGCCGGTCACCAGCGTCGCCGCCATGATGCTGGTCGAGGAAGGCAAGCTCGATCTCGGCGCGCCGGTCCACCGCTATCTTCCCGAGTTCAGGGACGTGATGGTCGGCGTCGAGATCAAAGATCCGGTGACCGGCAAGACCGATCTCGCGCTTGAACCGCAGAAGCGCCCGATGACAGTTGAGGACCTGCTGCGCCATACGGCCGGACTGGTCTATGGTGTCGGCAACACGAAGGTAGAGCAACTGTACTCGAGCCTCTATGGCACGGCGGGCGTATACCGCCGCGACAAAGCCCTTGCCGATTTCGTTACCGGCCTGGTCAAGCTTCCACTTGCTCATCAGCCGGGCGAGGTCTGGGACTACGGTATTTCCGTCGATGTCCTCTCGCGTGTCGTCGAGGTGGCTTCCGGTCAACCGTTCGACCAATTCCTGGAGACACGCCTGTTCAGACCGCTGGGCATGGTCGACACCGGCTTTTACGTGCCCGAAGCAAAACTGTCCCGTCTGGTCGATCCGCCCGCCGGCGGTCGCGGCGGGCCGCCGGACAGCGTGCTGGCGGATGTCACCCAACCGACCAAATTGTTCTCCGGTGGCGGCGGACTGGTGTCGACGGCCGCTGACTATCTGCGGTTCGGCCAGATGCTGCTCAACCGCGGCGAACTCGATGGCGTCCGCATCCTCTCCCCCGCAACCGTGAAGCAGATGACCACGAACGCGTTGCCATCAGACATCCGCTTCGCCGGCAATGTCGGCGGCCTCGTCGGACCTCAGGCTGGCTCGACCTGGGGACTTGGCTTTGCGGTCCGCAGCGATGCCGCGTGGAGCCTGGTGCCTGGATCGGTTGGCAGCTTCAACTGGATGGGCACCTCGGGCACCTATTTCTGGGTCGACCCGGCCGAGCAGTTGGTTGCCGTGCAAATGATCGACGCTGCGCCCGGCACAGGCGGTCCTCTCTCACGCCCGTTTCGCAATCTCACCTATGGCGCGTTCCGCGTTCCCGACGAGCGTGTGGCGGCATCAACCATAGCACAAGTGACGATCGACGCGGCCATACTCGCGGCCTACGCGGGAACCTATACGTTCTATTCGACGAACTCCCGTGACGTGCAGATGCCCCGCGCGTTCGGCGGCCTCGGCCTCGACGTCGCCATCGAGCGTGGAATCGTCAAGGTGAAGTCGCCGATCCCGGGCACGCCCGCCGCCAAGGCCGGCATCATGGCCGGGGACATCATCACGCATCTCGATGACGCGACGACCCAAGGCCTTTCCCTCAATCAGGCGATCGAGAAGATGCGCGGGCCGGTCGACACCGCGGTTCGCCTGAGGATCGTGCGCAAGGGGCAGGACGGGCCGATCGAGCTGTCGCTCGTCCGAGCCCAGATCCGACTGCAAGGAGCTGCCGATCTTCAAGTCGCCATCAAGGATGGCAAGCTCCTGATCGAGGCAAGCCGAGGCCTTCCGGTCCTCGACTTTGAGAAAGGTGCAGCGATCGCGGTCGTCCCCACGTCAAGCAACGAGTTCTTCGTGGATGGCGGCGACCATACCCGCCTTGCCTTCCTGCGCGACGGGGCCGGACCGATGCGGCTGGTGCTGAATCCAGGGCCCTGGCAGATCACGGGTCAGCGGATCAACTGACGGAACACGAAGAGGAGGCGCGAAGGTCTGCCAACGACCTGGCCTCATCAGGCTCGCATCCATTCAATTTGGCTGCGTGCGAATGAAGTCCGCTCCCTGCACTAATACTGCGGACCCAGCGCAATCCGTCCGATCGTGCCGTCCTTGACCAGGCCGATCCGCCACTCCGCCGAACCATTGGCGAACTGGACGATATAGATGTCGCTGCCGAGCCCTGAGACGCCCCGGAACGACATCGCGCGCAAGGCGCCGAGCCTGGAGATGATGGCCTGGTTGAAGGGAAGCTGCTGGCGCGTCTGCGCCGCGACTTCGGACGTCATGCGATCGTAGTCCGGCTCGCCGCGGCCAACGGCCTCGATGTAGCCGCGCAGCTTCGCTTCACTGCCGGTCAGCGGGACGGTGCGCGGCAGCACTGCGCCGCCTGGCCGGCCGTTCGCCTCGACCGTGTGAAACCGCGTTTGCTGTCCCGGCAGCACGATCTCCAGACACTTCCCCGCCGCATCGGCGATCACCCATGGACTGTCGACATAGGTCGTGACGGGAAACGTCATGTCCTCGCCGATCGTACCGGAGGCCGCACGTTTGCCCTCCGCGTCCAGCTTGAAAAGCTGAAGATCGCTCCCGCTGCCATTGTAGATCAGCAGCTTGATCGGCGCGGTTTCGGCCGTGGCTCTGAGGCCAGCTTCCTCCGAACAGGCGAGGACGCCACCGGGCTTGTTGTTGCCATCCGGCCGGAAGACGACATCGTCGGCCTTGCCATCCTCCGACAGCAGGATGCGGAATTCCGCGACGCCATTGGCGAACTTCACGCCATAGATGTCGTAGCCACCCGGGCCGACGCCGCGGAAGAAGATCGATTCCACCGCGCCGAGCGCCTTGAACATGGCCTGCAGTTCGGACGCCTGGCGACGGATCTTGGCCGTCAACGACGCGCTCATGCGCTCGTAATTGGGCGCTCCGCGCTGCATATCATCGATCCCACGCAGGATCGCCTCCTTGCTGCCCGACAGCGGGGTTTGATCCCTGAACCGATCCGGCGCCGCGGCGATCCGACGCGAAAAGTCTTCCTCGATCGCCTTTGCCCTGGCCGCGGCGACCCGCGGCGCCAATCGGGCACCATACACTGCCTCGTGCAGCAGGACCTGGGTCACCTTGGCCTGACCGTCGCGCAGGAAAACAACCAGATCATCGTGGCTGCTGGCAAAAGCATCGACGCCGCGCGCCACGATCTCGAATTTCGGCCGACCGGTCTCCTGCGCAGAGAGCCGTTCACCCTCGCGGGTAATCGTGAGGACGCGGCCAAGTCCCAGATGGTAGGCGCCGCAATATGAATCCAGCGGGCCCGCATCGGCCCCGATGCTCTGCGACGACAGTTCGGCGACCCTGATGGCGCTGATGTCATGGCCATTCTGGCTCAGCACCGGACCGGCCTGTTGCCGCTCACCGCCGACCGCCACGAGAATCGGGCCGGCCGGCGCCGGATAGGAATAGGTGCCATCGCCCGCCGCGGCGAGGCGGAGCTTTCGCTGCCCGCTGACCTGGCCGAACAACTCGTCGCCCTCCCGGGAGACGGTGAAGATCGACGCGCGGCCCAATGAATAGAAGGAGACGGACTGCGGCTTGTGCACGGCCGTCGCAGGTGCTGCCGAATGCTCTTGCGACGGCGAAGACACCGGCACGGCGCGATAGGCGATCGAACCAGCAGAAACGATGACGACCGGCAGGATCACGGCCGCGGTCCCGATGCGTTTTCCCCAGCCCAGCTTCGCGGGGGCCGCGGTTGCAGCGAGAATGCGCTCCACCCGGCTGCGCACCGTGCAGGCCCTGGCCATTTCGATTCCCGCCGGCGCCCGCCGAACGTGCTGCACGAGGTCGAGCAGGATCTCGGCGTAGGACAGCCTGTCCTCGACCACTTCGAGCGCCCTTGCATCACTGATGATCTCGGCCAGTTCGGCCAGCCTGGTGTGGTGCCACCATGCGAACGGACTGAACCAGAACACCGAACGATTGAGCGCGGCGAGCAGCAGCAGATAGAAATCACGATTGGCGACGTGAGCCCCCTCATGGGCCAGCACGGCCTCGCGCTTGCGCACATCCCAATCGAAGCATTGCGGCGGAAGCAGAATGGTCGAGCCGAAGGTGACGGGCCCGGCGATCACGCTGCTCACGCGCACGCTCCAGTCCGCGGTCCAGGGCGCGCGCATCGGCTTGGCGGCACGGGTCAGCCGCCAGGTCAAATAAAGGCCGACCGCCAGTCTCGACAACAAAAGGCCGGCAACGAGCGCATAAACGATGGTGGCCAGCGCCAGCCAATTCAGCGCCTGCACGGGCGCTGGGCGAGCGGCGGCGGTCATGCCCTGCTCGGCCGGAAGCATGTCGCGCAGCGGCTCCGCCGACGGACCACTCGGTGGACCGG
>Ga0207687_10002797_pt1 | contig 11837 bp, 14 predicted proteins | sample KBSM54metaG_FD_184399 | JGI IMG/M metagenome (GOLD analysis project Ga0207687, IMG submission 184399) | Miscanthus rhizosphere microbial communities from Kellogg Biological Station, Michigan, USA - KBS M5-4 metaG (SPAdes) (version 2) | ecosystem: Host-associated > Plants > Roots > Rhizosphere >... | reverse complement strand
AACACCATGCCGCCCAGGGCAGCGCCAATCAGTCCGCCGAAAATTCCGTACTTCGTCTTGGTCATTGAGCGGTCAACCAGCCCATAGACAATTCCTCCGGCAACGCCGAAAACGGCCCATGCGAGGCCGCGGACGATCCAGAAAGCTGGATTCTTTGCTGTCTGGACGCCGAGAGAAAAAAGGACCGCCGTGCCAATGGCAAAAAATACGTTTGCGATCCAGTCAAAGATGAAACCGCCCACCAAGCCAAGCGCCAGGCCAAGCAAGCCGCGGAGCATGGCTTTTTTTGCAGAGCGCTCGACGATGCTTTCCGCCACTCCAAGGCCCAGACAGGTAAACATGATGACAAAGGGGAGAATGACGATGTTTCCCCAGCGGGCCCCGGTGCGTGCATCAACGAAAAAGGGTTCACAGATTCCCCAACCCGCCAGTGCCCCAATGACACCAGCCAGCCCCAGATAAAACCAGCCCTGTAAGAAGATGTGGCCTTTTTCTTCTGTCACCATCGCAGGACCATCGGCCGGGGCGGCGATGTTGCCATACTGTTTGGTTCCGGCAGCAACGGGCGCCATGTTGCCGGCAGGGGCGGCCACCGGTAGTTCTACGCTGGCCAGGTCTTCCAGCGTGATCTTCAGGGCAGGTTTGTCGTCAGTGCTTGCCATCGTTTCCTTTTTCATTCTTGTTTTCTGCTGGAATTTTCCCTTGCGGCGCCGGGGGCTGATTCAGGCCATTCGGACCTCCGTCGCTGCGAAAGCTCAGAACTCCCGGATGCATGGCATCAAATTGCCGGAGCGCGTCCACCAGTTGCTCATACCTTACGGCCTGCTCAAACACGGGCTCCCATCGCCAATTCAGGTACAAAAAACAAATCAAGAACCCAAGCAACACACCCGAAACATATGCAACTGCACGGAACCCCCATTTCATCCATGCCGGTTGCGGCGATCGCTGGTCACGATCGGAACGGACCATGGAATCCAAAGCGCCATCGTCATCTTCTTCAAAATCCTGCGTAGCGGCTGCGGTAAGCTCCACGTCCTGGGAATAGCCGACACGGATGGCGGAAAGCTTTTCAATGTTGCCGCCGACCCAGCCAAAGCAGCCTTCTTCATCCGTGTGCGGATCGTAAACCCACGCCACCTGCTGCGGATTGGAAAAGAAATTCTGCTGGATAAAGAGATCGTGCTCAGAGAGAAACACCCCAAAACCGGGATGTGAGTGATACCAACCGACGATCTTGTGATCGGGGTATTCTTTGTCCTTGATCTTATATATATGTTCCCATGTGTCCTGGGTGAAGGTGACGTGAGCGCCGCCCTGCGCGGCATTAATGCCCGCGATGCACGCTTCCACCGTCATGCGCTCATGCTCAGTATTGCCGATCAACACGCCGCAAACTTCAGCCTTCATTGAAGTGCGGGCGTGCTGGCGAATCTTGCGCGCGACTTCCGCCTCCATTAACACCACAGGTTGCGTGGAAACCCTGACCTTTACTTTTGCCGGCTTAGGCATCAGCGTGCCGCTCCCATCGCGCTTTGTCCAAGCACCTGTTTCTCATCGCCGCCGATCAAGTACGCGATTTCGCGCTCCGGAGAGCGAGCGGTGATAACGTCAAACAGCGGAAGACCAAGCTGGTCCAGAGTGCGGTGGCCAAACGGTTCGTGGCCAGAATATCCGTGTGCGGTGATCACAGCGCGCATCTGGCCATCTTTGGCACACTTGCCGCTGGCGTAAGGAACCGTGCCCACAGCGGCAAACAATTCTTCTTCGGCGCCACAACCCGGACACGCAAGCTTGTGAATCACATCCCGGCTGAATTCAAGAGCAACATCTCTTGATCCAAGATCGAGCCGGGCGCGGTCAAGCATTTGGGCCAGCGAGAGATCGCGAGATGTTTCCTGCAGCCGGATCACCTCAGAAAAGGTGTAATGGCTCATGCAGTCGGGGTTCTCAGTGTATTCGACTTTGTAAGAAGTGTGATTGAGCCCTTCAAAAATGAAGCCCTTCCCTGCCAGCACCGGAAGACCGTGCAGCAGCTTTACCGCTTCCTGCACCTGCAATCCGGCGATGATGGAGGAGATGGTGGGCGTGGTGGCGACTTTGCCTTCAGTATCGTTTTCAAGCGCCAGCAGATTGCATGACATGCGCTTGTTCAGAATGGCCCAGTCCGTTTCACCGAGCGTGCATTCATAGCAAGGCGGCTTTCCGGCCTTGAAGACGCGAGCTACACCGTTGATGCCCTCAATCGCGCCATCAATCCACGGCTTGTTCATCTTCCAGCAGGCGCGATTGATCCAGAGCCGCGCTTCGCGGTTGTCGAGTCCTGCAATCACAACGTCGGCCCAGGCAAACAATCCCAGCCCAAGACCATGGACGACGTTGGCGGTAATGGGGTGGACGCGCGCTTCAGGAAAAATGTTTCTAACGGCGTCGGCTGCGACGTCAGCTTTGCGGCGGCCTACATCTGACGCACGATACAGAATGCTGCGTGAGAGATTGGAAGCTTCAATGGAGTCGAGATCGACCACTACAATATTGGCGAAGCCAAGCAGCGCCATGTTCTTGAGGATTTCATTGCCCAATGCGCCGGCGCCGATGACCAGCACGCGCGCCGAGCGAAGCTTTTCCTGGTCCCACCAGCCGATGAGACGGAAGCGGCTGAACCTGTCGTCATTGGCCGGAATGGGTCCGCCGCCATTCGGCGATGCCACGGAATTGCTCATCGCGCTCCTGCGGTGATTTCCGGCTGCAGGCGAAGGATGTCGCCTTCTTTTACGGCTGCGTCAGAGAGGGTTTGCGAATCCTGTATCTGGCGGCCTGAGTTTTTGTGGTGAAACTTATAGCTGAGCGGAGCGCCGTCTGGGCCGTTTTGCGGCAATTGCAGCTTGTCCACCAGCACGGCGATGATGCGATTTGCCGGAGCATCGTCCGGCAGCTCCACCGGCACGCGCTTGTTTTCCGTTGAATCGTAAACCGTAACAGTAATGTTAGCCATGTTTGAGATTTTTCCTATTGGGCAGCCGCGGAAGTCATGGGCACTTTGCGTACTTTGGCCTGGTGAACAAAATCCGCCAGCAGGTTCTTGGGCGCGGTTCCGCCGGTAACAAACTCCCAGTCGGATTCGTGCAGTAAAGCGTCCGTGCTCACGGCGAAATTCAGGTTCTCGGCTTCCGGCTCCATGGAGCGCGCTACCTTGGAGGTAACGATACCGAGCAGGTTGCCAAATTCGTCATAGACCGGGCCGCCGCTGTTGCCCGGACTGATAGGCGCAGAGACCTGCAACACGTCATTGCCCGGCGTGCGTGAAACAATTCCGTTGCTCACGGAAAAATTCAGGCCTTCAGGATGACCGATCACAAAAATCTTTTCGCCCATCTGCACGCTGCTGTAAGTCGCCACGGGCTGTGTGAATTCCGCATCGCCGTAATGGCGCTCCAGCCAGAGCAGCGCGACATCAAGACGTTTGTGGCGTCCAACCACTTGCGCTGCGGCCCAGCCATTCATGCCGACTGAAACCATCACTTTCTGCGAGCCGTTGCGCGAGCGCCAGCCTTCTCCATCGGCTACGTGGCGCGCTGTAGCGAGCAGATAGCCGTGCGAATCGGAATGCAGAATCATGGCCGCGCCCAGCAAGCCGGAAACTCCGGCGGTCGGCTGGAACCAGCGCTTGGCCGCAGGCGAGGCCAGCAACACCAGAGGCTTCAACGTCGAACTTAACTCCACGCTGGACATCTCTTTGCCCGCAGGCAGTGATGGGAAGTTGCCCCGCTCATCGAGGTCGGAAAGAGAAGAGCTGATCGCGTCCGGCACGGGAACGCTATCGAGCGAGATGGTGAAGACCGCCGCAATCGTGGACAAGAAGCCGCTGATGATCAGCAAGGTAAGAAGATACGAAGCCCATGTCTGGCGGACACGCGGCGCCTGGCTACGCGTGGCAATGCGCATGATGAGTGCTGCAAGGCACAACAGCGGCAGCACGAGAACCAGCGGGACAAATAACAGGCGCGTCCACAAAGGGACCGGGGTCGGCACTTTGGGGCGGACTTCCTGCGCGCCCTGAACTGGAATCTGCGCCTGAGCAACTTCTTGGTTAGTAATGACTATAGGATCCATGGAAAATAACTAGCTCACGCCTGGGGGAGTGAATGCGGCGAACAATACTAAATCAATTGGATAGCTCATTTTTATATTGGTTATAAGTGCAAAGCAAGGAAAACCATCTCGGCATCGGTACATTAGTGTACATCGGCGGGCGCGTACGGCGATTCAGCGGAATGCCTTAACAAAGAAGGCGTTCCATAGTTAGAAGAGACTGCGGGAAGCATTGCGATACTTAGTAAAAAGCGCGCAGCGCGACTGCGGAAATCCGGACGCAATTCAGGTTTCGCAAGATTACGCTGCTCAACACTGATCACGTTCGATGCAGAAATCTAGGAGTGCTCAGCTCTCGAAGTCAAGGTTAGTGGCGGCTGCGCTCAAGCACGGCGGACCGGAGCGAAACACTTTTTGTTAGGCAGAAATCGGGTTTTCGTGTTAAATAACAGGCCATCGGGAAAAATTAGAATTCACTAATCTTTCGATCTTCCGAAGCCGATTCGCTCAATTCCCAAAATAAGGCCAAGAAAAAGAAAAACTGTCTTATAATGTCAGGCAAAACATGGAAACAAATTTAAGAACAGACAAATTGCTTGACCAGATTGGCTGGAAGCTGCTGCAAGAACTGCAAATCAACGGGCGGCTCTCCTACGCTGAACTGGGACGGCGAGTTGGTCTCACAACGCCAGCCGTGGTGGAGCGCGTAAAGCGCATGGAAGAAGCCGGAATCATCGTGGGCTATCACGCCGATGTTGATCCAATGAAGGTTGGAATGCCAATCACGGCTTTCATACGCATGTCTGTTGTGGGCGATGTTTTTACCCGGATTACGGCGGTGGTGAAGAACTCGCCTGAAGTAGTGGAATGCCATCGCGGCACGGGAGCCGATTCTTTCATCATGAAAGTCCACGTGCGTTCGGTAGAGCACCTGGAGTCACTCATAGACCGGCTGACGCCTTTTGGCACCACCTCGACGTCCATTGTTTTGTCGTCGCCGGTGGAAAAGCGGGCCATCGATCGTATGGAGGAAGCGCAGCACGCCGCCCATACTGCGCAGGCATCGCCGCGAAAATAAAACCGGCGGAAAAGACTACCGCTGATGACACTGATCTGAAGTCGGGTACGGGAATTTCATTTCTTCTTAGCCCGGTCATACTGTTGCGGCCACTGGATGTCGTGTCCAAGAGCTTGTGCGGCTATTAGCGGCCAATAAGGATCGCGCAGGAACTGGCGCGCAAGGATCGTTACATCTGCGTGGCCGGAGCGAATTATCTGGTCGGCCTGAGCGGGATCCGTAATCATGCCGACGGCTCCGGTGGGGATAGCGGCTTCACGGCGGATTTTTTCCGCGAATGCCACCTGATATCCGGGACCGACGGGAATCTTTGCCCGCGCGACGTTGCCACCGGAAGAGCAATCGATCAAATCAACGCCGAGCGGCTTAAGTGTTCTGGCAAGTTCGACTGTTTCTTCAGGCGTCCAGCCACCCTCGGTCCAGTCGGTGGCGGAGACGCGCACCCAAAGAGGATAGGCTTCCGGCCAGACTTTTCTTACCGCTGTTACAACTTCACAAACGATCCGGATGCGATTGGCGAACGAGCCGCCATACTGGTCAGTGCGCTGATTGCTCAACGGCGAGAGAAACGAATGCAGCAGGTATCCATGGGCGGAGTGCAGCTCGATTAATTTTGCTCCTGCGGCCTGGGCACGGCGAGCGGCTGCGGCAAAAGCTTCAACGATAGAAGCGATCTCCGCCACGGTGAGGGCCTGCGGAATCTGGTAGCCATCGTTAAATGCCAGCGCGCTGGGCGCGAAAATCGGCGTCCATCCTCCTTCGGCTGGAGTGATGGGCTTAGCGCCGTTCCAGGGCTGGTTGGTGCTTGCCTTTCTGCCGGCGTGAGCCAGTTGAATACCGGGTACAGAGCCTTGTTCGGCAACAAATGTAAATATGCGCCGCAGCGGTTCAATGTGCTCGTCCTTCCAGATGCCGAGGTCTTGAGGGCTTATGCGGCTATCGGCGGTTATGGCAGTAGCTTCCGCAATTACGGCGGCGGCTCGTCCAACGGCGCGGCTGCCCAAATGGACGAAGTGCCAGTCAGTGGCGAATCCGTCTGTGCAGGAATACTGGCACATGGGTGAAACCACAATGCGGTTGGCAAATTCCACGCCACGCAGCTTGAGCGGATCAAATAAATGGGCCATGAGTAGTCATTGATTGTAAATTGCGATTGTAATTTCACGCGCCACGGCGGGACTCTGCAAACCGTTTCATACAGGTGCAACCGTGGGTCTTTAAAATGGTGGTTCTAGGAAATTTTGCTTGTTGTATTTTTACGGGAATTGAGTCAAATTTGGCGCATGGCGCAGAAACGTTATCAAGATGAATGGGGCACAGGCGCCCGTGAAGGATATGAGGACCGCGGGTCATTCCGCCCGCCGCGCGCTCCACAAAAGCAACCCGGCAGCCCGCTTCTACGAATTCTTGGCGCAATCGCCATCGTAGGCGGTATTTGCTGGGGGACGTATCTGGTAACAGTGAACGGCAACATAGCAACCGCGCTGCAGCAGAACAACGGGCCAATTGCCATTGTGGGCCTGGGAGTTGTGGCTTCAGTGCTGGGCAAGTATCTGCGGGGATAGACGGGCAAAGCTCCAAGAGTTTCAACCTTCCTCCATTTCTTTTAAGTTCATACGATTTCAGTGCGTCTCTCGATTCATCCCACCGATTGCCAGACCTAAGCTCCTGAATTTTCAACGATATGAACGCGTTCAAAATTTCCATTGACACAGGGCCGCATCGGCGCTATTGTTGTTTTGAACATGTTCAATATTCTTTTAGGAGGATGAAATTATGTACATCAACAACGACACGACGATCGTAGTGAGTTATCTGGTTTATCTCTTGATTAGCGTTACCTTGACGGTGTGGGTGGCACGCACACTGCACAAGCGGGGCGCAATATTCCTAGTGGACGCATTCCATGGCAATGCTGAGCTGGCCGCGTCAGTGAATCACCTTCTGGTGGTGGGCTTTTATCTGATCAATATTGGCTTTGTGACGTTGGCGCTGAAGAGCAATGCCACGGTCACCAGCTCACGCGCGGCGATTGAAATGTTGAGCGATAAGCTCGGCTTTATCCTACTGGCCCTGGGCGGAATGCACTTCTTCAATCTGTTTGTGTTTTCCCGCATACGCGCGCACGGACAGCATAATGGCCCGCGCCGTCCTCCAGTAGCGCCGGACGCAGTGCTGAGAGTTGCGGTGCCGCGGTAAACGCCGCAAAATCGAACGCCCCAGCAAACCTTGAGGTGCAGCATGGAAAAACTCTACGTACTATATGATCCGAAATGCGAGCTGTGTGAGCGGCTGAAAGACTGGCTGCTGGTGCAGCGTACATGGCTGGGACTGTCGATGGTCCCAGCAGGCTCCGAGAAAGCCCACAAGATGTTTCCTGAGCTAGAAAAAATAGCATCAGGAAATGACTTGGCGGTGATCAGCAATTCAGGCGAGGTCTATCTGAATAATTCCGCATGGATCATGGCGCTGTATGCGCTGGAAGACTATCGCGAGTGGGCTTGCCGGCTGGCGCATCCGATGATTGCGCCGTTTGCGCGGCAGGCCTTTGAAATGATTTCCAAAAACCGCCACGTTATTTCCCGCTGGCTGAGCAGTGACCGGCCTGAAGAGATAGCGGGCGAATTAAAGAGAGTTCCGCTGGCGCCGTGTGCCGTGCCGGATGGAACAGTATCGGATTACCTGAGATGAATGTGCCTGCAATGAAAACACGTCCTACACCGCGCGCGGAAGATACGCGCCGGCGGATTTATGAAGCCGCGATGGAGCTGTTCCGCGAAAAAGGTTTTGAACAGACCACCATGCGTGACATCGCGGCCAAAGCCGGAGTGGCGCTGGGTGGCGCTTATTATTACTTCTCGTCCAAGGAAGCCATTGTGCTGGCTTTTTATCAGGAGATGCAGGAAGGCAGCCATGAAGAAATCCTGCAAGCGATCTCAGCGGAGAAGAAATTAAAAGACCGGCTCCGCCGCGTGATGGAGAAACGCTTTGAGCTGCTGGCGCCGAATCGCAAGTTTTGCGATGCGCTTTTTCGCCACGCGCCAGATAGCCACGACCCGCTTTCGCCTTTCAGCAACGAGACAGAACCGATCCGGCAACGCGCCATGGAGCACCTGCGCATTGCGCTGGAAGGCAGCGAGGTGAAGGTCCCCGCCGACCTGAAGCCGCAACTTCCCTATCTGCTGTGGCTTTATCAGATGGGGCTGATCCTGTTCTGGCTGTATGATCGCTCAGAAAAGCAGCAACGCACGCAAAAACTGATGGAAAAGAGTCTGGGACTGCTGGTGACTTTGCTGCGGCTCTCCGGCTTGCCGCTGATGAAACCCGTGCGAAAAACGGTTCTGGAACTGGTGGAAACGATTGCGCCGTAAGACTATGGTCCTGCCATTGGCGCAAAATGATTTCTTGAAAACGCAAGTGTTTCCCCGATTGGAAGCGGCAGCAATTACGTTAGGATTGAAACACGGTCTATGATTTCCAGATTTGTATCGATAGCGGGTTTGCTGGTCTGCCTGACCATCGCGAGCGTGGCGCAGGATGAAGCGAAAGCTGCTGCGCGCAACGAAGTAGATGAAGGCGTGCAGGCATTTCGGCAGGCACACTACGAAGATGCGATCGCGCACTTTGAGCAGGCGGTAGCGAATGACCCGGACCTTGTGGTGGCCAGAATGTATCTGGCCGCAACCTACTTACAGGTGTTTCAACCCGGACTCGATACTCCTGACAATGTGGTTCTGGCGACGAGAGCGCTGGAACAGTATTCAGAAATACTGCGCAGCAATCCTTCTGACGTTGAGTCCTTAAAGGGACTTGCCTACCTTAAATTGCAGTTGAATGAGTTTGATGAGGCCAAACAAGCCTATAGCAAGGCCATTGCGCTGAATCCCGCCGACCCTGATTTGTTATATGCAGCGGCGGTGGCGAACTGGTCGAATGCGAACGACGGCATTGCGGCGGAAAAAGCAAAGCTGGATGCAGAGACGGAATATTCATTGATAGTGTCAGACGGCTGTCCTGATGTAAGGACGCGATTTCTGCCGGACATCGACAGCGCGATAGCGATGCTGAACAAGGCCATTTCTGTGCGCAAAGACTTCATCGACGCCATGGCGTACATGAACGTGCTCTATCGTTTGCGGGCGGAGGTGGAGTGCGGAAGCAAGAAGAACTTCAAAGCCGACATCAAGCAATCTAATGAATGGTCTGACCGTGCCGCGGCGGCGAGAAAGAAGCAAGCTGAAGCCGCAGAAAAAGACAGCCAAAAGCCATCAGACAACCTCAGCTGTAATCGATAACGCCCCTACCATTACTATTCCGGCACATTCTCAGGAAACACCTTATTTACATCTGCTCAAGCCGCGCTACGATTGCCATAAGCTCAGGTAACTTGCCCAAATACAGGTGTTTTTGCCCGGTTCCCAATGGTGACTGAAGTACCGTTGGCCATTTAGCGGCTTCCGCTTAGACTGCTGGCATCACGAAAGACCAATGTACCCAGGCCCGCGATAGATTGTACTTTTGGCGACAAGACTCTTCCGGTCAGCACGTTTTGCCAAGACCAGATCAAGCGGGCAGTGATTAGAATCACAGGCCAAAAACGTACGGCCTCTTATTATTTGCTGTTTTCATTGACGATGAGCTGCAACTTCAAATTCGGCGGAATGAAAGCCCTGCTTGCGATGGGCGGCCTGCTCTTTATGATGGCCTCAAGTGCGGCGGCGCAAACCAGCTCCGGCCAGCTCACCATTACCATGAGCGTGCAGTCATCAATCACGCTGGTTTTCCAGAACAACCCATCCGTAGGAACAACTGGCTTCTGTCCGCTGACCAATTCCGGCACTAACAATGTTGGACTGGATTTGGGCATAGCGGCTTTTCCGGGAAGTTTTCATACATCAACCTGCGTGAGTTACACGCACTTGACGGCTGCGGATTATCAAGTGAGCAGCGCGTTTGACGTTGTGGTGAACAAGGCAAACTCCAGCAGCCCGAATTACCGGCTGGCGGCGCAAATTTCCACGCCTCCGCCGGCGAACGTGACATGGCTGCTCAATAACGTGACGCTGACCACCGCGGGCTTTACCACGCTGGACGCGGCAGACAACTACGCAACTCCGATAACCAAAACACTGCAGGTGCAGGTGAAGAACACGGTTGCAGCGCAAACATTGCTGGAGACGATAACTTTTTTGGCTACGGCAAATTAGGTTTTTGACCATGCTGAAGAAATACATTTCGATCATGCGCGGCGTGGCCCTGGCGGCCCTGCTGATGTGCGGCGCTTCACTGGCGGCGCAGACCACGGCCAGTGGCGTGATCAATGGAACGCTGATCAACAAGAACGGGATCTCGATCCAGTTTGATAGCGATCCGGCAGGCGTAACGCTTGGCGCTGCCGGCACAAGTGCTGCCACAGCCAACTTTGGTACGGTCTCAGCTTTTGGTCCGCTGGCCGCGGGAGTGACCCGCCCCAGCGTTACCGCAGCCAACTTTACCGTACGAACGATTTTTGACGTGCAGGTGATCCAGGGTGGTTTGAACAGCACCACGTATACGCTTACGGCGAACCTGGCTGCAGCCGCGCCAACCGGCATGAGCTACAAAGTGGACGCGATCACGCTGACCACAGCATTGCAGACAATCCAGGTGAATGGAGCTTATAGCACTGCCATTCCGCACAACCTGGATTTGGTGATTTTGACGGCAGCGCCGGGAGCGGGCGGTCCGGCAGTGAACACGCCGATTACGACGACGATCAATTTTACGGCTACGGCCAACTGAGTTTTTGCAGTACGGCTTTTTTTGAAGTAACGAACTTTTGAACTCTGAAATGAGGAGAGGAACACAATGAAGAAAGTATTGCTCTTAACCATCTTTGCGGCGCTGATGATGATTTCATCGGCGGCCGTTGCACAAACAACTGCCAGCGGCACACTCACCGTGACTGCCACTGTCACGGGCAGCATTAATCTGGTATTCAACTCTGACGGTTCCGGACTGACGCTTGCCAGCGGCGCCGGGACAAGCACGGCGACTCTGGCGTTTGGCAACGTGTCAGCGTTTGGCGCAATTTCAGCCGGCATTGTCCGCAGCACAACGGCGAGCAACTTTACCGTGAGTTCCGCGGTTGACGTGCTGGTAACAAAGACCAACTCCGCCAGCGCAAATTACACGCTGAAAGCTCAGCTGGGCTCAGCGGACGCAGTGAACACATGGACCGTCGGCGGCGTGGCCGTTACCAACGCTGCGCAGTCCACGCTGACCGCAACGGGCACTTATGCCGCGAACAGCAATTTCCCGGTGGCCATCACGGTACCTTTCACCACAGCCAGCGGAACCCTAATCAGCAACACCATTAATTACGTTGCAACCGCCAATTAAGGGTTTAATGGGATTGGCAAAAGCATGGGGATAGACAAGATGGATTAGAGCTTGGCGGGAGGTGCGAAATCGGGTTGCGTTGTGTCCTGCCGTTATTGCTGTTCGGTTCCTCCCTCATGACCGACGGGTGGACACAACACAAGAGCACGGTTAAACGCACCTCCAGCGCCATCTCTATGAAGTCTGCAAGTGAAGGGGCAATTTCAGTGAGTTTTGTAAGCGCGCCGGATGGCGCCGCCTTGACCGGCGGGACCTCCGGCCAGCGCAGTCTGAATCTGGGCATAGT
>Ga0207687_10002796_pt1 | contig 11838 bp, 6 predicted proteins | sample KBSM54metaG_FD_184399 | JGI IMG/M metagenome (GOLD analysis project Ga0207687, IMG submission 184399) | Miscanthus rhizosphere microbial communities from Kellogg Biological Station, Michigan, USA - KBS M5-4 metaG (SPAdes) (version 2) | ecosystem: Host-associated > Plants > Roots > Rhizosphere >... | reverse complement strand
GAGCTTAGCCGCAAAAGGCTTATTAGGCGTCTCTATTAACGAGATGCCATCCCGAACCGAAGCCGCTGCTGTTGCAGCTTCTGGTTCATGCTCAATAGAGCGGCGAGGTGAGGGACCTGCTCCGCTGCTGTTGACGGTAGCAGAATTCAAGTTATGCTGAACGGCTGAATAGTCTTCGATCTCCGCAAAAAACTCCGGATACTTCTCCCGCACCACACCAGCCAAATCTTCAATCACAATCTCCGGCCGCTTGAGTAACTGCGCCAGCGGCGAGCCAATGGCGCTGGCCAAGCCATTTGTTTTGATTGAAGCCTCAGACGACGAAAGCTCCGCAGCGTTCGCTGAATCTTCAGCAACCTTCTTCACTGCAGCCAGCGCTGCCAGACGCTCCCGTTGTGCCTCCTCAATCTTCTCCACCATCTCACCGTTTACCCGCGTCTTTTCCAGAAGGGTCATCAGCTTCTGTGCTCGCTCCTGCTTCACTTGAAAGTTCGCCCAGGCATCATCGGCAATCAAACCAATCCTGCGACCATGCGGCGTGAGCCGGCGATCAGCGTTATCAATGCGCAAGTGCAGGCGGAACTCCGCTCGCGAAGTGAACATGCGATACGGCTCGTTCGTGCCTTTGCTGATGAGATCGTCAATCAGAATGGCCGTGTAAGCTTCTGTGCGGTCAAGCACCAGCGGCGGCTCGACCTTGATCTTCAATGCTGCGTTGATCCCGGCCATCAGGCCCTGGCAGGCGGCTTCTTCGTAGCCAGAAGTTCCATTGATCTGTCCAGCAAGGAAGAGACGATCAATCTTCTTTGTCTCCAGCGTGCGTTCAAGCTCTGTCGGATCAATGGAGTCATACTCAATCGCATATCCCGGCCTCAGCATCTCCGCTTTTTCCAGGCCGGGGATTGATTTGACAATCGCAAGCTGCACGTCAATCGGCAGAGATGTGCTCATGCCGTTCACGTAAATCTCATGCGTGTTCAGCCCCTCGGGCTCCAGAAAGAGCTGGTGCGTGGTCTTGTCCGGGAACTTAACGATCTTATCTTCAATGCTGGGACAATAGCGCGGACCAATGCTCTGGATCTGCCCGGAATACATGGGCGAACGATGCACATTCTCCGCGATGATTCTGTGCGTCTCTGCCGTGGTGAAGGCGATATAGCACGGCACCTGCTTCTGCGTGATCTTCTTGGTGCGAAAGCTGAACGGCGTCGGATCGGCGTCGCCCGGTTGAATTTCAAAGCGTGACCAGTCAATGCTGCGGCCATCAAGGCGCGGCGGCGTTCCGGTCTTAAGCCTGCATCCGCGCAAGCCCAGCAGCTTGAGCGATTCGCCCAGAAGTTGCGATGGTGGTTCTCCGCTGCGTCCGGCAGGATAGGTTTGCTCGCCACAATGGATCAGCCCGTTGAGAAATGTTCCGGTGGTGACGATGACGGCTTGCGCGCCTACCGTTCGGCCATCGCGCAAACGAACGCCGCGGGCAAACCTACCACGGAGGCACGGAGACATGGAGGATCGGGTGATCGGGTCATCTGGTGATCGGGCGATCGAAGAAGTCAAAGGAAGTTCGGATGATCCGATAACCCGATGATCCGATGTCCCGATTTCCTCCGCGTCTCCGCGTCTCCGCGGTGAATCCTGTTCTTCCACGATCAGCTCAGCTACCTCTGCCTGCTTGATGAACAGATTGGGCTGGCTTTCCAGGACCTCGCGCATCTTCTGCCGATATTGCTGCTTGTCACACTGGGCGCGCGGAGACCATACTGCCGGTCCACGTGAAGTATTGAGCAGGCGGAACTGGATTCCAACGGCGTCAGTGACTTCGCCCATGATTCCGCCCAAGGCGTCCACTTCGCGAACGAGATGCCCTTTGGCGATTCCGCCCACGGCGGGATTGCATGACATCTGTGCGATCAAGTCCACGTTGAGTGTGAACAGCGCGGTCTTGAGCCCCATGCGGGCAGCCGCCATGGCAGCTTCGCAGCCGGCGTGGCCCGCGCCAACAACTACTACGTCGTATTGTTCAGTGAACTGCGTCATTGCTTAAATCTATTTTACAGGTCACAGCACTCTTCCCGCTGGTCCGCGGCTGTTAGCAGCGCGTAGCGCCGTAAGCGGCAGTACCCATGAAAAGAGGATTGTTTTAGTGATCCACGTCAATGGTCTGTGGTGAATGCGCGTAAAGGCGTGTTTTCAGACTGAGAAGGGTTTAAAGCTGAATCCTTAGGAAGGGCATCTGCAATGGCAGTGAACAGCTTGGCTGCGTCCACGGGCTTTGTAACATAGGAATCCATTCCCGCCGCCAGGCAGCGCTCACGGTCGCCGATCATGGCGTGGGCTGTCATGGCCACAATCGGCAGATGTTTGTGTGAGGTTCGTTCCTGGGCGCGTATTGCCTTGGTAGTTTCGAAGCCGTCCATATCGGGCATCTGCACGTCCATCAGCGCCAAATCAAAACTCTGCTGCTCCAGTGCCGCCAGGGCCTCACGTCCACTGCTTACGGTCACGGCAGAATGGCCTTGTTTCGCCAACAAGCTGCCGGCCAGGCGCAGGTTAACCAGGTTGTCGTCGGCAACCAGGATATGCAGTTTTCTGGATGGCTTTGCCGCAGTCGGTTCCCGGCGATCTTGGGTTTGCTCTTCAGTTGTGGCGGCAGCGGCCAAGCCAAACCGAGCTGTAAAGTAAAACGTGCTGCCCTTGCCGGGCTTGCTTTCCAGCCATATACGGCCCTGCATGAGCGCAACCAATTGTGAAACGATCGCCAGCCCCAGGCCGGTACCTCCGTAGTGGCGGGTAGATGATGTGTCCGCCTGAACAAAGGCTTCAAAGATCGATTTTTGCTTTTCCGCCGAGATTCCGATTCCCGTATCGCTCACGCTGAACTGCAATGCTTCATCGGGCAGTCGTATCACACGCACCATGATTTCTCCCTGATCGGTGAACTTCAGCGCATTGCCCACAAGGTTCATCAAGATTTGCCGCAGGCGGCCGGGATCTCCGATTGCAATGTCAGGCAAGTCCGCGGCGAAATCGCATTTCACAGAGAGCTGCTTGCTTTTGGCTTGAACAGAAAACTCTTTGACCGTCGCTCTTACAACCTCTTCCACGCTGAACGTGACGCGCTCCAGCTCCAGCTTGCGCGCTTCAATCTTTGAGAAATCAAGGATGTCATTGATGATTCCCAGCAATGCACCCGCTGAACTTTTTACGGTTGTCAGGTAGTCTCGCTGCTCAGGACTAAGGTCGGTGTCCAGCGCCAGGTCAACCATTCCTATCACGCCATTCATGGGCGTGCGGATTTCATGGCTCATATTCGCCAGGAACTCACTCTTGGCCCGGTTAGAGGATTCCGCGGCTTCCTTGGCCAGGCGCATTTGCTCTTCCGCCTGCTTGAGCAAAGTAATGTCCAGAAACGTCCCTTCAATTTCAGTCCCCGTAGCGCCGGGAACCATTGTGGTATTGGCCATTATCCAGACTGGGCTTCCATCCTTGCGACGCAGAGACAACTCCTGGTTGGAAGCAGTCCCATGCTGCGCCATTCTCTGGTCCGCAGCGGCCTTGTCGTTGGGATCAAAAAACACGTCCATCACAGAGCGGCCAATCAGGTCCTCGCGCGAATCGTAACCAAGAATTTTGGCGCCTGCATCATTGCAGTCAAGAAAACTTCCTACTTGCGAACACCGGAATACACCCGCCAGGTTTCGCTCAAACAAGAGACGGTAGCGCTGTTCCGACTCACGCAGCGATTCTTCAGCGGCTTTACGCTGCGTTATATCTGTAAGCAGCCCGCTGGCATATCGCAACCCATCCTTTTCAAACGTCTGGATGGCACGGTTATGCACCCACCTCCATTCGCCGTCTTTGCGGCGTACGCGGAACTCCATGTCGAATGGTGCGCCTTCCTCAAAGAACAACTTGAACGAGCGCCGGACTTGCTGGGTTTCGTCCGGATGGATAGAGTCGAAGAGCAGCGAGATGCCGCGAGCGTAGCATTCGGCAATGCTGTACCCAAAAAGTTTCTCTGTGTTGGGGCTCAGAAATCTTATCTGGTCATTGCTGTCGATCATCCAAATGACGTCTGGCATGGTCTGAATAAGAGCGCCATAATTCTCGTTTGCTTCACGTAGCGCCTGCCTGGTTGCGTTGGCCTGGGTGATATCGCGAACAACAGCGGAAACACCGACGACCTGACCCTGCTGGTTCTTGATAGGACAAAATGTCAGCGCTACTTCAACCAACCTGCCATCATTGCGGTAACGCTGAGATTCGAACCGAACCAGAGCTTCACCTGCCAGGACGCGCCCAAAAGATCTGTCGTACTCTTCCATTCGTTCCGGAGGAATAATGGTGGATGCTACAGATTTTCCAATGATCTCTTCAGCAGAATATCCATAGATGGCCTCAGCCCCCCGGTTCCAACTCAGCACTTTTTTATCCAGGGAAACTGCGAGTATCCCCTCTTCAGAGGACTCCACAACCGCAGCCAGGAGCGCCCGCGCTTCATCGGCGCGCTTGCGTTCACTAATGTCCCTCAAGATCGCGGCAACACCCATCAATCTTCCACGGGCATCTTTCACCGGAGAGGCAGAACAACTGATTTCAATGTGACGTCCGTCTTTGGTCACGCCATTGCCATCAAAGGGGAAGATAGCTTTGCCGCGCTTCATGCGCTCGATTGCGGTCTTCAATGTGGGGGTTGCCTCATCCGTAGCAAGGACAACAAGGTTCTTCCCGATGATTTCCTGGCTCCTATAGCCAAATAATTTCCGGGCTCCCCGGTTCCAGCTCACGATGGTCCCATCGGGCGTACACCCGATGATCGCGTCCTCAGACTGTTCCACAATGGATGCCAGAAATTCTTTTGCATCTCCGGCAGTCTGCTCGGCTGGCCCGCCGAAAGTCGGCAAAGAAGAGGGTTCAACTGGTTTTCCCGACATATGTTCGCCTCCCTCTTTTGCCCGAATTCGGCCCTGCTACTGCCATGCTGCGCTTTGCCTGGGGTAAAAACAAGCGTCGTCCAAAGTAAAGGCTGTTTTTTGTGGTGTGTATAGATTTTAGACCGTTCTGGCGCTCATCCGCGCGGAGTTTGGGCGGGTGAACGTTCCATCGGCTCACGCTCTGGAGACGCTATGCCTTGAAGGTGAAAATTGGCCGTGAATTCTTATTTTCCCTTGTCGAGACCCAAAGATGTACCCGCATTGTGAGCGAAAAAAATCAGGAACAACAGCAGGAGCCCAATATTATCCAGTTCGTTGCCAAAATACCGCCATGCAGGAACGCCTTGCGGAAGCACCCACGTGGAAAGCAGCAGGTTGGCCATAAACAGAGCGCCCACAATCGCAAAGGGACGCACCCAGAAGCCCAGCACCATGGAAAGCCCAATCAGCAGCTCCGCCACGCCAACAGCATAACCTGACGCGGTTGGATACTTCAGAGTCGCTCGCAGGAATGGCTTGTAAGCGGGCACGGCGCTTTCCTGTACGTATCCGGTGACATATTTCGCGTAACCACCGTGGGCAAAGTCATGCCCCATCAGTTTGTATTGAGCGAAAAACAGAAACATGACGCCCACTATGATCCGCGCCACTGCCATGATTACAGACGACGTGCCAGAATTTTTCATGCTGATCGAGTTTTCTCCTCAAGTGTTGCGAGTAGTTTTGCTTTCAGCCGGCTTAGGCGCAACTTTTATTGTTTAAAAACATTGCCGTCCTTCATCACGAACTTCACGCTTTTGAGCGCATCCACGTTAGCGATCGGATCACCCTGCACCGCCATGATGTCTGCAAAGGCCCCCGGCGTAATTGCGCCGATATCGCCTTTCATGTCCAGAAGATTGGCGGCAGCGGAAGTAGCGGACTTGATGGCATCCATCGGTGACATGCCGAATTTCACCATGAAGCCAAATTCATTCGCAATGGGCTCGGTCCAGGGAATGCCGCCCATGTCCGTGCCGAAAGCGATTTTCACTCCGGCCTTCAACGCCTTCTTGAATGAAACCTCGTGTTCGTTGGCGCGCGCGCGATCGCGCTTTCCATCTTCAGTGTTTTCCGGTGACCAATCCGTGTAGTAAACGCCAAGCGTCGGCACGTACCACGTTCCCTGCTTCAGCATCTGCGCGATTGCGGCATCGTCCAGAGACAATCCGTGCTCAATGGAGTCGCACCCGCCGTCCAAGGCACGATGCAGGCCGATACCGCTATAGGCATGGCACGCGACTTTTTTCTGCTGGCCATGCGCTTCATCCACCACGGCCTTCAGTTCTTCCACGGTCAACGTAGGCTGAGACACTAGATGTCCCTCTTTATCCACCCACGAGCGGTGCGTCATATAAACCTTGATCCAGTCCGCGCCGTTTTCCAGTTGCTGGCGCGTGATCTTGCGCAATTCGACCGGCCCATCGCCAAGCTGCGCGCCCTTGGGCACCACAACATCAGGGTTGTAGCCTTCCAGCGGATAGCCGCCGGTGACAGAGATGGCGCGGGTCACAACCAGAAGCCGCGGGCCGGGAATGAAGCCGTTGTTGATTGCCTCTTTGATTCCCACGTCGCCATAGCCTGCGCCCTCTGTCTCAAGATCGCGTAGCGTGGTGAATCCCTGTTCCAGCGCTCGTCGCGCCGACACAGCAGCCCGCGCTGCGCGGTACGACGAAGGATGCTTCAGAAGTTGCTCATCGTAGCTCTCAACCTTGGGGTCTTCGCCTTGAAGAAAGATGTGCGTGTGAGTATCGATCAAGCCGGGGAGCACCGTCACGTCGGCTGGCAGATTGATGACCGTGGCTCCTGCCGGCGAATCGCCTCCACTAGTTACGCTTTCAATCTTGTTGCCTTTGATTACAACCAGCACATTGTGCCGGACCTGGTTCGATACGCCATCAATCAGGTTGGCAGCGTGGATGGCAATTACTTTCTCCGGAGCAGCGCTGGCTTTTGGCTGCACAGTCTGCGCCGTGGCGGGTGTCACCAGAGTTGAAGCGAACAGCAGGATCACGAACAGAATGGCTTTGCGGCTCAACATATCAGAAACTCCTACTCGCGATTAAGCTCATAACAAATACGCCTTGAAACCCGAATCTGCAATTGATTTAGTGCGATGGCTAATGGATTTTACTAGGCAGAAGCTTCAAGAGATGTGAGTAAGAAAAATTCTCGGGCTAACTCCGACGATACCTTGATGAATGGCGGAAGCGCAATCGAGAACAAAAGAAACAGGGCAGCCGAAGCTGCCCTGTATGTTGAATCTACAGAAACGTTTATGCGGGAGAAGGTTTGCCTGGCGCGATTCCCGGCGTTCTGCCCGGCTCCGGCTTCAGGACCTGCTGCACACCGTCGCCATCGCCCTTTTGCGGGACGACGCGGGCGGGAAGCTGCTTGCCTTCGAGAATAAGCTTCAACTCGTTGGCGTCAAGCACTTCGCGCTCCAGCAAGGCCAAAGCTATGCGGACCATGGCATCACGGTTTTCTAGGATGATGCTCTTGGCTTTTTCATAACCGGTATTGACCAGCCGGCGCACTTCAGAATCGATCTCGCGGGCTGTCTCTTCACTGAAATCGCGGTGCTGTGAAAGCTCGCGACCCAGGAAGATCTGCTCTTCTTTCTTGCCGAAGGTCAGCGGTCCCAGGCTGCTCATGCCCCACTCGCAAACCATCTTGCGCGACATTTCCGTGGCGCGCTCAATGTCATTGCCGGCGCCGGTGGACATCTGGTTAAGGAAGATTTCTTCCGCCAGGCGTCCGCCCATCATTACGGCAATCTGTGTGTTTAGGTAGTCGAGCGTGTAATTGTGCTTGTCGGTTTCCGGCAGTTGCATGGTCACGCCCAGCGCCATTCCGCGCGGAATGATGGTGACTTTATGCAGAGGATCGGCATGCGGCATTAACGCTGCCACAATTGCATGGCCGGCTTCGTGATACGCGGTGACCTTCTTCTCTTCTTCCGTGAGCAGCAGGCTCTTGCGCTCCGCGCCCATCAGGACCTTGTCCTTGGCCAGCTCAAAGTCATACATCAGCACGGATTTGCGATTATTGCGGGCCGCATTCAGCGCCGCTTCATTCACCATGTTGGAAAGCTCAGCGCCGGAGAAGCCCGGTGTGCCGCGCGCCAGAATGGAGAGATCAACATCGTCTGCCAGCGGAATCTTGCGGGTGTGCACGCGGAGAATTTCCTCACGTCCACGAACATCTGGAAGTGGAACCACAACGCGCCGATCAAAGCGTCCCGGGCGCAGCAGAGCGGGATCGAGCACGTCAGGCCGGTTGGTTGCGGCGATCAGGATCACGCCTTCATTCGATTCAAAACCGTCCATCTCGACCAGCAACTGGTTCAGCGTCTGTTCGCGTTCGTCGTGTCCGCCGCCCAGGCCTGCGCCGCGATGGCGTCCAACAGCGTCAATCTCGTCAATGAAGATGATGCAGGGAGCGTTTTTCTTGCCCTGCTCAAACAGGTCGCGAACGCGGCTTGCGCCCACGCCGACAAACATCTCAACGAAGTCTGAACCGGAAATGCTGAAGAACGGTACGTTCGCTTCACCGGCGACGGCGCGCGCCAGCAAGGTCTTACCGGTTCCAGGATGGCCAACCAGCAGAACGCCCTTGGGAATGCGTCCGCCGAGCTTTTGGAACTTCTGGGCTTCACGCAGGAACTCAATAATTTCGCGCAGTTCTTCCTTGGCTTCATCCACACCGGCCACGTCTTTAAACGTGATCTTCTTCTGCTGCATGGAAAGCAGCCGCGCCCGGCTCTTGCCAAAGCTCAATGCCTTGTTCCCACCGGTTTGCATTTGCCGGATCATCACAAACCACAGCACGCCCAGCAGGATGAATGGTGAGAACTGGATAATTGCCATAGGCCAGTTCCATCCCTGGCTATCTTTAAATGTCGTCTTGGTGTCCTTGTGGTCGTCCAGCGCCTTCAACAGGGCGGGATTTGTGGCCGGAACCACGGAATGATACATACTGCCATCTCGCAACTTGCCCCGAGCCACATTGCCTTCAATCGTGACATCCGCGACCTTGCCGTCATTCAGGTCTGACATGAACTGGGTGTAGGCGATTTCCTGGTCTTTGCCGGCGTTCGGACCGCCTTGAATCATTCTCCAGAGGACGACGGCGACCGCTACCAGCGTCACCCACAAGATCACCGTTTTAAATGTCGAATTCACTGATGGCTCCTAGATTTCCCGGCCAGGACACGTATGCTCTGACCTGCATGGCTTTAGAGACGTCTCTTCCGCTACAGACGTTTTCCAATGAAAAAGGTTCCCCGAGCCCTTGTACACGCCGGGTTATGCCAATTAGATGCGGAACGACTGGCGTTCGGACTTAAACTTTCCCACTCCAAAAGATTTTATACCCATTCACGCCACTCTGGGGGCAGTAAAAGCGCTTAAGACATGCTTAAGGAATTACCCCAGATTCAACCCGTCCCGCGATATAAGGCAAATTCCGGCCCAAATGGCGCTCTCCCAACCCATAGCCTACGACAAAATTTTCATTCATGAGAAAACCAAAGTAATCGGGCTGCAGGGACACCCGGCGCGCTGACTGCTTGTCCAGAAGTACAGCTAGTTTCACGCTGGCAGCACCCCGTCCCACCAAGTTCCGAATCAGGAATTCACTGGTCAGGCCGGATTGGACCAGCGCTTCCACCAGCAAAACATGCTGGCCTTTCACGTCCAGTTCGGGACTAAAGAAGATCTCAGTGGTTGTGGAATTGGCTTCTTTCGATTCGGCTTTTACAAACTGGCAGACCACGTCCAGATCCAGCTCTCGAACCAGGTCGGCCATAAAGACAAAGCCGTTTTCCATCACGCCGACAACATGCAGCGTTTTACCCTGAAAATCAGCGGAGATCCGGCGGGCCATCTCCTGTACGCGTTTTTTGATCTGCTCAGCGGTCAGCAGAATTCTGGGATATTCAGACTGAACGCTGGTCACTCGCCTGCCTCTTTTGTCATGCTAATCTCCTCGATCAACACCGCGTTCCCCGAGCTGCCCGCAAAGAGCTGAGAGGCGGGAAAAGACCGCACCCAGACGATTTGTCCCGCGCTTTCAATCACAGGCCAGGCCTTGCGTTCGGCGGGAGAAATCTCATGCCCCAGCCGGCCGGCTTGCAGCAACTCTTTTACTTTCTTGGGGGATTGCGTGTGGGCCGGAAAGAATTTATCGCCAGCACGCCAATTTCTTACTTTCAGTTCAGAACCAAGCAGGCTTGCCTCTAAGAGCGTTGCGCCATTATAACTTGAAGGCTTTTGTTTTCCATCACTTATTAACCGCGTGCGGAGGGTGATTCCCGCCTCCGGTACGCTAACTTCTCCCGGAATCGGCAGGGAGTAGCAGTAGTTCTCGGGCGTTTTTTGAGTGTTTCGGCTGAATTGGAGCTCCCGGGCGGTGCAATTTGCCATGAGGTCATCTGGTAACGCCAGCTTTGCACCGGGCTTCCCATGCTCCGCAAGCGCCGTAAGTTGTTGAATATGCTTGTATTCAAGTGAAACACCCAACCTGAGCGCGGTGCTATGGATGGCTTGGCGCTTGACCGCCAGAGGCAGGCTGCGCAAACCGGCTAAATCCAGAGCCACAACGCCCTGAGCGTCGCCGCTTGAGCTGCGTCCGCTACGGCTGGGCTTTCCTTCATGAATCAGCCTTGGCAACCATGCGGAGAGCTCGTTGCCCCAATAGTCATTCTCTGCCTGCGCAATGTCCGCGAAATCGGCTAAAGTCTGGCGGATTGCCGGATTGAAGTCGCGCTCCAACAAAGGCAGCAACGTATGCCGGACGCGATTGCGGGTATGGCCAAGATCCAGGTTGGACGCGTCTTCCCGCCAGGGTTGGTCCTTGGCTTTCAGATAGACCTCGATTTCACGCCGGCTTGTCGTCAGAAGAGGCCGGACGAGGTGCTTTGCTTTGTGTGCAGAAGCAATGCCCGTCAGTCCGCGTGCGCCGGTACCGCGCAGAATGCGCATCAGCACGGTTTCTGCCTGGTCGTCGAGCGTATGCGCCGTGGCGATCTTGTCGGCCTTGCCTAGCTTGATTAGCTCCGCGAACCATTGATGGCGCAATTCGCGGGCAGCCGTCTCAAGGCTGATTTTTCTTTGGACGGCGTGCTCAGGCGCGTTCCCCGAGCCAGAGTGGAAATCCAGCTTCAGCCTCGCAGCTAATTCCTCGACGAACTCCTGGTCTGAATCCGCTTCAGCGCCGCGAATCTGATGATGGAAGTGTGCCACTGAGAGCACAAGGCCAAGGGTCTCCCGAAGCTCAGCCAGTACGCAGAGAAGTGCCACGGAATCAGCGCCTCCTGAACAGGCGACGGCAACGCGCTCTCCCGGCCGGAGCAGTTGCTGCTCGCGGATATATTTCAGGACTTTTTCCAGCATGACCTTAGAGACGCTTCATACCATTGTGAAATAATTAGCGGGCCTATGTACAGGAAACATCTCACCCTCACACGGCGCGCCGTCTACAGTTTTGGGTTGGGCTGCGGAATCTTTATCCTTGGCGTCAGTCTCAGGACGCTGCTGGATAGCTGGGGTGTCACCGGCGTGGCTGCGGCAATCGATGACATGCTGATCGGACTTCTTGCCGGAGTTTTGGTGTTTGCCTATGAACGCCACCAGCACAAAATCATTCATGAAAAGATGCGCGTGATTTCTGAGATGAATCACCATGTCCGCAATGCGCTCCAGCCGATCATGTACTCGCCCTATTTAAAAGAACAGGCGGAGCAAGTAAAAATTATTCAGGAAGGCACTCGCAGGATTGAATGGGCGCTGCGGGAAGTGCTCCCCGGAGAAGACACAACTCCACCCGGCGCGGAATTGCCAACCCGTCGGCCTAGCTCCGTCGC
>Ga0207687_10002795_pt1 | contig 11839 bp, 10 predicted proteins | sample KBSM54metaG_FD_184399 | JGI IMG/M metagenome (GOLD analysis project Ga0207687, IMG submission 184399) | Miscanthus rhizosphere microbial communities from Kellogg Biological Station, Michigan, USA - KBS M5-4 metaG (SPAdes) (version 2) | ecosystem: Host-associated > Plants > Roots > Rhizosphere >... | reverse complement strand
GGCGATTTGCGCGGGCTCGATGCCCCGCAGTCGTTCGGCGACTCCCAGCCTGTGCTCGCGCAGCGCCCGCAGCGTGCCGGCGGCCTCATCGGGTGGCAGCACGCCGGAGAAGAACAGCTTCAGCAACCCTTCGTCACGCGTCTCGAAGGTCGCCGGCGCTTCGCGCAGCCACTTCCTCAGGACGTCCATCCCCTCGGCGGTGATCGCGTACACAGTGCGCTTGCGCTCGCCGCGCGGAACGTCGCTGCCCTCAACCAGTCCTGCCTCGGACAGGCGTTTCAGCTCCGGATAGATCTGCCCGTAGCTGGCAGCCCAGAAGAAGCGGGTCGAGTTGTCGACCGCTGCCTTGATCTCATAGCCGGAGCGCGGCTCGCCGCTGACCATGCCGAGGATGACGTAGGCGGTGGGGCTGAGGTCCATCACACGGAGATATATCTAGCAGATATATCTCCGTGTGTGATCTACGCCACACAGCCTGCCTGCCCCGCTGCGAACCGGGAGTCGAATCGCCGCAGGAGAGCGTCGACATAGGGTCCGGCCTGTCCCACGACCTGGTTGAGAGAGCGTCCCTCGTCGAGGCCGATGTCGAAGGGGGCGAAGCTCACGTCAGTGCCCTCGGGGTCGAGACCCTCCAGGACGCGCCCGCCGATCCGGGGCACTGTGGTGTGCACGAAGCGATGCTTGTCCACCTGCGCCATCCAGTCCAAAAGCGCAAGAGGGTGCTCCGGCGCGGCATTCCCCAGGTGGTAGGGCTGCGCCCGCTCGATGATCTCCCTGTCGCCGCCGGCGAGGCCTTTCAGCTTGCCGGGCCCGCGCTTGGCGTACCAGCCGGGATCAATCGCAATCGGGAATTCATTGTGCGCGCCCGGAACCTGTTCGTTCAGGCGAACCAATTCCCAGACCAGCTGGTCGAGTGCCGATCGCAGGTGGTACGCGATCTCTCCGACGATCGTTCCCCATCGCATCGATGGGGGGCGCTTCGATACCTGGGCCTCGCGGATTCTCCACCGCGTCTCGGGGTCGAACTCGACGAAGCCGTCGCACGCCTCGCCCCCGAGGAAGGCACAGACCTCCTCGCTCAGGGATTCGAATTGCTCCCTCGCCCGGCCGACCTTGGCCTGGACCCCGTCCAATGATGGCTCTGGCCTCACCGCTGTCCTTCCTGGAGACGCGTCACCGTGCACCCGGGCCTAGTCGAGCATCCTCGCCAGGGCCTCGTGGATCTCCTCCTGCTGGGAGCCCGGCAACTGGCTGTACTGCGTCCAGATCCTTTCCGCGTCCGAGTAGGAGCGTTGCCTCCGCAACATCCACCCGATCAGCTCGCGCTTGTCCTTGCGAGGGAGCGCGGCGACCTTTTGCTTCAGCAGCTCGAGGTCCGCGGGGACCTCGGTCAGGTTCCTCGCCGTCTCGTTGCAGAGCTGGCACTCAGGGCGCAGGTTTTCGAGGGCAGTTGGGTCGCCGCCGCGATCCTTAGGGATCACGTGGCCGACGGTCGGCCTGGCTATGACACCTGGCTTGTCCGGGTACTCGGCACCGAAGTCGATGCCACAGACGGCGCAGCGGTGGCCGTCGCGCTCATAGACCCGGCGCCGCTTCGCCGCCGTCAGCCCCTCGGCCGGCCAGCGATAGCCGTCCTCCCAGACGTGGTCCCCGATCTTCTCGAGGAAGAGCTCGTTGGGCGCCAGCGAGGCCATGTCCTTGTAGTTGCGTATCTTCCAGCCGACCTTGCGCAGGTCTCGCATTCGCCTGTCGACCTGCTCGGTATTCGGCACGATCTCGCGCAGCGTCGCCTTGCTGAAGGTCTCGCCCTCGCCGACTTTCGTCGCCAGGTAATGAGCCACTCGCTTTGCCGCACCGACTTTCGGGTTGTTCCAGATCGGCACTTCGCTCGCATCGGCCATTGATGGAGCCTAACACTGCCGGAAGACGCCGAACCCTGCCGGACGGTCCTAGCGCCCGGGCAGGCGAAGATTTTCGGACGGCTTGAGAACCCGCCCCACCCGCTCCTCCGCGAGGCGAACCTCGTACGGCGAGATGCCATCGCGAAGGCCGATCACCCAGAGCTCATCCCAATCGGCGCGCTCGGGCGACCTGAAGTGCTCTGCGAGCCTCGTCGCCACGCCTCGTGTCGTAGAGCCCACATAGCGCATCTCCTTATTGGAGCAGGCGGCGTAGACGGCGTTGAGTTCGCCGGGCAGGCCGAGCAGCACCCCACGCCCCAGCCCAAACGGCTGGGCGTGAGGTGCTGCCGCGTGCTTGGCGGTTGCCAGCCAGGCCCGCATGTATTCGTCAAGCCCCAACGGTGGCCTCATCGCCCGAGACGGAATCGGCGGACACCTTGAGGTGCTCCGCGCCGCGGCGGGCCAGGTAGTCGAGCTCGCCTGCGGCGTTGAGCAGAAGCTCGGCGGCCTCTTTGGCGGCCTGGGGCGGCAACCCGCTCCTGGCAACTTCCGGCCTCTCCTTGAGCGCCTCGACCCTGCCCAGGATGTCGTTGCGGGCGAGCGACTTGATTTCGACGAGGACGTCGTCCACCGTGGCTTCGGGGCTGCCGCCCTCCTCCTTGCCGGTTTTCCCTTTGACGACGCTCCACAGGTTCTCGGCGTCCATCGGGATGACGCGGTTCTCCCCGTCCCGCCCGCAGGGTTCACCGGTCTCAGGGTCGAGTGCCGGCAGGAACCGGTCCCCGGCCCGCAGGGCCTTGATTCCCCGGCCCAGGAGTTCCTGGCCGACTTTGCTGTGCAGGGCTTTTTCAAGGAGCGTGTAGGGGCGGGGGAACTCATAGGAGCGCGCCCCGTGCTCGCGGGCGATGGCGCCGAGCAGCACGAGCGCGACCCCGCCCTTGACCCCCAGCGCCACGTGCTCAGGCGAGAGCGCTCCAGGGTTTTCCTTCTCGTTCTGCTGTACCCGGGCGACCAGCTGGTCGGGATCGGGGTCGGTGTTCGGCACCTCCGGCCCCCCGTAGAAGGGCTCTTTCCCAGCCATGTCATTGAGTGCGGTCTCGACCTGGCGCCGGAACTCCGGGTCGGCATTGCGCAGTTGCTCGCCGATGACGGCGGCGATGATCTTGGCCCTGTCCAGCGGCATCGTCTTGCCGGCGCCGATCGCCGCGCGAATCAGTGGCCGGGCCTCGGCGCTGTGAAAGATCCTGACCACCTCGCCGATGCGAAAGTCGGGATTGCTGTGGAGCCCGAAGCGGGTGTGGGCTTCCTCGTAGCGTGGGCTGAGCAGCAGGGCCGTGCCCTCGCCGATCGTCCCCTGGCGCCGCAGCCCGCGAACCACCGAATTCCGGCTGTCAAGGGCCTGCGCGGCCGCCTGCCACTGCAACGGCCCCCGCTTGTGCTGGTTGCCGACCAGCTGGTCGATCGCATCGAGAATCGAAGCGCTGCCGTTGGGCCGGAAACCGACCACCACCATTCCCGGCGCGACCAGGGACCGCTGGGCGGCGTACATCTTGTTCTTCACCAATTCCGCCGCTGGGCGGCTCGAGAGCTCGACGAGGAAATCGCGCAGCTCCCGCTCGGCGACCGGGTCGTCGACCAGTGAGGCGACCTGGTGGGCGCGAAGCGCCTGAGCCAGTGATTCGAGGCCGATCCGCCGCTTGTGCTTGCTCGCGTACTCGCGCTCCCGCTCGGAGAGCAGCAGCTCGATCGCGTCGGCGAGAAACTCCTGGGCAATCGTGATGCGGGAACTGCCGTCGGCGGCAATCGGTACGAGCGGCCGCGCCAGCTGGCTGGAGTCAGCGGCCGAGAGCCGCGCCTGAATGATCAGCAGCGGCTCCTCGATGCCCTCGCGCCCGATGATGTCGGCAAGCTTCTCCTGCATTGCCAGCACCTTCCTGGCGGCCTCGCGGGACGCGGTGACGAGCTCGTCGACCGAGTTCGCCTTCTGGAGCAGGCGCTCGTCCGCCTGCGGGTCCACCTCGACATCGGCGGGCGCCCAGCTGACCGACACGTGCCCGTCGCCGCTGGGCCTGGGGATGTCGAGCATCGGCCCGACGCGGGGGTTGAGCAGGCTTGGGTTCACGCGGGTGAGGAGCACCGGGCCGTGCACCAAGGCGACTGTCCCGGCCTGCAGGTGCTTATAGATCGGGGCCTGAAAAGCGGCAGCGGCCGTGTCTTTCGGATAGACGAACGGGCGGGCGATTGCCTCGGCCGATTCCTTGTCCGGCTTGGCCAGCTCGTTGCCGGCCTCGTCCTGGATCCCGGTCCGCGTTATCTGGCGCGCCAGGGCGTTGTAGCTGGGTGCTTTTGCCAGTTCCGGCTGGCCGTACGCGAGCGGCTTGATACCCGCTTCTTCGAACTCAACTGGGACTGAATGATTGGTCGAGCCCATGCCCGAACCTCCGTTCTTCTGCTTGCCCACCGCTTCTGGGTGTGTGAGCTATGTCGACCCTCTTGGGGGCCGGCATCGAACGAGGTCGGCTCCCCCTCCAGTCACGGCCCTGCGGGCTGCTTCTGGGGTGGCGGGGCGCTTGCCGCCCGCGCGTGGCGCTTGGGCTGCCGAAACCTGCGGCTCCGGCTGGCCCGGCCACTAGTGCGCTCGGGCAAGTGCTTCCGTCTGTACCAAGCGTACCAATTGGTGCAAGGCCCAGGAAAACGACACCAGAGGTGCGCTATCGGGCTCGCATGTAGTCTTTTTGGCGATGCCGATTGACCAGAGCAAGATGGGACAGGTCGTCACCGCCCAGATGGAGGCACTGGAAGCCGACTACGGCGACGACTGCCAGATCGGCGACGTCTGCACGATCGTCGAGGTGATCGGCCCGCACGGCTCTCACGTACGGGTGCGGACCAGTGACATGCGCCCCCACATGGCGCTGGGCCTGATTCGCATGGCCGAGCACGCGATGCTCGGCAATCTCGGCAACAGCAACGGCGAGTAGCGCAGCGATCGGCCCGCCGGGCGCTCGCGCGCCGGCGCCCCTTCGCTTTTTGGGACCACCTATCCTCAGCGGTTCATGCCTGACGGCGATTCGAACACGGTGGTGATGAAGTTCGGCGGCACCTCGGTGGCCGGCGCCGAGCAGATCAAGCGCGCCGCGCGCCGCATCGTCGCCGCCCGCGAAGAAGGCAAGCGCGCCGTCGCCGTGCTCTCGGCGCGGGGCAAGACCACGGACGAACTCGTCGCCCAGGCGCTGGAGATCTCCGACCGCCCCGACTCGCGTGAGATGGACATGCTGCTCTCCACCGGGGAGCGGATCTCCTGCGCGCTCTGCGCGATGGCGATCCACGACATGGGCCACAAGGCGATCTCACTGACCGGCTCCCAGGCCGGCATCGTCACCGACTCCTCGCACACCAGGGCGCGGATCATCGACGTGCGCGCCGATCGCATCCGGGCCGCGCTCGAAGAGGACCACATCGTCCTCGTCGCCGGCTTCCAGGGCGTCTCGACCACAAGCCAGGACGTCACCACGCTGGGCCGGGGGGGCTCAGACACCACCGCCGTGGCGCTGGCGGCCGCCCTCGACGCCGAGGTCTGCGAGATCTACACCGACGTCGCCGGCGTCTTCAGCGCCGACCCCCGCATCGTCCCCGACGCGCGCAAGATCCCGGTCGCGACCTTCGAGGAGACGCTGGAGATGGCCGCCTCGGGCGCGCGGGTGCTGCAGCTGCGCTCGGTCGAGTACGCCCGCAACCACGGCGTGCGCATCCACTGTCGCAGCAGTTTCGAGGATGGCCCCGGTACCCTCGTCGTCAGCGAGGACGAGAGCGAGCAGGAGACCATGGAGAACCCCTTCGTTACAGCCGTGACCCACTCCGTCGACGAGGCGCGGGTGACCCTGGTCGGCATCCGCGACGAGCCCGGCGTCGCCGGCGAGATCTTCACCGCGCTCGCCGAGGCCGGCATCAACGTCGACGTGATCATCCAGAACGAGCCGGTGCGCCCGGACGAGCTCGCCGACCTCTCCTTCACGATCGACCGCGCCGAGCTGACCGCGGCGACCGACACGATCGCCGCCCTCGGCGACGTCAGCCAGGGGGTGAGGACCGACGAGCGGATCGGCAAGGTCTCGATCATCGGCGCCGGCATGCGCTCGCACCCGGGCGTCGCGGCCAAGGTCTTCGAGGTGCTCGGCCGCGAGGAGATCAACATCGAGATGATCTCCACCTCGCCGATCAAGATCTCGTGCGTGATCGCCGCCGACGAGGTGCCCGAGGCGGTCCGCGCCCTGCACGGCGCCTTTGAGCTGGGCGAGGGCGCGGTGCGGCCCGAAGACGCCGCCGGCGCCGAGCACCACCCGACCGTCGGCACCTGAGTTCGGCCCTTCATACTCCGGGTGAGATGAGCGGCGACGGATACAGGGTCGGAGTGCTGGGCGCCACCGGCGCCGTCGGCTCGACCATCCTCGAGATCCTCGCCGAGCGCGATTTTCCCACCGCCGAGGTGATCCCCTTCGCCTCCGAGCGCTCGGCCGGGCGCCAGCTCGACTGGAACGGCTCGTCGATCGAGTGCCGGCCGCTGGCGCCGGAGACAATCCAGGGTCTCGACGTCGTGCTCTCATCCGCGGGCGGCGCGGTCAGCTCCGAGTGGGCGCCACGGCTGGTCGAGGCCGGCGCCGTGGTCGTCGACAACACGAGCTTCTGGCGCATGCACGAGGACGTGCCGCTCGTCGTCGCCGGGGTCAACCCCGACGCCGCGGCCGGCCACAAGGGCATCGTCGCCAACCCCAACTGCACGACGATGGTGATGATGATGGCGCTGGCGCCGATCGCCCGGGCCGTCGGCCTCGAGCGCCTCGTCGTCTCCACTTACCAGGCGGTATCCGGCACCGGCCAGCGGGCGATCGAGGAGATGCTCGCCCAGTCGCGCGCCGCCCTCGCCGGCGAAGAGGTGCCGCCAGCGCAGGTCTACCCCCACCAGATCGCCTTCAACGTGCTGCCCCAGGTCGAGGTCTTCAAGGACGGCGACGACTACACCACCGAGGAGCGCAAGGTGATGGCGGAGACGCGCAAGATCCTCGGCATCGGCGATGAGGTGGCGATCTCGGCCACCTGCGCCCGCGTGCCGGTGATCAGCGGCCACTCCGAGTCGGTCAACGTCCGCACCCGCGAGGACCTCTCGCCCGAGGACTGCCGTGCCCTGCTCGCCGAGGCGCCGGGCGTGACCGTCGTCGACGATCCCGCCAGCGGCCAGTACCCGATGGCGCTCGACGCCGCCGGCCGCGACGACGTCCTCGTCGGCCGCATCCGCCGCGATCCCGACCAGGAGCGCACCCTCAACCTCTGGATCGCCGGCGACAACCTGCGCAAGGGCGCCGCGACCAACGCGGTCCAGGTGGCCGAGCTGCTGATCGAAAGAGATCTCCTCGGCTAGGCCATTCCGGTGCGCCTTGGCTCCCTCTATCGGGGGATAAAGCGCACCGGAAGGGCGGGAGCGACATGGGAATCGGCTTCGGCGACGCGGTACTGATCTTCGGCGGGCTGCTGGTCGTCGTCGCGGCGCTCTCGGGGGTGATGCGGGGGACGGTGCTCTCGGCATCGGTGCTCTCCGTGGGCCTCGGCGCCGTGCTGGCGGCAGTGGGGGCGGTTGACGTCGAACCGGCCAGCGAGTCGATCGTCGAGCTGGTCGAGCTGGCGCTGATCCTCACCCTCTTCTCCGACGGCATGTTCGTCGAGCGCGAGCTGCTGCGTAGGCACTGGAGCCCGGTGGCGCGGGCGCTGGTGATCGCGATGCCGATCACGATGGCGCTGCTCGGCCTCGCCGCCAAGGCGCTCTTCCCGGACCTCAGCTGGGCCGAGGGGCTGCTGCTGGCGGCGGTGCTCTCGCCGACCGATCCGGTCGTCACATCCGCCGTGGTCACCTCGCGCATCGTCCCCGCCTCGGTTCGGCACACGCTCAATCTCGAGTCCGGGCTCAACGACGGCCTCGCCCTGCCTTTTGTCCTCTTCTTCCTCGTCCTCGCCGCCCCCGGTGGCGATCCCGGCGGCGAAGCGGCGAAGCTGGTGGGGGAGGCGCTGTTCGGCGCCGCCGTCGGCGTCGGCCTCGGCGTGCTCGCCGGGCGCCTTCACCATCGCCTCCCCGCTGGTGGGATCACCGCCCGCTACGAGGGGATCTACGCGGTCGGCTTCGCCCTGCTCGCCTTCGGCTTCGCCGACGTGACGATCGGCAACGGGCTGATCGCCGCCTTCGTCTGCGGCATCGCGATGGCCGCCACCGAGCGGGAGGTGCCCGAGGGCTTCGTCGAGTTCGCCGAGAACGCCAGCGCGATCCTGCAGGTCCTCACCTTCTTCGTCTTCGGCGCCCTGATCGTCGCCACCGGCTTCCACCACAGCGTGCCGCCCCTGGTCCTCTTCGTCGTCTTCGCCCTCCTGGTTGCGCGGCCTCTGGCGGTCCTGCTCTCATTCGCCAATACGGGCATCCCGCGCCCGCAGAAGCTCTTCATGGCCTGGTTCGGCCCCAAGGGCGTCGCCTCGATGCTCTTCGCCCTCTTCGTGCTCAAGTCAGACGTGGGCGACGCCCACCTGATCTTCGACATCGCCGCGATCGCCATCGTCACCTCGATCGTCGCCCACGGCCTCACCGACACCGTCGGCGCCCAATGGCTGGCCCGCCGCGTCGGCTTGGACCGCCCCGGCTGAGCGCCCCATCGCCTTTGGATCAACCGCTCTAGGCCGGAACCGCGGCAAGCCTCTCTTCGACCCACTTGGTCGAAGCGATGTGCTTGCTCATGCCCAGTTCCTTCGGCGAGGCGCCGAGGGCGAGCGAGACGAGCTGGGGGAGGTGCAGGACTGCGAGGCCGAGGTCGCGGTTGACGATCTTGGCCGCGTCGGGCTGCTGCATGTCGAGGTTGAGGTGGCAGAGGGGGCAGGGGGTGACCAGGCAGTCCGCGCCGGCGTCGAGCGCGTCGCCGACGTGGGTGCCGGCCTGGCGCAGCGAGGTTTCGCGGTTCATCGTGATCACCGGGAAGCCGCAGCACTTGCGGGCGCCGTCGTACTCGACGACCTCGCCGCCCAGCACCTCGATCACCTTCTCCAGGTAGATGTCGCGGTCGGGGAACTCGTCGTAGCCGAGCCGCTCCTTGGGGCGCACCACGTAGCAGCCGTAGAAGGGACCGACGCGCAGGCCGCTGAGCGGGCGCGTCACCTTCTCGGCAAGGCGGTCGAGGCCGTAGTCCTCGACCAGCAGCCAGAGGAAGTTCTTGTTGGTGAAGCCGTCCTTGCCCTTCTCGTAGGCGAGGCCCTGGCCGCTCAGCACCTCGTTGATGTGGGCGCGGTAGGAGGAGTCCGCGTCGAGGCGCTGCTGGCACTCGGACTGGGCGCCCTGGCAGGTCGAGCAGATGTTCATCATCGAGAGCCCGGTCTGCTGGGCGAGGGCGAAGGTGCGGGCGTTGAGCGTGTCGGCCAGCTCCTGGTTGTGCTCGGCGATCACGCCGGCGCCGCAGCAGTTGGCGCGGTCCAGTTCGACCAGCTCGATACCGAGCTTCTGGGCCGCGATCGCCATCGAGCCGTGCAGCTCGGTGGTGAAGCCGCGCGAGACGCAGCCGGGCCAGTAGGCGACCTTGATCTGCCCGTCGCTCATGACTGTGCCTCCTCGCTTTCCGCCGCGGCCGCGGCCTCGGCAGTCATCGTCTCCTCCGTCATCTCATCGGGCTCCGGTTCGACGAAATCCTCGTCCTCGCCCTTGATGTAGAGGTTGAATTCCTCGCGGTGCTCCTCGGCGTGCTTGTAGATCGCCTGGACCTCGCCCTGGGCGCCGCCGGGCAGCTTCGGGTGGATGCCGGGCACCAGCTTCGAGAGCGAGCGGGCCTTGCCGGATTTGATCGCCCGCAGCACCGTCGGCAGCGATTCGACCAGGCCCTTGATCGCGCCTTTGGTCGGCTTGAGCTTGCCCTTGGCGCCGGGCGCGTAGGACTCCTGGATCAGCAGCGCCTCGTCGAGGGTCCCCTTCTTCTCGATGATCTTGACGAAGGCCTGCTCGTGGCTGTGGCCGTTGTTCGGATCGTCGACGATTCCCTCTTCGCCGGCTTTGCGGCGCAGGCGCATGATCTGGTCCATCGGCGCCACGCCCTTGGGACAGGCGTCGATGCAGCTGAAGCAGTGGGTGCAGTCGTAGATGCCGTGCGGGTCGTGGGCCAGGTCGTGGAGGCGCTCCTTGGTCTCGGCGTCGCGGGGGTCGCCGACGAAGCGGTAGGCCTTGGCCAGCGCCGCTGGGCCGATGAACTCGGGGTCGGCTTCCATCGAGAGGCAGGAGGAGACGCAGGCGCCGCACTGGATGCAGGCCATCGACTGGGTGATGTCGATCATCGACTCCGGCTCGACGACGTACTCGCGCTCGGGTGCCTCGCCGTGGGGGAGGAGCCAGGGGGTGACGCGGCGGATCTTGGTCCAGTGCGTCGACTCCATGTCCGTGATCAGGTCCTTGATCACCGGCATGTTGCCCATCGGCTCGATCACGATCGGGCTGACGGTCTCGGTCGTCGTCGCGGTCGTGCCCTCGCCCGCCTCCTCCTGGCCCGCCGCCCGGACCTTGTGCTGGCTTTCGGGCGCCTGCGCGCCAATCGGGCTGCTCGCCTCGGCGGCGGTGGCGCCAGTGGCGAGCTTCATCTTGTTCGCCTGCTCCTGCGCCTCGCCGACCTGGGTCTTGCAGCCGAGGCCGGACTGGCCGTTGATCTTCATCCCGCAGGAGCCGCAGATCGCGGCGCGGCAGGAGCAGCGGACAGAGAGGGAGCCGTCGTCGCGGTCCTTGGCCTGCAGCAGGCCGTCGAGGACGGAGAGCGAGGGATCGAGATCGACCTTGAACTCCTCCCAGTAGGCGCCCTCGCCGCTCTCGGGCTGGTAGCGGCGGACTTTCAAGGTGTAGTTGGCCATCTCAGTAAGTCCTCTCTTGCGGTTCCCACTGGGTGATCGTCACCTCGGAGTAGGAGATCTCGGGACCGTCGTCGCTCAGCTGCAGGTCGATGTGCTTCAACCACTCCTCATCATTGCGCTCCGGGAAGTCCGTCCTGTACTGGGCGCCGCGGCTCTCCTTGCGCTCGAGCGCGCCGACGCAGGTGCACTCGGCGTTGTCGAGCATGTAGCCGAGCTCGATCGCGCCCAAGAGGTCCTGGTTGAAGACCGAGCCCTTGTCGTCGATGTAGGCGGTCTTGGCCTCCTCCTTGAGGCGGCGCACCGTTTCCAGCGCTTCGGTGATGCCGGCCTCGTCGCGGAAGACGGCGACCTTGGCGTCCATGATCGTGCCCAGCTCCAGCTTTATCTCCGAGACGCGGCGGCCCGAGCCCTTCTCGCGGGAGGAGATCGCGTCGATTGTCGCCTGCTCGGCCTCGAGCACCTCTTTCGAGGGGCGCGAGCCCTCGGTGCGCTTGGCGCGGCCGGCGGCGTCGACGCCGGAGCGGCGGCCGAAGATCAGCGTGTCGAGCAGTGAGTTGGCGCCGAGGCGGTTGCCGCCGTGGACCGAGACGCAGGCGGTCTCGCCGGCGGCGTAGAGGCCGGGGATGTCCGTGCGGCCGTCGACGTCGGTCTTGACCCCGCCCATCGTGTAGTGGTTGCCGGGCTTGATCCGGATCGGTTCGCGGGTGATGTCGACGCCGGCGAAGTCGCGGCCGACGAGGACGATCTCGCGCAGCGCCTCGTGCACGCGCTTCTTCGGCACCACGGTGATGTCGAGCGCGACGGTGCCGTCCTCGAAGCCGCGGCCCTCGTTGATCTCGGTCTGCTCGGCGCGGGAGACGACGTCGCGCGAGGCCAGCTCCATCTTGTTCGGCGCGTACTTCTCCATGAAGCGTTCGCCGTTCTTGTTGAGCAGGTGGGCACCCTCGCCGCGGGCGCCCTCGGTGATCAGGAAGCCCTTGCCCGCCAGCGTCGTCGGGTGGTACTGGATCATCTCCATGTCCATCAGC
>Ga0207687_10002793_pt1 | contig 11844 bp, 11 predicted proteins | sample KBSM54metaG_FD_184399 | JGI IMG/M metagenome (GOLD analysis project Ga0207687, IMG submission 184399) | Miscanthus rhizosphere microbial communities from Kellogg Biological Station, Michigan, USA - KBS M5-4 metaG (SPAdes) (version 2) | ecosystem: Host-associated > Plants > Roots > Rhizosphere >... | reverse complement strand
CGTTTATCGTGAGGCACGCTCTTTGCGTTCCGCGGCCGCGTGAGTACCGCATCAAGCGCGACGAACGACAGTGAACGACCGCGCCTCGCATCCTTTGGAACGCGGAGCCTCGGCCTGCGCGCGGTGCCCTTCTTGCTCGTCGCAACCTTAGCTGATTGCGGTTCCGGCAACACGAAAGTGCCGGCCGCGAGAATCGACTGTGGCAAGGCGGCATATCGGCAATGGCAGCTGAACGGCGGTGTGGCGCCGTCCATCGGCTACCTCGATCTCGAAGCCACCCAATTGGAGCACGTCGGAACCTCCCGAGAAGCGATCACGAACCCGCCAGAAAATGGCGGGGTGATCACTCCACCGCGAATCAGCGACATCGGCCGGGCAGTGGTTCGTATCGTCAGGCTGAGGAACGGGGCCGTCGTCGGCAGCTCAACCGGAACGATCATCGGCCGGCACACCGTATTGACCGCGGCCCACACCTTGAGATCCGACACGCCTTACGACTCCGTTCAGGTGCTCGTGGTTGACGGCGACACCGGAGCCTGGGTCGACGGGCGACCGATTCGCTATTTCGTGGATCCGGACTACGACCCTGTCATCGAAAACACGGCGACTCACGTGCCGAACGATCTTGCGCTGATCGAGGTGGCCATCGACTTCGTCGAAACGCAAGAGATCACGCCGATCCAGGTTGGCTCCGAATATCTGCCCCAGCGTGATAGTTGTGATTGCCCGGACGAGGTGCTGAGCATTTGGGGTTATGGGCGCGGTAACCGCGGTGGGGACCCTTATATCCGCGGGGCTACGGTGACCCCCCTCGATAGCGACGCTGACATTCAGGAATCCTCGATCATGACGTTCGTACCCATTGCCGACCCCGGTGATTCGGGCGGTCCGGTATTGCGATTCGATGAATCCCGACAGCAGTACGTGCAGGTGGCTGTGAACAGTGGCGACGTCTTGACGGGTGATGGCCAAACTCGGCTTGCGACCGCCGTACTCAATGAGGACCGCTTGGCGCCTCTGTTGACCATGGCCGAGTCGTGGCGACTGCAAAATCAGCGCGTCTTCGGCGCGCCCCAATATCCGCCACCTGACGCAAACCTCCCGAACGGGACGGTAAACCAGGCCTCTATCGTTTATCCGGTCACGGGCGCTGCGGGCCGCGCGACGCCTATCGCTGGCAACCCCGCAGCGGGGCAAAATGGCTACTTTGTGTTTCCGCTAGTTCCCGAGCCGGCGCGACAACCATTCCCAGGACCGGGCGGGGGGCAATGTGGTTAGAAAATCGCGAGAAAGCTAGGCACAGCGGCGACGTCACGCCCCCAACGCGTTTGTCGGCGGGCGGCCGGTAAGACCGCTTGACGCGCACCGGCTCGATCTAGTTTGGTGTAACGTTCTTCAGTTGCCTGACTCGCTCCTGCAATCACCTGCAGCGGATTCGTTTCCAGCGGACTCAGGACGCAGGTCGTTCGCGTTTTGCGAGAGGGAGCCATATTGTGCCAAGCCGCAGTTGATCGTCGACGCCGGGATGGATTTCGGTCCGCCCGGTCCGCAATTGGCCAGTTGGCCTAGCAGCAGCAGCAGCGCACACGAAACCGCGTAGCGCGTAACTCTCCGAGCAAGCCTGCGCGCGCATGTGAGTCGGATGATAGTCATGCCCGTGGCTAGGCACAAGCTGTGCCAGATGCGAGGAGCCTATTGGCAGAGCTCCGTGCGCGCGTTCGCAACGGGTGCGATCGCCTTCAGGTAGACGGCGATGTCCAGTGCGTCTTGGTCGGTGATGTTGGGCAGCCCGCGCATCGGTGAGCAGAGAGCGACGCTCGTGTCGTCCTTCGCGGTCTTGATGGCTGCTGCGATTTGTGCGGGCGTCCAGTCTTTGAGGCCGGTCGCGTCGGGAGTGAGATTGGCGCTCTGGATCTTCTTGGACATCGGAGTGCCGTTGACCATGAGTGAGGTCGTGAACTCCTTGCCGCCTTGGAAGCCCTTGCTGGCGTCCAATTGAAGCGGCGCGGTCGCGCTGGTGTTGGGGGTGTGGCACGTGGAGCAGGCGAGGGTGGCCAGGTACTTGCCATTGGCTGCACTGGCGGCGTCGGCTGGCGCGGCGTTTACCGGTGCAGGCAGGGACGCCGGAACCACCGGGGCCCATTGGGCCACTGCGGGGTGAACGTTGAACGGTGCGCCGTTGTCCGGAGCGGCATGCACCACCGGAGTGACGGTTCGCAAGTAGGCGACAATAGCATTGGCGTCGTCGTCGCTCAGATTCGCGAATTGATAGTACGGCATTTGCGAGAACAAGTAGGCAGAGCCCGCTGGCATTGCGTCGGGGTCCAAGCCCTTGGTGAAAGCGTCCTTGATTTGTTGGTCGGTTTTCTTCTTGAGCCCGGTGTCGTCGTTGGTGAGGTTGGCGCTCTTCAAGCAACCCGAGGTCGTCGCGTCCTTGGCGAAGCATTCGACTCCGGACAAGAACTTGCTCATGTCCGCTCCGCCAGCGGCCAGTTGCGGCGTGTGACAGCCCGGGCAGCCAAGGACGTTCTTCACCAAGTATTCGCCACGCGCGACAGGACCGCTGCTGCCACCCCCGGTGCCTGCAGCACCGGCAGTGCCGAGGGTCCCCGCAGTGCCGGCGCTCGCGCCGCCAGCGCCAGCGCTCAGGCCGCCCGCGCCAGCGACGGCGCTACCCGACGCGCCCGCCGTTGCGCTGCCCCCGGAGTGCCCTCCTGTCCCCGAGCCGCCGACAGCATTCGGACTGTCCGTCCCGTTGCTACACGCAAACGGCACCAACAGAGCGAAAGACAAAACGAAACCGCGCGACTTGGCATGCATTGAATATCTCCTGTGTGAAACCAAGCGGCGGACTGATATCCGGTAGGTGCATCGAGCCGACGCCCGCTCAGCGCAAAGGCAAGGATAAGCAACCGACATGCCATGGCGCACCCCATGATGCACCACCGATCTCGCTTGCTCCGTCACCGGCGCTAGCCCAGCGAGCTCCGTTCCGGCGAGTCCTTGGCGAACGAGCGCGATCGCATCCACCGTCTGCCACCGCAACCGCGCGCCGCAAACGAAAGGTTGCAGGCAGCCTAGTGCACCGCATGTGAGGTGGGGTGAATTTTTCTGGTGCATGCTTCGTCCGTCGAGGCACGCGTGAACTTCGGTTGAATGCGACTCAGCGCAAGGCGCTGGAAGCCCTGCTGGCGCGCCGTTCGGCACACGCGGGCCATGTACGACGGGCTCGCATCGTGCTGTTCAGCGCGGACGGCCTGTCGGGGCGTGAGATCGCCCAGCGGGTGGGAATTTCGGAACAGCACGTGTCGCGAATTCGCCAGCGTTTCATTGAGGGAGGCGTTTCTGGGCTTGCCGAGCAGCCCAAGGCGGGGCGAAAGGACCACGCCGTTGCGCCCGAGACCATCGAACGAATTATCCAGACGACGCTGTCGCCGCCGCCAGGAGGGCGCAGCCGGTGGACGACGCATCCCTGAGACTGCCGTCAGCGTAGGGGCAAGTGCTACCCAAATCTGCCAACGTTTGGTTGCTCCGCAGCGCCGTCGCGCGGGTGATCAAACGCCGCGCCAGGCTATTGGGTAGGACTGGTTCGCTCGCTGCCTTGGCATGGATCGTGATCAATGGCTCTCGTGTCCGCTGCCTCCCGAGTGATTTCCAGCCCCGAATCGCCTCAAACCGAGACGCTGCCGACACGCGTCGTCGGGTGTTACGCGCTGTTCGACGAGATCGCAGTCGGGGGGATGGGCGCCGTCCATTGGGGCCTTCAGACGACGTCCGCGGGGGGTGGCCGCACGGTGGCGATCAAGCGCATTCACCCTGAATTCGTGCGTGACCCGCGGTTCGTCACTTCCTTTCGCGACGAAGTGCGGATCTTGTCCCGAATCAATAATCCGAACGTGGTCGCTGCGCTCGATGTCGTGGACGAGGCGGGTGAGCTGTGGCTTGTGATGCAATACGTCTGCGGCGCGACCCTCGACGAACTGCTGCTGTTGGATGAAGACGAACGCCGCCCTGTGCCGTCGCCTGTCGCCGCGCGCGTCGCCATCGACCTGTTGCACGGCCTGCATGGCGCGCATATCGCGACCGACGCGCAAGGTCAGCCACTCGACATCGTTCACCGCGACATTTCTCCGCACAACGTGATCGTCGGCAACGATGGCGTGTCGCGCGTTCTCGACTTCGGCATCGCCAAGGCGACGGGACAAGTCACTGAGACGCGGAGCGGTGAGCTCAAAGGCAAGCCGTCGTACCTGCCCGTAGAACGTTTTCACGGCACGCCGCACGATCGCAGGAGCGACATTTACGGCGTCGGCATCGTGCTCTGGGAGATGCTCACCGGCCGCCGCTTGTACGACGGAGCGACGCTGGAAGAAGTGCTCTTGAAGGCGGCGCAGGCGATCGTGCCAGCTCCGCGCGACTCGATGCCCGAATTGTCGACAGCGCTCGAAACGATCGTGCTGCGCGCCTTGCACGCCGATCCCAATCAACGCTATCAGTCGGCCCTCGAAATGGCCGAAGCGCTGGAGGAAGCGGTCGACGTCGCGGCGCCCTCCGTCGTGCGCGAATGGTTGCAGCAAGCGGGCTGCGCGCTCTTGGCCGAGCGTAGTCAGCGTAGCGCTGCCATCGCTTCGTCGGCAGCTGCGCCCAGGCGGTTCGATCGCATCCGTAGCGCGCTTCTGGCGTTGCCCGCCGCATTGCTCGGCGCTTCGCGCGCGGCTTTCACCTTGTGCTCTGCGCGTACTCGGCTGCTCGAACTCCAGCGACCTTCCACGACTCACTTGGTTGCGGTGGGCGCGCTCGTTTTCGTGTTGGGGGCGTTGCTACTGTTGGGTGAAGGTTCGCCGCACGTCAGCCGCCTCGAGCCGCCGCTCGTTGCATCGAACGCGGTTGCGCCGGCGCTGTCGGTGCTTGCGCTAGTACCGTCCGTTACGCCGGTCCCGACTGACCCCGGCGCCCCGCCCGTGATTGCGATCGAGCAGCCCAAGGTCGAACATAGCCTGCAGACCAAGGCGCCACACCATTACCCGAGCAAGAAGAGCCGCAGCACTTGGACTCACCGCGGCACGCTGTGAGCTGTCGCGTTACTCTGGATGCCAGTCCAGGCTCGTCGGTAGCGGTCGCGGCGCAGATCGTCTTCTAAAATCTCCAATGCTGCTGGCTACTTTGCAAGATCGCAGCCTTGCCAGGGCGGGCAGTTCACCACGCGTAGCATTGCCTCCGTTCTTCCAGACGATCTCGTGAGTTGCCAAACTGCGTGGCATGACGAAGTTTACGGTGGATCTGCCGTACAAGGGGTCGACTTCGAAGTGGCGTGCGGCGGAGCTACAGAGACGCGCTGACGCTCGAGCAAAATCTCGAAGCCCTGGTGCGGGCGCATGCAGGGCGCGCTCACTGCGAGTCGACAAGCTCGCGGGTGGCCGGTGAGCACGCTTGCGATCCGGAGACCCCCAGCGCATAGAGCTTGGGCTCATGAAACAGCTCGTCCTGCGACTCTTGGCCGGGGGGCGGATCCGCAGTCTTCCGGCTTTGACGTCCTTCGTTATCGTGGTTTTTGCATTAGGCAACATCGTACTAGGCCATGGTTTGGAGAACGCACTCGGCGGCCCCGTCGGTGGTGACTTCCTTGCCTTCTACACCGGTGGCTCGTTCGCGCGACGAGGGCTTTCGGGTCAGCTCTTGAATATAGACGCCCAACATAAGTTCCAAGAACAAGTGCTTGGAGTGACGACTTCGTACACGGCAGTTTGGATTCATCCGCCGTATCTCGCGTGGCTGTTTTCGCCTTTTTCCCGACTTCCATACCTGCCTGCGTACGCATTGTTCGTGCTGCTGAGCGGAGCGAGCTTCGCGTTTTCCCTGCGGGCGCTGCGCCGGGAACTGAAATTGGAGCACAGCACACCAAAACTACTTTGGTTCAGCGCGCAATATTTCCCGACCCTGCACTGGCTACTGAACGGACAGACGACTGGAATTTGGCTGTCCGTCTTGAGCTGGGTGTTCATTTGGCTCCGCCGGGAGCGCGACATTGCTGCTGGACTCTTGCTGGGCTTGTTTGTGTGTAAACCTCCCCTCGCTCTCGGTGTCGCGGCAAGTTTGCTCGGAGCCAAACGTTTTCGCTGTCTGGCCGGCGTCGGCGTTACGACCTTTGCTTTGCTGGGGGTCGGTCTGTATTTCTCGCCGGGCGCCATGGCAGACTACGCGGGACACGCGGCAATGATCGCCTCACTGAACCGCGGCGGAGGTATTCCCGCGGCGGGCCTGCACGGCTCGTTCGAGTTCGCCACGCTACTGCTCGACGGCATTTCGCACGTTGCAGCCACCTGCCTCGGTGCGGCGCTGGTGTTGACGCTCTTCACGTTGCTGCTCGTCATGTGGCATCGCTGGGGATGGTCCCGAGGGACGAGAGCCTGGGATCTGCGCATGGCCGCCACGCTCGCCATCGGTGTAGTGCTGAGTCCACACCTGTTCCTTTATGACCTCACGTTGTTGGTGTTGCCGCTCTGTATTCTAATGGCGTGGTATCCAAAGCGGGCGCCCGCGCTCCCGCTCGACGGCGACAAGCTGCTCGCGAGCACGGCCATCGTCGTTGTTTTGGGACTGGTGGGGCCAGTGCTGACCGCGGGCATGCTCAAGGCAAGCGTGCGCTGTCTCGGCGCGCCCGTGGCCGTCCAACTGGGAGTGGTTGCCATTGCCCTGTGGGCCTTCCTCGTCGCGCGCGCGGCCGAACCCGAAGGGGCAGCGTCAAGAGCTGACTAGAAGTCATCGGACAGCTTCTAGCCGCCCCACCACTCGGTCTCCGGAGCTTCAGTCGTGGGCCCCCTGCTGCAGTGCAGCCGCCCCACTCCGGAATTCGAACAGACTCGTATTCTCTCCGCGCATAAGTAAGGTCCAGTCCGCTGCCTGGCTCAGAAAGGTAAACAGCAGACTGTCATGGGGAGCGAGCGCCAGATCGATGTGCAGCTGGCGTGCCCAAGCGACTAGCTCGGCCGGGTCACGGTTGCTTGCACGGACGTAGCGCATGAACGTAGCGTCGCCGTGCACTTCCCAGCGGTCGTCGATGAACACGCGCAGGCGTGGTTCGTACAACATCAAGAAGCCGCCCTGGGACATCTCATTGAGAATGCCGCTGCCTTCGGGCCGTGCTCGGGCGGCGCGCGACAACGCGGCTAGCATGTCCATCGGCAAAACATCCCGAGACGGCTCGGCCCAGCCCGCGCCGACGACCGGCAAGCGCACGCTGCTTGCTTCCAAAGTCAGACTCGAGACCAGCACGAGCAGCGCTGGCAGCCACAGTCCGAGGTAGGGTTCGCGCTCGGTTGCTCGCCGGGTCAACGCGAGCAGCGATGAGCGACTCGCGACTCGCCGGAACCAGCCGCATTCCGCCAGCAGCTGCGGCAGGACGATCATGGCCGTAATCGCGAACAATGGCAGGTGTCGAACCGAGCGCGTTCCCAGTACGAACCACGCTAGCGGCAAGAACCAGGTCACGCGCCAAGCACGCCTGGGAACGCCAGCCAGAAGGGCCAGATAAAGGACACCGGTCAGTGCGAATAGGACCTCTCCCAAGGAGTCGAAGTGCGGCGCTCGATGCTCTTTGATCAGCAGCGGCAAGACTCGCGACGACGTGAGAGTTAGCCAAGTCCGCGGGAGGGCCGTGAAGAACGGATTGACCAACGTGACGAGGCAGCTCATGCCGCACACGGCGAGCAGCTTCGCCAGGTCTCGACGTCGGGCTCTGGCTTGCTTGAGCCCGAACCGTGCACCGAGCAGAACGCCCAAGGCGGTCAGACTGAGCATCGCCACGCCGCCGAGCGCACCGCCGTGCAGATTTGTCCATAGTAAGATGCAGACCGGTAGGCAGAACAGATGTCGCTGGCTACGGGCCTCGCCTTCTTCCCAACTTGACAGACACGCTTGCGTAAGAGCCGTGAACAGAATCGTGAACAGATGCGGGCGAGCGATGAAGTGGTGGGAGCTCATGGCCAGTGCAAGAGCGACGAGTGCAAGCGCGAGCGCCGCTCCCACGCCACTCCGCAAGAGGTGGCGGGCGAGCGCCGCGTAGAGCACTGCCTGCAACACCGCCGAGAAGGCGACCAATGCGTCGAGCTTGCCCAAGCGGTACAACCACGCCATGCCAAGCTCCGCGAGCCACTGCATGGGGATCCAGGGTTTGCCAAAGCTCGCGACCCCAAATGGGTCCGTGCGCAAGACCGAGCCCGTGGTGAGCATGCGCTCTCCAGTCGCCACGTGCCAAAACGTGCCCGGATCTTGCAGAAATCCGCGCCTGCCCGCCCCGCTCAGCATCAGCCAGAGCACGAGGAACACGCTGACGTCGCGGCATACGCTTCGCATCTCTCGGCACCATACACCTGGCCACGACTGCAAGCACTCGCTACGCAAAGGTGGCGTCGGCTCGGCATCGTTCGGCTCGCACTCAGTCGGCGCTGCGCGAAGCCGATCCGCCTTCACGAGGTTCGCTGCGGACTTATTTGTTGCAAGGAATCACCGCAGGCGCGGCCGGTTGTCGTGTGGGGGTCGGTAGCGGCCGGCTGCTGCCCGTGAAAAAGCCACTGGTGGTGGTGCCATCGCCCCCGCTGAGGAGCGGCACGGAAGGGCCGGCGCTGCCATTGTTACTCGGGTAGTGATTGGGAAAGTCCGTTCCGAGTGGGTTGGGCTGTCCGTTGGGATAGGTGGCACTCGGTTGCGGATACGGCTGAGTGTAGTTGATTGCGGCGCCGCGCCAGCGGTTTGCTCCGGCGAGCAGCTGGTCGAACGCCGTTTGGGTAATCGTGGTGCCGACGGTGACTTGGAAGTTGCCCGTGGTAGCTCCACTGGGATCAACGTGGGCTTCTGCGTTTGCGCCGTCGGCGCCCAAGATGATGCCCACGAGTTCGTCTCGGTTGCGGTCCGCATTGTAACGGATGATCGGGATTGTAACGGATGATCGGGCCTCCGGAATCGCCAGTGTTGGCGACGTCGTCGAAAGTCAACAGGCTGGTGCGGTTCCGTTCAAAATCCGTCGTTGATCGGAGCGGATTTGATGGTCGTTGCTGCAGTGACTCTCACGAGCCCCGCGCTGACTGCGGTCTTCTTGGGCGACGCCTGAGGAAGCGACGCGCGCGGGGGCCACTTCTTCCCCTTCTCGGAGCGATGGCGGGACGACGCCGAGTCCGGCACTTCCAACGCCAGATCAGTGACATTGACGGATGGGATCGCACAACACGGTGCGTGCGATGCCGCTGTTCCAAAAGCTTCGTCGAGCGCCGGTCGTGCCGCGTTAATGCTCGGTATTGAAGCCGAAGGCGAACGGGTCGCGAAAGCCGCGCCTACCGATGAAAGACGCCAAACGAGCACAGTCACTCCGAGCGCACCCAGGCCAACGGCGCCCAGCTTCGTCAGGGACCGGTGAACGAACGTTGTGGCAGTGGAGCGTGTCGAAGCTCGCGACAGCGACCGCGTGGGGTGCGAGCGACGAGCCTCGGGCTCCGCAGACATCTGGGGCGTCGCCACAGGCTGCACGGCAGCCAAGGTTCGGGACACGGCGCGTGGCAACGAAAGCTGGAAGGTGATGGCGTCGTCCTCCCACGCGATATCCAGCTCTTGGCCCGAAGCGGCCTCGCGATCGAGTCGCTCGAGGGCCGCGTTGATCTCGGAGCGGCGCAGCCTTGAGCTGATGCCCGTGGACGCGGCCAAGAACTCGGTGACCTGCTTTGCCGCGGACACAGCGCTGAGTTCCTCCAGGGCGCACTCGAGCGCGCGTTGCAGCTCGGCCGCCGTCGCGAAGCGCTGACGAGGATCGGGTGCCAGTGCTCTTGCCACGAGATTTCGCACCGACGGCGGAACCGCTGGCGGCAGCGGATCGGGAGGCGCGCCCGACACCAATTGACGGACGACCTCGTGATCATCGACGCCACGATAGGCGTGTCGACCCGCGAGGATGCGATAGAGCACCGCGCCGATGGCCCAGATGTCGGATCGGCGATCGGCCGGGACGCCGAGGGCTCGTTCGGGCGCGGTGTAGTGCAGTTTGCCCTTCACCGTTCCCGCCGATGTTTCCTCGGCGAGCCGCACTCGGGCTTTGGCAACGCCGAAGTCGATCACTTTGACCGTGCCAGTGCGGCTGACTAGGATATTTTGCGGCGATACATCGCGATGCACCACTTCGAGCGCATGCCCCTGCGGATCCTTGAGCTCGTGCGCGGAGTGCAGGCCCGCACACGCATCCGCCAAGATTCGCAACAAGACCGGTAACGGAAACCCGCCCGACGCACGGTCTGCGACCTGAGCCAACTGAGCCAGCGAATCGCCATCGATCCATTCCATCACTAAGTACGGGCGTCCGTCCCGTTCCCCCAAGTCGAAGATTTGCGCGACGTTGGTGTGTTCGATTCGAGACGCGATACGTGCTTCGTCAAGAAACATGGCCCAGAACCGAGGATCCTCTGCGAACACTGGCAAGATAGTCTTGATCGCCACGAACCGCTCGAAGCCGTGGCGGCCGCGCAGACGCGCAAGCCAGACGTCACCCATCCCGCCCTGAGCCACGCGGTGAACCAGCTGGTAGCGGTCGCAGAAATCCCCAGCGGAAAAGACGTCTTGTCTCGGGCTTTGCGCGAATGTTCCGCGTTGCGCTGAAACGACGCGTGTCATGTCGAGACGATCCCGTTGAGGGCGTGGCGGATTATTCTCTGCATCGGAAGGATTAATGCCCGGACGAGCGAGAATCTGCGAAAGCGCGTGTCCGGATCTGCAGTTCGCGCAGCGATCGTCGAGAGTTCTTTCCGAGGGGGACGATTCATCCACTTCGCGATCAGCCATGCACGTGGCCATCCAACTACTCACCCAGGCTGCAAAGCTCCCCGATTTCTGCCGCGAGTTCGGCGCTAGCCTCGTTCTAGTAGTCGACCCAGCGTGGGGGACGCATGGTTTCCGTCCAGGTAGCATCCAGCAACCGGGCGCTGCCAATCGCTAGTTTGCACAAGCTGCTTGTTTCGCGGAAGCCGCCGCAAGTAGTTCTTCTAACTGCGCGGCACGGTTTCTGCAGTGCGCAATGCAGCGGCGTCATATTGAGACAGCCGACGGAGCTTCACCATGAGCGTATCATTCACCCCAAGCCCGCCCGCTGACGACACGCGTGCTCGCGCGGGAAAGTCACATTCAGCTCGTCGAGTCATCGTACGTTACGCTCTTTCGATCATCGGCGTAATGAGTTTCGGCGCAAGCCTCATCGCCTCCGACTGCTCGCCTAAAGACTAGAACCCGATCCCTGCACCGCCAAATGACTTCGTTTGTGGGCAAGCGAGCTGGAACGATAACCAGCCGCTCGCGGTGCTCAAAGGGCTCGGTAAGCGCACGCTGAGCGAAGGCTCAGACCCTGTCTCCAGCACACACGAAGCGATTACCAACCCTCGCCACCCGAATACGGTGACAACGTTCGGGCCCGAACTGAATCGCAATATCGTGATGGTGAATTACTATATGGATGTCGAGCTCGCAAATTATCAGACCGGCGTAGTGGTCGGTGATCACGCGGTGTTGACTGCCGCACACGGCTTTCTGACCGAGCCCCACGGACTGGGCCCGGCGCGCGAGTGGACGAAGGTGCGCTCGGCCGGGCGCCTCTGGCACTACGACAAGCGCGAGTTCTCGGTGTGGAAGGAGGCGCTGTGACCGACCGCCCGTCCCACGTCTGGTCGCAGGCGACCATCGACGACATCCGCACGAAGGCCGAGCTCGGCCGCTACGTGATGGGCGCGTTCTCGACGACGCGCCACGTCCCGAGCTTCGACGACCTGACGTTCATACCGTGCACGCTCTCCCGCGTGCCGCTCGAGGGCTACCGCG
>Ga0207687_10002792_pt1 | contig 11844 bp, 8 predicted proteins | sample KBSM54metaG_FD_184399 | JGI IMG/M metagenome (GOLD analysis project Ga0207687, IMG submission 184399) | Miscanthus rhizosphere microbial communities from Kellogg Biological Station, Michigan, USA - KBS M5-4 metaG (SPAdes) (version 2) | ecosystem: Host-associated > Plants > Roots > Rhizosphere >... | reverse complement strand
AGACGAGTGGCGATAGAGTGTCTTGAGTGCGCTCATAGGAGTTGCAGCCACGAAGTTTCCTTGCCCTTCCAGGCGAATCGTTTTTCCGCGCCATATAGTTGCCGCATTGTCGTTCTGTCTAACGCCAGACGTTTACAAAATCGAATGCAGCTTCAGGAACAATCCTGCTTCAAGCGCGCAACCGATCAAAGAAATCACTATTGCAACAACGGCAAACCGGATCGAGCTGCGCCGGTCAGCCGCGGATTGAAGTTGAGGAACAACCGCCAGCAGAGCGACGTTGGCGGGCAACATGGCTTTCAGTTCGCGCTCAAATTTAACTGTGCCATTCAGCATGTCAGCGACATAGGCCAAGCCCAGCGACATTGCCAAAGCACCGAGGAATGCTCCTATAAACATGAGGCCGCGCTTGGGCTTGAACGGTTTTTCCGGCACCTGCGCCAGATCCAGAATAGTGAAGTGCTCGGCTTGCTGCTTTTTTTCCAGATCGGCAGCCATACCGGCAGAAAAAGTCTTATCGAGCAACGATTGATAATGGTCTTTGGATACGCTGTAATTCCGGTTCAATTCAGCCATTTCCTGCTCCCGGACCGGGACCGCGTCCACCTTGCTGCGGTACGAAGACATTTGTCCGGTAAGGCGCTGCTGTTCTTGCGTGAGGCGTTTCGATTCGCGATCAAGCAATTGCAGTCGGACGGTAACAGCAGCGTTGTCCTGTACTTCCGCCACCACCGGAGGGTCCGGAGGAAGGGCTTTTAATCTTTCTTCAACGTGCTGCAACTGTGAAGCAGTATCGATGACCTCAGGGTGCGCGCTGGTATAACGGTTCTGCAGGTCAAGCAAGCGGGCACGAAGTTGACGGCGCTCAGCTTCAAGCTTTGCGCGCTCAGTAAGCACAGGCGCTGTCTTGGGTTCACCGGTGCTCGGGGTTTCCAAACCGCGTGAGAGCAATGTGCGCTCAACTTCAAGGCGGTTGAGAGCATCAGCATTGGCCTGGAACTGCGTCTGCAATTGCGTGAGAGCCTGCATGTTTGCAGCCTGCTGTTCTGGCATTTCACCCAGATGACGCATCTTGAAAGCGCTCAAGCGGGCTTCCTGCTGTTCCAGGTTCTGCTTCGCTTCTTTAAGCTGGGCATCAAGAAATTCCGTGGTGTCCTGCGACTGCTGTTCACGGCTCTTGACGTTCCATTCAATAAAGCTGGCGGCAAGCTGATTGGCTACCTGCGCCACCTGCTCGCGCTGGCGGCCTTCATATTCAATGGTGAACGCGCTCAATCCGGAAGAAGACCCCTGTTTCACGGTGATCGTAATGTCCTTGCGCATCAGATCGATGAGTTCTTCGCGCGAAATCTTTCCCCGCAACTCAGGATAGAGGTGCATGTCATCGATGATCTGCTGCAAGCGCGTGCTGCTGAGCACCTGCTGCGTGATGGTCGTCAGACGCTGACCAGGATCAGAATTCACGGTCGGGCTCACATACTTCTCTGAGACCTTCTGCGGATCGACAAGGATGGTAGTGGTGGCCTTATAGCGGTCCGGCATCAGGAGCACAACGGTAAATCCCGCAAGAGAAAGCAGGACGGTGCCCAGCGCAATCCATCCACGATAGTGGCGCACCGTATGCCAAAAGGCCATCAACTGATTTGTGGTCTCGTTATTTGTAGCTTGGTTCATTGTTTCTCCCTCGTCCGCTCATTTCTTGATGGCTCTACCGGAAATGCAACGGAGCGGGATACCACTCAACCCCGACCACCGCATAGCTAAGATTTCCACTCACTAGATTTCCGCCGGAGCCGTGGAACGAACGATAACCAGCGCTCAAGCCCATGCTGTTCGTGACCTTGTAACGAACGCGGGGTGCAACATAGTATCCGTGGTAAGCAGGCACCACTGTGGTAATGGCGTCACCACGAAGGTAGCCCGCGTCAGTGGTGAGTGTGAACCGTCCAAGCCCCTTGGTAAAGCCCACTGTGGCGTCATCTTCCCAGTGACTATCCAAACCGGCGATGGTAGTGAACCGGCGGCTTACGGTGGCATAGATCCTGTCGCGATTGCCAAAATTCTTAACGATGCTGGCGCTGAAGTTGGCTGACACAGGAGAGCCACAATTGGCAGTGGACCATTGCGGGCCGCCCTGAATATTAAACGTAACTGAGTGTGTCATGCGCGCGGCAATGCCAAGGCCGCCGCCGAAGGTATTGCAGGTGGGACCGTTTAACACGGTGTCACTCTGGCCGTAGCTGCGGAGATCAATGCGAGGAGTAAGCGTGCGGATGTACTCAAGCTTTCCTCCAATGGAGTTGGCATGTGTACCCACCGACTGAGGAGTATTGGGATCACCTTCAATGCCGGTATAAATGTGAGAAATGCTGAAGCTGATCTTGTCACGACGGCTTTTCAGCCAGCCCAGGCCAATACTGCTTTCAGTAAACGCAACATTCTTGGCCTGCAGCAATACCGCGGTGGAGTTGGTATCAGCTATGGGTGTGCTCTGCACTACCAGAAAGCTCAATGGCCCCTGCAAACGCGCGGACTCTGATCCATAGCTGCCACTGGCGGAAGCTGTCCAGTACAGGCGTGGGTTAATAGATCCCATCGCGCTCAAGGTAGCTGTGTGATAAGCCTGCGGACCGCCGTTCTGAGTGTCATTAGGGTTGACGACGGAGGAGTACTGCAGCAGGTAACGGCCAGTCTGGGTCGGCATAAACAGAGCAAGATAAGGATTGACCGACGTGGAAACGAGGTCTGAGCCGGTTCCAACGTTTCCAATGCTGTTGGTGTAAACGGTGGAGGCGGAAAGCCCGTAGAACAGTTGATACTTATAATCTTTGCTCTTCAACGAGACAGACTGCGGCCCCTCAACGTATTCGCCGTTAGGAATCGACTGATCATTGCGCGCAGGCGGATACAAGCTGATCAACTGTCCGGTGCCAAGAGAGACGCTGTACGCGCCATCAGTGTTGGCGTACCAGGGCTGATTCGCGACTGGTTCAGATGTAGGAACGTCCTTCTGATCGGCGGCCGCGGCGTCCTGCGCCAAGGCCGACGGCACAACCATCAACATGGCTGCACAGAGAGCGAGTAAAGTTAATTTTGAAATGTGTGTTTTCATGGGACCACCACCGTATCTCCTGGATGAAGAGCAATGTTCTGCTCCGTCTTTTTCCCCTGGACAACTTCCTTGTACTTAAACTTGAGGCGCGACTGATGACCATCTTCAGTGCGCAGGACCACGATGCTGTCTCGCTTGGCGAACGGCGTAAAGCCGCCGGCCTGGGCGATCAGCTGCAGGACTGTGGTTTGCGCGTTGAGCGAATAAGTTCCCGGCCGTGATACCTCACCGGTAATGAAAGCGCGCTTGCTGCGAATTTCAATCACGGTGACGGTCACCTGCGGATTATTCAGAAAGCCTTTCAGCTTTTCAGCAACCAGGTCCTGAATCTGAAGCGGGGTCATGCCGCTTACTTTCACTTCATTGATCAAGGGCAGTGAAATATTGCCGTCAGTCCGGACCACAACGGTCTGCGAGACTTCCGGCTCTTTCCACACATTCACGCGAATGACATCTGAGTCGCCGACGATATAACCGGCGGGAACTATCTCGGCAGGCTTGGTAATGTCGGCAGACTTGGAAGTATCGGCGGACTTGGCGGCATCCGACGCTGCGGCGTCAGGGGATTTTAGGTTGGCGGTCTGCGTCTGGGACACGAGGCTGCCGGCGCCGGCGACCCAGGATATCGCTACAGCTAGGACGATTTGTTTCTTCAATGAAAACATGTATGTTCTCCCACTCTCCATCGGAGTGCGGTTTTGCATTCGATGGGGAAAATTGCAGTTCACTACTTGGCGCCTTTACCCAAAAAGATGACCTTCACTGTTTCCAAAACAATGGCCATGTCCAGCGAAATGGAAAGGTGCTTGATATAAAAGAGATCGAGTTCGAGCTTTCTCTTGGCGTCCTCCACGGTTGAACCGTACTGATACTTGATCTGGGCCCAACCGGTAATCCCAGGGCGAACAGTGTGGCGCTGGGAAAAGAAATCCAGATTGGTTTCCAGCATCTCGCAGAAATACGGCTGCTCAGGGCGCGGCCCCACCAAGCTCATGGTGCCGTGCAGAATGTTGAAGAATTGCGGCAGCTCGTCGAGACGATACTTGCGAATGAATGCGCCGACGCGAGTAATGCGATTGTCGCCATCGGCAGCCCAACTGGGGCCGCCTTTTTCCGCGTCCTGCCGCATGGAACGGAACTTGAGAATTTCAAACTGCTCACCATTCAATCCCACACGTTTTTGGCGGAAGAGCACCGGAGCGCCGCTTTCAATCAGGATGGCGGCCGCAACCAACGCCATGATGGGCAGAGTAAGCGTGATGGCAATGAGCGCAGCGGCAATATCCATGGCGCGTTTGGCCGCCAGCAAGAAACGGTTCTTACGGAAGCCATCATTGAAGATGAGCCAGCTGGGAGAAAGCCTTTCCAGCGCGATGCGACCGCTGATGTTTTCAAACACTGTATGGGCATCTTCAACCGTCACGCCGGCAAATTTGAGCCGCAACAGCTCGCGATACGGCATGTTCCCGCGCTGCTCCTTGAGCGAAAGGACTACACGATCAATATTCTTTTCCCGCACCATCATTTCCAGTTCGCTCAGGCCGCCGATGATCCCAGGATTGACCAGCGACATGCCGATGTTTTCTCCCTTTTCATCGAGAAAGCCGAGGACCTTAAGGTTGAGATCTGGACGCGAGCAGATTTCACGCGTGAGAGCAATGCCGGTAGAACCGGTGCCGACGATCAAAACGCGCTCCGGACTGCGCAGAAAGAAAAAGCCTTTGGAATCCAGCAGCATGCGCCAGCCAAAGATCAGCGTCATGATGGTGGGAATAGCAAATGCCGCGATGCCGCGGCCCAGGCTCACGCCAGGAGCGATGTAATAAATCATCGCCAGACCGATGCACGCTACTCCAAGCGCCTGCAAGAGACCGATCAACAGACGCGAGCGCGACTTCATGACTTCAACGTCATAAAGATCGTTGTAATACAGGGCAAAGGCGCACATCATAACAACAATGAGAAAACGAACTACAGGATTGCCGCCGGCGTATTCCCACCGTGACGAAGCAAAACGCATGGCGGTGGCCAGAGCAAGCCCTATAACGATTAGCAGGCTTTCACTCAGCAACAGCACCAGCGTCTTGGTGGGAACCTTTTGTCCGCCGATTTTAAGCATTGCTCACCTTGGCAATTGGCAGAACATTCTCAAGATTTTTCGCGGCAGCTTCAGGCTCCAGATCGCCATGAATGGAAGCATCGTTTTCTGACGGCATGTTTTTGACGTTGGTCGTGCGATTGGGCGACAGGCCGGCATCGCGAATTTTATAAAGCAGCGCGCGATAGCTGATTTTTAGAGATTCAGCCGCGCGGCGGCGATTCCAATGATGGCCCTGCAGCACCTTGAGAATGATTTCCTTTTCAAGACGGTGCACGGCCTGGCTGGTGATTTTTTTGAGCGGCACCGGCCCGTCCATGGGGATTTCAAAATCGAAGTTGCTGGGCGCGGGCTCAGCCAGATCAGTGCTGATGCATGCTTCCGTGCCCAGAATTACGTAACGCTTGATCAGGTTTTCCAACTGGCGGATGTTTCCCGGCCAGTGATAGGCCTGCAACAAACGCATAAGCGAAGCCGACAGCGGAACCGCGCGGCGGTTATACATCATGTTGAAATGGGCCAGGAAATAATCGACCAGCTCAGGAATGTCCGCGTTGCGCTCACGCAATGACGGCAGCGTGATATTCACAACATTCACGCGGTAAAAAAGATCTTCACGGAAGGCGCCGGCGGCAATTTCACGCTTTAAATCACGATTGGTAGCGCAGATTACGCGCGCTTCAGACCGCGTATCTTCTTCCGCGCCGATGCGGCTGAATTTTCCGTCCTGCAAAACCTGCAAGAGCTTGGATTGAAGACCCAGGCTCAGTTCTCCGATTTCATCGAGAAAGAGCGTGCCGCCATCGGCCAGCTCAATCAAGCCGCGCTTGGCGGAAACTGCTCCGGTAAATGCGCCTTTTTCATAGCCAAAAAGCTCGCTTTCAAGCAGCGCGTCCGGAATGGCCGGGCAATTCACCTTTACATATGGCCCTCTGGCCACCGGCGAACCCTGGTGAATCAGCTTGGCGATAATCTCTTTGCCGCTGCCGCTGGGCCCTTGAATCAGCACAGGGACGTCCGCCGAGGCGATCATGGCGAGATCGCGCTGGACCTTTTTCATGGCGTCTGATGTGCCGAAAATTACGGACTGAGGGGGGACGTCAAAATTGTGCTCTACCGTGTGCTTCATTCTTACTCCATCTGCCGGAAACGCGCGTTTTTGATTTCTTAATCTGGAGCTAATATGTGCATGTTCAGAGCCAAAGCTGCCGGAAGGCCATAGCCCGAGGGGCACGGGTGGACGGTCGTGAATATACGGCTATTTGATTTAAAACAAATGAGTTACAGATGAATTGATCTGGCAGTTATTGGGATCATGGCTATCTAATGCAAGCGGCAGGAACGGCGAAAAGAGGAAAAAGTTTTCACACTAGGAACATCGCTTTCCCAAGGGAGGTTGAAGGAGTTTCAATTGTGGCCGAATCAAAACGGGCTTCTCCATGGGGGCAATAGTCAACCACTTGGGAGGGCCAGGCGGGCGTCGCTCTGGGAACCGGTTTTGGAACATCAGGCGGCGGGGGAGTAGATTGGTTTGACTCATGAGAATCCTTGCTTCCGATGATGTGCGCCGGATTGAAATCGAAGCCGCCAGCCGGGCTGACACACCTGCTGCGCTGTTGATTCAGCGCGCGGGCTATGCTGCGGCCCAGTTTTGTTTGGCCCACTTCAAGTTCCGGTCGGTCTGTGTGGTTTGCGGCGCGGGTGGCGGCGACTATGGGCTGATGGCCGTGCAGGTGCTATCGGGCATTGCGGAGCAGGTTTCTGTCATTGTTCTGGCCAAGGACTCGAGCGCGCTTTCATCGGAAATGGCCGCCATTTGCGACAACTTTGCTACCGAGCCGCTTTGGGTGGCCGACGAAACCGCGTTTCAGGACGAAGCGCTCCAGCAAGCGCTGGAAGCAGATCTGATCATCGACGCGGTTGCGGGGAGAGAGTTCAAGAGTCTGCTGGAAGGGACCGCCAGGAAAGCCGTGGAGGCGATCAATCAGGCTTCAGGAATTGTCGTTTCAGTCGGTGTGCCCTCGGGAGTTGAGCCGGACAATGACGCTCCAGTACATGAAGGCGGCAGCGACGCAGTTTTTGCGCACGCTGTGATTACTTTTATTGCGCCGAATCCAGCGCATATTTTTGGAAAGCTTACAGCCGGCCCTATTGCAGTAAGCGAGCTTGGAGTGCAGCCAAGCCTGGTGCCGCATGAAACTGGCTTGAGCGTTGTGACCGCGCAGGAGGTGCGAATTACGTTTCCGCCGCGGCCCGACGAAGCGCACAAAGGCGACTTTGGCCACGTGCTGGTGATTGGCGGCGCTCTGGATCAGGCCGGCGGCGCAGCGCTGGCGGGAATCGCGGCGCTCAGGACTGGCGCAGGTCTCGTCACGGTTGCCTCTCCGCGATCAAGCCAGCCGATCATTGCCGGGTTTGCGCCTGAGCTAATGACGGAAGGACTTGATGAGAATGCAGCGGGCAGAATCTCACTTGCTGCGCGAGACAAGATAGTTGAGTTACTGGCGAAAGCAGATGCGGTTGTGCTTGGCCCGGATACTCCACGCGACGACGAGACAGCTCAGTTCATGCGGTGGCTCATCGGCAATTGCCCAGCGCCGCTGGTGTTGCACGACGTTGGACTACCTGACCTATCTGGAAATCGCGCGGAGAAAAGCGGCGACCAACGATTGCGGGTGATTGTTATGGATGCGGAAGAAGCGGCAGCTTTTCTGCGGATACAGATCAAGGAGGCCGAGGCCGATCGAATCGATGCGGCGCGACGCGTGGCGCGGCAGACAGATGCGTGCATCGTGCTGCAAGGACTTAGAACCATCGTCGCGGGACACTCGGGCGAAACGTGGATCAGCATGACGGGCAACTCGGCACTGGCGAAAAATGGCTCCTACGACGCGCTTTGCGGAATAATAGCCGCGGCGCTGGCCCGGCATTTGTCAGACAGATCGACTTTGCTGCGCGAAGTGGACGTTGCGTCCGCGGTGTATCTGCACGGGCTTGCCGGCGATCTGGCCCGCGATATTTTTCACGAAAACACTTTGCTCGCAACCGATCTGCTGGAGACATTGAGTGATGCGTTTCGCGATTGCGAGCTTCAGTCTGACCGCGGGCTATTTTACTTGCGGAAGTAGCTGGCTCACCGCGAAATTCGCTGAGACGATATTGCGCGAAGTCGGCGTGGTCCGGTCGCGGAATGCGTCGCGAGCAAGGTTTCGCGATCGACAATGCGGTTCAATTTCATTTTGATAAAGCTGCCGATGCTCCGCAGCTCCATGACAAAGCCTTCCATGCCAAAGGCGACGAACGCAGTGAGATCGAAGGGAGGAGGAGATTGCCAGCATCGGTGCAGCATGCTGTGATACTTGATGTCGTTCAGGTAGAAATAATCTGAGAGGGCGTAGAAACCGCCGTGCACGTTGTATCCGCGCTGAAGAAGGATGCCCGTGGTCAGGAGGCGGGACACTCTTCCGTTGGCGTCGCCAAAAGGGTGGATCGTGACGAGGAAGAAGTGGGCGATCAGCGCCTGGATCACGGGATGCAAAGCCAGCAGGCGATCGCTGGTGATGAAAGCGACATATTGGTCCATCAGTCGCGGCAGCCAATTGATCGGGGCTCCCATGTGCAGGCCGCCAACTTCCCGGCGCCCCACCTGGACCGCCTGGCTTCGGAGAGTGCCTGGAACATAATGTTCCGTGGCGCCGTCGGTCACCATGCGGTGCATGGTCATCAGGTCGGCCAGTGTCAGCGGTGGAGTTCCTGCCGCGAAGCGTTCGTTGACCCACGCCCGCGCGTTGGCCGAGTTTCTGAGGCGCAACTGTAGTTCTTTGTCTGTGGATTCAGCCAGGCCTTGCTCTAGCGCTGACTCTCGCCATTGCGGCGGAAGCACACGTGTGAGCGCCGCCTGTTTGTGTGCTTCAACCGCCAGCAGGTGCGGCGTCAACCTCTTCAGGTCAAGCCGATAATCGAATTCAAATTGTATCCAGTCCATTTTCCCGGTTACACGTCCATTCGAATGGCCGCGAGCCCTTACTGATTCGGGCGGGCAGTTCCACCCGCGCCATCAGTCAACTTGGTTCCCGCATTCCGCGCTCGAGCCTGTCGCTGCAGTTCAGAAGTCCGCGAAACCAGATAGCCAATCAGGTAATTTGCATCATCATCTGCCACACGAAGGTTCGGCATGTTTATGTGCCCATATTTCTCAGCCAGCGCCATGGTGATGGGGTCTTTCTCCGCCAGCATTTGCTCGGGATGCTGGATTTTACGCATCAGCCAGTCACGATTGCGGGTGTCGGTGACTCCCACAAGATCGGGACCAACTTTATCGCCCCCGCCCACGGTATGGCATGCGCCGCACTTCTTGGTGAACAAATATTGCCCGGGATCAAGATGGATGGCCGCCGACTCAGTGGTCTCCTTGCCCTGCGCAGGCTTCATGTTGCGGAAGCTGTCCAGGAAATCGCCAATCATCTGTGAGAGAAAGCGCGGATTATCCAGCGCGGAGTTACGCATCCACTGGCCCATGGGCTCGTTGCCCAAGAGCAGGTGAGGCGTGTGGCCGTCCTGGCTGGCAGCAGGATCAGAATATAAACCGAGTTTCTTGCTCAGGAAGTCGATGTCTTCTTTTTTCCCGGTCAGGAACGTCCAGCCCGGCCCCGCGTGGAATTTTTCCGCATAGGCTTTCAATGCGGCTGGCGTGTCGTTCTTCGGATCAATCGTGATCGAGTAAAAGAAGATGTCTTTTCCCACCCGGTCTCCCAGCATCTTCTGTACCTGCGCCAGCCGCGCCGTCTCCAGAGGGCACGAATACTGGCAGGTCGTATAAATCAGGTCGATAGCTACGATCTTGCCTTTGATCAGATCGTCATAAAAATGGACAGTCTTACCGTCCTGCGTTGTGAGCTCGATGTTGGGAAAGTAATTTGCGCCCCAACGGCTGTCCGCCAAGACCGGACGACCCCAAAGAATCGCCAGCGCGCCCGCCAGCACGAATGAAATCCCGATGAATCGTGTCCAAATATTTTTCTGCATGGCCTAACTCCCTTTGTCTCCCGAAAAACTTCGGATCGAAGCGGCGAGTTCCGATCGCGCCAACGAACACGCACGAAGGAAACCCGCCTGTTCGATTTCTTACTCCTGCACTATGCCGCTTTGGCACCTGCAAACAAAACAGGCATCAATCGCGGGCTAGAACGCGTTGGTCAGAATCTCGTCCGGGGCCTGGAACGTGACTCCTGTCGGTTTGGGAATCGGCGTTGGCAGCGGGTTCAGGAACACGCCTCCGGCGGCATTCACCTCCCAGCGCAAGAGCATTGCGTTGTCTTCATGCATGGTGTTATGGCAGTGCTCCATGAACATGCCGCCCCAGTCGCGGAACTGCATGGTGATGGTCACGGTGCCACTCTCTTTCAAGCGATAAACGTCCTTGCGGCCTCGTTCAGCCTGAGGAACATTGCTGAAGCTGCCGTTGCGGGCGAGTATCTGTCCTTCTTCAAAGTGAATGTGGATCGGGTGGTCCCAGTTAAAGCCTCCCTTCAAGATCCAGACCTCGCGGGTGCCGAACTTCGGTGCTGAAGAGATCCGGCCGAAGTCCGCTTTGAGGGCGGAGCCTCCGCGACTGAAGCGGCTGCCGCCTGTGTTCTCCGTGGCAATGCCCCATTGGCCGCCGCCGGTATACGAAGTGACAGGGTCATTTTGGGTTTGGTTGGCGTTGTTGTCGAAGACAAACTGACGCGTCCGCGCAATCGGGATGTTCGATAAGTCAGGATTGGGGATCAGAGTGATGGGCGTGTTCGGACAGATGCTCTGGTCCGGCAGCGCGGGATTGCGCACCACCTGGAAGCGCAGGCAAGCGCCCACAGCCGGATCGCTGGATGAACCTGACAGCGCGCCGGAAACGGTAAGTATCTGGCCCGGCCCTTTGCCGTCGCGGTGTTCTTGCAGGTTCACCAGGTCTACGGTCTGGCCGATGGTGTAGCGCGAGAAATCAATCACAATGTCAAACCGCTCGGCAATTCCCATCTGATCGAGCTGGTTCAAAGGCACGGTTTGCGGCAGGAGATTGCCATCATTGGCAATCTGGACCATGGTTGAGCTGTCACTGAGCGCGAACACGAAGAAACGCGACACGCTGGCATTCAGCATGCGGAAGCGGTATTTGCGCCGCTCCACCTGGAAGAACGGTTTGTAAGCCAGGTTGACGGTCATCCGATCACCGAGGAAACCATCGAACTGGAAGATGTCCATGTTGAGCTGGCCATTGGAGTCCCAGGCTTTGTCAGAAAACATCAGGTTAACGTCATAATCCAGGTTGCCCCAGTCCAGTGTGGTGCCGCTGGGCAGCCGCAGGTTCACGCCGTCATTGATCGCTTCATTCCCGCGGTCCAGGGCGCTGTAAATATTCAGCATCCCGGCATCGCCCTTGTAGACGTTTTGTGCCGTGAAGCTGAACATGTGGTCATGAAACCAGTGTGTGCTCATGGTTTCATGCCAGTCGCCGGGGACTTTGTTTATCCCGCCGCTGCCGTTAGGACTGCCAGCCTTGGGATCGGTGGCGGTAGCATTGATGGTGGTGAATCCCGCCAGCACGAAGGGGTAGTGATAGTCATAGAACTGGTTGGGGAAAAAGTACGCGCCGGTG
>Ga0207687_10002790_pt1 | contig 11846 bp, 13 predicted proteins | sample KBSM54metaG_FD_184399 | JGI IMG/M metagenome (GOLD analysis project Ga0207687, IMG submission 184399) | Miscanthus rhizosphere microbial communities from Kellogg Biological Station, Michigan, USA - KBS M5-4 metaG (SPAdes) (version 2) | ecosystem: Host-associated > Plants > Roots > Rhizosphere >... | reverse complement strand
AAAAAGCCCCCCCCCCCCGGTATCCCCCTACCTCGCCTTCGAGTTCGTTAGTTTTTCGGCCAGAGCTTTGACTTGACGACGATTCCGAACGTGATTTGGTGCTGGACGAGTTCGAAGAGGGGCGGCTGGCTGCCGTACTTGTACTGTGCGGTGAGCCCGAAGTAGTCGTTGAGGTTCCACGTCGCGCCCGCGGTGACCCAGTGGCGGACGTTGCGGCGCATGTGGACGAATTTTGCGCGGTCGCGGGTGCCGTCGTCTTTGGTGTAGTAGTCGAGGGTCGTGAAGGGTTCGTCGGCGAAAAGAATGCGTGCTTGGTAACCGGCGTTGAACGTAACTTTCGGGTTGTCGTCCGTGCCCCAGACGTAGTAGGCGGTGTCAATGCCTGGTACGATGCGGCGGATGCTGTCGTAATGGGAAAAGTCGACGGGTTGCTTGAAGAGTTTGTCCGGTTTGTTGAGGTTCGCTCCGAGCTCGGTCCCCAGGGACGGGTAAAGGACGAACCAGCCGCCAGGTACGGGTTTAGCATCGGGCCACCATGCGATGCTTCCAGCGCTCACAAAGTTGCTTGCGGGGTATTTCCTGGCGAACTCGCCGCCGGCAGGACGGAGTTCCCAATACAGGCTGTGGGTGAGTCCGTTGAGTGTTGCGGCGGCCTTGATCGCGTCGGGGTCGACCTCGGAGCGGTCATTGGGCGGCTCGCTGCCCGGGTTGGTTTGCACATCGGCAGTGACGCCTCCACGAACGCCATGCCAGTGGAGAGGAGGTGCAAGCGTGATCTTGGCATCGATCATGTACAGCGGTTTGGTGCCTTGACCGAACAGGGCGCTCCCAGCGAGATATAGGTCTGCTTCGTCGCGGTTTTTCGCTGGCGCGCGGAATGTCGTGGGGTGTGGGTTTGCCGGCGTGCTGCCTTTGGGCGGCGTGTAAGAGGCGGTTTGAAAGTCTCCGGAGCCGAGGTAGACGATGCTCCACTTGAGCAGTCGGGGGTTCCTGCCAGCGAGGATGGTCTCGGGAAAGGAGAAGATGACAGTTTGCTCCGCACCGATCCCTGAGGATATCGCCGCGATGCTGGTGACCATGAAGGGGATGGGGACGAATGCATCGCCTTGCTTCTCGAGAACGCGTACCGGCCAGTTGGCCGTGCTGGTGAGAGTGCTGGTGGGCGGGGGGAGACCGCTGGTGGTGAGGGTGAGCGCGCACGTGTTGCCGCAGCCGGGGGTCGGTGGGGAAAGCTTTTCGAGCGTGAACGTTGCCGCGTTCGCCGTTAGGACACTGCACATGAGGAGGACGTAGCGCACCATTGTTCCTTTCAGCTCCCTTGGTTGAGAAACACGGATTGCGCGCTTGCCGCGACGGTGACGCTGGGGCCGGACGTGACGTTGTCGGGGTCGATGGAGCCACCGCGGAGAGACATTTGTGCGGACACTTTGTGTTGATGCTTGCGCGTCTGGTTCGCGTCCACGACGCCGAGCTCATGAAGTTGCTGTGCGGCGCTGCTCGCCGATCCCGCCGGCGTGCTGATGACGACAATCTTGAGGCATTCTTGGGCAGAGACTTGGACTTTAGCGGTGGCGGTGACGCTGAAGGTCGGGATGGCGCTGTGCCTCATGACCTCCAGTTCGCCATGCTCCGTGGGTGCGCTCGCCAGGACAATGCCGGCTTCGCCGAGGATCGCGTCATGGTACATGACGTAAGCAACAATCACCGCGCCTGGCTGAAGACGAAGATCCGGGATGCGGTGGCGCACCGTAGTGTTGTCAGAAGCGGCCGGGCTCGTTGCCCCGTCAAACCGCAACGGAAGCTGCCAGGCGATCGTACCCTCCGGCAGTTTGATGGACGCCGGTGCACCGCGAATGGGATCCACCGCGACGAAGGCGGCCGATTGTACCGGTGTCACTGCTAACAAAGAATAGTCGCCATTGGACGCTGGAGCGAGCGCGAGTTCGGGAATGTAGAGCATGAGCCTACTATATTAAGCGGCAAATGCAGGGAGAAAGGGACAGCACGTAGAAACGAGAAGGCGAAAAACGGTGGTGAGAATTGCTGGGGAAGAAGTGTCGAGAAGTACCACCTTGTCGTTTACGCGCTGCGAGGAAGCGTTGCGATGGATCGCCAGCGCAATAAGACGATGCGAGGGTCTGTGTGAGCCAATCAGTTTGCCAGACAAAGACCCCGGCACCCCCATCCCCTACCTTGCCATCGAGTTTGCGGGGGCACTATGGTTTGAGAAATTGTGGCATATAGGGCGTCTCGAACACCGTAAGCTAGCGCTTGCGGTCGTACTTCGCATCGCCCTCGGCGGCGCTGAGGATAAGGTGGGTCACTCGGTCGCTCGAATCCAGGAAGAACTCGATCGTCCCCGCTGTTGAGTCGAACCTGGTCTCAGTTTGCGGAACAAGCGGAAAGTCCTTCATAAAGAGTTGCCCATCCACCACGCTTACGATTTGATGCGGCCCGAAAAAGTTCCTGGAGGCCACCGCGCCGTCACGAAACTCATATTCGCCCGCGTACTTGTTGAGCACGGCTGCGCTGGGATGCTTCGCGGCTTTCGCCGTCCCCACCAGATGGTCCGTGTCCCGCTCGCCTTCATTGCATACGTACTCAAGCATGTCCGTATCCACGGCGTAATTGACCCCCACCGAAATGGTCAGCGGCTTGGTCAATGTCTCGGGATCATCAAAGGTAACCTGAACCTGCATGTGTCCGAAATCGGCGCGCCGGAACTTCTCGGTCACACGCAGATGCTCGGAGTGGGGATGCCCCACCATATCGAGCCAGGTTTTGTCATTGAACCCTGCCGTTTCCACCACCAGCGTGTCGCCCTCCCAATGGCCAACTGAGTACCCCATCCAGGTTGGATTCGGATCTTTAGGCAGCTCGCGCCCATCCGTGTAGATCTGCCGAAAGTTGCCGAGTTCGTACAGCAGTGCAATCACGTTGGGCGACTGAACAATCCTGTAGAACGGCGTCGAGCCGGCGGCGAAGATCGCCTGGGGACCCGCCGGGAGGCAATGCGTAACCGGATTGTCGTGCCTCAAATTCACGGCCCGCTGGAGAAACAGCGCCTCCGCGGCTGCGCGAAAGACACCTTCATCTTTGACATCCTGGATTACGTCAAAGCGATACGGAATGAGCTCGGGCTGCCACAGCCCGGAAAGGTCCGGTTTGCCATCAGGCATTCGGGGAACGGGCGCGGTCAAGTTCGGTTTCCCGTCAGCCGCGCGGGGGATTCCCGGAGTCGGCAAGTGCAGCCACTGGGCAACGCCCGGAACGGTGAGTACTACGGCAAGGATCATGGTGCGCATCGGCTAAAATGATACACCCGCGACGGCTCAGTGATGACGATCTGAAGCTCGCTTAAGCTGTCATCGATGACGAAGAAGGCGTAATGTAGGATTGTTCTAAACTTCGGAACAGCTTTCAGCGAAACTCGAAGCCAAGTTCATTCCAAATCGCATCTGGAGGCTGATCCTCCCTCAGCGTAGCGGTTCAATCCGAGCCTTGACTCCGGGCCATTCTCCCCGCCTCAGAAGTCCTGGGGTTCAGCCGGCCGATTTATTTTTGCCAGGAAAAGATTCCCCGGCACCCCGGGTACCTCCGCACTCGCCTTCGAGTCCGTCTGCGGTGCACTATGGTGCCCCGTGTCTGTCCCGCCGGGCCATCTTCGCGCCCCAGAAATCCTGCGGTGCTGCGGGCGAATTTGGATCAAAAAATCCAGCCTGGACATACCCACTAAAACGCTGCCGGGAGCCTCAGAGCAGTTTGCTCGTGCTCGGCTCACCCAAATCCTCGGGGTGCATGGGGTCCTTCGTCATCCGAGGGGGAAATGTAGTGCAAAATAGAACGGGCCGGCAGACACGACCGTGGATGACGGCCGCGGAGCGTTCAGCACGCGCTAGGAAGGCTTCGCTCGCTGCCGCAGAGAAGCGAACCGCGGCGCGCCTTGCACGGGAAGCAAAGAAACGGAAGTGATCGCGATGGGGGGGTCGAATCGAAGTGAGGATCCCGCTCTGCCGCGCCGGGCGGTACCTCGGCGTCCAGCGCGCCAGTTTTGAAAAAAGTTGAGACTTTTCAACCTCTTCCGAACGGGAAGGAGGGTAAGCTTTGGCTCGTTGCCCAAATTAGGAGACCTCTGAACACCAGACCCATGAATGTTCTAGGAGAAGTGCAACGATTTGATCTATACTGTGAAGGCCATTAGACGAGAGTCAGCTAAACAGCGTCATGCCAAGAATCGTCACAATCCTTGCACTGTGCATCGTAGGCCTCCGGCTCAACGCTGGGATCATCACAGATACTAGTGTCACCGTGACCGGGTCGTTTTGTAGCTCAGACCAGTCCTGCTCAGCGATAAATGGGCCGTTTTCAAATCAATACGGTTATGCATTCGCGAACCCGAGCGCCGGAGGTAGTGTGGGGCCGGGCGGCATCTTTCTCTCAGCGGGCATGTACGCGAACAGTGGTAGCCTTACAAATCTATTTCCGAGGGTCGACATTACCTTTGATGGCGGCTCCGCGTCGGCACAATTTAATGACCAGGTCATCATCTTCGGGCCACCGCAAGGGTTTCTGGACGTAACGGTGTTCAGTTTGATCGTCAGCCATGATGGCTTTGGGGGAGCGAATTTCTCCGTGGGCGGCGTTGCGGTGGGCCAAATCAGTGGCACACCAGGTTTCACCACGACTCTTCATGTCCCCTTTCAGTCCGGGCAACCGATCAGCATAACTGGAAGCGTTGCGGGTAACGCCAACGACTTCAGCCCGAACAATCCGAATGATGGATCCTCCGATATAACTTTGAACCTTTCTGCACGGAGCTTTACGGTGTTCGACATTAACGGTCACCGCGATTCGGATTTTAGCTATCTTTCCATGTCGGGAGATCAGCTCCCATTTTCCGATGGTGTTTTTATCCCGGAACCGTCAACGTTTCTGTTATTGACGACCGGGTTGGCTGTTGTCCTTCTAGTGCATCGTATACACTTACTTCGTCGCCGTGCGACTCCCGCCACACCAGCGATCCCGCAGGCTAGCAATATATAGTCCGAGGCTGTGGGGGCTGAAGCACCGCACCGCGACTATCCTGAGCCTGTGAACACTTTGCGTCTGGCCCTGGCGCTTGCGGTGATGGCAGCGGTAAGCGTAGGCCAAGACTTGAATTTTCAAGAAGCGGAGCGGCAGATTGTTCGCTTGCCGCCGACGGCGTTCACGAGGCTTCCTGCAGCCGTCGTTCGTGAGCTACAACGTCGAGGATGTACGATCCCTCAAGAAGTGTTCTCGAAGACGCCGAACAACGCAGTAAGGGGACAGTTCGCGAGACCCGGCCAGATGGACTGGGCTGTGCTTTGCTCCGTAAACGGCGCATCGTCGATCCTCGTGTTCTGGAATGGGTCTGCAAATAGCCCCGCAGATTTGGCAGTCGCCGAGGACAAGATTTACCTTCAGGGCCTGGGCGGCGACAAGATCGGATTCTCCCGAGGCATCAGTGCCGTGGGAAAGGACTACATTACGCGGCATCAAGTAGCGTTCGGTGGTCCGAAGCTGCCTCCAATCGACCATCAGGGAATCAACGATGCTTTTGTCGGCAAGGCGTCGGTTGTTCAATACTTCTTCGAGGGGACGTGGTTGCAGTTAGCTGGCGCGGATTGATGTGGGTCCGCTCCTGACCTGACTGTCGTTCGATCTTTCAGCCGTTAGAACGGCTAATCACCAACAGCGGTTCCGCAGTAGAGGACACGATGAGGCGGAGAGGTTGTGGACTACGCCCGGCGGAATGACGAAGAAATCGCCGGGAGCGACTTCGTAGCGCTCTTCGCCGATCGTATAGACGGCCGGGCCCTCCAGCACAAAGTACACCTCGTGCATTGTGGGATGACTGTGCAGTTCGGTTTCAATGACGTCCGGGAAGACGGCGACAGCGACCTGGGTGACGTTTGGCAAAACTCCAGTGCGGGCCAGTACATACTTCGGGTTGCCGTGCCGGGATGGTTCTGCAGCGCATTGATCTAGTTTGATGATCATGTCGTACAGTTTGACCGCACCCGACTCTCCTTGAAGAGAATGCAATAACGCTGGCCGCTCCGACGGTTACAGACAAGTACTGGTACGATAGCGCCGCCTCTTCAGGACCTTCGAGGGGTTCAGCAACAACCAATCCACGCGTAGACTCGAATCCTAAGCGAAAAGAGGAAACCAAAAAACTATGAAGCGTCACCTATTGTGCCTGGCGATCAGCACCGCCGGGGTTATGGCTCCAAGTGCGAAGGCGTCAGTCTGCTCCGATGCAAACAACTGCACTTTTACTTTTGACGTACACAATGTCGGCCCAACCACGTTTGGATCCGGCCCTTATGGGACGCTGAGCCTGGTGTTGAATGGTGACAACACCATTACGGCCACCATCGATCTGGCCGACGGTTTCGGTTTAATCAATACCGGCTTTCCTAACGGCCCCGGTACTGCTTATGGATTCGCATTCAACGATAACCTGGCGGACGCAACTTTCAGTTACAGCGCCTTTACCAGTGGCTATAGCGGAGGTACGGCGAACCAAGGAACTTTTCAATTCGACGGCTTTGGCGATTTTGACCGGGCTGCGGCGAACACAAGCCTTGGAAACACAGCAGGGGCCAATGTTGTTTCCTTACAATCACTAGGACCGGAGGGTTCAATAGTGTACAGAACCTCGTCGGCCTCTCTAGCGGTAACATCTACTTTGCTGCCGACGTTTTTTACAACGGAACAAATAATCCGGGAGCCGGATGCGCGGAGGCCGCAAGTTGTACGGGCTTGATCGGAGTTAGTGGCGGCGGGTCTGCTGTCCCTGAGCCAATTTCATCTGCCCTTGTTGGAACCGGATTGATTTCACTCTTCTTCATGCGCCGACGCGTTCTCCCGTCGTAGCTGAACAAGCACGCAGAAAGGCGACCCTCGTCTTTCTGTTCAATCGCGATGGTGTAAAGTCTTCCTCCGAGAACTTCGCCATTCCATCAGAGCCCCGGCTGACGTCGGGGCTTTTCTGCGTCTGCACAAATCCTGCAACGCTTTCAACGGTTAGAACTACGGCCCGGCCTCAGTCCCACCCAATGGCGCAATGAAGCGGAGCGCGGGCGAGGTCCTCGCTTGCGAAGTCTTCGGCGCGCTGGCTTCAGAGCCAAATCGGCGAATGTGCCCCTCATGAGCCAGACAGCCAGAGGTACCATTGCCCTATGGAAACGCGTTGTGAAAACCGCGGAGAACTGATCGAAGAGAAGATGCTTCGTATGAAGCGCGCGCCTCAACCTTCTCAGCCTCAGTAACCTGATCGCCAGCCTCCTTGATCCGGCGGTGGTGTTCCCGACACTCTTCGGCCCAGTCGGCTAGTTGGGCCATAACGTCTTCGCCAACATCCATCGGTGAAACCTCAAGCCGCATGTCTGATGGATGCCACGGCGATTGGTACAGCGTGCCTGGCGTGGAAGGTGTGGACTACCTTCTCAGCCAGCTTTACGAGGCCATAACAGAAGGCCATGCCGCCAGGAAGCGGATATTTTCACAAAGTGCGAAATGGCGCCGCTGCCCTAAGCCCTGGCATCTTCCTGTCCAAAGATCCGTACTGCGCGCAGCTCTTCCGCCGACCGTCATCCGCTAGCCGTTGCTATAATCGCTAGCACCGAGACAAGTGGAGGGAACTTCGCCCGGCGCGAGCTGGGTGCGCATTCTTATGCCCAGAGATAGCTACTTCGCAGAACTGTTGGTAGGCGGCCAAATCAACAGCGTTCTGGTTGATTCAGAGGTCACCTACATCATGTTGACCAACGGCACGCAGATCACGATCAAAGGGCTTGTAGCCATACAGCCCAAGCCTTGCCTGTTGGCGCTGAGCGCGTCGGCCTAGCACGCTCCCTACTTCTGGTAACGCGGCTTCGGTTTATCCGTGTTGGCGTAGTCGCCCTTGGCCTCGGAGGTAGAAGAGATGTTCTCTGCGCCGGTCTCTTTCAAGATGCGTTCCGCCTTGTTGGTCCACTCAGAATCGTCGGCATGAACCGATAGAAGAATATTCCCACTCTTGATTCGACCTTCGTAGCGCTTAGCCTCATATTCAGGGATGCCGAGGCCAATCAGGCCGCCGGCGATTCCACCGACGGTGCCCCCGACACCAACGCCCGTAAGCGCGCCGATGATCGGACCCGCGGCGATCAGCGGACCGACACCAGGGATCGCGAGTGCTCCGATACCTGCAAGCCAACCGAGAGCACCGCCAACCACGGCGCCGGAAGTCGCGCCGGTAGCTAGTCCTTCGGGAGCCTTCGTTCCTTTCTCGTGAGCAAAGTCCTTAGTCCCGACGTTTTCCGAGAACAGAACTGAGACGTCGGCATTTCTAAAGCCCTGGGCTTTCAATTCATCGACCGCATTCTCGACTTGCCGCCGAGTGCTGTATAGTCCGAAAACTGCTTTATTTGCCATTGGCGTCCTCCTTTGCGCTGAGGCCACTTAGAGCGACCTCTAGTGAAAGATCCCTAGCGCTCGGATTTCGTTACGGCCCAGCGCACAGCCTGCTGCCAGTCCGGCAATGCACCCGATGTGCCGGCGCCGTTATCTTCATTGACGAAAACCAGGACTCGTCTCCACATTTCAGCTACAACACTCGCAACCATTCAATGCACAGAATCTGGGTTCTCATCTTGGGGGCCGCGACCCTTAGTGCGCAAATCCCCGTTGAAAGAAGGCGAGGCGCGGACGCGAGCCCAACGGTACGGCGCATCAGTTTCACCCGGGCGACTCTCTAGTGCTTCCAGCCGGCTATAAAGGCACCTGGGAAATGCAGGGCAAATTATCGCGAGCTGGCGTAGTGATGCAGAAGCGCAAGTAGCGCGAGATCGCGATGCCTCGCGTTTGTCGCGATAATATCCCTGACCACTTCGAAAGTTCCTTTCATGCGACCGAAAATTGGCGTTGCACTCGGCAGCGGCGCGGCGCGCGGATGGGCCGAGATTGGCGTGTTGGAGGGACTCGCAGCGCTGGGAATCATGCCGGAGGTTGTTTCAGGCACTTCTATCGGCGCGTTGGTCGGGGCCGCCTTCGTCACCGGCAAACTTGCCGCGCTTAAGACCCGGATGGAGAATTTCGGCCGGCGCGATGTTGCTGCAATGTTCGACTTGCATCTCACGACCGGTGGTCTGATTGAGGGCAGGCGTGTCGAAAGTTTTCTCAATAGCTTGGGAATCGATGGCTCGATCGAAGCGCAGGGTCCCCGTTATGCTGCTGTGGCGACTGATCTTGCGTCGGGACGAGAGATTTGGCTTCAGCAGGGACCGATCGTGCACGCGGTACGCGCCTCAATCGGTATGCCGGGGATTTTTCAGCCCAACCAGGCAGGACGATCGGTGGTTGATCGATGGCGGTCTGGTCAATCCAGTACCGGTCTCGCTCGCGCGTGCTTTGGGCGCCGAGATTGTCATAGCTGTTGACCTCAACTCGGAATTGGTCGGGCGGCGCTTCAGCGGGTCCGGTATTGAGGTGACCGCGTCCCCCACCGCGCCTGCCGTTTCTGCCCAGGCGCCTCAGTGGTTGATGGACGCGGCCGGTCCAATTCTTCAACGCGTGCTCCAGGCCAGACCCGACTACCCAAGTTACTTCGAAGTACTGGCGAATTCTTTGAACATCATGCAGGATCGTATTACCCGGACGAGACTGGCCGGCGATCCTCCCGATGTGCTTCTATGCCCAAGACTGGGGGAGTTTTCCTGGCTCGATCTTCATCGCGCCAATGAAGCCATTGCCGAAGGATTGGCATGCGTGCAGGCTGCGGAGCCGATGATACGGCGAGCATGCCGGGACGCGATAGCCGATGCGTAGTCCCCCGTGTGTGCGTCCTGCGCGACGCCCGGCCAGCTAATCTAACTCTGGAATTTTAGGTGGGTCAGCCGTATAATGGATTACTGCGACCCTGTTGACTTTCCTCGCATAACTTCCCCGTTTAAGAGGCCAGCTAAGAGGAGTCCATCCATGACCTTTTCCAGGTTATCGGGCTGTGTCGCTGTCTTTGTCTGCACGATTCTGGCGGACAACACATCACCGGCGCATCCTGTACCCTTCACCATCGAAGCATCCGAGGATGTCAGCGCACGGTTCCCGGGCGCACCACGATTGCAGTCTTTTGCGTGGGCGCAATGGGAGGGCAAGTGGATTTTCATCGCCGGGCGCACCACCGGGTATCACGGCTCGGGTGGTAAAGACGCGGATTTTCCGCGCTCGGGCGCTAATGACAAGATCTGGGTGGTGGACCCCTCTGGATCCGGACCCGCGCGGACATGGAGCGCCCCGCTGGCGAATCTTCCGCCATCGCTAAGCGCCGTGAAAGATCAGTGGATGTCCAGCAATCCGGAGTTTGTCCAGGATAGGGACACGTTGTATCTGGCCGGTGGGTATGGCCAGAATGCCGCTGGCACGTGGGGTACTTATCCTATTCTTTCCACCGTTCATCTCCCCTCCTTGGTGAAAGCCGTCACCGAAAAAGGTGACCTCTCCGCGGCGATTACCTACATCACCAGCCCTTTGGTTCAGGTCGCTGGAGGCGAACTGCTAAAGCTCGACGACGGCCTCTTCTACCTCATCGGAGGCCACGTTTTCACGGGTTCGTATCGGGATTTTGAAGCAGCGGAGGAGAAGAGCACTCCTCTGGCCTCGCAGCAGTATACCGGGGCGATTTGCAAACTGCGAATGACGCGCGACAAGAGCGGTCGACCGGCGGTCGAACTGGTGGAGAGCTATCGCGATCCCGAGTTCGCACGTCGCGATCTGAACGCAACCTTGACGATCCAGCCGGACGGACACACGCTGGGTGCGGCTGCCTACGGAGGCGTATTCACCCAGGATCAACTGGGATTTTCGAAACCCATCTATTGGAGTGCTGCAACTGCGCCATACGTTGCCGGGGATTACGAACAAAAGATGAGCGGATACTCCTGCGCCAAAATGGCCTTCTTCGATCCCGATTCAAAGACCATGCTCACCACGTTCTTCGGGGGCATCAGCCGGTGGATGTGGAATCATGACCGCGCGGAGTTCCAACCCGCGCCGCGCACCGGCGTAAAATCCGAAATCGTGTACTTCGATGGCCTGCAGTGGATCGACCAGATCACAACTCTGGTTCGCGGCCCGCATGAAACGTATGAATCCGTGCAACCGTCGAATCGGCTGGCGGCCTATTTAGGGACCAACGCGGCGTTCTTGCCCGCCACCGGGCTACCACGACTGCGCGCCGACGCGGACGTGTTCGACCTGGGGCCCCTGCGCGGTAAGCGAGTGTTGGCCGGCTATATTTACGGGGGGATCCAGGCGTTTCCGAGGGAGTTTCCCTATCACGATGACTCTCGCCTCTATCATTCGGGTAATGTTCCGACGCGGTCGAGCGAGATGATCATCGCGGTCTACATCACAGTGCCGCCCGCGAATTGATCCGCTCGGATTCGGCGGCCAGGGCTTCGAGCAGGCTTGGCAAGGAGCGTTCCTGCAGGCCTTCGCAGGCTCGCGCGATCAGGCCGGTCATATTGGCCACCGCGAAACTGATTCCGCTCAGGTTGCGCTTCCGGGGCACGCCGGGCAGCGAGCGCGGGTAGCCGGAAGCGTAGAGGCTTCCGCCGGAACTATCGATTCGGTAAGCATGGCGGTCGATTTCCCAATCCACGCCGACCCCTGCGACTCCCGAAAGCGATCCCGGAAAGCACGGTTGGCCGTCGGACTCAAGAGCGGAAACCAACACAATACCGTCCGCCGCGGCGCGCTCCAGCAAAGACGCAAAGCGCGGCGCGTGATCCGGGTTGCGAGTTCCCAGGCTCAGGTTAACGATGTCCATACGGTTGTCG
>Ga0207687_10002789_pt1 | contig 11849 bp, 10 predicted proteins | sample KBSM54metaG_FD_184399 | JGI IMG/M metagenome (GOLD analysis project Ga0207687, IMG submission 184399) | Miscanthus rhizosphere microbial communities from Kellogg Biological Station, Michigan, USA - KBS M5-4 metaG (SPAdes) (version 2) | ecosystem: Host-associated > Plants > Roots > Rhizosphere >... | reverse complement strand
CCTCGGCCGACTCCACGACCACGATGGTCGATTCACCCGGTTTAGAGGGATCGGCCGCGCGAAACGCCACAAAGTCGTGGCGGCCCGCGATGAGTGCAGCGGCCTGCTGCATGCGCTCGACGTCCAATGGTTCCTTGATCCACCACACGAACCGCTTCGAAAGGGCCGCCTTGCGCGTCGAAATCTGGTAGAAATAAGCCCGCGACTTAGCATCGTGGCGCGCGTGAAAGCGAGCTGGAACCTCGGTCACATCTAAGATAGCGATGCTGGCAGGCAGCTTGTCATTCAGCTCGCGCAGAATCTGGGATGCCGTCAGCGTGGGCCCTTTGTCCCGGATTTTCAAATGCGCGACTTGGCCTACGGCGTGCACGCCGGCGTCCGTGCGGCCAGCGCCCTGTACTTCCACATCGGATCGGAACACGTCCAGCACAGCTTGCTTCAGCTCGCCTTGCACCGTGCGGGCGTTGATCTGCTCCTGCCAGCCGGAGAACCGCGATCCGTCGTATTCAAGCGTCAATCGAAATGTCTGCATGGGTTTATTAATGAGAATGCTTACTCGGGAAGAACCAGATCCGCCACCAGCGGCAGATGATCCGAAGCGATCAGAGACCGGCGGGTACGATGGTAAAACGCTTTCTCCACTTTAAGGTGATGGTCGAAGTAGATGTGATCCAGATGCAGCATGGGCAGCAGTGCCGGATAGCTCCGCGCCCGCGTCAGGTGGGCATGCAGATCCGTCAGATGAAACTCAGCCACCAGAGTTTTGGTTACCAATCCTCGCACCCACTCATTGAAATCACCCAGCACAATGCGCGGCCCTGAAATATCGACGGCCCGCAGCAAATCACGATCGATCAGACGAATCGCCTGCTGCCGCCGCTCACGGACGGCCGTCCCTAAATGCACGTTGAACATGTGCAGGATGTGGCCGCCCATCCGGATATCGGTCCGCAGCGCGACACGCTGCTCGCGTCCTCCTATGGTAATGTCGATCGGTCGAATCAGCTTGAAGTCCCAGCGGCTGAGCGTCACGTTTCCGTAAGCTCCGCCGCGATGCTTGCGCGTTTCGCCCATGGCGCCGAACAGGCCCAGGCGGCCCGCCAGGTAATCGGCTTGATGATCGGCGATGGCGGCTCCTTCATGGCTGACTACCTCCTGCAGCGAGACAATGTCCGCGTTAATCTCTTCCAGGACTCGCGCCACGCGCTCCGGATGAACACGCCCGTCGGCGCCACGGCACTTATGAATGTTGTAGGTTGCGATTCGGAATCGGTGCATGGGTCTGAATTGCGGGCCCTACATCTGGTCTTCCATGAGTGAAGCGAACTGTTCGCCTGCCCGCTGCCAGAATCCACGCCGCTTCCACTCGGACAGTTCCACCTTTTGGCACCGCTCCAGATCGGCTAGAAAGACTTCGTGGAGGCGGGTGACCAGCGAACGATCGTGAAAGCACACGCTGGTTTCGTCGTTAAGTGCGAGCGAGCGGTTGTCGAAGTTAGCCGTGCCCACGGAGCCCCAGGCGTCGTCCACTATGACGATTTTCTGATGCAGCATAGTGGGCAGAAACTCGAAAATCTCGACGCCCGCCTCCAAGAGCTTGCCGTACAGCCGTACACTGTTCTGACGCGCCCACCACGTGTCATTGTGCTCGCCGGCCACCATAAGCTTGACGGCTACACCCCGTTTGGACGCCTGGCCCAGCATATCGATCACGCGCGCATCGGGAATGAAATAGGGATTCGCGATACACAGATGGCGGCGCGCGCATTGCAGCGCTATCAGGTGCATGGTGCCGGCCGCACCGGTTCCTTCAAAAGGCGAACTCACGATGGTTTGTACGTCCACTTCACCAGCGGGAGCGGGTATGGGGAAGTAATCGTGGCCGGTGAGGATTTCACCTGTGCACTGCAGCCAATTCAGCGCAAAACCGCTTTGCTGTTCCAAGACGGCAGGACCTTCCACGCGTATCATGACGTCGCGCCAGGACGTCGAGTCCTCAGCTTCTCCCAGCCACTGATCCGCCAGTCCCGCGCCTCCGGTGAAGGCCACCTTGCCATCGACGATTAGAGATTTACGGTGATCCCGGTGGTTGGCTCGATTGATCGTGTACCAGTGGATGGGTCGGAACCAGGCGAGCTGGCATCCGCCGGCCTCCAGAATTTTGAGCACGGGCTCGCCCAATGTGGAAGATCCGACCGCATCCAGAAGCAGCTTCACCGGGATTCCACTGCTGGCCTTTTCGGCGAACGCCTCGGCGAAGCGACGCCCCACCTGCCCGTCCCAAAAAATGTACTGCTCCATGGTGACGGAATGTTCGGCCGATTCCACGGCCTCCAGCATCGCCGGAAAGAATTCATCACCATCGTTGAACAGTGCAACCTGGTTTCCAGGCACCATCGGCATGCCGGTCATCCCCGCCATGGTGACGGGAAACTCGGGGGATTCCACATCCAGGTCCGTTTCGAGTGCGTAGACGGCGGGATGCGATTCCGGCGTGGTCTGGTAAAAGAAAAAGGACCACGCTCCGGCGATGAGAGTCAGAATCCAGTGGCCGGTGAGGTGTGCCGTGATCGCCACGACCAGCCAGATCCACCAGGTGCGGATCACGCGCCGGACCCGGTCCCACCGCTCCAGACGCCCCAGCCGTTTAGGTTTGGGCCGGGCCGGAGAGAGACGGTACAGCTGCTCTTTCGGAACGCGCGGCTTGAGCCAGCGCCGCGATTCCTTCGGCTGCTTATTCGATGACGACCCCGATAATGGTGTTGACCCCGCGCTGGACACGCCGACTCCCTACATCATCGTAGCGGTTGGTCATCTTCACTTACTAAGCGACGCGGAACAAGCGTGGCTCACGGCGGTAGAGAAAGTAGACCAGGCTTGCGAAAGCGATGGCGTGCGCCAAGGCGCCTGCCAAGGGGATTCCGGCGATGCCCAGCGTGCGCGAAAGGATCCAGTCGCCGATACCGGTTGCCGCGACGGTGAGCAGAGACGCGCGTATCATGACCGCAGTCGCGGAAATCGCCACCGCCAGCCGTCCCGCCACCACGAACAGGATGGCGAAGGGCACTTGCAGGAGCGCGAACTGCTGTACGCTGGTCACCACCCGCGTGGCCGAAGCGTCAAATGCGCCTCCCTCGTAAAACATCCGCACGATCGGACCGGATAGCCAGATGATCGCGGCCACGGCTGGTAAGGCGAGCGCGGTAATCACCGCGGCATGTACGCGTACGGTATGGCGAAGGTGGCTCCAATCGTGTTGCGCGGCCAGCCGCGAGAACTCCGGTAGAACCGCGGTGGCGATGGCAGTCGCGCTGATGGCGGCCAATACCGATGCCAGCTTGGTTCCGTAGGCCAGTGCCGACACGCTTCCCGAGCCCAAGGATCCCGCCACGCCTTGATCGATCAGAGGGCACAGCGCGGCGAACAAGGTGCCTGCCAGCAGCGGAATATATTGGCGGCGAATCGCCGCCATCTCCGGGGTCCAACCGCGCCAGGCGGGAAGAATCGGGATGCCCAGGCGGTGCACGCCCCAGCCCAGCAGCAGGGTTTCGATGGCGACTCCGACCAGGGTCCCCCAGCACAGTGTGTATACATTCCATCGATCCGCACCGGCGTATAAGAAAGCAATGGTGGCGAGCGGTGTGGTCAACGGCGCCGCGGCAGCCAGGGCGAATGCATTGTTCGCGTTCAATACCGCGCGCCAGACTGCGATGCATGCGCTTAGCGGAAGCCATAGGATCAAAGCCAAAAACAAGCTCGTGGTGATTCGTAATTTTTCGGCTGAGAAGCTGGAGCCCAACAGCGGCAAGAGCCATGGTCCTCCAGCCGCCAGCAAGAGGCTTACCGCCAGCATCGCGCCCAGAACCAGCGCCAGACCTGTTCGAGCGAACATCCGCGCTGGGACGTCTCCCTGGTCGGATCGCACGCGGATGAACGCGGGCACGAAGCTCGCGCCGAACGATCCCGCCACGATGTCGGTGAAGAACGCTGGCAGCAGGAACGCGATTACGAACGCGTCGAGTTGGTCGCCGGCGCCGAAATAGCGCGCGGTCACCATGACTTTGGCAGCGCCGGCCAGCTTGGCGGCAGTTGCCAGAACGCCTACCAGTGCCGCGTTGGTGAAGACGCGCTGGTGCGATGCGCGGCGTTCAGCGGCCTGGGCGGGGCTCACCTCCGCACGGTATCACACCTCCATGAGTTGGCCGTTTTCGCTATTGCAGCCTGGCGACTTCGGCGGCGACTTTGTCGGCGGGCACAATTTTCACTTCGCGATTTTCATGGCCGCTTTCCGACAGAGTGATCGAAGTGGCCTCACTGGTGAAATGGTTCAGGAAGTCGGTGCTTTGGAAGAGTCCCGGATCCACCTCCTCCCACGCGGCGACGTAATAGTCGCCCGGAGCGAGACCTTTGAATTGGAATCCGCCGCTCTGATCGGTCATGGCTGGGCGTGCTCCGCCAAGGGGGCCCGCGTCGGGGATTTTAGGCCATAACGTGACCATCACGCCGGACCGGGCCTCCCCTTTATCGTTGTGGACCGATCCAGTGATGTCGGCGCTTTTCGAGGAAAGCACCAGTTCCAGTTTTCCGCCTGTGCCGGAGGTCGTGTCGATCAACGCTTTCGTTACGTCCTGCCCGGCAAAGCGAGCCGATTTCAGATAGGTACCTTGCGGCAGCGAATTCAGGTTCAGAGCGTACTTACCAAGACCGACGCCGCTGAAGAGAAATGTGCCATCTTCCTTCACTTGCGCCGGGGATGTTCCGCTTGTGGGGAAGCCTTCGGTTGGGAGGAGCATAAGAGCCAAGCGGCCGGGTGGCCTCACCGCGTTTCCGCTGACAGTTGCTCCAGGCGTATTCTGCGCGGGCTTGATCAGAGTTGCGAGGTCACCGTCTTCCAGCGTCACCGTCCCGGTGATTTCAGGATGAGGGACCAGGGGCAGCACCAAGTTGTCGATATCCGAGTCGCCCACGGTCACTTCTATGCGTCCGGTCAAATCGGCGGGCTGGTTGCCGTTGACCGCAATCACTTGCACCAACTGCAGAACATAAGTGCCCGAAACGATACCGCGGAATTCAAAAGTTCCATTCTGCAACTGACTGCCGCCGCCTCCGTTCATAAAGGCCGGCAGATTGCTGCCGCTATCCTTGCGCATAAGCTGCAGGAAGGCCGTTAGAGGCACTCCGGACGCATCTGCCGTTTTGCCGCGAACGGTGTAAACCTTCGCCTGGAGCAACCGGATGTCCGCGCCTCGCGTCTCTGCGCCGGCCGCGACATCCACCGCAACAGCGCTGGAAATATCCGCTCCATTCGGATAGTACGTGGTGATATTTCCTTCCTGCAGCGTGCCAGCGCGCCCAGGCCGTTCCTGCGTTCCAAATTGCGTGGGGCGGCGGTTGTCGGTTGCGCTGATGAAGTAGTTCCCAGGCGGGAGATTGATGAGGCGGTACTCGCCCAAGTCGTTGGTCGACGTACCACTAGCCGGTTGCAGCTGCTTTCGTCCACCGATGTACGCGAAGCGCATCGCTTGCACCTGCACCGAAATCACCGGGTCGCCGTCCTGATCCACTACCTTTCCCGCGATGACGCCTTGAGGAGTCATCTTAATCGCCAGGTCTTTCATTGCCATTCCTGGCGTCAAATTGAGTTGTGTGCTTGGTGACAAAAGGGTGTTAGAACGGGCGCCGTATCGGGCGGTTACAAATCCTGGCTTTTCGGCCGACAACATATACCGGCCTGGAGCAACGTCATCGAAAACAAACTTCCCCGCACTGTCCGTGGTTTCGATGTAACTCGTCGGCGGCTGGCCAGGTTGACTGGCGCCCCCTTGCAGACGTACGGTCGCCTTGCGAACCAGGTCGCCATTCAAGCTGAGGATGGTCCCCTCCACGCGGATTTTCTGTGTCGGCTCCGCGGGTGTAGTGGGTGACGGTGTGTTTTGCGCAGCGGCAAATGATGCGCCTAAAAGTAGGGTCAATGGCGGGAACCAGCGCACGGGAATTCCTCCCTAAATCATGATATTACGAATGATTTGCCCAGGTAAGGGCGCTAAACCGCGCGGCCGCCGTAATTGCTTTGGTAATACTTCTGATACTCGCCGCTCTTGACACGCGCGGTCCACGCGGCATTGGACTTGTACCATTCGATGGTCGCGCGCAAACCGTCCTCGAACGGAACTTGGGCCTGCCATCCGGTTTCGCGCATCAGTTTTTCGCTCGATAGAGCATACCGGCGATCGTGCCCAGGGCGATCCTTCACCGTCTGCATCAGGCTTTCGGGCTTGCCTACGGCCGCCAGGATCTTACGGACTACGTCGAGATTCGGCAGGGCGCGGCTGCCGCCGATGTTGTAAATCTCGCCCGCACGGCCGCGCTCGATCACCGCCAGAATGGCGCGTGCATGATCGTCCACATACAACCAGTCGCGGATCTGCTGTCCGTCGCCGTAAATCGGAAGAGGCTTGTCTTCCATGGCGTTCGAAATCATCAGCGGGATGAGTTTCTCGGGAAAATGATACGGGCCGTAATTGTTCGATGCCCGGGTCACGCTCACCGGCATCTTGTAGGTGACGAAATAAGACAGAGCGAGAAGATCCGCGCCCGCCTTCGATGCTGAATAAGGACTGCTGGCGCGAAGCGGATAATCCTCGTCGGCTTCATGCGGTGGATCGATGCTGCCGTAAACTTCGTCCGTCGAAATCTGTATGTAGCGCGGAGTCTGGTGAGTCCGTGCGGCTTCGAGCAAGGTGAACGTTCCGCGGAGGTTGGTTTCGAATACCGGCGCCGGCGACAGAATGCTGCGGTCGACGTGCGACTCAGCGGCGAAATTCACAATCACGGCGGGTTTCTCTTCGGCCACCAGCGAGTTCACCAGCGCGGCATCGCAAATATCGCCGTGGACAAAGCGATAGCGCGCATCACGCCCTATTACTGCAAGGTTTTCTAGATTTCCCGCATAGGTGAGCTTGTCCAGGTTCACCACTTGGCGCGAAGCATCCGGCTCAGCCAAAAGTAAACGGATGAACGCGCTCCCGATGAATCCGGCGCCTCCGGTAACCAGGAACCTCATTACTTGTGTTGGAGCTCCCAATCGTAGGCGATGGAGGGATCGTTGTGAGCGACACGCCCTTCGTCCTTGGGATTGTACAGGCGATTGGTCACATAGACCAGGATCGCCGGCTGCTCGCCAATGACCTTATAGCCGTGCCCCACGCCCGGGGGAATCAGGAGCTGCCAGGGCTTCAGTGCACCCGCGTACAACGTATTCTTACGCCCGAAGGTGCGGGATTCCGGACGCAAATCCACCAAGGTCACTTGGAACATTCCGGTGGCGGGAACCCACAGGTCGGTCTGATGCAGGTGATAATGAAACGCCTTGATGGTGCCCGGATAGCTCAGCGCGGCGGAAACCTGGGTGCTCTCCGCGGGAAAGCCGGCTGCCAAGCCCTGGCCCATCCGCGCGACTTCCAGGAAGTAGCCGCGGTCGTCGGGCCATAAGTCAAACGGGCGAATCAGCACCCCCTCGATCAGGTCGGCTGAATCCGGAGTTCGAACCACGTATCCGATACCGGGATCGCACTTAGGGATGGATATGCGGATGGTTTCGGCGGCGCTAGCGCTCACTTCGTTAGGGTAGCGCGAACGGTTACTCCGCTACCACATCGATCTGACCGATGCCGCCTTTCACATCCAGGCGGATGATCACCGGACCATTCTCGTGACCGGGGTTGATCCAGCGATCATTGCGCTTTTCCAGGCCACTCACGTTGACCTCGCCGATACCGCCGACTGCCGTGGCGGAGATCCCGACGCCCTTGGGCAAGTGAATGGTTGCCTGTCCAACTCCGCCGTTAATCTTCACGTCGTAACTACGCTTGGGATTACCGCGTAAATCCACATCCACTTCGCCGGCTCCAAGGTCGAATGCGACGTTGCGAAGATTCAGGCTTCCCAGATTGAGGTGGGCCTCGCCGGCGCCCATTTTTACTACCAGATCCATCCCCACGGAGTCATTGAAGCGCAGGTTCCAGTTGTTCTTTCCGTGGGGGACGGCGCCAGGAGCCTGGGAAACCTCGATATCGCTTCGCACGCCGGTCGAATGATAGTCCACCTGCGGCTTCCAGCCCGGAGTGTTGTAGTCGAAATCGGCTTCCATGAGCTTGGACGACCCTCCGTTGACGCGCAACTCGCCCCCGCCTATCTTGAGCTCCACGCGAGTCAGCTCGGATTTGTCGAGTTCCAGGATCTTGGTCTCGCGTTCCTCTCGTCCTATCTGTCCGTCCTGGTTACAGGCAGCTAGCAGCACAAACCCAACGGTCGCGGAAAAAAGTCTCAGCACATGTGTCAACATGCAGGTCCTGTCTTTCCTTACTTCCTTTTGGCCATACGTCTCCCAGGGCGGGAATGTTCCTGGAATTTTATCAGGAGCAGGGGGGCTGGCCGGTATAATGACTTTCATGGCGTCGAGCATGACAACCGCCGTGTCTCCCGAGGCGATCGCCCGGTACGAACCGGTGATCGGCCTGGAAGTGCACGTCCAGCTCGCGACCCGTACCAAGATCTTTTGTGGCTGCCCGACCAGCTTCGGCGCTCCGCCGAACACCAATGTCTGCCCGGTTTGCCTGGGGTTACCGGGCGCTCTTCCGGTCCTGAGCCGCCATGCGGTGGAACTGGCGATCGAGGCCGCGCTGGCGCTGAACTGCCAAGTCAATTCCCGCTCGATTTTTGCCCGCAAGAATTACTTTTATCCCGATCTGCCCAAGGGCTACCAGATTTCGCAGTACGATCAGCCATTGGCTGAGCACGGCTTTGTCGATATCGAGGTGGGCGGCGTCCCCAAACGCATCGGGATCACGCGCGTCCACATGGAAGACGACGCCGGCAAGAGCATCCACGAGGGGTTCAAGGATTCGGACCGCTACACCTACGTGGATCTGAACCGCTCGGGGACGCCGCTGATCGAGATCGTGAGCGACCCGGACATCCGCAGTGCCGACGAGGCGCATGCGTACCTGACGGCGATTAAACAAGTTTTGCAGTACGTGGACGTGTCGAGTTGCGACATGGAAAAGGGCCACCTGCGCTGCGATGCCAATGTCAGCGTTCGCCTGAAGGGCGCCGAAAAATTCGGCACCAAGGCCGAGGTCAAGAATCTAAACTCGTTCCGGTTCCTGAAACTGGCCGTGGATCAGGAGATCGAACGGCAGGTGGGCATCCTCGAAAGCGGCGGCCGCGTGCTGCAGGAAACGCGCTTGTTTAACCCGGAGACGGGCGAAACCGTGAGCATGCGCAGCAAGGAACACGCCCACGACTATCGTTATTTCCCCGAGCCCGACCTGGTTCCGCTGCGAATTAGTGAAACTTGGCTGAGCGAGATCCGCGGCAAGATGCCGGAGCTTCCGGCGGCACGGCGAGCGCGCTTCATCGAATCTTTTGGGTTACGCGAGTACGACGCCCAAGTATTAACTTCGACACGCTCCATGAGCGACTACTTCGAAAAAGTCGCCGCGGCGTCGGGCGATCCGCGGGCGGCGGCCAACTGGGTAATGGGCGATCTGGCGGGTCTGCTCAAAGCCGAGGGCAAGGAAATCGAAGACTCGCCCGTGAGCGCGGAAAACCTGGGGCGTCTGGTGGCGTTAATCGCTCAGGGAGAGATCAGCGGGAAACTGGCCAAGGAAATTTTCCCGAAAATGTTCGCGGAGGGCGGTACGCCTGAAGCGATTATGCAACGAGACGGGCTCTCGCAAATCAGCGACGAAGGCGCGCTCGGCAAGATCATCGACGAAGTCATCGCCGCGAATTCCAAGCAGCTTGAACAGTACCGCAGCGGCAAGACGAGTGTGATGAATTTCTTCCTGGGCCAGGTGATGAAGGCCAGCCGCGGCCAGGCGGATCCGGCGGCGGTCACCAAGCTGCTGAAAGAAAAACTGTGATCCGGCTTCGCAACGTCGAGAAATTCTTTCAGCACGGCGCCACCAAAACCTTTGTCCTTCGGCGCATCGACGTAGACATTCAGGAAGGCGATTTCGTCTCGATCATGGGACCTTCCGGCGCGGGCAAGTCGACGCTATTGCACCTGATCGGCATGCACGATAGCAGTTGGACCGGCGAGTACCACTTTCTCGATTTCCCGATCCACGCGATGAAGAAGAAGGATCGCGACGAGGTGTACAAGAAATACTTCGGCTTCGTGTTCCAGAGCTACCACCTGCTCGATTCCCTCACCGTGTACGAGAATCTGGAAATCCCGCTGTCGTACCGCAATGTCCGCAAATCCGAGCGCGACGCGGCGGTGTGCGACGTGCTGGACCGGTTTCAGATGGTCGGCAAGAAAGACCTATTCCCGAATCAGCTATCCGGCGGGCAGCAGCAGCTGGTGGGCGTCGCGCGTGCGATCATCGCGAATCCGAAAGTGATTCTGGCCGACGAGCCCACCGGCAATCTCCACTCCAGTCAGGCCAAGGAAATCATGGAAGTGTTCAAGAAGCTCAACGAATCCGGCACCACGATCATCCAGGTGACCCATTCGGAGTCGAATGCTTCCTACGGAAAACGGGTGATCCAGATCGCCGACGGCTGGATCGAGAAGACGTGATTGAGAAGACTTAGTACCGGCCCGGTTTATCCACAAACGCTTCCTTGAAACTCCCGCTGGAGAATCCGGCGGGCGGTTCTCCCCCAGTGGCGTAGCGATATAGAGCGACCGTAAAGATACCGCGCACGGCGCTCATTACCGCGCTCAGCAACAGGAAGTACGGCACCGCGATCAAAAATCCCAGCGGGTGCAGTTTGAAACCCGCCAGTCCTAGCAGGATCCCGGGAATCGCCAGCAGTAGCGACGGAAGGGCGAAGCTGAAGCCGCTCACGATCTGCTCGCCCCAAGTTTCCCGCAACAACGCGCTGGAACGCTGGATGGATCCGAAGACGCCATCGTCTTCGAAAATCAGCACTGGAACGATCAAGTATGTGGCCATGGCCCAAGCAATGCCCAACATGCCGCTGACGATCTTGCCCAGCCACGACGAGCGCTCTTGAATCGCGTGAAGGATCATGCCGACCGTGCTCGCCACGACGGCCCACATCAGGATGCTGGGAATCTTCCAACCTGCTTTTGCCATGCCCTCGCGGATAGTCGGTTCGCCTCCGCCAAAGCGGATTTGTGCACAAGCCGCCAGAGCGCAGTTGAAAAAGATCATCACGAAATAATTCGTGCAATACCACAGAAAGAGCCACGCATACACCGTCGGGTCGACTGTGCGATAGGCCCTATACTGCTCCAGCACGCCCATATGGAACAGGGGGAGAAAATACATGACCGCGATCGCCAGCGTGGACATCCCGCTCAAGATCGGAAACAGCACCAGCTTCTTGTCCTTGCGCAGGACGGAGAAACTTTCGCCGATCATGTCCCAGGAACGGGCGAATGTATCCATGCTCCAGAGATCGACGGAGCGAGTGGGCGGCAGTAGCGGCCTAAGGATTTCTGCTTAGGTGGTCGTACAGCAATGTTGGGAGCTCACTCAGCGATTACGCTGATCCCAGCCGCGTTGGCGCGTGAGATCAGCTCATCGCGGTCGAGCAGCAGGGTGCGGCCTGAGTCGATGGCGAGCGCGGTGGTCCCGGTTTCTTTCATTACATCGATGGTTTGAGGCCCGATCACGGGAACATCGAACAGCAGGTGCTGGCGTCGCCGCGATCCTTTGACCAGCCGCAGCGGCTTGCCGTCCACCAGCGAGGCCGCGCGCCGCAGCATCGCATCGGTTCCTTCCATCGCTTCCACGGCCACGCAAGCCCGCTCGGCGATCGCGACGCTCTGCCCGATATCGTGATCGGAAAGCGCTCCTGCAATGCGGCGG
>Ga0207687_10002787_pt1 | contig 11852 bp, 12 predicted proteins | sample KBSM54metaG_FD_184399 | JGI IMG/M metagenome (GOLD analysis project Ga0207687, IMG submission 184399) | Miscanthus rhizosphere microbial communities from Kellogg Biological Station, Michigan, USA - KBS M5-4 metaG (SPAdes) (version 2) | ecosystem: Host-associated > Plants > Roots > Rhizosphere >... | reverse complement strand
CTGCGTTCATCGCCGGGCTGATCACGCAGGAATTCGACGGCGCAGAGCCGCCGCCGCGCGTGCTGGCGGGCGTCGTCGATTATGTCCGCGCGCTATCGCCCGCCGCATGCCGCAGCGACACCACGGTGCCGATCACCCTCGCGACCTATCTGGGGGATGTCCGCCGCGCACTCGACGCCGCCGACATCGCCTGGCGCGCGCGCGACAAGGCGGCGACGCGGCTGCTGATCGGCGCGGCGCGGTCGAGCCTCGGGGCGATCGACGAGCGCTACGCGGTCCCCGGCCTCGCCGACTCCCGTGCGGCGCTGGAAGATGCCGACCTTTCGCTCGCTGCGATACAGCGCGCGATCGACACTGATCCGGCACGCGTCGCTTTGCGCATGGCGGCGTGGCGCGGCACGATGCCGCAATGGGCGAAGCCGCTCATCGCCCGCGAGCGTGAATCGCTCTTCGATCCAGGCGTTCTGCGCGCGCATCTGAACTGAAGAGCGTACCGTCTGGCGACAGGGTGCTGAGCGCCCGTCGTTGCTTCTTTTCCCTTTTGCCCTTCCCCAGCGAAGGCTGGCAACTGTGTAGATTCAGGCGGTGGAGGTGTTTCGATAGGGTGTGTCGTCGCGGATGATGGCGTTAGCGGTGGTGAGTATTTTTCTGGCGACGGCGATGAGTGCGAGCTTTGGCGGTTTTCCGGCTTGGCGGAGTTTTTTGTAGAAGGCGCCGAAGGCTTTGTCGGAGCGGCTAGCGGAGACGGCGGCCATGTAGAGAGCGTCGCGGACGCGTTTCCTGCCGCCGGCGATGGAGCGAGCGCCGAGGTGTGTGCCGCTATCCCGGTTGATGGGTGCCAGGCCTGCGAGGCAGGCGATGGCCTTTGGGGAGCGCGTTCCGAGCTCGGGCATGAGGGCGATGAGGGTGGTTGCAGCGACCGGTCCGATATTGGGAATGGAGCGCAGGCGTATCTCGAGGCGACGCAGGTTGGGGTCGTCGGCGAGCTGACGGGTTATGGCGCGCTCGAGTGTCTCGACCTCGGTGTCGAGGAAGGCGATGTGGCGATCGATGCTGCCGCGCTCGGTATCGTCGATGGCATCGGCGCTGCGCTGCCGTTCGGCCTTGCGGTCGGCGACGAGCTGGTCGCGCCGGCGATGGAGCGCGCGGAGTGCTTCACGACTGGGGTCGATCGGCGGCTCGGGCACGAGGCCGCCACGGCGCCCCATCTCGGCCAGCATCCTGGCGTCGATGCGATCGGTCTTGGCGCTGAAGCCGGCATAGCGGGCGAAGTGGCGGGCGCGCTCTGGGTTGACGCGGACATGGGGGATCCCGGCCCGATCGAGCGCGGTGCGCAGCCTGGTATCGTAGCAACCGGTCGCCTCGAACACGACGGTGGCGCCCCTCTCGCTCCAGGGGCGGCATGCCGCGGCGATCGCATCATCGCTATTGGCGATACGGGCATGGCGGCCGGTATCGCTCTCGAAAATGTCGAGCATCGCTTTCGAGATATCGATTCCGATGCAGCAAGGGTGTAATGTCATGGTGCCTGTCCCTGTGCTTGCGAGGTCTGGTGGTGCAGCCTCGTCCAACTGTTCAGGATGGGTTGGTAGACGCGGGCGGGCACCATGCCAGCTCTCGGTCTCTCAAGACCAGGGGCCCAACGGTGTCCCGCCCGCCACCTCTTTACACCAAATCAAATACACAGGGGCCCAGTTGGGATGGCAGAGGTAATGAACCGCAACGCCCATCACCAGCGTTCCCCAACTGGGCCCCAGCCTTCGCTGGGGAAGGAAGAGGGTGAACGGAACTAGCGCTCCGTTGGTTCAGATTTGACGCTGGATGCTCGCGTCGCCCGATACCTGTTCAGCCGCTACGGCGCGAACCGGGCCGGCTGCGCTTCGGCGAGGATCACGGCGAACAGGCCTTCGGGGTCAGTCCATTCAGCGATCGGAGTCCAGCCACCGGCGCGGAGCAGGATGCGGCCGTCGCGGCGGCCATATTTGTGGCTGTTCTCGGTGTGGATCGTCTCGCCCGCGCCCATCGCAAAGGGGCGGCCCTCGATGGTGAAGGCAATGTCCTCGCGCGCTTCGAGATGCATCTCGATCCGCGCGCGATCGTCATTCCAGATCGCGCGGTGCTGGAAGGCGGATACCGGGATGGTCGCGTCAAGCTCGCGGTTGATCCGTTCGAGCAGGTTGAGGTTGAACGCCGCGGTCACGCCCTGCGCGTCGTCATAGGCCGATACCAGCCTTTGCTCGTCCTTGATCCGGTCCATGCCGATCAGCAGCATCGATCCTTCACCGAGCGACGCCTTCATCGCGCGCAGCAGATCGACCGATGAATGGGGGATCATGTTGCCGATCGTCGATCCAGGGAAGAAACCGAGCTTCGGCGTGTCCGCGATCTGGGGCGGCAGGGCGATGGGGCGGAGGAAATCCGCCTCGACCGGCAGCACCGGAAGCCCCGGAAAAGCCGAGGCGAGGCCGGCCGAGGATTCGCGCAGGAAATCGCCTGAAATATCGATCGGCACATAGGCGGCTGGGCTGACGCTCCGGAGCAGGATCGGCGTCTTGGTCGAGGAACCGGATCCGAATTCGACCACGGCGCGACCCTCGCCGGCGAGCGCAGCGACCTCCGGACAGGCGGTGCGCAGGATCGCCGTCTCGGTGCGGGTCGGATAATATTCGGGAAGTTCGGTGATCGCCTCGAACAGCTCCGAGCCACGCCGGTCATAGAACCAGCGCGCCGGGATAGCGCGCGGCCGCACCTCGAAGCCGCGCAGCACATCTGATCGAAACAACGGATCGGCAAGCGTGACGTCGCCGTCTTCGATTTCCTGTTTGAGCATGTCAGAGATCCTTGGCCAGGCGCACGCCGGTGAATTGCCAGCGCTGGTGGGGATAGAAGAAATTGCGATAGCTAGCCCGGACATGGCCGCGCGGCGTGGCGCAGGAGCCGCCGCGCAATACGCACTGCCCGCTCATGAACTTGCCATTATATTCGCCGACCGCGCCATCGGCGGGTTTGAAGCCGGGATAGGGGCGGTAGGCGCTGCCGGTCCATTCCCACACATCGCCGAAAAAAGCGGGACTTTGGGCAGCGGGGCGCGGCTCGACCGCGCCGGCCGCATCAAGCTGATTGCCGCCCAGCGGATCATGTCCGGCGGCGGCGGCCTCCCACTCGGCCTCGGTCGGCAACCGCGCGCCGGCCCAGCTCGCATAGGCATCCGCCTCATAGAAGCTGACATGCGTGACCGGGGCGGCTGGATCGATCGGCCGGCGCCCGTCGAGGCCGAAGCGCGTCCAGACCCCTTCGCGTTGCTCCCAGTAGAGCGGCGCGACCACGCCTTCCGCCTTCACCCAGGCCCAGCCATCGGAGAGCCAGTGGCGCGGCTCGGCATAGCCGCCATCAGCGATGAAGGCCGACCATTCGCCATTGGTGATGGTGCGGTCAGCGATTGCGTGGGGGCTGAGCAGGGTCGCATGGCGCGGTGTTTCGCAATCGAAGGCGAAGCCGGTGTCGCCAAACCCGATCTCGGTGACCTCGGCCGCACCCGCGATCCAGCCGATCGGCCCCGGCATTTCGACCGGCACCTTCCGCTCGCCCGGCCAGACCGCAGGCTCGATCGGGTTCTGCGCCATCAGATGAAGCACGTCGGTGATCAGCAGTTCCTGATGCTGCTCCTCATGATGACAGCCAAGCGCCACCAGTTCGATCGCGGCGGCGGGCAGATCGGGGAGCGCACCGAGGATCGCCGCATCGACATGAGCGCGATAGGCCAGCACTTCGGCGAGCGTCGGCCGGGTCACCATGCCGCGCCGCGCGCGGCTGTGGCGCTGCCCCTCAGCCTCGTAATAGCTGTTGAACAGAAAGGGGAAGCGATCGTCGTGGAGCGCATAGCCCTTCACGAAATCGCGCAGGATGAAGGTTTCGAAGAACCAGGTCGTGTGCGCCAGATGCCATTTGGCGGGCGACGCATCCTCCATCGACTGGACGGAGGCATCGGCATCGGAGAGCGGCGCGACCAGCGCCTCGGTCAGCGCGCGAACGCCGGTGAAGCGCGCCGACAGTGCATCAAGGTCCAGCAAGGGCTCGGGCTTTGTTCGCATTCTGTTCTCCTCTTTCCAGAACGCGCACATCAAAGTCAAGCGCAGCTACGGCCCTGTTTCACCGCGGGATGCACCCGGCACCCACAAAACGTCACCGGTGGCGCTTTGGTTCACGGCGCGTGCGGCGACGAACAAATAGTCCGACAAGCGGTTGAGATAGGAAAGCGCGGCAGGATTCAAAGGGGTAATCTGCGCGGCCGCGACGGCGGTGCGCTCGGCCCGGCGCGTGATGGCCCGGGCGAGGTGGAGCGCCGCCGCGCCGGCGCTGCCACCGGGCAGGATGAAGCTTCTCAACGGGCTGAGGTGATCGTTCATGCCGTCGATCTCGGTTTCGAGCCGTGCCACCTGCCCGGCGACGATCCGGAGAGTCATCGCCGAGGGCGTAAAGTCTTCGCCCGGCGTCGCGAGATCGGCGCCGAGATCGAACAGATCGTTCTGAATCCGGGTCAGCGCAGTGGCGATATCGCCGAGACCGGGGCCTGGCCCAAGAGCCGCGATCGCCACGCCGATCGCACTGTTCGCCTCGTCGACATCGCCGATCGCGGCCATTCGCGGATCATATTTGGCGACGCGCGACCCGTCGACGAGGCCGGTAGTGCCGTCGTCGCCGGTGCGGGTGTAGATCTTGTTGAGCTTGACCAGGGGGTCAGTTCTTTCCGGCGAGGACCAGGATCACCACCACGATCATGATCGCGATCGCCTGGAAGAAGATGCGATACTGCATCGCCTTGTTCGATTTGAGCGCGGCGGTGCTCGGGCCACGGCTGCCATCCCTGACCTCGTTGCTCGCATTGAGCAAAAAGACCGCGAGGCCGCGGACCAGCATGACGACGGTTGCGATCATTGCCGCGACCAGGAGAATGACGAGGAAGGTGTTCATGGGCGTAATCTAGGCTTCCGACAGGCGAAAGCCAATGGGCAGGCGGCCGTTTCGGAGGTCGTCGGCCAGTGCGGAGCCGTGGGCACCGGCCTCTCGCATCGACTGCAGCGTCGGCGCCCTGTTGCGCTTGGCGAGCCGCTCGCCGGTGGCGTCGGCAAGCAGGGCGTGGTGACGGTAGATCGGTGTCGGCAGATCGAGCAGCGCCTGGAGCAGGCGGTGGACATGCGTTGCCGCGAACAGGTCCCGGCCGCGGACGATATGGGTGACGCCTTGCGCCGCGTCATCGATGGTGACGGCAAGATGGTAGCTGGCGGGCGCATCCTTGCGGGCGAGGATGACGTCGCCATGGATTTCCGGGGTTGCGATGACGTCGCCGGCGATTTCGTCGTGCCATTTCGATCCGCCGCTCTTCCCCAGCGAAGAGTTCCGGGTCGGATCGTCCCCCGGACGATCCTTGAACATGCGGGGCATGTTCAACCCGGAACTGGGTCCAGTTGGAAAGGCTCCAGTGGCGACGCGCAGCGCCTGATCATCAGCGTCCCCCAACTGGGCCCCAGCCTTCGCTGGGGAAGGAAATTCGGTGGAGGGGACGGCGGCTATGGCCTTCACCATATCCAGCCGCCATGCGTGCTGCTCGCCCGCCAGCCGCCGTTCGCGCTCGCCCGAAGCGAGGTGCCGGCACGTTCCCGGATAGACCGGCCCGGCATCGCCATGCGGCGCGGACAGGCTCGCCGCGATTTCCGCGCGGGTGCAGAAACAGGGATAGAGCAGCCCCATCGCCTTCAGCCGCTCGAGCGCTTCGGCGTAAAAAGGCAGCCGCCGGGACTGGAGCAGCACCGGGCCATCCCAGCTCAGGCCGAGCCATTCGAGATCGCTGAGGATCGCCTCGACGAACTCCGGGCGGCTCCGCGTGCCGTCGATATCCTCGATGCGCAGCAGGAAGCGTCCGCCCGCCTGCCGCGCCCGATCATGCGCGAGGATTGCCGACCAGGCGTGGCCGATGTGCAACAGCCCTGTCGGGCTCGGGGCGAATCGCGAGGTGAGGTTCACGAAACTGGCTCTTGACCGCGAGTCGCGCGGCGTGCTGTCATCATGGCGTCATCCTAGTCGGCGAATGCCGCGCCAGGAAGCGAGGGGTAGTCACGTGTATCATCCCGATCTGATCCGGCACCCCGATAGCTGCCCGGCGCTCGTGCTGAACGCCGATTACACGCCGCTCAGCTATTATCCGCTCAGCATCTGGCCGTGGCAAACCGCCATCAAGGCGGTGTTCCTCGACCGGGTCGACATCGTCGCGCAATATGAGCGCGAGGTGCGCAGCCCCTCGGCCAAGCTCAAGCTGCCCTCGGTGATCGCGCTAAAATCCTATGTGCGGCCCTCCGCGTTTCCGGCGTTCACGCGGTTCAACCTGTTCCTGCGCGACAAATTCGCCTGCCAATATTGCGGATCGGGGCATGACCTGACCTTCGACCATGTCGTGCCGCGCGCCCAGGGCGGACGGACGACCTGGGAGAATGTCGTCACCGCCTGCGCGCCGTGCAATCTGAAAAAGGGCGGGCGCACCCCCAAACAGGCGGGCATGCCGCTCCATATCGCGGCGATCCGCCCGACCAGCTGGCAGATGCAGGAACATGGGCGCCGTTTTCCGCCCAATTATCTGCACGATACATGGCACGACTGGCTCTATTGGGACGTTGAGCTCGAAGCCTGAACGGCGGCGCGTCTCGCGCCGGTGCGGCGCGAAGAGTGAGTGTCGCAATGCGTATCCTTCCCGCTCTCCTGCTTGCTGCCGCTTTCGCGGCCTGTGCCGCCGGCTGCTCGAAGAAAGTGCCTGACGGCACCGGCGCCGAGAATTTCCGGCCGCCGACCAACCAGGCTCGCGTCGATTATCTCGACCTGCTCAATCGCCGTTTCGCCCGGCTTGACGAGAGCGGCGACGGGGCGTTGCAGCCGAGCGAGATCGTCGGCCCCCGCGCCGCCGAGATCAGGACGCTCGACAGCGACCGCGACGGCGAAGTCTCACGCGAGGAGTTCGTGAACAACGGCCTGGCGCATTTCGACAGGATCGACACCAATCATGATGGCGTGCTGACCAGTGCCGAGCGGCGCGCCGATCGGGTGGGAGGCGGCGAGGCCGCCGACACGCCGCCCAAATGACAACGTTGAACAACGGGGTTGACCCGGGCGATACCGCGCTGCAGCATCCGCAGATGGCCGATCTCCCCTCAATCGCGAACAATCCCGATATCCGCTTCCTGGGCAAGCTGCTCGGCGATGTGATCCGCGCTTATGGTGGCGAGACGCTGTTCAAGCGCACTGAATATATCCGCGCCGCCTCGGTCGACCGGCATCGCGGCGTGGCTGGGAAAGACGCGACCGATCTCGGGCTCGATCGGCTGAGCCTCGACGAGACGCTCGATTTCGTGCGTGGTTTCATGCTGTTCTCGATGCTCGCCAACCTTGCCGAGGACCGTCAGGGCGTTGCCGCCGAGAAGGGCGCCGACATGGAATCGGCGCTGAAGCGACTGGCTGACGAAGGCATCGATCACGCGGCGGTGATGGCGCTGCTCGATCATGCGCTGATCGCGCCCGTACTGACCGCACACCCGACCGAGGTGCGGCGCAAGAGCATGATCGACCATCGCAATCGCATCTCCGAGCTGATGGCGCTCAAGGATGCGGGGCTGGCGGAAACGCCCGATGGCGACGCCGTCGACGAGGCGATCCTGCGCCAGATCGCCCTGTTGTGGCAGACGCGGGTGCTGCGGCGCGAGCGGCTGTTCGTCGCCGACGAGGTCGAGACAGCGCTCAGCTATCTGCGCGATGTGTTCCTGCCGGCATTGCCGGCGCTCTATCAGCGCTGGGACCGGGCGCTGGGCGAACGCAGCCCGAGCTTCCTGCGGCCGGGCAGCTGGATCGGCGGCGACCGCGACGGCAATCCGTTCGTCACGGCTGAGTCCTTGCGTATCGCTTTGGCCAAGGCGTGCGAAGCGGTGCTCGGCCATTATCTCGACGCGGTGAACGCGCTTGGCGCCGAGCTCTCGATCTCGACCGGCATCGCCGAACCTGACGAGGGGGTGCAGCGGCTGGCAGAGGCGAGCGGCGACACGGCGCCTAGCCGCGCGGACGAGCCTTATCGCCGCGCGCTTTCCGGCATTTACGCACGGCTCGCCGCGACACATCAGGCGCTGACCGGCAAACCCGCGCCGCGCCCGGGCATGCTCCACGGCGAGGCCTATCCCGATCCGCAGAGCTTTCGCGCCGACCTCGTCGTCATCGCGCGCGCGCTGCGGGCGGGCGGCGGTGGTGCGTTGGCCTCGGGGGGAGCGCTCGGCCGGCTGATCCGCGCTGTCGAGACCTTCGGCTTCCATCTCGCCACGCTCGACCTGCGCCAGAACAGCGCAGTGCATGAGCGCGTCGTCGCCGAGCTGCTCAAGGTGGCAGGAGTCGAGAAGGATTATCTCTCGCTCAACGAATCCGAGCGAGTCTCACTGCTGCGCCACGAGCTGTCGAACGCGCGGCCGCTCTCCAGCCCGTTCGCGACCTATTCGGACGAGACCATGTCCGAACTCGCGATCGTCCGTGCCGCCGCCGAGGCGCATGCGAAATATGGCCCGGCCTGCATCACCCAGCATATCGTCTCGATGGCGCAGTCGGTCTCCGACCTGCTCGAGGTCAATGTGATGCTGAAGGAGGTCGGCCTTTATCGCCCGGGCGAACCGGCGACCGCAGCGATCATGGCGGTGCCCTTGTTCGAGACGATCGGCGATCTCGAGGCGGCGCCCGGCATCATGACCGAATGGTTCGCCTTGCCCGAAGCCGGGGCGATCACCCGGGCGCGGGGCTATCAGGAAGTGATGATCGGCTATTCGGATTCGAACAAGGATGGGGGCTATCTCACCTCGACCTGGTCGCTGTCCAAGGCGTCCACCGCGCTGAAGCCGGTGTTCGAGAAAGCCGGCGTCGGCATGCAGCTCTTCCATGGCCGCGGCGGCGCGGTGGGGCGCGGTGGCGGTTCCGCCTTTGCGGCGATCCGTGCGCAGCCGACGGGCACCGTCCAGGGGCGCATCCGTATCACCGAACAGGGCGAGGTGATCGCGGGCAAATATGGCACGCGCGAAAGCGCGATGACCAATTTGGAGGCGATGGCGTCGGCAACCTTGCTCGCCAGCCTCGAGCCCGATGCCTTTTCTCCGGCCGAGCAGGCGCGGTTCGGCGCGGCGATGGACCAGCTTTCCGATGCCGCGTTCAAGGCCTATCGCGACCTTGTCTACGGCACCGAGGGTTTCCGCACCTTCTTCCGGCAGATGACGCCGCTTGCTGAAATCTCCGGCCTCAAGATCGGTTCGCGCCCAGCCAGCCGGACGAAATCGGACAGGATCGAGGATCTGCGCGCCATCCCCTGGGTGTTCAGTTGGGCGCAGGCGCGGGTGATGCTGCCGGGCTGGTACGGGGTGGGCGCGGCGATTGCCGGGTTTGCGGACAAGAACCTGCTGGCCGAGATGGCTGAGGGCTGGCCCTTTTTCGCCGCCATGCTCGACAATATGGAGCAGGTGATCGCCAAATCCGACATGGCGATCGCCGAGCGCTACGCGGCTCTGGTCGAGGATCGTGCGCTGGCGGACAGCGTCTTCGCCCGGATTCGCGATGGCTGGCAGCAGACGCATGACGGGCTGCTGGAGATCACCGGCCAGTCGCGGCTGCTGGAAAAGCATCCCGCGCTCGACGTCTCGATCCGGCTGCGCCTGCCCTATATCGAGCCGCTCAACATGCTCCAGATCGAGCTGATGAAACGCCACCGCGCGGGGGAGACCGATCCGCGGATCGGCGAGGGGATTCTCCTGTCGATCAACGCGATCGCGACGGCTTTGCGGAATTCGGGCTAGGAAAGAAACGGCGCCGCGAGCTCGGGCCGCACCCGCAGCAACCGGCCCGTTGCCCGGTCGAGCAGGGCCCAGGTCGACACCGCTTCCACCTTTACCTTGCCGTCGGCGCCGGTGAACCGCACATGCCGGTCGAACCGCGCGCCCTTGGGCGGATCGGGGACCCAGGTTTCGCCGGTCACAGTCTGGCCTGGCCCGACATTGCCGCGATAGTCGATCTCGTGCCGGGTCACGACCCAGATATAGGCGGCGCGCTGTTCCGCCGAGGCCACCGCGTCCCAATGCGCGACGGCGATGTCCTGGATCCACTTCACCCATACCGCATTGTTCACATGGCCGAGCTCGTCGATGTCGGTCGGCCTGGCGGTGATCTGCAAGGTGAACATTGCCGGCGCCCTAGCCGCACACCGTTCGGACGAACTGGGTCCCGGGGCCCCGCCTGTAATCCGGCACGATAAAGCTTTTTCGGTCGTCGCTGAATCGGATCAGCAGGACGCTCGAATCCAGTTCGAGCCGGTCGTGATCTTGACTGTCGACATACACTCCTTTGACCGGAAGAAGGGCGACGCCAACCTTGTCATGATAGCCCGTCACCGTCACCTCCTCGTGGCCGAAACGCAGAATGCCGGGTGGTTCGATCGAAATCCGCGGCTGGCCGGGCGCCGTGTAACACCCTGTCATTGCGGGCAGCAGTTCGGGCTGGTTGGTACTGGAAAAAAGCAAATAGCCCCACACCAGGACAATAGCCGAGATCACGATCAAGGTACCGCCCATGCGAGTCAACGTCACCCCTCGACGCCTAGCTGCCAGAGCACGAAAGCATGCTCCTCCGCCCCTTCGCGCAAGCTCTCGAACCGCCCCGATTTGCCGCCATGCCCCGCGCCCATATTGGTCTTGAGCAGCAGGACATTGTCGTCGGTCTTGGTCGCGCGCAGCTTTGCCGCCCATTTCGCCGGCTCCCAATAGGTCACGCGCGGATCGTTGAGGCCGCCCGAGATGAACATCGGCGGATAGGCGTGCGCGGCGACCTGGTCATAGGGCGAATAGGAGCGGATCAGCTCGAACGCCGCTTTGTCCTCGATCGGATTGCCCCATTCGGGCCATTCGCCCGGGGTAAGCGGCAGGCTCTCGTCGAGCATGGTGTTGAGCACGTCGACGAACGGCACATCGGCGATCACTGCGCCCCAGAGATCGGGATCGCTGTTGACCACCGCGCCCATCAGCTCGCCACCGGCCGAGCGGCCGGCGATGGCGATCTTGCCGGCACTGGTCCAGCCGCCAGCGATCAGGCCCTTCGCGACATCGACGAAATCGTTGAACGTGTTGGTGCGCTTTTCGAGCTTGCCGTCGAGATACCATTGCTGGCCGAGATCGTCGCCGCCGCGGATATGCGCGATGGCATAAGCGAAGCCGCGATCGAGCAATGATAGGCGGCCGGTCGAGAAGCCCGGCGGGATCGCTTAGCCATAAGCGCCATAAGCATAGAGGAAGAGCGGGGCGCTGCCGTCCCGAGGGAAATCCTTCGGGCAGACGATCGAGACCGGCACCTCGGTGCCGTCGCGCGCGGTGATCTTGAGCCGCTCGGTGCGGTATTTCTCCGCATCATAGCCCGACGGGATTTCCTGGACCTTGAGCACGGTCAGCTCGCCGGTCGCCACGTCATAATCATATTCAGTGCCCGGGGTGACCATCGACTCATAGCCGATGCGCAGCACGTCCATCGCATATTCGGGATTGTTGCCGAGGCCCGCGTCGTAGCTTGCCTCGGGGAAGACGATCCGCTGCGGGGGAATGTGCGGATCATAGCGGTGGATCTCGATCTGATCGAGCCCGTCCTCGCGGCCGTCGACGATGAAGAAGTCGCGGAAACAGTCGATCCCGGTCATGTAGAAATGCTTCGAGGGGCCGATCAGCTCGGTCCATTCGCCGGGCGTCTCGATGGGCGCGGTGCAGAGCCGGAAATTGGGATCGGTGTCGTTGGTGTGGATGAAGAGCGTG
>Ga0207687_10002773_pt1 | contig 11886 bp, 7 predicted proteins | sample KBSM54metaG_FD_184399 | JGI IMG/M metagenome (GOLD analysis project Ga0207687, IMG submission 184399) | Miscanthus rhizosphere microbial communities from Kellogg Biological Station, Michigan, USA - KBS M5-4 metaG (SPAdes) (version 2) | ecosystem: Host-associated > Plants > Roots > Rhizosphere >... | reverse complement strand
GCAGGCGAGGGCACCTCGATCCCACCCCAGCCCGCGCAAAAAACGGCGCGGTCCGGGGACCCCGGCTTCCGCGGGCTCGCTCAAAGATGATAGTGGATGAGAGGCATCTTGCTGCACAGCTGAAAGGCGTGCACATCATACTTCTTCTTTCCCGACAGCACAGGCAAGAGTGCCTGTGCCACAAAATCCAAAGATCCTTACCCAGCGTGCGCGGGGCGCGCCTGGGGGACGCATCGGCTAACCTCGTGACGCGCCTAACGGCGCTGATCATCGAGAGGCACTCAGATCTTTCAATCGAAAGATTCTTTCAGAGAAATTCATTGCTTAAAAATGAATTGAGCGAGCAATCCCTCTCTGACGCGGTGGCAACAAGATGAGATGTGTCTCAAGAGAACTCCCTGATGCGGCGTGGTGATGAGAATCATCGTCGGGGTCCTTCCACTCCCACTCGCTTCCCCTTCGCAGGCTCAGGGTCGTTCGTGGTCGGTCAGGATGACAGGGGTAAAAGGGATGGATGAGCTTGACGCGGTCAAATTGCTGCGTGCACCTTTCATCTGAAAGGTGAGGCTGGGGCGCAGCCGAGGGCGGCTGCGGTCCACCTTTTATTTTGCTGCTTGCACGCTGTGCCATATGGGAATGAAAGAGAGAAATCAAAGCGGTTTCAGAGATGGTGTACCTTGATGTGGCTACCTCAGCGGCTGAAGCCGATTTCTCCAAGAGCAATACCGCAGACATAAATGTCTGCTCCACCCCGTGACCCCAACGGTTCTGGTCCTGTATCGAGGACTGAAGACCGGCATTGAAAAACAAGCAACAGCCGAGGGCGGCTCTCACCCCAACAGACCAAAGTCGGGTCTGTTGGAGCAGTCGGCTGCAGTCCACTGTTAGATTCTTATTTGCAGCTTCCCCGCGGTGCCACGCGGCATTCCCCCATGAAGCGTTCGCAAAAAGAAGCATCCGCAACAATCATGCGCAAAATGTGAATGGTTTCTGGGCCCTTGTTTGTTAGATCCTTCGGCTACGCTCAGGATTTCGCCTGCAGGCTTCCGCTTCGCTCACGCCTGCAGAACGGCTCAAGATGTACTGTTTCGCGCTGTGACCTTGGCCGAAAATCCTATTGACTGCCGTATTTTTTTCGCCGATAATGCGAGGCGAAAGACCGAGAGCGGCGTCGGCGGGGAAAATCCTTGAAACACCCGGAAAGGCCAGCAACCCTGCAGTCTGCGGGCCATCGTTGGGTCCACAGTTACCGCAGCCTCATGTTGGTTTGAACCAGCCCCTAATCCATTGGCAGAAGTGTGTTCAAACCATTCCCACTCAGATAAGACATGAAATGTGTTTGCAGCGCCGATGTGCGCGCAAGGTCTTTGAGAAATAGACTTTGGCTTTTAGCTCTTGGCCCTTAGCTCTTAGCCAAAAAAAACAGCACCAAAGACTTTAACCACAAAGGACACGAAGGCACACAAAGTGCCTTCCAAAGTGCTTCACGGATAAATCCGCGCCCTGACACTTGCTTTCCTCGGGAAAGATTCCTAGGCGAGGTTTTTGTGAACAAGGGCTTAAAAAAGCCGGGGCGGAAGAGACTTTTTCCGCAACCTGCCAGACCTGGGCCGGGCCACAAGGATACCTAGCTGTCCCATATAAGAATAAGGAGAAGCAAATGAGCCGCGACGAAGTGATTGGAGCAATCAGGCAGACAAAAGAAGAACTGGGGCACGTCCCAACGCTAAAGGAATTGAACTTAAAGACCGGCGTAGGGGCCTATGACATACGGAGAAACTTTGGAGTCTATGCGGAGGCATTGCAGGCATGCGGACTGGAGCGAGGCGGCTCAGGATACGAACTGAGTCCGGGGGAGATTTTTGCAGACTGGAGCCAGGTGACACGGCTGCTGGGCAAGGTGCCGACGCTGGCCGAATACTCACTCCATGGGCGGTACAGCGTGAAACCACTGACCCGGCACTTTGGCGGAGGCTGGACACGGCTGCCGGCGGGCATGGCGAAGTTTGCCCGCGAGAATGGTTTGGAAGATAGCGCGAAAGATGTACTGGAAGTAGTGGAGAGACACCTTGAAGGCAAGCCCGGCGGCGCCGGGAGTTTGATGAGACCTTTAACGCCAATTTTGCTGCCAGGGCTGATGAAGGGCGAGCCGGTATATGGTCCTCCGACGGTGGATGCCCACCTGATGCTGGCGCCGACCAATGAGCAGGGCGTGTTGTTTCTGTTTGGGGCGGTGGCGCGGAAGCTTGGTTTTGTGGTGCTGAGGATACAGCCGGGGTATCCGGATTGCGAGGCGCTGCGGGAGATGGAGCCGGGACTGTGGCAGCTAATAAGGATTGAGTTTGAATACGAGAGTAGGAATTTTCTGATGCATGGACACAAGCCGGACAAATGCCATTTGATTGTGTGCTGGAAACATAACTGGGCAGAGTGCCCGCTGGAGGTGATTGAGTTGAGCAGCGCGATGAAAACCCTTTAACCACAAAGGACACGAAGGAACACGAAGGAGGATCGCCGTGATCGCTCGTAATCGGAAAAACCGGTTGGCCGCGAATTAACGCGAATAGACACGAATCGGAATCGAGAAAAAGCAAATGGGAGTGCGAGGAAATCGGCACAGTTTACGGAAGGAGGCTGTATTTAAGGGAATAGGGTTCCCTCCCCTTCGACAAGCTCAGGGTCGGGATTTTAGAAAAAGGCTAAATAGCCTGCTCCAACGGCGCGGGCGGGTTGAGGCTTTCAATTTTTACTCGGGCGATGCGGTGGCCTTCCATCTGAAGAACGGTGTAGCGACGGTTGTCGAAATCGAAGCGTTCACCGCCTTTAGGGATTTTGCCGAGTTGAGCCATGACGAAGCCGGCCAGCGTTTCAAAGCCTTCTTCGCGGGGCAGCGCGATGTCATATTGGGTTTCAAGATCGCGCAGGTTGAAGCCGCCATCGAGCACCACGGCGCCTGAAGCGAGAGCGACGGCGGGGCGCTGGGCAACGTCGAACTCGTCTTCAAGCTCGCCGACGATTTGCTCCAGCACATCTTCCACTGTCACAAGGCCGCTGATGGAGCCAAATTCATCGACCACTACGGCGAGATGGCGCTTGCGTTTCTGAAATTCCAGCAAGAGATCATCGAGCGTTTTGCTTTCTGGAACAAAGAGGACTTCGCGCATGATGTTGCGCACTTTCAGGTCACCGGAACGGTGGGCGTAAATATCACTGGCAGAGAGGCGCAGCTGCATCAGCCGCGAAAGGTCTTTGGAATAGAGCAGGCCAACAATGTTTTCACGGCCTTTATCGGGATCGTAAACCGGAACGCGCGAATGCTGCTCGTCCACAACCTTGGCCATGGCTTCATCGAGCGGCATGTCAGCGGGGAGCGAGAAAATTTTGTGCCGCGGAACCATGATTTCACGGACGGTAACGTTGCCGAGCTCGAGCGCTTTGTGAATCATCTCTTCTTCCGCTTCGGGAAGCAGGCCCAGGCGGCGGCTGGCAGTAACAATGAGCTTTAGCTCGTCGGGAGTGTGCGCGCCGCCATCACGACGCAGCCGCGATCCAAAGCCGCGGAGAACGAGATTCGCTGATCGGTTCATGAGCATCAGGAAGGGATGCGAGATGGTCATGAAGACGTCCATGGGGCCGGCAACGGCCAGAGCGACGCGCTCAGCACGCTCCAGAGCCAGCGATTTGGGAACAAGTTCTCCCAGGATGATGAGCGAGTAAGTTATGGCAAGAAACGCCAGCGTCGCGGAAAGTCCGTGGGCGTACACACGAGCATAAGGAATGTTGCCGAGCCATGGAGCAATCACCGCAGCCAACGTGCCTTCTCCCACCCAGCCCAGACCAAGGCTGGCCAGGGTGACGCCAAATTGGACCGCCGGAAGGAATTCGTCGAGGTGCTGCTGAATTTTGCGGACAGTACGTGCGCCGATTCGGCGCTGCTCAATCAGTTGCTGAATGCGTGTGTCGCGCACGCTGACCATGGCGAATTCCGCGGCAACGAAAAAGGCGTTCGCTGCCACCAGAAGAACCACCAGGATGATCCTCAGGAGGACCAGGGTGACCATGGCCTTCAATCATATACTGACGAGGCCTATGAACAGAAAAGGCAAAAGGACAAGGCGGCGATCAGCGTTGGTGGCTATTTCACCGAACCAAAATCGGCGAGCAAGGATTCTTAAGATTCGCGTTCCTTATATAATGGACTGGAAGCAGGCACCGAAGCACTTGGTCTTCCCAGGAATAAATCAGCCGACGAGCCTCCAGATCCGTGGCTAGATTCAATTGCCAGGAAACTACCGCCGGGACCTTAGTCAGCAAGGCCGTCGCCAACCAAGTTTTGCTTTCTTTTGTGGCAATTCCCGGTCTAAGGCTATTGGCTGGCACGGAATAAGTGTGTCTTTTCGGGAACTTCTTTCTTTTACCGGACGTATTTATCAGTGGCATATTTTTGAAGGGGTCTTTTTATGGCAAATGGCAAAAAAAAGGGCAAACGGGCCATTTATATATTGAGCGCATTCGCGCTTCTGGTCGTGATTGTTGTAGCACTGGTGGCGGCTACGCGTGGTAGCACAAAGATTGACCCCTCCAAGCTAGCCAAGGTGGAACGCGGCGACCTGGCAAAAAGCGTGGTGGCCACGGGAAAAATTGAGCCCATCACCAAGGTCGAGGTGAAATCCAAGGCCAGCGGGATTGTGCAAAAACTGTTGGTGGATTACGGAGAAAAGGTCAAAAAAGATCAGGTTTTAGCTGAGCTGGACAAAGAAGAGATTCTGGCCCAGGTAAACCAACAGAAGGCATCGTTACAAGCGTCTGAAGCCGCTGCCCGCGCTGCAGAAGCCGATCTTGAGCGATCCAAAGTAGACGCGGAAGGGCCGGACATCCCCATGCTGAAGCGAGCTTATGAGCGCGCACAGCGCATGGCCAAGGATGGCGTGGTGTCTGAATCGGCGCTCGATGAGGCGCAGAAGAACTATGAATTAGCCATCAATAAGCAGCAATTAGGCAAAGCAAACGTGGTCACCGCCACTTCAAAGTTGAAACAGGCTGAAGCCCAGGTGGCGCAAGCCCGCGCCCTGCTTGCCCAGGTGGAAAGAGAGTACCAGAACTCAACCATCGTCTCGCCCATTGATGGCGTGGTTCTTTCCCGCGACGTTGAAGTTGGCACAGCAGTAAGCTCCATCCTGGTGTTGGGATCTTCTGCCACCCTAGTCATGACGCTGGGCGATACGCGCGAGGTTTACGTAAAGGGCAAAGTCGATGAGTCTGATATAGGCAAGGTCTATATCGGCCAGGCCGCACGCATTAAGGTTGAATCCTACAAAGACCGTACCTTTTCTGGCAAAGTAACCAAGATTTCGCCAATGGGCGTGGAAAAAGACAACGTGACCACGTTTGAGGTCCGCGTTTCCATTGATAACTCTAAAGGCGAGTTGAAGTCACAGATGACGGCAAATGCCGAAGTCCTGCTAGAGGAACATAAGGGAATTCTTATGGTTCCGGAGGGCGCACTGATTTATGACAAAGATCGCAAGGCTTCCGTCGAGATTCCCGAACCGAGCGCCAAGGATGGGCGCAAGAAGCTGCCTGTAACCGTGGGAATCTCCAACGGATCCAAAACCGAATTGCTTTCCGGCCTGACTGAAGGCCAGCAGGTCATCCTGCAATAACCCTGATTTTGAAATTGGAGGCAAACATGAAATCAGTGAAATTTCTGGCGCTGGGACTTTGTGCGTCCGTGCTGGCTGTGCTTCCGCTGAACGCCGCCACGACCGGACATTTTGAACGTACGCTGCAAGTGAGCGGGACAGTGGAACTGGAAGTAATTTCCGGCTCGGGCAATATCAACGTCCATCAGGGCGGAGCGGGAACAGTTTCAGTGACGGCCAAAATCCATAGCAACAATGGCGCTTCATGGCTTTTTGGCAGCGGCAACATCGACGAACGAATTCATAAGATCGAACAGAATCCGCCCATCGTGCAAACCGGCAATATCATCCACATTGGCCGGTTTGACGACCGTGACCTGACCAGAAACATCTCCATTGATTACGACGTTACCGTTCCGCCGCAAACGCGTCTCACTTCGCACACTGGCTCTGGTGATCAGACAATCAGCGGCCTGCAATTGCCCATGACAGCGAAAACCGGCTCCGGCAACGTGACGGTTGAACGCATCGCTGGTGAAACGCGGGTCAGTTCAGGGTCGGGAGATTTGAAGATCAATTCAATCAAAGGCGTTTTGTATGCGGATGCAGGCAGCGGCAACATTCACGCCGACGATATTGCCGGCGACGTATTCGTGAATACCGGCAGCGGCAACGTTGAGGTACGGCAGAGCGCGGGTGGCAGCGTAAAGGCGCAGACAGGGTCGGGCAACATCCGGCTGCACGGCGTGAAAGGCGGCTTGCGAGCCGACGCCGGCAGCGGCGACATCCAGGCTGAAGGCGAACCCACTTCTGATTGGCGGCTGGGAGCCGGTTCCGGCAACATTACGCTCAGGGTGCCTTCGCAGGCATCTTTCAACCTTGACGCCCGAACATCTTCAGGGACGCTAAAGTTCAATAATCATCAGGTAACAACGCAAGGCACGCTGGCCAAGAACCATATTCAAGGCAAAGTGAACAATGGCGGCGTGCTGCTGGATATCCACACTGGATCGGGCGACATCGAGCTCCAATAAAGGCTTTATGTTTGCACCGCAGTTGGATGATCCGGCCGAGATTTACCGGCTGAAAGCTCATTCATGGCGGTGCAATCAAAAGCGGAATTGTGGATTCCGCCATATTTGAAAGCTATGACTGGCATCGCTGGAATGACAGAGCGGCCATTTCTTCTACCTATAGCTCGTATTTCAAAGCTTGAGATCAGCTTCATAGTTCAAAACTATGGCTTACATCAAAAAAATCACTGATTCTGAGAAGTTCTAATTTCTTTCCAACTCTCCTCTAATCCTGCGGCCTCATTCTGGCTACGTTCGGCGGATTACTTTAGTAACGCGCGCGGCCCCGTCTTAAATCATAGGGCCCGCCTATTTGACTCAAAGTTCCCGTTCCGGGCAATCAGGCTACGCGGGCTGGTTGTATTGGGCACTCAGAGTAGAGGGAATTGTGTGCGAGGACAGAGCAGACAACGCTCTGTGCCGCCGCCATCGATAAACCTGGCTCTTACTACCCCATCAACATTTCCAGCCGCCATGTAGCAAGTGGATACAGGGCCGGCTTTTCGCGCCGCAATCAGAGTGCGGATGCACGGGAAGAAGCTCGTCCAAAATCCCGCCTGATTTCGCCGTGACGGAAAGGACGAAGGCCATGAAAGAACTCCGGGAAAACAGATTTACGCAGCAAACAGTAGCGAGGCGGATTGGCGAGTGGTCAGAAGCGCCGGCGCCAGCCATTGAGGCTCCTGGCGCACGCGATTATCTTTCTGGTTTCGCGCGAGCAGTTGCACAAACTTTGTCGCCCGCGTCCGTCCGCAGCTTCTTCCGTGACCTGGACGCTACTGATCCCGAGCTTTCACGGCTGGGTTGGGCACTTCTGCTGGTGGTACCCGTCTTTGCGGCGCTGGCTATGTTTGTGCCTGCGGGAACCGCGGCGGTGAATCCCTGGATTAAGCCCATTAAGTTCTCGATGTCATTTTCTACCTTTGCCTCCACAATCAGCGTGCTGTTGCTGGCGTTGAGAATTCCGAAATGGCAACTCACGGTTGTCCGTCGCGCAATTGCCACAAGCGTTGCCCTGGAAATCCTTAGTCTCGCGGCCCAAGCATGGCGCAGCGCTTACCACCTGTCCGGACAGTCGCTTTTGGACACTTCCCTTGCCCAGATGACCAATAGCATGGTCATAGTCAATACAGGAATCGTGTGCTGGATGCTGGCGCTGTTCTGCATCAATCGCGTACACACTGATCGGATCGACCGGCCCATGGTTGCTGCGATTCGATACAGCATCGTGATTTTTCTCGTGGGCAACGCGATCGGTGGATACATGCTGGCGCGCGGTTCGCACACCGTTGGCATTGCCGATGGCGGCCCCGGGCTTCCGTTTGTAAACTGGAGCGTCATTGGCGGCGATCTGCGTATCGCGCATTTCATCGCCATTCACGCGATTCAGATTGTGCCCCTGTTCGCCTATATTCTGTCCCAAATGGCGCCCATTCTGCCGGTAAAACATCGCAGGATCGCTGCCGGAACATTGGCCATGGCTGTGAGCATCGCCGTGGGAGCAACTTTTGTGCAGGCAGCGCTGGGACATCCGCTGCTTTCATTAAAGTAAAGAATCGGGCGGCTGGGTGGGAGGATAATTGAGGCTTGTTAGTCCTGCTAACCGCCCGTCCTGTGCTGATGGTGATCGCTCACCAAAAATAGCTGGGCCCCATCCCTGCAATTTTCTGCCGGATTCTTCCCGCGCACGTCATGGCAGGAAAAAGGCCCATTCGCGTTCATGCTCTGGGATTAAGAGTGTGTCGCCGTTTGGTCCTTTCCGTGGGCCTGAAACCTGTAACTCTGAGTGTTTATAATGAAGAATTAACCCACTCGGAGTGAAAATGCGGCCGCCGCTTGAACTTAAGAAGACACTGAATCTTCCTAAAACCGACTTCTCCATGAAGGCTAACCTGCCTCAGAACGAGCCCAAATGGCTTGAGCGCTGGGAGAAGATGGATATTTATCGGAAGATTCGCGAGTCCCGCCGCGGCGCGCCCAGTTACGTGCTGCATGACGGCCCTCCTTATGCCAACGGAGCCATCCATGAAGGCCATGCACTGAATAAGTGCCTGAAAGATTTTGTGGTGAAGTCCAAGACCATGGCAGGCTTTGATTCGCCTTACGTTCCGGGCTGGGATTGCCATGGCCTGCCCATCGAGATCAAGGTGGATGAAAAGCTTGGCCGCAAGAAACTTGAGATACCGGCCATCGCCGTGCGCCGGGAATGTCGAGCGTACGCAGAAAAATTTCTCAACATTCAGCGCGAGCAGTTCAAGCGTCTCGGCATCCTTGGCCGCTGGGACCAGCCGTATTCCACGATGTCAAAGCAGTATGAGTCTGTCATCGTCCGCCAGTTATTTGATTTCATGGAAAACGGCGCGGTCTATAAGGGTCTGCGTCCGGTCTATTGGTGTATCCACGATAAGACCGCGCTGGCGGAAGCCGAGATCGAGTACTCCAATCACACTAGTCCCAGCGTGTGGGTGAAGTACCGCTTGACGAGCGATCCGGCAAAGATTGATCCAGCGCTGGCCGGCAAAAAAGTTTCAACCATCATCTGGACCACCACTCCCTGGACGCTTCCCGCTTCCATGGCCGTGGCCTTTCATCCCGATCTGGAATACGTGGCGCTGGAGCACAACGGCGAGTTGTATATCGTCGCCGAGGCACTGGCCAAATCGACAATGGAAGCCTGCAAGTTCGAAGGTGTGTCGATCGTGGCGCGCTTCGCTGGCCGCCAACTGGAATTCGCCACGTTTGCACACCCGTTTCTCGATCGTTCGATCCTTGGCGTGCTGGCCAACTACGTCACCACGGAACAAGGCACAGGCGCGGTGCATACAGCGCCTTCGCACGGCGCAGACGATTTCTACACCGGCACAAAATATAAGCTGGATCAGCGCACCAAAGTAGATGAAGCAGGCCATTTGCAGGATGGGTTGTCCGAATACGACGGCAAAACGGTGTTTCAGGCCAACGCGCCGATCATCGAACTGCTGAAGTCGCGCGACGTGCTCATGGCGGAAGCCAAGATCGAGCACTCATATCCGCATTGCTGGCGCTGCCATAATCCGGTGATCTTTCGCGCCACCGAGCAGTGGTTTATCTCTATGGAAGCGCCCGTGGATGGCAGCACGCTACGCCAGCGGTCGCTTGATGAGATCAAAAAGGTAAAGTGGATTCCGGCCTGGGGTGAAGAGCGCATCAGCAACATGATCGCCACGCGACCGGATTGGTGCATCTCCCGCCAGCGCGTTTGGGGAGTTCCCATCGCCGTGTTTTTCTGTGAAGGCTGCGGCAAGCTCCTGGAATCCAAGGAATCGCATAACGCCGTGGTAGATGTTTTCGCGCGTGAAGGCGCGGATGCCTGGTACACGAAAGAAGCAAAAGACATTTTGCCCGACGGGACCAAGTGCGTGGGCTGTAGCGGATCGGCTTTCCGCAAAGAGACTGACATCATCGATGTATGGTTTGAGTCCGGATCCAGCCACGCCGCCGTGCTGGGCCATGAGCCGGACCTGCCCTGGCCTGCCGACCTTTATCTTGAAGGCGGAGACCAGTATCGCGGCTGGTTTCACTCTTCCCTGCTCGTTGCTGTGGGCACGCGTGGGCACGCACCATATCGCGCTGTTGCCACCAACGGCTGGACGCTCGATCCTCAAGGCAAGGCCACGTCCAAGTCTCTGGGCAATGGCCTTGATCCCATAGAGATCGCAAAAAAGCTGGGCGGTGAGATCATCCGTCTGTGGGTGGCCTCCGTCGACTTTCAGGAAGACGTTACGGTTTCAGAAGACCTGATGAAGCAGGTCGCGGAAAACTACCGTAAGGTGCGGAACACTTTCAAGTATCTGCTAAGCAATCTACCTGATTTTGTTCCTGCACAAAACGCGGTCAAATTCAATGACCTGCAGCCGCTCGATAAATACTGGCTGCTACGCACCACAGAACTGGCTGATCGCGTGCGCGGATACTACGAGCGCTTTGAATTTCACCGCATCTATCATTTAGTGAACGAATTTGCCGTAGACCTGAGCACCGGCTTTATTGACGTAGTCAAGGATCGCCTGTATACCTCGGCGCCGAATTCGCATGGGCGGCGTTCTGCGCAGACCGCGACCTGGCGCATTGCGGAAGCCTTGGTGCGTTTGGTGGCTCCCATCATGAGCTTTACGTCCGACGAAATTTGGCAATTCCTGCCCGCCGTTGCCGGCCGACAGGAAAGCGTACATCTGGCGCACTTTCCCAAAGCAGAAGACATCACCGGATCCGTCAGCGATCCCAAAAGCGCAGAAGCCGTCTGGAAAGACTTTGAGACCTTGATGAAGGTTCGCGATGCGGCGTTGAAAGCCCTGGAAGTGGCGCGCCAGGAAAAGACTATCGGTAGCGCCTTGGAAGCCGTAGTCACTATTTCCGGCCCGAGCGAGCTCGTACCGCTGCTGCAACGCTATCGGAATGACCTGCGCTTCCTGCTGATCGTCTCCGGAGTTGAGGTTAAGCCCAGTTCGGGCGGGAACGGGAACACACCTTTACACGTATTAATAGAAAAAGCGCCTGGGAATAAGTGTGATCGCTGCTGGAATTACTCTACTCATGTCGGAGAAAATGAGCGGTATCCCACAGTGTGTGAGAGATGCAGCGCTGCGCTGGCGGAGATTGAAAAAGAATTGGTAAGTTGAGGGAGTGCCCTGAGTCCAAGGGCAGCCATAAGCGTCTAATGGAAACAATGCGGAAGTACCACATCATGATTGCCGCTCTCATCGTCCTGTGTGACAGGATGACGAAGTGGCTGGTGTCTCAGAAGATTACACTGCATGACAGCATTGACATTGTTCCCGGCATGTTCCGCCTGACGCACGTGCAGAACCAGGGCGCCGCCTTCGGCCTGTTTGCCGAATCACCCTCTGAATGGCGTGTGGCCATGCTTATCCTGTTTTCCCTGGCTGCTCTGGCCGTGGTCTCTGCCCTGCTCTGGAAGAATGGCAACGCCCTGAATACCACCGCCATCGCTCTCTCCCTGGTCTTTGGCGGCGCGTTAGGCAATTTGTGGGACCGGGTGACGAGCGGGCGCGTGATTGACTTCATTGATTTTTATCTCGGCTCACATCACTGGCCCGCATTCAATATTGCCGATAGCGCCATTGTCGTGGGCGCTCTGCTGCTTTTGAGTGAAATCTTTCTTACCCCTCAAG
>Ga0207687_10002768_pt1 | contig 11893 bp, 12 predicted proteins | sample KBSM54metaG_FD_184399 | JGI IMG/M metagenome (GOLD analysis project Ga0207687, IMG submission 184399) | Miscanthus rhizosphere microbial communities from Kellogg Biological Station, Michigan, USA - KBS M5-4 metaG (SPAdes) (version 2) | ecosystem: Host-associated > Plants > Roots > Rhizosphere >... | reverse complement strand
CTGAGTACCACTCCGCGCCGCAGCTGGTCGAGTTGATCGTCGCTGAGCAGCAGCGAAGATTTGACCAGATACGTTTTCGACACGTGCGATTCCGGGCTGGTGATGCGGTCGGCGAACGTCCCGTCGTTGGTGAAGATCAGCAGCCCGCTCGAATCCAGGTCCAGCCGGCCCGCCGAGAATACTTTGTCCGGAACATCCTTAAGCAATTCGTAGACGGTTGGACGATTGTCCGGATCCTTGTACGTCGTGACGTACCCCTTGGGTTTATACAGCAGCAGATAGATTTTGCGCGCGGACCGCATGGGGCGGCCGTCGAGCGTCACTTTCTGATGCTCGGGATCCACCCACGCATCCGGCGTCTGGATCTTCTTTCCGTCCACTGCCACGCGGCCCTCGGCGATCCAGCGGCGGGCTTCTGTGCGTGAGCCTAATCCGGCCTGCGACAAAACACGGTCGAGAGTCTTCTTGCGCGTAGTGCTGGGCAATCTCTATGATCGTACGAGTGCTTGAGTGCGTGCCGAACTTTTCGGAGGGCCGCGATTCCGCGGTGGTGCGGGCGATCGCCGGCGCGGTCGCGCAGACCCCCGGCGTTCTGCTGCTGGGTTCGGAATCCGACACGGACCACAACCGCAGCGTGTTGACCTTCGCCGGCCCTGCGGATGCCGTGATCGAAGGGGCCGTGCGCGGGGCAGGGAAAGCCGCCGAGCTGATCGATCTCACCGCGCACGCCGGCGTGCATCCCCGGGTGGGTGCCGCCGACGTGATTCCCTTTATTCCCCTGGACGGCGCAAACATGGAAGAGGCCATTGCCGCTTCGCATCGTGCCGGCGAAGAAATCTGGCGCCGCTATGGTGTTCCCGTTTATTTCTACGAACAATCCGCGCGCAGTCCCCAGCGCCGCCGTCTCGAAAAGGTCCGCAAACGGGAGTTCGACGGTGCTCCGCCGGATGTCGGCAACATCGCAGCGCATCCCACCGCGGGCGCTTCGATGGTCGGAGCCCGCGGATTTCTAATCGCCTACAACGTGCTGCTGAAGACGCGCGATGCAGCGATTGCGCAGACGATCGCCCGCCAAATCCGGGAATCGTCCGGCGGATTCCGCTACGTGAAGGCCATGGGACTCTACTTGCCTTCGCGCGATTGCGCCCAGGTCTCTATGAACCTGACGAATTTCGCGGAGACGCCGCTCTATCTGGTTTACGAAATGATTGCAGCGGTCGCACGGGACCTCGGCACCGAAGCTGTTTGCGGAGAAATCATTGGTTTTGTCCCGCGCCGCGCGTATGAGATGGCTCCGGAGTTCTTCCAGAAGGCCGAAAACTTCGCCGAATCGCGGATTTTGGAGACGCGGATTGCCCAGTTGTTACCATGAATGTAAGTGCTGGTAACGATTGAACCTAAAAGGCAGCGGCCCGCATGGCTGCGTGCTCCCGCGCCTGTGGGCGACAACTATCGTCAACTCAAGCAATTGGTTGAAGATCTGCAATTGCACACCGTCTGCGAGAGCGCCGCTTGTCCGAATATCGGCGATTGCTGGAACCGCCGTACCGCGACGTTCATGATCCTGGGCAACGTCTGCACCCGCCGCTGCGGATTCTGCGCCGTGCAGAAAGGCGGGCCGCTACCAGTGGACTACGGCGAGCCTCGCCGGGTTGCCGAGGCCTGCGCGGCTCTCGGCCTGAAGTTCGCCGTGATCACCAGCGTGAATCGCGACGATCGCAAGGACGGCGGCGCAGAGTTGTTCGCGCTGACGATTCACGCGATTCGCGAACGGATACCAGGCTGCGGCGTGGAGGTGCTGGTGCCTGATTTTCAAGGCTCGCACGCGGCTATGGATCTCGTGCTCGAAGCCGCGCCCGATATCCTCAATCACAACACCGAAACCGTGCCGCGCCTGTATCGCCAGGTCAGGCTGGGCGCTCGCTATGAGCGGTCTCTCGACATGCTGGCCTACGTGAAGACGGCCGCGCCGAATACTCCCACGAAATCCGGCCTGATGCTGGGTCTGGGTGAAACCCTCGATGAAGTCGCCGCAGTCATGCGGGACTTGCGAGCTTCCAAGGTGGACATCCTCACCCTAGGGCAGTATTTGCGTCCCTCCGCCAAGCACTTGCCGATCATCCGCTATGTGCCGGTAGAGGAGTTCGACGAGCTCAAGCGACTGGGCTACGAGATGGGTTTCCGGCACGTTGAAAGCGGTCCTCTGGTCCGCAGTTCCTTCCACGCGGCCGACGCCATCCAGTAGGAACTTTTCCTGGCCGATTACGTATCGATAAGCAGGATGATCACTTTCGTGCTGTGGTGCATTCTGTTCGTGCTGTGCTGGCCCCTGGCGTTGGTGGCGCTGGTCCTTTATCCGATCGTCTGGCTGATCCTGCTGCCCTTTCGCGTCGTCGGGATCGCCGTAGGCGCCGTTCTGGAGCTGGTCTGGGGTATCGTGACCCTGCCGCTCACCATTATTCGTAAGCTGGCCTAACGGAACAGCCGCGGCGCGTAGTCCGTCAGATAGTCGCGCCAGTTCCACCACACGTGCGCGCCTTCGGTCTCGGTAAAGACGTGCTTGATCTGATGCTGGTCCAGCAGCTTGTGAAAGCTGACATTCGACATATACAGCGTGTCTTCTTTGCCGATATAAATGTTGAACACCTTCAGCTTCTTGTTGGATCCCGCCGCATCGCTCAGTAGCGTCTTGAAGTCCTGATCCGCATTCGGGACCATGATCACCGGGCTGAATGCGCCCACGTAGTGAAACAAGTCCAGATGGTTCAAGCCAATGATCAGCGTCTGGTTGCCGCCCATCGATAGCCCTGCGATCGCGCGATTGTCCGCACCCGGCGTGATCCGGTAGTTCTTCTCCGCGAACTCGATCACATCCGGAACCACGTCGTTGGGGAAGGTGAGATTCTTCTGGTCTTCGGGAACCATCACCGGAGCCGGCCCGAATGTCGTTGATTGTCCCGCGCGCCCGTACGGCATCACGATGATCATCGGCTTGGCTCGGCCCTCCGCAATCAGGTTGTCAAGAATGAGGTTCGCCCGGCCCGCCGTCACCCAGCTCGATTCGCTTCCTCCCGCACCATGCATCAGATAGAGCGCCGGATAACGCGTCGTCGATGTCTCATACCCCGGCGGCGTGTAGACGTAGATGTTACGCGTTGCCTTCATGGTCTTCGACACGTACGTATTGATGTGGATGTTGCCGTGAGGAACCGGCTGCAGCGACCACGGCGAGGGCTTGTCGCCTGGGACCTCTAACAGAGAACCACCATTGCCGCGATCGGCAGTACTCAGCATCGGATTCGACGGATCGGTGGTCGCGACGCCATTCACGGTGAAGCGGTAATTGTAGACTGCGGCTCGCAACGGCGCGGTGGTCAGGGTCCACACTCCGTCGGGACCCTTGGTCATGTTCTGCGCGCCCGTAACGAAGTCGCCCGATACGGTAACGGTGGCCGCTTCCGGCGCGCGTAGCCGGAAGGTGACTTTTCGATCCGCGCTGACCTGGTAGCCGGGTTCGGCGGGCGCCGCACGGCCTCCGCCTTTAGCAGTTCCTTTTCCCGGCGCCTGCGCGAGCGCCAGGGAACTCAGGACGACGGACAGAACCATGAGCTTCCGCATGGCTATTTGCCCTTGGCCTTCCCGTTCGTCACCGGACTCTTCAAATACGCTTGCGACGCGGCTTCATCCTTCAACGGAAGAACCTTGTCCGGATCGATCCGCACCATGATGTAGCGGATGTGATCGTCGATCTTGGTGAACCAGTGCCCCGTGCCCGCCGGAATCACGATCACGTCGCCCGCCTTTAGCTGATGGGTCACGCCGTTGCGAATAGAGGACCCGCTGTTTCCAGGCCCGTTGAACTCGCGCACCGTTTGCAGATCCGCCGGCCTGCGCTTCAGATCGAGGATGTCGGGACCCGTGACCAGCGTCGCCGATCCATCGATCACGTGGTACACCTCGCTTACCAGATCGTGCTCGGCTACCGAGTCCGGCTGGGGCGCATCGAGCTTGCCGCGATACACGGCTCCGATACCGATGTTGGCTTTCCCGATGCTGACCGCGCGCGTCTGCTGATCGACCAGGCCGTTGTCCTCAGCCCGCTTTAAGTAAGACTGCACTTCGCCGCTCGAAATGTAGCTCGCATTGCACTTGTTGCAAGTCGGCTGCTGGGCCGACAGTACGAAGAGAGCAATCGTCGCTCCCAATAATACTTTCTTCACCATGGATGTTCTCCTCTACTTCTTGGGCCAAACCACGCCCTGATATTCTTTCGTAACGGCCGCCAGGCCCTTGTATACGAACTTCTGCACGCGCTGGCCGCGATACGTCTCGGTCGTATAAATGTTGCCCTTGGAATCCGTCGCGATGCTGTGCACCCCGTAGAATTCGCCGGGCTGCCTGCCGCCCTCGCCGAAGCTGGTCAGCACCGCCAGCGACTGCCGGTCGAGAATATGCACCAGGTCGTTCTCGCCGTCCGCCAGATAGATGTACTTCTGCTCAGCGTCCTTTGAAAACGAAATATCCCAGACCGAGCCCGACCCCAGCGTGGCCTTCTCGATGAACGTTTCCTTGATGAAGGTCCCGTCCGGTTTGAACACCTGGATGCGATCGTTCACGCGGTCGCACACGTACAGCAGGCGATCCACGGAAATCTCCGCGCAATGCACCGGATTGCGGAACTGCTGCGGCGGCGGAGCATCCGGCTTATACGGTCCCTGATCCACGTCGTTGGGCATCTTGCCATACGCGCCCCAGTGGCGTTTGTATTTCCCGGTCTCGGCATCGAACACGATCACGCGATGGTTGCCATACCCGTCGGCGACGAATAATTCGTTGGCCTGCTGATCGATAAACAACTTCGCCGGCAGGCGCAGATTCTCGGTATCGTTGCTGCCCTTGCTTTTACCCGGCTTCCCGATTTGCATCAGGAACTTTCCGGCCTTGGTGAACTTCAGCACCATGTTGTCGTTGAAGGGCTGCACACCGCCCACCTGGCCTTCATTCGCTGTAGCGAGCTGGCCGCCGCCGCGTCCATTGCCGCCGATCCACACGTTGCCTTTGTAATCCACCGTGATGCCGTGATTCGAATCCGGCCAGTCATAGCCCTGACCTTTGCCGCCCCAGGAGTTGACCAGATTGCCGGCTGGATCGAATTCCAGAACAGGCGGAGCGGGCGCACAGCATCTGGCCGTCTTCGGATTCGTCGTGGCATGCACTTCATTCGGCTCAAGCGATCCGGCGCGATGGATGATCCACACGTGATCCTGCGCATCCACCGATACGCCGATGGTCTGGCCCAGAATCCAGTGGTTCGGAAGCGGCTTGGGCCACATCGGATCCACTTCGAACCGCGGCGCCATCACAGATGCGCCTTGGGCCCTCTTGGCCAGAACTTCAGAACCGATCCACAAACCGCCGAGCGTTCCCAGGAACGCTGCGCCTACGTAGAGATTGCGTTTCATGTTGTCTCCCCAATCGCGATCCAGTATATAGTAACCGGCCCCTTGACTCCACCGAATGCCGGGCGGATGATTCGGGCGGGAGGTCTACCATGCACCCAGCCCCCGCGCTCCAGGAATACGCAGCTCGGTTCGATGAACCGGTCCGCTCCCTGCTTCGCAACAAAGCCCGCGTGATCTGGTCCATCGGTCCGGAAGAGACCGTCTTTCGGGCCATCGAGATCATGTCGGAGAAACAGATCGGCTGCCTTGTCGTATTGATCCGAGGGCAGTTGGCCGGCATTGTTTCCGAACGCGACTATGCCCGAAAAGTGATCTTGATGGGACGGAGCTCGGCGCAGACGCGCGTGAGTGAAATCATGACCACGCCGGCGCTGTTCGTCACGCCCGGAAAAACGGTCGCCGAGAGCATGCGTCTGATGACGGATCGCCGTATTCGCCATCTGCCGGTGCTGGAAGGCGATAACGTTGTGGGGATGCTCTCCATTGGTGACTTGGTGAACTGGGTGATCGCTTCCCAGCAGCAGACTATCAAGCATCTCCACAATTACATAGCCGGAAATTATCCAGCTTGACAGTAGGAGAACAAAAGGCGAATATAGGGCGGTGGCCGAGCTCATCGGTATCGCTCGAATGGCTGCGGAAGCACCCTGCTTAGAACCCAAGCGGCGCGTGCAGTATTTCGAGCTTGGCGCCCGCTCCTACCTCGCGCGCTGCGATAGCCCGCGGATGCCCTTCCGCTTCATGATCAACCCGTATCGAGGCTGCGAGTTCGGGTGCAAGTATTGCTACGCGCGCTACACCCACGAGTTTATGGAAATGCGCGATCCCGATGAGTTTGAGCGGAAGATCTACGCCAAGTCGTTCGACCCCGCGCGATTCCGCGAAGAGCTCGGGAAGCTTCCTTTAGGCGAGACGATTGCGCTCGGCACCGCGACCGATCCTTATCAACCTGCCGAGCGCCGCTACGGCATCACCCGCAAAATGCTGGAAGTCTTCGCGACGACGGCGGGCTTCCATCTGGGGATCACCACGAAATCCGATCTGATCGCCCGCGACATCGGTCTGCTGCAGGAAATTTCGCGACGTCACTATCTACGGATTTCGATGACAGTGACCACCGTCGATCGCGAACTGGCGCGCTTGCTGGAGCCGATGGCTCCGCGGCCGGATCTTCGTCTGGCCGCCGTGCGCGCATTGGCGGATGCCGGATTCAAAATAGTCGTCGGCTGCTCCCCTGTGATGCCGCTGATTAACGATAGCGAACAGAGCCTCAATGCTGTGGCGCGCGACGCCGCTGCCGCCGGAGCCCATCGGCTATGGGCGAATGTTCTCTTCCTGAAGCCCAGTGCCTACCAGGTATTCCTGCCGTTCCTCGAAGAACGCTTTCCGGAGCTGGTGCGTAAGTACCGCGAGCGCTATGCGCGCGTCGCCTACCTGCGCGGGTCTTATCCGGAAATGATCCAGCAGCGCGTTGAGCACGTCCGAAAGCTTCACGGGCTGGATCTTCCAAGTGAAACCCGCGAGCCGGAACTCTGGCCTCAAGTCCGGCAGATGGGATTGTTCGGCGAGTAGAGCAGGACACTCCGGACAGTGGTACAAATGTTCATTATGCGCAAACCCACACGCCGCGATTTCGTCGCAACAAGCCTCGCCGTGCCCGCGGGACTCGCCGGGCTCATGGCCAGTCCCGAGGCCGTTGCCGCAGCCACCGGAGGCCCGGCGCTCGATATCGCCGAGTGGAGCTTCTTCTGGACCGGCGTCGAGCGCACTACTTTGCCCGGCGGAACCAGCCCGGTGGTCATCGGCAAGCAAATGTATGTCGAGTATCAGATTCCCGCCAAGGTGAAGCACCCTTACCCGATCGTGCTGGTGCACGGCGGCGGCGGCCAGGGACTCGACTGGATGGGTACGCCCGACGGCCGTCGCGGCTGGGCCACAATGCTTCTTGAAGAGGGCTACAAGGTTTATGTGGTCGACCGCCCGGGTCACGGACGCTCGCCGTATCATCCCGATCTGCACGGAGGCTGGCCGGGTCCGCAGACGCTTGAATCGATCTCCGGTCTTTTCACCCCGCAACGAGCCAACGCTCCTGCGGGCGGCCGCGGCGGATTCGGAAATTCCGCCAACGCGAAACTGCACAACCAGTGGCCGGGAACCGGTGCAGTCGGTACGCCCGAGCTGACCCAGCTGGTCGCGTCGCAGGGCGGATCTTTCGGCAACGGCATGGGAGTCATCAAGGATTCTCAGGTCGCGGTCTGGCAGAAGGCCGGCGCCGAGATGCTGAGAAAGATCGGACCCTCCATCATCATGACGCACTCGGCCGGCGGACCTTTCGGATTCTACGTTCTCGAAGCCGAGCCCACGCTGGTGAAGGGAATCGTCGTCGTGGAAGGCGCGCAAGGGTCGGCCTTCGCCGGGCAAAGCCGCTGGGGCTTGATCAATCTGCCTGTGGCGTACGATCCGCCTGTGTCCGATCCCGCGCAGATCAAGACCAAGCAGGTCCAGCCCAGCGAAGCCGATGCGAAGCTTGGAATCGGGCCGTATAACATTCAGGAAGAGCCCGCGCACAAGCTCAAGAACTGGAAAGATTGCGCGATTTGCATCTACACGTCTGAAGCGTCGTTCGTTCTTCCCAATCCTGGAGCTGTGGCTTATCTGAAGCAGGCTGGAGTTCGCGCAGAAGAAATCCGGCTGGCCGACCAGGGCATCCACGGCAACGGCCATCTGATGATGGGCGAAAAGAATAATCGCGAGACGCTGAAACCCATCCTCACGTGGCTCGATAAGAACGTCAACGGCCGCGCTCCGCTGCCCAAGTACGCTCCCAAAAAGGGCGACGATTCGACCGCCATGAAGCTCGCCGACCAGGGCTACTTCTGGGTCGGCCAGGAAGAAAAGAAAATTCCTCAAGGAACCATGCTGGTGGGGCAGATGTTCGTCCAGTATCTGAAGCCGCAGCAGAAGCGCCATCGCTACCCGGTCGTCCTGGTGCATGGCGGAGCGGGGCAGGGTACGCATTACATGGGCATCGGCGGCAACGCCGGCTGGGCGCACTATTTCGTGCAAGCCGGGTATGACACGTACATTGTCGATCGCGTTGGGCACGGCCGCGCCATTTATCATCCCGACGCTCTGGGCGCCATCGGACCTGTGTTCAACTACGCCAGCATCACCGCCGATTTCCTGCGGGCCGCCGTCCAACCCAACCGGCGTTGGATCGGAACCGGCGACGTGGGCGATCCTCTCATCGATCAGTTCCAGGCCGGACAGAATTCGACGCCTACCGATAATGCGCTGGCGCAAAGACTGTGGGCCCGCGGCGGCGGCCAGTTGCTGGATAAAATTGGTCCCGCAATGGTGATGGTGCACTCCGCTGGAGGACCTTTCAGCTGGTTGATCGCCAACGAACGCCCAGGCATGGTGAAAGCGATCATGAACGTCGAGGGTGCTAGTCCGATGTTGCCCGGAGCCTGGCCTCTAACCGCGGTTCCTCTGGCCTACGATCCACCGGCAACAGATCCGGCGCAGTTCGCCATGAAAGAAGTCGCGGCTTCGGACGGCGGCGCCGCTTATCGTCTGCAAGCCGACGGTTCGGTGAAGAAGCTGAAGAACCTGCAGGGCATCCCCATTGCCTACATCGTGGCGGAGCGCTCCACGCGCCGCAGCGAACCCGTGGTCGCGTTCTTGAAACAAGCCGGCTGCGATGCCGAAGCCCTGAACTTGAAGGACAAAGGCATTTTCGGAAACGGCCACTTCATGATGCTCGAAAGCAACCGCAAGGTAGTGTTCGAAGCTATCCGTGGTTGGCTGGAAGCTAAGGTTCCGCCCAAGGCCTAGGATCTGGTGTTGTCTTTGTGGATAGGTTCGCGACACAGGTGGCGCACGCACTCATGCGTGCCGTGTCGAGACTTTTCTCGACACCATTAAAACTCCATAAGACTCAGGCCGTTCGCGAAACGTGGCGATCCGGGATCTCGTCTCCCGTTATAGATTGAAGATCGGGGGATATTTCGGATGAAGCTTAAAACCGCACTACTTACCGCAGTCTTTGCCACGCTGGCCTTCGCCCAGCCGCAGCCCCCTTTGATGCGGCCCGCGGATCTCGACCGCCTGGTCGCGCCCATCGCGCTTTATCCCGACCCGCTGCTGGCCCAGGTGCTGGCAGCAGCCACCTACTCCGATCAGCTTCCTGACGCCGAACGCTGGGCGGACGATCACCACTATCTGACGGGGCAGGCGCTCGCCGACGCCATTGCCAACGATCAACTGCCCTGGGATCCCAGCGTGCAAGCTCTGCTGCCGTTTCCCTCGGTCCTCGACACCATGACCAGGGACATGAACTGGACCCAGCAGCTCGGCGACGCGTTCCTGGACCAACAGCAGGACGTCATGGATGCGGTCCAGCGGATGCGGCGGCAGGCCGCGGATTTTGGGTATTTGCGAAGCAGCGGGCAAGTGATGGTGAGCGGCGGGCCCTACATTTCCATCACCCCGGTCAATCCGGGATTGATCTACGTGCCGTACTACGATCCAGCCGTGGTTTTCGTCGCCCCCCGGCGCGGATTCGCCGTGCGCGGAGCCATTCGTTTCAATTTCGGCATCAACATCGGAGTCGCGTTTCAGCCGTGGGGTTGGGGCTATAACCGCTTCGACTGGGGATCGCACGTGGTCATCGTCAACAACGCTCCCTGGAGGCGAACCTGGGTCAACCGCGGCACCTACGTCCACCCGTACACGGTTCGTCGTTTTGAAGCGCGTCCGCCCGAGAGGCATGTGGTCGAGCAGCGCAATGAACGTGAGCGTCGAGCCTACCCGAGCGGGAATCGGCGCGTGGAACAGCATCGCGCGCCCCCGCGTGGTCGCGACGACAGAGGTAAAGGCGACGGTAAAGGCAAAGACCGGCGCTAGCTAGTTTTTTAGGCCCGGCAAACCCGACACCGGTCCCACGTAGGCCAGCAAGCGGCCTGCGGTGACGGCGCCGATCCAGCAGATCAGCGAAACCCAAGCTAATCCTTTGGCCGTTCCCGAAACCGGAGCGACGTCCAGCTGCGGATCGGCGAATACTTTCTTCCGCATGATTTTCAGGATCACGATTCCGGAAAAGACGAACAGCATCTTCACGCCGAAGTCGGGATTCGTCAGCTTGGTGGTCGCGTCTCCCATCAACAGGGAGGTCCCGGTAACGGCATTCAGTCCGAAGCCCCACCACATCCAGGGATACAGGCGCTCCATCGGCTTCAGCGGAATCTTGGGGGAGAGACCCAGAATCCGCAGGTCGATCACCGCGTTGAATCCGGCCACCAGGGCCATGCCGATACTATGCAGGAACAGAATTGTGGGGTAGGGCGTCTGCAGGACCCACATGCTGAACTGCAGTTGCTCGATCTTCGAGAGAAATTCCAGCATGCCTTTCAGCTCCTCTCCCGATCGGCGCTTCTGTCAACTAGGTACCCGACGATTCCGAGGGCTATCACGCCCGCGAAGACCACCAGCACTACGGTAAGAGCCAGGGGCATTAGAACGCCTTCCCGAGGAACGGCAGCATGCGGCCGCAGAAGATCACGCCAATCACCAGCACGAAGGCGGTTGCCGCCACCAACTTCGCGCGCGGCGGAGCATCGTCTCCGGATTCCACTACCCACGGTTCGTCGAAGATGGTGAAGTACAGCACGTTGATTCCGGCCAGCATCATCAGCACCAGCTTCCAGTGGAAGACCGTGTTGGTGGTGTATTGGTCGGATGCCGCCACAAAGAAAAACATGCCGGTAATCAGGTTGATCCCAAATCCCAGGACGCCCCACGGCAGGATGCGGTGCAGCGCGGAAAAGGACACGACCTTCATCATCCCCAGCATCCGGAAATCGACCAGCGATGCCACCCCGAACAATAGACACAGGCCGACAAAGTGCAGCGTCTCGCATGCCGCCCATACCCACCGTTGGCCCACCACGAAGGCGCCCACCGCACGCGCCAGGGGCTGTCCGTTGATTTGCGCCGCGGGCGCCGGATCGCGAATTTCAGGATGCCGGATCTCGCCGCCGATATTCGCGGCTTGGGCCATCAGGCCGAAGGTGACCAGGGAGAAGAATGCGACCGCGGCCAGGTTCGCGCGGGAGAAGCGCGCCATGCGGCGGTATTGCCACAATCCCAGCCAGGCGACCGCCCCGGTTAGCTCCATGAACGCTAGCGCCAGCAGCGCCGCGCCTTCGTGCCGCTCGATCAGGTCCTTGGATACGCCGGGATCGGCGCACGGAGCCTTGCCTTGCCCCTTGCAGATCATTTCCTGGGCCGCGTTGCCGCTCATATACGTCGGCAGCGCCAGCAACGCGATCCCTAGAAACACCACCAGGCTGGCCTTCTTGAGGTCATCGCTCTTCCCCATTAATGACAGCAGAAACAGCCCGAGCCCGACGATCATGCCGACCGTCGGA
>Ga0207687_10002758_pt1 | contig 11910 bp, 6 predicted proteins | sample KBSM54metaG_FD_184399 | JGI IMG/M metagenome (GOLD analysis project Ga0207687, IMG submission 184399) | Miscanthus rhizosphere microbial communities from Kellogg Biological Station, Michigan, USA - KBS M5-4 metaG (SPAdes) (version 2) | ecosystem: Host-associated > Plants > Roots > Rhizosphere >... | reverse complement strand
CCAAGGGCGGAGGAAATGCGTGGCATGGAGCGGTATTTGGCACCGAGTACAGCAACTTCCTGAATGCTCTGACTAACACCCAGCGGCATGCTAACAAGCCGGGGACAAACAGCGGACTGCCTGGAACCGTCACCTGCCCCGCGTCTACTCCACAGTGCAATCCACTGAGCGGTCCTCTCCGCAGCAATGAAGAATTCAGCGGTGGCACAGTCGGCGGACCGATCATGAAGAACAAGTGGTTCATCTTCGGCGGCTTTGACAGCGACTTGTTCTCAGGAAACAGTTTCTTCACGACTTCTTCACTGACCCCTACGCCAGCTGGTTTGTCGACTTTGGCCGGTTGCTTCCCGAGTGGCACCCAGGCGGCGCAGGTAGCCCTAATGCAGAAGTTCGGGCCTTACGGCATCAGCGCTGGTAATCCTTCGCCCAATGGCACGCCGGCGAGTCTCACAGTTGCCGGGTGTCCGGGTGTACAAGCAGCGGGTTTGATCCGCGTGCTGTCGACGCCCTTCCACGGTTTTGATTTCATCAACCGCGTGGATGGCCAATTTGGCTCCGACTCCATTATGGGCCGCTACATCTTCAACCGCGGCAATAACTTCAACGGCAGCGACACGCCGATCACGGGGTATGCAGCCAACGTCACCGCTTTGAGCCAGGCGGTGCTGATCAGCGAAACCCACAACTTCACTTCGCATATGGTGAACGAATTGCGTGCGGGCTTTGACCGCCTAAATGTCAATTTTGGCGGCAATGGCATCGGCAACCCGTTTGAGCCGGCACAGGATGGAATCCTGAATGCGCTTACCAACATAAGCATTCAGGGCGGATTCCTTGGCTTCGGGCCCGCCACCAACTTCCCGCAGGGACGCCTCGTAAATACTTGGCAGGCGCAGGACAATTTTAACTACGTTTGGGGCAAGCATTCGTTTAAGTCTGGTGTCAACTGGACGTACCAGCGTTCGCCCAACACCTTCCTGCCCAACGTCAACGGCGCGTATCGCTACGGCAGCTTGAGCAGCTTTGTCAACGGCACGCCCAACCGCATACAGATCGCGCAAGGAAACCCGGTCCTGGATTTCCGCGAGTATGACACCTTCCTTTTTGCCGGTGACGACTGGAAGGTCGCCCAGAACCTCACCGTGAACCTGGGTTTAACCTGGACCTACTATGGAAACCCCGAACAACTGTTTACAGATGTAACCACCAAGCGCGAGAGCAATCCTGCTACTGCCTTGTGGCTGCAAACCCTGCCGCTGTCTGTGCGCACCAACCCGCAGGTTCCGTCCATCAAAAACAGTTTTGGACCTAGCATTGGCTTCGCCTACCAACCGCATTGGGGCGGGTCCATCACCGGCCATGGCAAGACGACTCTTCGCGGCGGCTACAGATTGCTTTACGATCCGCCGTACTACAACATCTTCCTGAATATCTCCACGGCTTCGCCGTTCGGCTTCCTGCAGACGGCGACTACCGGGTTGATCAATCCTCCGGCCTTGCCGACCGGCCCGAACGTGCGGGCTTCGCTGGCCGCTTTGATCACACCCAACACCTTTGATCCTCGTGCCCAGAATCAGACGATCGTCGATCCGAATTTTGGTCCCGACAAGGTGCACACCTGGAGCTTCGGCTTCGAGCGTGAGCTGAGCAAATCTGCTGTGGTTGAAGCCCGCTATGCCGGCAACCATGCCATGAACCTGTTCCAGACCGTGGACGGAAATCCCTTCGCAGGCACTCCTTCCAGCCATGGGTTGTTGCAGGACTTCCCGAACCTGGTTCCTAACGCTTCAGCAATCAGCCCATGTCTCGCCACGCAGCAGGTGGGACCCGGCGCCGGTACTGACGTGGGCCGTGTGAACTGCGGTCTGGGTATTGTCCGTTCCCGCAACAATGGCGGTTTCTCTGACTACCATGCGTTGCAGACGGAGTTCAGATTTAACAATCTGTTCAAGCAGCTCTCTGGCCGTATGGGTTACACGTGGAGCAAGAACCTCGACAACGTGAGCGAAATCTTCGCTACCGGTACCGCTGGCAACACGCTGTTCGCAGCCCAGAACCCGTTCCAAACAGGGGATGCGGAGCGCTCAATCTCCGGTCTCAACATCACCCATGCCGGTTTCCTGCAGGCCACTGAAGTCATTCCGTTCTTCAAGGAACAGCGTGGCTGGATCGGCCATATGCTGGGTGGCTGGCAATTATCCGCAGCCTACGTGTACGGCTCCGGGCAACCTTACACCCCGGTTCAGGGCCTCCTGGGTACGCTCTCTTTCGCGGGCGCTGGCGGGAACTACTTTGATTCCGGGTTCTCCAACGCCTTCGTAGGTGATCCCGCACGCATGTTCCTGGGTAGCTCCAAAGCCCCGGCAACCAGCATCGGCATCTACGCTGGTGACGCCCGGACACTCGGCTTGATCAGCGCTGCTCAGCTAACTGCTCTTGGGCCCACCGCGCTGCTGAGCATGAATGCGTTCAACGCTCCGGCTGCCGCCGATCCTCGTGGCTGTATCCGTGGCGCTGCCCCGTGCGTCCCAGTGGTCGTAACTCAGAATGACGTTCGCTTCATCATGAACGGCCGTACCGCGCAGGGTGTCTTCGGCACTCCGTTCGGTAACACGTCCCGCAACCCGCTAACGGATGCGCCTCAGAACAGACTTGATGCTACGATCTTCAAGAGCTTCAAGCTCGGCGAGCATAAGGACTTTGAGGTACACATGACCGCTACCAACGCCCTGAATCACTTCAACTACAGCAGCATCGATCCGACTGTGGAAGACGCTGGCTTGACGCAGGCTGATATCAGGTTGTTCGGTGTTGGGTTTGGTTTGCCATCGCAGACTTCTGCTAACGGCAATAACGGTGGCTCTCGCGTGGTCAGCATCAGCGGAAAGTTCACCTTCTAACCAAAGATCGCTTTTTGATCTGGCCCGCCGGCTTAAAACCGGCGGGCTTAACTTTTTGCCAGGAAAAAACCCGCCTTGCGGCGGGTCGCTTGTTTAGGGGTTTGGGATTTCTTCATTAGGCGGCTGCGCAAACCGCTGGCGGTCGCGTTCTTCAATACGGCGCATGGCCCCCAGCAGATGGTAATTCACGCCTGCACGAAGCTGCTCATGCTGGCGGTTAAGGACTTGCATCATGAGCGGATCAAAAATGCCGACCTGCTCCAATGCTTCCATGTTGCGATGAACGCGCGCGAATGCTGCGTTGAGACGGTTAAGGAGATCGTAGACTTGCGGTTTGGGTACACCGCTGGAATTAGGTGCGCTGATAGAATCGGTGTCAGCCATGCGTTACCTTTCTGTGAAGGTGATTTGTGGTCAGGGCGCGCCGGTGTTAGTAGCACTGGCGTGGCCCGTCTCTTGTCTTATAACCGCGCGGCGAAAGCGGACGCAACAAAATAGCGAAGCGTTTTGAAGAAACGCACAAAGTTAAGCAGCGAATTTATTTTGTTAAGCGTGGCGGCAGTAAGAACTAACTGGACTGATTTGAGAATTGCTTAACGGCGTCCCGAACTCGTATGAACGCCGCTCCGGCCAGCGCCAGCACCACCGGAAAACATTCCAGCATGTAGCGCGGTTCAGGATTTTCCAGCGAACTCAGAAAGAATGACCGCAGCAAGATAAAGCTGATCACAAAAACTCCCGCAATGCCCAGCCGTGAAACCAGCCAGCCGCGCAACGCCGCCAGAATGTAGAACAGATTCAGCCCGGCCCAGAAGAGCGCAAACCAGCTTTCTTTCTCATGCTGGGAGAATTCCCACCAGCGGGTTTCCACGTCCAGCAGCTCGGTGCGAGGCCGCAACCACATATCTGCTGTCCGCAGAAATGGCAGCCAGATTACGTAGCGCAAAGGATTGTGCTCTTCGCGTAAGCGGGCAATCTCTTCAAATTCGGCATCCATTTCCGGGTCGATATAGAGTTGCTGGTTGTAACGCGCGATGACCGCCAGCGTCTTCTCATACTCAGGACGGGTATCGAAGGCGCGTTCAGGAAGTTGCTGCGGATCAATCGGCTCGCCGGAAACTTTCCAGTACACTTCTTCCACTGAAACAAAATCGACCATCCACGTCTTTACCCAGTGATTGAATCCGCGAGGCAGAAATTCTCCCGGATCATTGGCGTAGCGTGAAGCCAGCGGCTGCCATACGTGAAAGACACGCCAGTTGCGGACTGTCCACGGCACAAGCGGCCCAAGGCTGGTGATGGCCAGTATCAAACATGCGAACGCCACGTGCTTCTTGTTTGGCTTGCGAAAGAAAATCACCAGCAGCGCTAGACCCATTGCAGGCAGGATAAGCCCGTTATCGGGACGCATAAAAATTCCTGCTGCGCTCCACAAGCCTGCAATGCCCCACAGCTTTCCCGCAGGCGCGTCGTGCTCCAGTGCTTTCACTCCGCGCACGCCGTAATAAAGCGCATGGGATACGCAGCAGATGGCCAGCGTCTCAGATAGCGGAGCCGCCGTGTAACTCGCCGTGAATGGACACAACTCTGCTAAAAGGTAAGCTGCTTTGGCCGCGCGGGTATTCGTCAACTCCAATGCCACCGCTGCGAATACCAGGCACGTATTCGTATCGATCAGCGCCTGGGCAATCATCACCGCCGTATAGTGCTCCCGGCCAAAGACCGCAAACATCGCCGCCAGAAATCCGGGATATCCCGGCAACCGAATCAACGTCGGACGAACCGCGCCATTGTCGGTGAGGCCAAAGATTCCATGGTCCAGCCAGTTCTTCGCGATATCGCCGTAGACCCATGTGTCCCCGGCAACGTGTGGATACCGGAAAACAAAGAAGAGCCGCAAGGCCAGTCCGGCGATGGTTACCAGCAGGAAGAAGAGCCAGTTGCGCCGCACCAGTGCAATGAGTTTTGCCATTAGGGAAGAAAGCCTAGTGTAAATGCGCGTCCCCGCTGGTACAACCGCCAAGGGTACGCAAGGGCAATGCCTGATTGACCTGCCTCCCCCTGCCGCTTACGATGGTTGGTACATTCCAGCAATGGCAAAATCCATTTTTTATGATCCTGACCGGAAGCGCTGGGGACGGCTGCGCATACTGCTGAGTGTGCTTGGCGCCATCATCAGCGGCCTTGTGCTGTTTTTCATCATTACAGTATTCGTGGAATCTGACCCGCTGCCCCACGTGCTGATGCCGGAGCAAAAGCGCAACCTGCGCGCCTTGAAGGAACGCGAACACCGGAAGCGGCCCAGCACAAAAAACACGCACCGCAAGACCAAGTCCTCACCTTCGCAAGTTGTGCTGAATACGGATGAAGGCATTCGCGCCGCCTATTACGTCACCTGGGACGCCGCCAGTTTTGTTTCGCTCAAGGAATATTATCCGCAAATCGATATCCTCTTTCCTGAATGGTTGCACGTGCTCACGCCCGATGGCCATCTGCAGGGCTTTGACAGCGTCAATCATCCTTTTCAGGTCGTCGAAAACGGAATCGTCCATTCCACTGACGATAAGGTAATGCCATTTCTCCGTGCTGAAAAAGCAGAGATGGAAGTCTTTCCCCTTATCAACAACTTTGAGCCCGTCACCAAGCAATGGCTTCCCAACATCGGCGACTTTCTAGTCGATCCCGCCGCGCGGCAGATTTTCCGCACGCAGCTTCTGCTTTACCTCGCCAGTGATCGATTCAAGGGCGCGGCAATTGATTTTGAAGAAATTCCGCTCAAAGCTCAGCCCGGCTTTCTGGCACTGATCCAGGAACTGGGTCATGATCTGCATGCGCGCGGGCTCAGGCTTTACGTCAACGTCCCTGTTGCAGATAAAGACTACGATTACCCCAAGCTCGCGGCCGCCGCCGATGGCCTGGTCATCATGAACTATGACCAGCACCAGGTAACCAGCGCTCCGGGGCCGGTGGCATCCCAGGATTGGTTTACTGCCAACCTGAGGCAGGCGGTAAAAGATATTCCCAAAACCAAGATCATCTGCGCCATCGGAAGCTATGGATACGACTGGAAGCTTTCTGGCCGAAAAAAACACATAACAAACGTCGACACAAACAACGTGCAGGAATCGTGGCTGCATGCGCGTGAGTCCAGCGCGGAAATACAACTTGATCCCGATTCGCTCAATCCTCATTACGCCTATATGGAAGATGGCGGCCAGGAGCACCAGGTGTGGTTTCTGGATGCTGTCACGGCGCTGAATCAAATGCGGGCTTCACGCGACCTGGGCATTCGGACATTTGCCCTCTGGCGGCTGGGATCGGAAGATCGTTCGCTCTGGAAGATCTGGGACAATCCTACTGAAGCCGGCGCAGAGCAGAAAATCTCCGTGGTTCCTTCCGGTGAAGATGTTGATCGTGAAGGTGATGGCGAGATCCTTTATATCCAGCACCAGCCCAGCCCAGGGCAGCGCGAGGTCACGCTTGATTCAGACAAGAAGTTTGTCGCGTCGGAGAAGATGACGGTCCTGCCCGAGCCTTATGAGGTCAAGGTCTATGGCTGGAAAGAAAAACAAGTTGCGCTCACGTTCGATGATGGCCCCGATCCCCTCTACACGCCAAAGATCCTCGACATTCTGAAGCGTGAAAATGCCACAGCCACATTTTTTCTGATCGGCTTGCAGACGCAAAAATTTCCGGCGCTGGCCAGACGCATCTACGATGAAGGCCACGCTATTGGCAATCACACCTTCACTCACCCGGACATCAGCGACGTCTCCCAGTGGTACATGAAGCGTGTGGAGCTGCAATTAACGGAAAAATTATTCGCCAGCAAGATCGGAGTGAAGCCGCTCTATTTCCGTCCGCCTTATTCCATTGATCAGGACCCGGACGTCGCCGACCAGGTGCGTCCGCTGGAGCTTGTCCAGAGCGAAGGCTACATCACTGTAGGTTCCAAGATTGATCCTAACGACTGGAAAAAAGGACAAAGCGCCGCAGAGATCGTGACTGAGGTAATGGACCAGGCAGAGCGTTCGGCGACGAAGGGCTGCGAGACGCGAGGCCCACTTTACTGCGGCAACATTATTTTGCTGCACGATGGCGGCGGTGATCGTACTGCCACAGTGCAGGCCCTGCCCGCGGTGATTGAAGGATTGAGAGTACGCGGCTTCAAAATCGTGAGTGTTGAAGCGTTGTTGAATAAGACGCGGGCAGATGTGATGCCGCAACTCCCTCCCAATGAAGTTTTGGGAGCGCGGCTTGACGGCTATGTTTTTCTGCTGGGCCAGTGGCTGGCGCAATTCATTGTTTTTGTCTTCTTCATCGGTGACGTTCTCATGAGCGCGCGCCTGCTCGGCATTGGCGCGCTGGCAACTTTCGACCGCTTGCGGACGCCTCCACCCGTGGGCGGGCCTGACTACAAGCCGAAAGTTACCGTCATTATTCCAGCATATAACGAAGAGAAGGTGATTGAGAACACTGTCCGTTCCGCGCTGGCGTCAGACTATCCGAACCTTCGGACCATCGTGGTGGATGACGGATCAAAAGATGCTACTTCCGCCGTGGTGCGGGAAAAATTCGCCAAAGAGATTGCTGATGGCCGCGTATTGTTGCTGACCAAGACCAACGCCGGAAAAGCGGAAGCGCTCAATCACGCCCTGAAGCATACGCAGGATGAAATCTATGTCGGTATCGACGCCGATACCGTGATCGCGCCGAATGCGATTTCCATTTTGGTTCCGCACTTCGCCAATGCAAAGGTGGCTGCGGTGGCCGGCAATGCCAAAGTGGGCAATCGCGTAAACCTGTGGACGCGCTGGCAGGCATTGGAATACATCACCAGCCAGAATTTTGAACGTCGCGCACTGAACGTGTTTGGCGCCGTGAGCGTGGTTCCCGGAGCGATTGGCGCATGGCGCGTGTCAGCGGTCCGCGAGGCCGGCGGCTACCACACTGACACGGTGGCCGAAGATGCCGATCTCACCATGTCTTTGCTGGAGAATGGCTGGCGTGTAGTGAATGAAGATCGTGCGCTGGCATTTACTGAAGCGCCTACCAATGCGAGCGGCCTCATGCGCCAGCGCTTCCGCTGGTCATTCGGGATCCTACAGGCCGTATGGAAGCATGGCGCTGCTATTCGCCGCCGCAGCCGCCTGGGTTGGATCGCCCTGCCCAACATTATTATTTTCCAGATCATGCTGCCGCTGGTTTCGCCTTTTATTGACATCATGTTTTTGTTTGGCATGCTGGAGTACGCGGCCGCCCGCTACTTCCATCCGGAAAGCACGGACGCAAGCAGCTTTGAGCGTCTGGCATTTTACTTTGTAATCTTTCTGGCTATTGACTTCATTGCGTCAGCTCTGGCGTTTCTGCTGGAGCGACGCGTGGAAGGCACAGGAGAAGACGCGCAGTTGCTGCTGCACCTGTGGCTCCAGAGATTTTCTTACCGCCAGCTTTTCTCTGCGGTGCTGGCCAAGACCGTGAAGCGCGCTATCGACGGCAAGCCCTTCGCGTGGGACAAGCTTGAACGCACCGCCGCTGTCGCGCAGAGCCACGCGCCGGGCGTTCATGGCAACGTGTAGCGGCAGAGAGCAATGGCGATTTGTCGCCAACATGAGCCGTTACCTAAACCATTCCACTCCAAATTGTTGTCTAATCAGGCATGGCAAGAAATCGCTATAGGAGAATCGCCGTTCGCGCGGCTGCTGGAGTTGGCCTACTGCTTACGCTGATTGCCCTGCTCTTTTTCTGTGAGTTGCGGCGAACGCAGGCAGAAATGGACGCGGTCCTTTCAGATATCTTTAATGTACCCCGGCACAGTGTGCCCGGCGTGGGTTCAGAACGCCGCATTCAGATCATCCTCATGCGCGAAGCGCAGGCGCCGGGAACGCGTCCAGGAGGCCAAGCTAGAGCGCGCTTGAGTCTGCTGTTTGATGAAAACCTGAGATTTTCACAAGCGTCACTCATAACCCGGTATAGCTTCCTCTTGACCAATGCAGTCCCCACAGATATTCGGGTGGACTTGCAGTTGCTGAGAGGCGCGGGCATTGTTGTTTTGAGCAACAGCGAGTTGGATCATATGACTCGTAGCGATTTTCTACAACGCTTCCCAGACAACCAAAACCTTGAAGAAATCTCCATCTCGCAGCTCGGGTTTAGTTTCAGCAAAACAGAAGCGATCTTGTACTTTGACCGATCCTGTGCCGGGTTATGTGGTGGTGGAGGTTACATCCTTATGCGAAAGGCGGATGGCGTTTGGCGTATTGTAGACAAGCACAACACCTGGATTTCGTAGCCGGCGTAAACAGACATTACACTCATCAACGAGCACACCACGACCCGATTGCCCCAAACGCGCCCGGCGGGAGGAGCCTCACGCGAGAAGCTTACTGCCCCGCAGCTTGCGGCTTAATCATTTCGCCCAGAATGTTTGGCTGGCCTTCTTCACGAACCAGGTGCGGATAGCGCTCGCCTTCGTGATAATTCACTTCATAGATGTTGTAGTATTCGCCGTTCTCTGCCAGTAAAGCCATCGGATGTTGATTGTGAACTGACGCACGCAGCGCCGCGCGAACTACGTCTCTTGACCATTTGCGTCCATTCACGGCGATCAGCTTCATTCCCGGTCCAAGACCTGCGGCATACGCGGGCGATCCAGGAATTACATCGCGTACATCGCCTTGCTTGCTGGCAATCAGTCCGAGTGAAAAACTCAGGTCAATCGATTCGCCGCTTTTTTCTCTCGCATCCATTGTCATATTCTTCTGCGCGGTATAGACCAGCTTCCATCCGCCATTCGTGATCCCGCCCAACGGCGCGTGAGGCGACTTGGAGTCCAAACGTTCGCGCAGCAGCTTGGCCCAGTCGTTCGGCACAACTTGGTTGAGCGTAGTGACCACATCTTCAAATTTGTACGGGACCACCGTAGGCGGGCCGCTCTGGCCTCCATAAAAAAGCCGGCAGAAATCATTGAGCGACTTTTGACCGTTGCTCTTTTGTCTGATGAGCGAATCCACCTCCAGCCAGATCAGGTAACCTTCAGGATAGTAATCCGCTGTGCGTCGCCAGTTGGTCCACTCCGCCGGCGCAGCAAACAAAGTTTGCACGCTAACTGCTGTATCCTGCAGCGGACGCCACGTCCTTCCGGCACGATGATCAAGCATGGCGGCTGTGTAGGCCAGATTCTCACGAAACTGATCAGGCGAACGCAGGCCGGTGCGCGCAGCCAGTAGATTTCCCAGATAATCGGTCAGCCCTTCATAAACCCAAAGCAAATCGCCGTGCATCGGTTCCTGATAGTTGGGCGTGACCAGCCCCGCCGGACGCTTGTACTTGCCATTCCATGAGTGAACAAATTCATGCGGCAGCAGATCGGCTTCCAGATCGTGCACGTCAGCATCACTGAACATCTCTTCATCCGTCCCGTTGTCGCTGGATTCGTGGTGCTCCAGGCCGTGATGCGCCGTCTGGTCGCCCAGCGTGAGGAGAAACGTATATTTGGCGTAATGCCGCGCGCCAAAAAGTTTTCCGGTTTCCGCCACCAGCTGCTTCAGGCTGGCGACGTCTTTATCGGTGATCTGAATTGCTTCGTCGCTTTCACCCACCATATCAACCACGTGCGTGAGCGGCTCGCCGGCAGGCGTGATTTGTACCTGCCGGTAAATTGCGCCTGCGATCAAAGGCGAATCCACAAGCCGCGTCAGCGAAACCGTTTGAAACTCAACTAAACTTCCGCTCTGCTGTGTGGGTGTAAGCGCGGTGCCAAACTTCCAGCCTTGTGGCAGCCGCACGGATGCCGTGACCTGCACTGAATCTGTAGTTGCTCCTTTGGGGTACAGCACAACCTGGTTCCATAGAAGATCCAGCACCTTGCTGGACGCGAGGGAACTCTTGCCGTTGTACGTGATCGTGTCGTATGAAGCCTCAAGCTCTTTCACGCCTGTTGGAATCTCCAGGTGAAAGGCATACATATCTTCCAGGTCGCGCTGCCATTCCAGTTCTTTCCCGGCGCCTTTGAAATGAAGGCCGGTAAAATTCTGGATCGGCCCTGTAGGCCGGTGGTTTCCTGGAATCCACTTGGGGTAGACGATTGTTACCGGTCCAGGACTCACGGGAATGGTGATCGTGGCATGTAGGAAGTTGCGCGGCGCATCCGTAGCATCAACACTGAGGCGTTCAGTCACGCTGGTTTGCGCCGATGCCAGAACACTCCAAAGAAAAACCACCATTGCCAGCTTGCACCGATGAATGGCCATAAATGCTCCCTTTTGCAATAGAAAGACTGGAGAAACTCCACAATCGAAAACCCGTTATGGTACCTTGTGCTGGCACAGTTGGCGAGGGGTAAATCAAATTCGCCTGCACTGAGGTCAAATGATCAAGGATCGCTTCTCAAGCATTGTCTTTCTGGCGGCTGGAATTTATGGACTTATTGTGTTGGTTCCGGGATTCTTTGGCGAAAAGATTATGGCTGAAAAAATGCCGCCCGCAATCACGCATCCTGAGTTTTACTATGGCTTTTTTGGCGTCGCAGTGGCGTGGCAGGTGGCTTTCTTAATCATCTCCCGCGACCCGCAGCGCTTCCGCCCGATTATCCCGGCAGCGATCCTGGAAAAGCTAACTTTCTGCGTCGCTTGTGCCGTGCTGCTTGCGCTGGGCCGCATACCGCTTGTTGTAGCTATGGGCGGAGCCGGAGACTTTATTCTGGGAACGCTGTTTACCATTTCATATTTCAGGCTCAGAGCGGCGCACCCAATTCAATAACAGGAGATCACTTTGCCCACACTTATTGATAAGCCCACTCGGATTAAAGCAGCGGGCAACATGCCCAAGATCATTGACGAATTTTTTGGTCGCGTAAATTCAAAGACTGAACGCCTCAGCATTGCGCACATGCGCAGCCCCGCGGGGTGGCAAGAGCCCGGGCAGACGCCAGAGTTCGAGGAATACACCATTGTGATTCGGGGCAAGCTGCGGGTGCAACATAAAGGCGGATCATTCAACGTTTCTGCCG
>Ga0207687_10002753_pt1 | contig 11920 bp, 10 predicted proteins | sample KBSM54metaG_FD_184399 | JGI IMG/M metagenome (GOLD analysis project Ga0207687, IMG submission 184399) | Miscanthus rhizosphere microbial communities from Kellogg Biological Station, Michigan, USA - KBS M5-4 metaG (SPAdes) (version 2) | ecosystem: Host-associated > Plants > Roots > Rhizosphere >... | reverse complement strand
GTTGATCACCGGCCGCAACAGCGCGGTGCGTGTCGCCTCGGCGATGGCGCGCGCACCGTCGGCGTCACCGGCGGCGATCGCCGCGCGTGCCGCGTCGACGAGCAGCGGGTGTGGCAGCCCGACGTCGGCGATCGACCGAGCGAGCGAGTCGACGGAGGGCGGGCGCACGAGCGCCCAAGCTAGGTCGGGATCAGGCGCACAGGCTCGGGTTCAGGCCGAGATGGCGGCCACCGGGTGCAGCTCGCGCTTCGAGATGACGTGGTCGATCATCCCGTAGGCCACCGCTTCCTCGCCGCGCATGATGTGGTCGCGCTCGATGTCGGACGCGACTCGTTCGACGGTCTGGCCCGTGTGCTCGGCGAGGATCTCGGTCATGCGGTGACGCATGAACACCATCTCCTTCGCCGCCAACTCGACGTCGGTCGTCTGCCCTTGCGCACCGCCGTGCGGCTGGTGGATGAGCACCCGAGCGTTCGGCAACGCCATGCGCCGGCCCGCGGTGCCAGCGGCGAGGAGTACGGCGGCGGCCGACGCGGCCTGCCCAACACAGATCGTGCTGATCGGACAACCGATGAACTGCATCGTGTCGTAGATCGCGAACAGTCCGGTCATCTCGCCGCCCGGTGAGTTGATGTAGAGCTGGATCTCCTGCGTCGGGTCTTCGGCCTCGAGATGCAGCAGCTGCGCGGTCACGAGGTTGGCGACGGAATCGTCGAGTTGGCTCCCGAAGAACACCACCCGTTCCTTGAGGAGCCGCGAGTAGATGTCGTAGGCGCGCTCGCCTCGGTTGGTCTGTTCGATGACGGTCGGGATGAGCATGGGTCCTCCTGTAGATGTGCAACTGAACAGTTGCACATAGGAGAATGATGTGCAACTCTTGAGTTGCGTTTATGATGAACGACATGCACGTGACCAGAGACGTGGTGCTCGACTGCTCGCAGGCCGAGGCCCTCGAACTGTTGACCGATCCGGGTGAGCTGGCGGCGTGGCTCGGGCGGCCCATCGACTTCGACGTGAGCATCCTCGACGACCACCGCGTCGGGTTCGTGTGGAGCGACGAGGGGCGCGAGCTGAGCTCGGTCGAGTTCACGATCGAAGAAGTCGACGGCGGCACCCACCTCACCGTCACCGAGACCCCGCTGCGCGCCTCAGTGGCCGGCGGCATCCGCCGCTTCCCGGTCGGTGCGAACTGGGACGACCGTCTCGTCGACCTCGAACTGCTGTGCATGACCCGCGCCGCGGCGCGCGTATGAAAGAACCCGGCGCGGTCTTCGAGGCCCTCGCCGATCCGACTCGCCGTGAAGTGTTGACGCTCGTCGGGCGGCACGGCCCGGTGACCGCCACCGAGTTGGCGACACAACTCCCCGTGAGCCGTCAGGCCGTGGCCAAGCACCTCGACGCGTTGCGCACGGCGGGCCTCGTCGAGAGCGACAAACACGGACGCGACGTGCGCTACGGGCTCCGTCCCGACGGGCTGGAGCACGCCGGGGCCTGGATCGACGCCGTCGGCGCGTCGTGGGATCGCCGTCTCGGCGCGCTCGCCAAGCGGGCCGCCAGCCGCAAACCGCGCGCCTGACGAGGTTCCCACCGTCAGGGCGTGGAATCGTAAGAGCAGTGCAACGCGCTCTTCACGCCATCGCCGCGTTCGCGATCGTCTCCGTGGTCACACCGATCACGTGCGTGATCGTGATCATCGGCGCGCTGGTGTTCTTGCCGTTGCCGGCGACCCTGCCGCAGCCGAAGCCGATCCTCGAGTCCGATGTCACGCACATCCAAGACAAGGACGGCAACGAGATCGCGCTCTTCAAGCACTACGAGTCCTACGTGAAGGTCGAGCCGGCGGACATCCCGCAGATCCTCAAGGACGCGGTGGTGTCGGCCGAAGACCGGCACTTCTACGACCACGGCGGGGTCGACGTCGGCAGCACGATTCGCGCGCTGTGGGACGACCTCCGGAGCCGCGGTGCGGTGCAGGGCGGCTCGACGATCACGCAGCAGTACGTGAAGAACGCATTCACGACCGGCGAGCGCACGATCGGGCGCAAGATCCGCGAGGCGATCCTCGCCGGCCAACTCGAGCGCGCCGAGAGCAAGGAGACGATCCTCTACAACTACCTGTCGACGATCTACTTCGGCGAAGGCGCCTACGGAGTCGGCGCCGCGGCGCAGACGTACTTCCGCACACCGGTTCCGCAGCTCACGTTGTCGCAAGCTGCGCTGTTGGCAGCGGTGATCCCGGCGCCGAGCAAGTACTCGCCGCGCGTCGCGCCCGAGATCGCCGAGCAGCGGCGCAAGCTCGTGCTCGACGAGATGCTGACGCAGGGCCGGATCGACCAGGCCGCGCACGACGACGCCGTCGCCCAACCCGTGTGGCTCGCCATCAACGGTGATCCCCCGGGCCCAGCCACGGTGGTGTACCCACCGCAGGCCGCGCAGACCGCGCAACCGTGGTTCACGCAGTACGTGAAGGACTGGCTCGAGCAGAACCTGCCCGGCTGCGTGCCCGGCAACTGCCCGCTGCTCGACAAGGGCGGCCTCACGGTGAAGACCACCCTCGATTCGAAGGCGCAGCAGGCGGCCGAAGAAGAAGTCGCCAACTCGATGGGCAAGAACGACGCGAACCTGCAGATGGCGCTCGTGGCCGTCGAACCGCCCACGGGTTTCGTGCGGGCGATGGTGGGCGGCCGCGACTACACGACCAGCCAGTACAACACCGCCTATCTCTCTCCCGGCCGGCAGCCTGGATCGTCGTTCAAGCCGTTCGTGCTCGCCGCTGCGCTGGAGCAAGGGATCCCGCTCAGCAAGCGCTACTCGGGCGCGACGTTCACAACGGGCAACGGCGACACCATCCACAACATCGAAGGTGAAGGCGCCGGACCGTGGGACCTTCGCAGCGCGATGGTGCACTCGATCAACGCGGTGTTTGCGCGGCTCATCAGCGACGTCGGGGTCGAGAAGGCTGAAGACATGGCGCGCCGTCTCGGCGTGAACCTGGCGCCGTACGACGCGTCGACGGACGGTGTGAGCGTGGCGCTCGGGGTGAAGGACGTGCGTCCGCTCGACATGGCGTCGGCGTACGGCGTTTTCGCCAACCACGGCAAGCGGGCCGCGCCGACGCCGGTCCTCGAGGTGACCGACGCAAACGGCAAGGTGATCATCGACAACTCGAAGGCGGCCGACAACGCGAAGCCGGTCATCGCCGACGTCATCGCCGACAACGTGACCGACGTGTTGCGCGGCGTGCTCGTGAGCGGCACCGCGGCGGGCAAGGGTCTCGGCGACCGCCCGTCGGCTGGCAAGACAGGGACTTCGGAGGACAACGCGAACGCGTGGTTCGTCGGCTACACACCGACCCTGTCGACCGCGGTCTGGATGGGCCATCTCGACTGCGGCGCCGGCCCGCAGTGCGCCATGCGCAACATCAACGGTGTGCGCGAAGTATTCGGCGGCACGATCCCCGCGAGCACGTGGCAGCACTTCATGAAGCGCGCGCTCGAGGGCGTGCCGGTCACCGACTTCTCACAGCCGGCGCCCATCCAGACGTTCGCCGACGCGGCCCGTCGAGCGGCGCGGCACGGCTTCGATCCCGGCCCCCGGCGGTTCCCGGCCGATCCGAACGGTGGCGGTCCGTATCAAGTCGACGTCACGCCTCCCGACGCGACACCGCCGAGCTCGACGACCAGCACCACGTCGACGACGATCCCGAAGGGCCCACCGAGCACCCTGGTCGGCAACTAACCGCCGGGCTGGGTCGGGTTGCCCGACGGGCACTTCAACACGGTGTCGCACGCGAGGCGCACGAGTGGCGCGAAGAACACCGACTGCGGGTTGAACTTCAGCGGCGAGTAGGTCCGCGACGCGACCGCGACCACTTCACCGTCGGAGTTGATGATCGGTCCTCCTTGGAACTGCGTGCCGATCTGCGTGTCGTGCTGTAACCCGTCGGACGACACGTCGGCCACGAAGCCTTGCGTGATCGAGCCGCCGGTGCTGCCGAGGCCCGAGATCGCGAACACCCGGTCACCGATCTTCGGCGGTGCGTCGGCTGCGCTCCAGTTCAACGCGGGAAGGTTCGGTCGGTTGATCGAGAGCAACGCGAGGTCGTGATCTGGATCCCAGGTGAACAGCGTGGCGTCGATGTCGTCTTGGCCTTGCTTGCGCAACGTGATCTTGGGTGCGGGTTGCACGGTGGCGGCCTGCACCGTCGTGTACGACGTCAACAAGAACGACTGCTGGCTGTCGGCGAACACCACGAACGCCGAGCCCACCGACGGCCCACCGCTCTGATCGAGCGTGGCGACGAAGTACACCGACGGCTGCGCCTTGTCGAGCAGTCCGGTGAGCGTCGACCCGCTCGCCGCGAACTTCTGCAATTCGTCGAGCTGCGTTCGGATGTCGGCCTTGGCGCGCTCGCCCTCCGCCTGGATCGTCTTGGTCGCGTCGTCGATGCTCTTGTTGTAGTCACGAAAGAACGCCTCGACCTTGTTCGTGGTCTGCTCTTGGCGCGACTCGTAGTAGGCGTACAGCACGGCCCCGCTGAACGCCGCGGCCACGCTCATGAGGAAGAGCAGGCCGGCCAGTCCGAGAGCGGTTTCGGGCAGCGCTCGCCGGACGCGATTGCGAGCGCGCTCGGCGTACGGAAGGTCTAGCTGCCCCATCGGGGAGACCGTACTCCTGGGTAGGATCGGCGAATGCTCGCGCTGCTGTTGCTGTTCATCGCCGAGCTGTGGGTGATGGTGCAGGTCGCCGTGCACATCGGCGTGCTCGACACGATCGCGCTGCTGGTGCTCATGCCGGTGCTCGGCATCTGGCTCGTGAAGCGCCAAGGCTTCGCGCTCTTCCGGCGGGTGCACAGCACCCTCGAGGCGGGCGGCGTCCCGCACCGGGAGCTGGTCGACGGTTTCCTGCTGCTCGTCGCCGGCTTCCTGCTCATCGTCCCCGGATTCATCACCGGAGCCGTCGGCCTGCTGCTCTTGTTGCCGCCGGTGCGCATCGCGGCGCGCTCGCTGTTCTTGCGCAGCCTCGCGAAGCGCACGTCGATGACGTTCCGCATCGTCGACGGTGTCGGTCGTCGGGTCGACATCCGCGACGTCGCCTCGCGCGACATCACCGAGCCGCGCCGGCTCCCGCCAGAGCTCGAGCGGTGACCTCCTCGACGAGCGACGTTCCCGTTCGCGACGCGGCCACTGTTGCGCTGCTGCGTGACGCGGATGACGGCCTCGAGGTGTACATGCTGCAACGGTCGAGCGCGGCGGTGTTCTCGCCCAGCGCTCACGTGTTCCCCGGCGGTGCGCTCGACGCCTCCGACCGCGCGCAGGGCATGAACGAGTGGTGCAGCACGTTCGATCGCGGCCACTCGGTTCCGATCGCGTACTACATCGCCGCGATCCGCGAAGCGTTCGAAGAAGCCGGGCTCCTGCTCGCGTGCCAAGGTGGCGGCGAGCTCGTGCATCTCGACGAGCCCGACGTGCACGAGCGCTTTGCATTGCATCGCAAGGCCATGCACGCAGGCCATCGTTCGCTCGCCTCCGTGTGTGAAGAGGAAGGCCTGATGCTCGCCGTCGATCGTCTCGTGCCGTTCGGGCACTGGATCACACCGAAGGGCGCGCCGCGTCGGTTCGACACACGGTTCTTCGCGGCCCGCGCGCCAGAGCACCAGATGGCCGCCCCCGACGAGGTCGAGACCACCGCGGGCCTCTGGGCGCGCCCCGCCGACGTGTTGCAGTCGAGTCGGGCCGGCGACGTCGAGCTCATTCTCCCTACCCAGAAATCCCTGGAAGCGCTGGCGAAATTCACCCGCGTCGACGAAGCGCTCGACGGGGTCGGCAATCGACGGTGACCGACGCCGACGCCGAACGTCCGCCGCCGAAGCCATTGGTGCCGGGGATCGCGTCGGCGCTGAGCCCGATGGTGCGCCGAGTGCTCGCGCCGAATCCGGGCGTGATGACGGGTCCCGGAACCAACACCTATCTCGTCGGCATCGACGAAGTCGCGGTGATCGATCCTGGCATCGATGATGCCGGGCACCTCGAAGCGATCGTCGGTTGTGGTGGTGATCGCATCCGCTGGATCTTCTGCACGCACACGCACCCCGACCACTCGCCCGGCGCGGCCGCGCTGAAGGAGCGCACCGGCGCCGAGGTGTTGGCGTTCGAGTCGCGCGATGGCCTCGAGGTCGACACGTCGATCGGCGACGGCTTCCAGATCGAGGCCACCGAGTTCCGGCTGCGCGCCGTGCACACCCCCGGCCACGCGTCGAACCACCTCTGCTACCTGCTGGAAGAAGAGCGCCTGCTGTTCTCGGGCGACCACATCATGCAGGGCTCCACGGTGGTGATCGCACCGCCCGACGGCGACATGGGGGCGTACCTCGACTCGCTCCGGCTCGTGCGTGAGCTGCGGTTGCGTTCGATCGCGCCCGGCCACGGTTTCCTGGTCGACGAGCCCAACGAGCTGATCGACCAGTACCTCACGCATCGTCTCGAACGGGAGGCGCAGGTGCTCACTGCGCTCACCGACGGTGACCGAACGGCGGAGCAGATCGTGTCCCGTCTCTATCCAGAGCTCATCGACGAGCTCCTGCCCCGGGCAAAACAGACGATTCACGCACATCTCCGCAAGCTTGCGGCCGATGGTTCGTTATATGCCAAGGATGTCGGCGACTCGGACGGAGAGTGGTTCCTGCAAGAAAGTGCATGAAACGGGCAAGAAGCCGGCACTTTCTGTCGAACTACACACATGATGAGCGGGGAAGGCGAACCGAAGCGGATATCGCTGCCTGAGGCCGCGGGCATGCTCAGCCTGCCCGTGGAGAGCGTGGTCGCGCTCGTGGGCGCCGGTTATCTCCGCACGACCCCGTCGAGCGACGGGCCCCGATTTGCCCTCGGCGATCTCAAGGCGTTCCTCGCTCGCAACGCCGAAGGCGAGCCTGTCGTGGATCTGTCCGACGGCAGCCTCGACGACCTCGACCCGCAAGGCCTCCTCGACGCGCTCGACGGTCGCGCCGAAGACATGGCCCGTCGCGCGCTCGACCTGCTCGTCACCGTGTTCCCCGAGGCCGGGCGCTGGCCGCTCACGCAGCAAGCCCGGTTCATCGAAGAAGCGCGCATGCGCTTCGAGGCGATCCTGGCCGTGGCTTCGCTCGGCGATCAGGTCGACGACGAACTCATCGACGAGCTGGCCGAAGTGGGCGCCGATGCCGCGCGGTCGTCCACCCCGTTGCCTGAGGTGCTGCTCGTGCTGCGCATCTCGCGCGACCTCGTCGTGCAGACCGCGGTGGAGGTCGCCGAGGACCGCGGTCGCCATTGGGGCTTGGCCCTGTCGCTGTTGCTCACCCGCGTGCTGCCCGCGATGGACCGGCTCACCGACGCGATCGCGCGTGGGTATTGGTCCGCCGTGATGGAGCGGCAGGAAGAGAGCCGCGCTCGTTTCGCCAACATGGTCGAGCAGTCGACCGATGGTGTGTACGAGGTCGACGTCACGGGACGCATCCGGTACGCGAACACCGCGTTCGGCATCATCCTCGGCCGGCGGGTCGACGAGATCATCGGCGCACGGCTGATCGAGGTGCTCGATCCGGCGACGCAGTTCGCGCTCGACTCGGAACAGAGCGACGTCGTGATCCGCCGCTCCGACGGTGTGGTGCGCGTGCTCGACATCCGCAGCGTCGAGCGCCGCGTCGACGGCGAGCTCGTCGGCTACGACGGCGCGGTGCGCGACATGACGGCGGCGGTGCGCTTCGAAGAATTGCGGAACGACTTCCTCGCGCTGCTGGGTCACGAACTGCGGCAACCGTTGACAGTGATCGTCGGGCTCAGCGCGACGCTCGAAGTGCACGGTGACGAGTTCGAATGGCCGTCGGTCGAGTCGGTCGGCGAGAAGATCCGACAGCAAGCCGAGCGCATCACTCGCCTCGCGGACGATCTCTACGAGGTGAGCCGGCTCGAGTACGACACCCAGCTCGTCAATCGGCGGCCGCTCGACATCGCGGCCACGGTCAGCGACGCGCTGGCCGGCGTTGCGGATGCCGGCGGCGTCACCGTCGACATTCCGGCGGGCCTGCTCGTGCTCGCCGATCGGCGTCGGGTCGAACAAGTCGTGGCCAACTTGGTCGACAACGCGCTGCGCCACGGTGACGCCCCCGTTGTCGTCACCGCGAACGTGCACGGTCCCGAGGTCGTGGTGTGTGTGCACGATGCAGGACACGGCGTTCCGCTCGCCAGCGAAGAAGAACTGTTCTCGCGGCTCTCGCTCACGGGCCTGCCGCGGCGATCACCCGACGGTCACGGTCTTGGTCTCGCACTCGTGCGCGGATTGGTCGAGGCGATGGGCGGACGCGTCTGGTACGAGCCCGGCGCCGATGGCGGCGCCGACTTCCGCTTCACGCTGCCTACCGGCTGACACCCACCCACTACGGTCGATGAGTGGCCGAGCCGCTCCTCGTCGCTCGCGGCGTGCGCAAGACCTACCGCACCGCCGCGCTGGAGGTCGAAGCCCTTCGCGGCATCGACGTCGACATCTGGCCCGGCGAGCTCGTGATGGTGATGGGCCCGTCGGGCAACGGCAAGACGACGATGCTCAACTGCCTCTCGGGCCTCGACGACATCGACGACGGGACGGTGCTCATCGACGGGATGGATCTGCATCGCGTGTCCGATGCCAGGCGAACGGCCCATCGCGCGGCGCGGATGGGGTTCGTGTTCCAGAGCTTCAACCTCATCCCCGTGTTCAATGCCGTGGAGAACGTCGAGTTGCCGCTGCTCGTCGTCGGGATGGCCGGGAGCGCGGCCCGCCACGCCGCGGTCGACATGCTGCACCGCGTCGGTCTCGGTGATCGAGCGATGCACAAGCCGGCGGAGTTGTCGGGCGGCGAGCAGCAACGCGTCGCGATCGCGCGGGCGCTTGTCTCGCGGCCCGCGATCGTGTGGGCCGACGAACCGACGGGCAACCTCGACAGTCAGACGGCCGAGGACGTTCTCCAGCTGCTGTTCGAGGTGCATCGCGCCGGGCAGACGCTGGTGATCGTCACGCACGACCGTGCCATCGGCGCGCGTGGGGAACGCCTGCTCCAGGTGCGCGACGGGCTGATCGTGGCCGACGGGCCGCCGTGATCGCAGTGGGCGTCGTGGCCGTCGTCGGTGCGTGCGTCGTGACGCTCCTCGGCGTGACGATCTTCGACCTGTACCGGCGGCCGACCTTCCGGCGCCTCGCGTTCCGCAACGCGCTGCGGCGCAAGAACGAGGCGCTCCTCGTCGTGTTGGGTTCGTTGCTCGGTACCGCGATCGTGACCAGCGCCTTCGCCGTCGGTGACACGTTGAACACGTCGATTCGCGACGAGGCGCGCACACGCCTCGGTCCGATCGACGAGATCGTCTTGGTCCACCGCTCGTCGCAGTTGCCGGATGCGCTCGCCAAGGTCATCGCCGACCGGTTGCCCGACACCGACGGCGTCGCGTCGATGGTGACGGCGCCCGTCACCGCGGCCACGGTCGCCCAGGCCGGCTCGACGCGGCGGGCCGAGCCCGAGGCGTTCGTGCACGAGGTCGACTTCGACGCAGCCCGGAAGTTCGGCGGCCGCATCGGCGACACGGGGTTCGGTGGCGCGGGCGCGACACCGTCCGGCGCCGACGCCGTGATCGGGCGAGACCTCGCCGACGAGCTCGGCCTTCGCATCGGCGACGGCATGCAGGTGTACGTGTTCGATCAGACCGTGACGCTGAAGGTGCGCGGCATCGTGCCCCGCGTCGGGCTGGCCGGCTTCCACCCTGGCTTCGGCGCGCAGGCCATGAACGTCTTCGTCGCCCCGGGCACGCTCGATGCGCTTGCGGTGAAGGCACCCAGAGGCGCGCAGGCGCCCGAGGGTCGCGTGCTCGTGTCGAACGTCGGTGGTGTCTTCGGTGGCGTTGGCAAGACCGACGACGTCGCACTCGAGTTGCAGATCCGCACCGCTGGGCTCCCTGGTGTGGAGGTGTCGAGCGAGAAGCAGGGCGAGCTCGACTTCGCCGATCGTCAGGGGAGCAGCTTCACGCAGCTGTTCGGCCTCATCGGTGGGTTCACCGTGGTCGCCGGCGTGCTCCTCCTCATCAACATCTTCGTGATGCTCGCGGAGGAGCGGAAGTCCGAGTTGGGGATGCTGCGTGCGCTCGGCTTGAAGCGCAACCACCTCGTTCGCGCGTTCGGGCTCGAAGGAACCATGTATGCGCTGACGGCCGCCGTCGCCGGTTCGGCCGTGGGCATCGGGGTGGGTCGCGTCGTCGTCTCCGTGACCGAAGGCATCTTCTCGCAGGGCGATCGCAAGACGACGTTGCAGTTCTCGGTCCGGCCGACGAGCGTGCTCATCGGGTTCTCGATCGGCCTCGCCATCTCACTGCTCACCGTGTGGGCCACCAGCATTCGCATCGGCCGCCTCAACGTCATCCGCGCCATTCGCGACGTCGCGGAGCCTGAACACACGGGGCATCAGTGGCGAACGTTGCTCCTCGCGTCGGCCGGGCTCGTGGTCGGCGGACAGCTGCTGGTCACGGGGTTGACCTCGACCGAGCCGGTGCTCGCGTTGGTCGGGCCCGCGCTCGCGCTCTGGTCGTCGGTGCCGTTGCTGTCGAGCTTCGTGACGCGCCGCATGGCCGTGACCATTCCGTGTTCTTTGCTGCTCGTGTACGCGCTCGGTGCGTTCACGTTCTTGTCGTCGACGTTCGCCGATCCCGGGATCGAGGTCTTCTTCGCGCAGGGCGTGATCCTCGTGTTCACCGCGGTCGCCATCGCCATTGCGAACGGCGACGAGTTCCATCGCATCAGCGATCGGCTGAGCGCGCGCGGTGGCGGGCTGGCCACCCGGCTTGGGCTGGCCAACCCGCTGGCGAAGCGGTTCCGCACGGGGCTGCTGCTCGGCATGTATGCGCTGATCATGTTCGTGCTCGTGTTCATGGCGGCCTTCGCCGCGGTGTTCGACGCGCAAGGGCCCAGCGTCGCCAACGACACGCGGGCGGGCTACGACCTCGTTGTCGACAGCAACGCCACGAACCCGCTCACCACCACGCTGCTGCTCGCGCAGCCCGACGTAGCAGCGGCCGCGCCGTTGGTAGACGGGTTCGCCAAGTTCCAGACCAGCGATGCCTCCGACTCGTTCGTGCGCCACGTCAGCGGCTTCGACGGGTCGTTGTTGGCGCGGGGCGTACCTGCGCTGTCATCGCGTGACAAGCGGTTCGCAAGCGACATCGACGCCTGGCGCGCGGTGCTGGCGTCGCCGGGTCTCGTCATCGTGCCGAGCGACTTCCTCGCGATCGGAGGCGGGCCGCCCAGTTCGACGGTGAAGGTCGGTGAGGTCATCACGCTCATCGACCCGGCGGGAGGCCTTCGCCACGAACTGACGGTGGCGGGCATCGACGGCGACCTCGACCCCGCCGAGAACGGGGCCATGGTGGCGTCGACGACGTTGCCGACGTTCGTCGACCGGACCTTCGTCGGCCGCTTCTACGTCGCCGCACGGGACGGAGCCGAGCCCGCGGCGTTGGCGGTGAACCTGAAGGCCGATCTCGTCGCCAACGGCGTCAAAGCCGACACGTTCCGCTTCCTGGTCGACGATCGCTTGCGCGGCACCACCGCATTCATCCGGCTGCTCGAAGGGTTCCTCGCCCTCGGGCTCGTGATCGGCATCGCCGGCCTCGGCGTCGTGATGGTGCGCGCGGTGCGCGAACGCCGCCGCGAGATCGGGATGCTGCGAGCGATGGGGTTCGCGTCGAAAGTGGTGCGTCGCGCATTTCTCATCGAGGCGACGTTCATCGCCGCGCAGGGGATCGTGATCGGAGGCGTGCTCGGGCTCGTGACCGGCTACTCGGTGTTGAGCAACTCGTCGACGTTCGGCGACAAGACGCTGCCCTTCACGGTGCCCTGGCCGCTGATCGGATTGTTGGCGGTCGCCGCG
>Ga0207687_10002748_pt1 | contig 11933 bp, 13 predicted proteins | sample KBSM54metaG_FD_184399 | JGI IMG/M metagenome (GOLD analysis project Ga0207687, IMG submission 184399) | Miscanthus rhizosphere microbial communities from Kellogg Biological Station, Michigan, USA - KBS M5-4 metaG (SPAdes) (version 2) | ecosystem: Host-associated > Plants > Roots > Rhizosphere >... | reverse complement strand
ATGCTGCTTCATGATCTCCCACTCCTCCGGCGTCAGTCGCGTGCCTTTTTTGAGGATATCGTCAGGGATGGAGACCTTTCCCAGATCATGCAGATAGCCGCCGCGCTTCAGCGCGATAATGCTGTCGCCGTCCAGGCCAATATGGTGTCCCAGATCGGCGGCGTAACGGGCCAACCGCTCACAATGGTTGCCGGTATACGGATCACGCGATTCAATCCCCAGCGCCAGTGCCACCAGCACGGCTTCGGCGTTTTCCAGTTCGTCAGTAAACTCTTTGAGCTTGAGCAGTGATTTGACGCGGGCAAAAAGCTCTTCCGGATACAGCGGCTTGCTCAGGAAATCATCAGCGCCTGCTTCAATGCCGCGCACTCGGTCATCGCGATCAGACAATCCGGTGATCATCACGACGGGTATCAGGCGGGTAAAAGGATCTTCCTTTAATTCGCGGCAAAGGTCATAGCCGGACTTGCCCGGCATAACCACGTCCAGCAGGATAAGCTCCGGACGTTCCGTGTGGACCATCTGCCTGGCTTCTTCCGCTTCTGTTGCTGTGATGATGTCGTAGCCACGCGAGGATAGAAGTTCACGAAGGAGTAACAGCGTATCTAGTTTGTCGTCGACAACCAGAATCCTTGGCGCCCGCTGCTTAAAGCGGCCATACTCCTCCCTTGCCCTTTCCGATATGGGTGCCATCGCTAGATGAGAGGGCAGAGTTGGGTCGAGGGTTGTATCGAGCAACTCTCGAACCTCTTTATCTCGTGGATCGTCTTTGAAAAGCACAATGCTCCGGTAGCCGCCCCAGTTTTATGATTAGATTGGGCGCTGCCCGCAAATGGTTAATTGGGGAGATGTTTAATTTTAAGGAGAATTGTTTCAAATTGAAAGTATCAAAAATCCGCGGCGCTTTTCGTTAGGCGTTGCCACCGCCGTATCGGCCTTAATAAGGCCATTTAGCGCTTCACGCTTACAATTCCAAGTGCCAAATCGAGATCATTAATCTGTTTCTAATACTCCAGAAGGGTCCTGGCGCCACAAATTTAACTCTTTTGGTGCCAGGCAATATAATTGGCCCACCGTGCGTCCGCTATGTATATTCATCAGCTTTTTGTTGCTGGCTGGTAGCAGTCTTGCTGTCCCCAAAGCCCACACCATTGTTCTGGGACAATGGCGCTCCGTGGAAGCACGCACGGAAGCCGGCGAAAAGCAGCCATTGAAGGTCCGCGAGCTCGTTATCGACGGCCGACTCCGCGAGTACACCACCGGCGCTACGCATGAAGTCACTGACCGGCTATTCGTGGTCCGGCGCGCCTACCGCATCAATGACGCTCTGCCTGAAGAAAAAAAGCCGCAGCAGTGGGTATGGCGGCTGGATGGATGGATCAGCGTTGACCGCCAGACCGGCCATGTAGCGCAGCTTAATCTCCCCGCTTTCGATGGCGAGACTTCAGAAGCAAGCTGGTATCGTGATTATGCTGCCTATTGCGGCGCTTCTGACGATGGCGCGAAAACGTACATGGTCGTCTCGCAATTGGGCAAGCGCAAACCGGTCTTGAGAAAAGAATATCCCGGCCCTGCGTGTGCCGCGCCCACATGGGATCGCGCTCCCAGCCGTGTTACTTTCACCGCCGCCGGAGAAAAAACCAGCTTTGTGGTGCGTGCGCACAGTGCCGATCTCCAGCCGGAAACCGCAGAAGAAGAGGGCCCGCAACAATGAAGTCTCTGCAGGAATATCTCGATGACGCCGCCGTAGCTCACGATCATCTCTGCGCCGGACAAGTTCTGGGCGTCCGCATGGCCATGTTTGGCTTGAAAAAGCTCGGACTTGAAGATCCCCAGGGCAAGGACCGCAAACGCATTGTCACGTTCGTTGAAATCGATCGCTGCGCTACGGACGCCGTGATGGTCGTGACGGGCTGCCGCCTGGGCAAGCGTGCGCTCAAATTTCGCGACTGGGGCAAGGTCGCCGCTACTTTTGTTGACGTGGAAACCGGTAAGGCCGTGCGCGTGGCCGCTCGCGAGTCCTCCAAAGCCTTAGCTAAGAGCATGCACCCGGAAATTGAAAATAAGAACCAGCAGCAGATGCTGGCTTATCGAGAGATGACCGATGAGCAACTCTTTCAAGCGCAACCCGTGCACGTGGAGCTGCCGCCGGAAGAGTTTCCCGGCTACAAAGGTGACCGGATCGTCTGCGCGCAATGCGGTGAAGGCATCAATTTTCGCCGCGAAGTCAAACTCGGCGCCAAGACCGTCTGCCGCGGATGTGCCGGCGAACGCTATTATGAGCCCATCGTTTAAGTAGTGAAGGAGACAAACCATGGCAGCAAGCGAACAGGATTCCCTAACTGGCCAAAGCTTCAACAACGAATGCTTTTCCAATCGTAGAAGCTTTCTAAGAGGGGCAGGCGCCCTTACAGCCGGATTCTCCTCAGTATTGGGCGCGCTCTCCCTGCCAGATATGGCTCAGGCTAGCGACTCAAATCTCAACATCATTGGACCGAAACCTGGATACGGGCCGCAGATGGGATCTTTCGTCTCCATGCTCACCTGGATGCGCGAGGTCAACGGCATCATCAATGCGACCAAAAACCTGACGGTGGCCGATCTGGATTACCTCATCGACCGCAATGCCAACACCATCGGCGCTCTGATGCTTCATCTGGCGGCCACTGAGACTTACTACCAGCTCAATACCCTCGAAGGAAAAAAGTGGGACACATGGCCCGATTCCGTAAAGCAACAGTGGGACCCGGCCATGAATCTTGGAGATGCGGGCCGGACAACAATCAAGGGCCACGACCGGGACTACTACCTGAACATTCTCCAGGAGACCCGTGCGAAATCGTTGGCGGAGTTCCGCAAGCGTGATGATGCCTGGCTCATGACCGTCGACAAGGACTGGTTCTGGGGGCCGACCAACAATTATTGCAAGTGGTTCCATGTTTGCGAGCACGAGGCGCATCACGTGGGGCAAATCGCATTCCTGAGAAAACGCCTGCCTGGCGCAAAACCAGATAATGAATGATCCGGAACTGCCGTATTCTGGGTTTTCGCTGGCATGCTGTTTTGCGGAATGCGGGAACTTTTCGTCCCTCTGGAGCGTATGAACAGGCAGGGGAACACCAGGAGTGATTTCAATCTCCCACATCGGAAAGAGGACCATTATGCGCCGATCGCTATTTCATGCAGTGTTAGGTTTTCTCAGTCTTATCGCGCTCACAGGCTGCTCCGTCACCACACACGATAAGGGCAATGGCAAAAAGGATGATGTCGATATCAAGACGCCGTTTGGCTCTCTCAGCGTGAAGGAAGGTGCTTCTGACGTGAAGGATACTGGTCTCTCGCCTTATCCCGGCGCCCGCATCTCCAAAAGTGACGATGACGATGATCGTCATCACAGCGCTAACGTGAATATTTCCAGTTCGCTATTCGGCCTGAAGGTGGTCGCGCTGAAGTATGAAAGCGATGATCCGTCTGACAAAGTGCTCTCGTTCTATCGCAAGGACATGGGCAAGTACGGCAAAGTCCTGGACTGCACCGGCGGCTTCAGCATGAATTTCCACCATCACGATAAAGACGCCGACGTGACCTGCAATGATCGCACCGGAACCGACCACGGTTACAAACAAGAACTCAAGGTAGGCACGGAAAACAACCAGCGCGTCGTTGCCATCAAGCCTAAAAATTCCGGCACAGAATTTACTCTTGTCTATGTGCGCGCCTGGGGAGGCAACGATATGAACTAACGGTATCCCGTTCTGGGTAGTTCGAAAAGTTTTAAAACATTAAGAGGATGGCCGAAAGCTGGTCATCCTTTTTAACTGTTCGCGGCAATCCATTTCCCAATTGTAAAAAAGCATCCAAATTTGCGTCTGTCAGCATCATAGGAAGCGATAAACGAGCTGGTTTAAATCCGGTTCCCAGATGTTGAGGCCCTTTCGCATCTGCTGTTTAAGCGGTTCTGTCGTTAAGAAAGTATTCGCGTCGCGGTTGAGAGCGGTTCGCTTAGACCCTTAGAGAAAAGATCAAATTTTTACGGAAGAATTGACATTCAATGGGATGGACTGTCCTTTGTGTAAGTAAAAGCTCACCGGCCCAGGTCACCCGGAACATGATTCTGGAACGGGCCGGTTACCAGATTGTCGCCATCGATGATCTGAACGAAGCTGTGCGGATATTTAAAACGTCAGTGGTGGACGCGGTTGTTTTTGGCGACTCCATCAACGGCGACCAGCGATTTCAGCTGGCCCGGATTTTCAAGAGCTTGAATCGCTCTGTGCCGATTGTTGCTTTGAGCAAAACCAGCGGCTCGCAATCCCCAACGGGACTCATCGATCAGCATTTGGAGTCCCTGGGCGATCCGCACCTGTTGCTGGAAGCATTGCAACGGGTGCTTGCGCGAGACGGCGATGGCTCAGCGCAAGCGTCACCGGCCGGTCACGATCGGGCGTCGCAGGATGGCAACAGCTCCGCGCGGGCGGCTTCGTCCAACGAAGACTATCCATCATCGAGTAAAATATCCGGCTCCAAGGTGCCTAAAAATTCAGCTTTCTGAGAGAAAACAAAAAATATGCCCGCACGTGCTGTGCAGAAAAAGAAAAAAACAACTTCACCCGGTCTCTCTTCTCTGGTGCTGGAAAAAGTCCCCACTGGAATACGCGGTCTTGACCAGGTGACACATGGAGGCTTTCCCAAGGGCCGGACTGCGCTGGTCTGCGGCGGTCCGGGTACCGGGAAAACGCTGCTGGGACTTGAATTCCTGGTGCGCGGCGCGCTGCTTTATAACGAGCCCGGCGTCTGCATTGCCATGGAAGAAACGGCCCAGGAACTTGTCACGAACATGGCCTCTCTTGGCTATGACCTGCCTCAATTAATCCGGCAAAAAAAGCTGGCCATTGACTACGTGCACATTGAGCGCAAGCAGATTGAAGAAACCGGCGAATACGATCTTGAAGGGCTCTTCATTCGCCTGCGCGGGGCCATTGATCAGGTCAAGGCCAAGCGCGTCCTGCTGGATACCATTGAGCTCCTTTTTCTGGGTCTGAAAAATGACGGCATTGTGCGCGCTGAGTTGCGCCGCCTGTTCCACTGGCTCAAAGATGCGGGCGTCACCGCCGTGGTGACGGCTGAAATGGGTGAACGCACGCTCACACGCTACGGGCTGGAAGAGTATGTGGCCGACTGCGTTCTTGTTCTCGATCATCGCGTCAATGAGCAGATTTCCACCCGCCGCTTGCGCGTGGTGAAGTATCGCGGCTCATCGCACGGGACCAACGAATATCCCTTCCTGCTGGATGACCAGGGCATTTCGGTCGTACCTATCACGTCGCTGGGACTGACCCACACGGCTTCCACTGAACGCATATCCTCCGGTGTTCCGACTCTCGATGCCATGTTGGGGAAGAAAGGTTTCTTTCGCGGCAGCAGCGTGTTAATCACCGGAACGGCCGGAACCGGCAAATCCAGCTTCGCTGCCGCGTTCGCCGGCGCCGCGTGTGCCCGCGGAGAACGCGCCCTGTACTTTGCCTATGAAGAATCCCCCAGCCAGATTCTTCGCAATATGGGTTCCGTTGGGCAGGACCTGGAAAAGTGGATCAATCGCGGCCTGTTGCGTATTCACGCCACCCGGCCTACGGCGGCGGGACTAGAGAGCCATCTCGCAACCGTTTACAACGAAATTCAGGAATTCAAGCCCACCGTGGTAGTGATTGATCCCATTACCAACCTGGTTGCAGTGGGTGACTTGTATGCGGTCAAGGCCATGCTTACCCGGCTGATTGATTTCCTTAAGCTCAAGCACATCACCGCCATGTTCACGAATCTCGTTTTTGGCTCGGGCATCATGGAAGAGACCGCAGTCGGCATCTCATCGTTGATGGACACATGGATTGTGCTGGGTGACGTGGACCAGGGCGAGGCGGAGCGCATGCGCACCCTGAACCTTCTGAAATCCCGCGGCATGTCCCATGACACGCGTATGCATCGTTTTATTTTAAGCAACAAAGGAATTGAAATTCATGGCAACAAGTAAACCAATACGGTCCCGCAAGACGGTAAAGGACGACCCGCAACCAGGAAACAGCCTTAAAGCGCGTCCCTTTAAGCGCCCAGTGTGGGAGCTGCGGCTATACGTCGCCGGAATGACGCCGACCTCTATCCGCGCCTTTGAAAACCTCAAACGGCTCTGTGAGGAGCACATGCATGGCGCATATAAGATACAGGTCGTGGATCTGCTGGAACGTCCAATGTTGGCGCGTGGCGACCAGATCATTGCGGTTCCCACTCTCGTCCGCCGCCTGCCCACTCCGGTGAAGAAAATTATTGGCGATCTTTCAAATACTGAGAGAGTGCTTGTAGGCCTTGATTTACGCCCGGCGGGAGGATGGCGCTAACTCCCGTCCATGAAAGGTCCCCAAATCACAATCGTGCTTCTGGCAGATAGGCGGAATAGCCAGACGGCAAAAGCCCTCAAGGGTCTTGGCTATCGACTGGTGACAACGTTCACGCCGGACCACGCCGTTGCCATCTGCGTAAACAACCAGGTTGACGCCGTTATTCTGGACCAGGAGCACTTTATCCAGACGGAAGGCTGGTCAGTGGCCCAGTCTCTCAAATTAATCCGGAATAACCTGTGCGTGATCCTTGTGGTTCGGGGAAAGATTGTAGGATCTGATTTACCTACCGGGGTAGACGCTGTGGTTCCAGACCACGACGCAATGGCGCTGACGGCAACGCTGAAGCATATGCTGAAAGGGTTTTAGTAGGTCACGGCAGGTCAGTATTAGGCTGCGACTGCCCATGCTCTCAGCAGTTCATCACGAAACTCAGTCCCGTAGTGCCGGCCAAGCGCAGAAACTGCCCGAGTAAGATTCGAATACAGTTCAAAAAAGCGCAGGCTGCCCAGATGGTTCAGTTCCGCCAGGCTTGGCGGCGAAAGAGGTAGCCATGACTGTGTACGGAATGCCAGCCACAAGTTGATCTTGATCAACGATAAAATCGCAAACCACCTGAATTCAATGGCGGCTACATGCAGCTGGCGCGCGCAATCGCGGTAGCACTGGCCGTCTTCTTCACTCTGTCCCACAATTTGCCTCGTGAGTTCGGCGTTGGACCATTCCAGCAGGATGTGGGCGTTGTGCGACATGCGCAACAGATGCTCACGCATAAAATGCAGGCTCTTGCGCTGCTCCAGCCGCAAGGCCACTCCGGTCATAGCCGAGTGCAGATACTCTTCAGTTTGCGGGTTCAACAATTCCATGATGCCGGCGGAATCCACCGGCTGCAGAAAAGCGGGGACATCGCGGATGGTGCGGCAGGGAAAGCTGGACAAGCGCCCAAGGAAGAAGTACAGCGCGCTTGCACTGATCAATGCCAATACAACGAGTAAAAAAGCGTACGCAGTCATGGCCTGAAAATGCCTCTTACATCTTTCTTATATTTCTCTAGCCGCCCCAGAAACAGCTCGGGTGTGAACATGTGCCGGAATTCACGGAACGGATCTTCTGGTTCCGCCCGGACAAAAGACACCAGCCAAACCGTTACTGCCATACAGTATGCCACAGACGGAACATACCTGAAATAAATTACAAATCTTAACCCAAGGCCCGTCCTTACCAGAGTACCCAGCAAAATACCGGCAACGGCAATACCGAACCCGGCCGCAATTCCAAATGCATACTGGCGATAATCCAGGTCGAATATACGGGCCAGCAGGAAAATCAGGAAAAACACCCCCAATTGCAGGCATCTAACACCCACCTGGAGCGCAAAAATGCCCTCAAGAAGCGGCTCAGTCTCAACGTCTGCATGGACTAGCGGGATCAAGATCGCAATGCCCAGCATAATAACGGCGGTAATTGGCAGGAGGTACTTGAACCATTTCAGGTGATGGAAATTCTCAAAAACGTGGCTAAATACCTCATAAATGGCCAGGAAGCCGAGTATGGCGTAGACGCCCTCACAGCCCCAGGCCACCCAAAAGGAAAGCCAGGTATTTTTCCCCGGCCTTAACAGCAGAAATTTAGCCACTTCCGCCGCAACCGCGAACACGGTATACGAAAAGAAAAAGCGATAACTTCTGTACGTTCCTCTCCCCAGCATCAGAACGGCGAGACAGCCTTGCGCGAAAGGCGGAGCCAGCCACAGTAGGGTACTTAGCCACATTGGATGCGGCAAGATTACCCCAGCCAGGCTGGTTCGGCCAAACCGTTAATGCGCAGTGTGCCTATTTGACCGAACAGACCAGAGGAGGCTTGCAGGAGGGAATCGGCCCTCCATCTGCCATCACAGGTGACGATCCACATACAACAAACAAAGCAATAGCTACCAGGGCGCGAACGAGGGTCTTTTTCACGGTCTAATCCTTCTCCGGAAGACACGTTTTCTTCTGCGGTGCAGAGTGTTTTAAATTTTGGGTGCTTTGTTGAAGTAGAGTGGGAACTCTGCTTTCCTGATATATCGTCACGACTATTTTTGTAATTTTCTCCGCTGAAACGGCGCTGCTCGCGCGCAGCGCGAGAACGATGAATGCAATTGGGTTCCGACTAGGAAAACATTTGCAGCTTCTCTCAGATGATCGAGCCAATTCTTGGCCGTTTGCCAACCCTGAAAAGCTCTTGTAACGTGAAATGTATGCAGAGCGATTGCCACCGCTGCGGACATCCGATTGAAGGGCAGCTCACGTTTTGTCCGGCATGTGGCGCTCCGCAGATTCGGGTATCCAAGGCAGCTGAACTGGCCCAGCAGGAGACAACCGCCTCTGACTCCGGCCTTCCTGCGCCGCCTTTACCGGGTTCGCACTTCCCTGCCCAGCTTTCCACCACGGTAGGGATTGATTGGAGATACTTCCTACGCACCGCAATTCCTCTGGCAGTGCTTACTGACGTTCTAACAGTGGCTCTACACCCGCTCGCCTTGTTTGTGTTTCTGCCGGCTAACCTGGTCTGGGCGATTTCGCGTTACCGCCGCCACCGCCCAGTTGCTATCGGCACCGGGCAAGGCGCAAAGATGGGCGCGATAATGGGCCTGCTGAGCTTTGCCTTCTTGCTGGCTTACTTCCTCGTAGGTCTCTCTTTCCTGCATGCCCAATATCGTGAGCTGATGGTCACTCAGCTCCATCAGCTTTCCGCGCAGAATCCCGATCCCCAAGCCCAACAGATGTTGCAGTGGTTTGCCACTCCCGACGGATTGATTGCATTTACGGTCTTCGCCCTGTTCTCGTTTCTTCTCATTTGCCTGGCTGTGGGCAGCGGCAGTGGGGCCATGGCCATTGCCTTGCGGAAAAACAGAGACCGCTTTTAGGCCAGCCGCTTTGGACAGAGGCGGAAGATTTGGCGCATGGCGTCCGCTTCCGATATCATTCGGTGACTATGAATCCTGCCTCCACTCGACTTCCCAACCTGCACGTCAAGGGGCGTCTGATGTCCGGCTCTGAAATTGAGCGGACACTGGTTCGCCTGGCCCACCAAATCGTGGAAAAAAACAATGGCGTGGACAATCTGGTGCTGGTGGGCATAAAGCGCCGTGGCGTCCCGCTGGCCACCCGACTGGCAACCTTGATCCAGCAGATTGAAAAAACTCCCGTGCCGGTTGGAACACTCGACATCACGCTGTATCGCGACGATCTTTCCACCGTAGGCACCAGCCCGGTGATCCAAAAAACCACGCCACTGGGAACTGATATTGTGGATAAGAATGTGATCCTTCTGGACGACGTGCTTTATACCGGCCGCACCGTCCGCGCCGCCATGGACGCGCTTTTCGATCACGGGCGACCTCGCCGGGTGCAGCTTTGCGTGCTGATTGATCGCGGGCACCGCGAATTGCCCATTGAAGCCGCTTTTGTTGGCCGCACCGTACAGACCAGTGATTCTGAGATTATTGAAGTCAAGCTGAATGAAATTGATCAGGAAGAGCAGGTCTTGCTGGTGGAACGCGTTTCTTAAGCATGCCGCGCACACGCTCGCTACTCGAACTCGAGCACCTTTCGGCCGATGAAATTACTTCTTTCCTCAAGCTGGCGCGGCGGATGCAGTCCGGCAAGCCTCGCCCGCTGCTCCGCGGAAAACGCATTGCTCTTCTCTTCTATGAGCCGTCTACTCGTACCCGCGTCTCATTTGAGTTTGCCGCCAAACTGCTGGGCACGCACACTTCGATTATCAGTGCAACGGCCTCCAGCATTGAAAAAGGCGAGTCTCTGGTTGACACGGGAAAAACTCTTCAGGCCCTTGGCTCGGATTGCATTGTCGTGCGCCATCCTTCTTCCGGCGCGCCGCATGTGCTCGCGCGCAACCTCAAGGTTCCTATCATCAATGCCGGCGACGGCATGCATGAGCATCCTTCCCAAGCCCTGCTGGATGCCTACACCATTCTGCGCCACAAGCGCTCTCTCAAAGGCCTGCGCATCACCATGGTAGGCGATATCCAGCACAGCCGCGTAGTGCGGTCCAACGTTCACCTGCTCTCAAAATTTGGCGCGCAGATTGTTCTCTGCGGCCCGCCGGAATTACTCCCCGACTATGCCGCTTCGCTTGCCCCTGGCGTGAAAGTGAGCCGCCACATTGACGAAGCTGCCCGCAAGGCTGACGTGATCATGATGCTGCGCGTTCAGAAGGAGCGCCTTGCCGGACTTAAACTTGACGTGGACGGCTACATCGCCCACTACCAACTCACCCCGGAGCGATTGAAGCTGGCTAAAAGCGATGCCATCGTTATGCATCCCGGCCCAATGGTCCGCGGCATGGAAATCCAAAGCGAAGTGGCCGATGGCGATCAGTCGATGATTGAAGAGCAGGTCCACAATGGCGTGTACGTCAGGATGGCGATTCTGGCGAGCTGTTTGGGGGTGGCGTGAACCAGCAATTAGCAAATAGCAATTGGCAACTAGCCGGAATGTCTCGTCACCGCAGACATCATACGGTTTCGCTAATTGCTAATTGCCGCTAATTGCCAATTGCTAATTGCTCGATCTGCGGCTCAATAGGTTTTGCACTTGAACAATAAAAGCACTCTCGCAATCCGCAACGGTCTTCTCATCGACCCCGCTGAGCATCTTGAGGGCAGGTATGATCTGTTGCTCAAAGATGGTCGCGTGGTTGAAGTCGCGTCCGCAGGCAGGCTGCGCGGAAAAGCCGACGAGACGTTCAACGCGCGCGGACTCGTCGTAGCTCCAGGCTTCATCGATATTCACGTCCATCTGCGCGAGCCTGGACAATCGCACAAAGAAACCATTGCAAGTGGCACCATGGCAGCCGCGGCCGGCGGATTTACTTCCGTCTGCACCATGCCGAACACCAGCCCTGTAAACGATTCGCCGGAGATCACGCGATGGATGCTCGATCCTGCTCGCGGTGCGCATATTAATGTCTTCCCTGTTGCCGCGGCGACCGTTGGCAGCCGTGGCGAGCAGCTTACTGACTTCGCCGCTCTCAAGCGCGCCGGAGCCGTCGCCGTGAGCGATGATGGCAAGCCCATCCTTGATGACAAGATCATGCGCCAGACGCTCATAGCTGCCGCGGCATTGAACATGCCTGTGGTGCAGCACGCCGAAGATTGCCGCATGACGGAAGGCTCTGCCATGAATGCCGGTCCAACGGCTTTTCGTCTTGGCCTGCGCGGCTGGCCTGGCGAAGCGGAGAGCTCAATCGTCGAGCGCGATATCCGCCTTACGGCAGAAACCAAAGGCCGTTATCACGTCGCACATCTTTCCACTGCGGCTGCGCTGCGCGCCGTCCGGAAAGCCAAGCGCGACCACCTGCGCGTGACCTGCGAAATTACGCCGCACCATTTCACGCTGCTGGATGAAGACGTGGGACAGTACGATACCAATTACAAAATGAATCCGCCGCTGCGCTCGCGTGAAGATCGCGAAGCGCTGCTGGCTGGACTGGCTGATGGCTCGGTGGATTGCGTCGCCACTGACCACGCTCCGCACGCGG
>Ga0207687_10002740_pt1 | contig 11939 bp, 9 predicted proteins | sample KBSM54metaG_FD_184399 | JGI IMG/M metagenome (GOLD analysis project Ga0207687, IMG submission 184399) | Miscanthus rhizosphere microbial communities from Kellogg Biological Station, Michigan, USA - KBS M5-4 metaG (SPAdes) (version 2) | ecosystem: Host-associated > Plants > Roots > Rhizosphere >... | reverse complement strand
CCTCCGTGAGCGAACTGGCCAAGGAACTAGGCAGCTCGGTGGAGATCACGGGAACAGGCTCCATTAGTGGGCACGTGGGCGGGTCGTTCCGTCGACCGGAAGCGCAGTTGACACTGGATATCGAGAAGCCGGCGGGGCTCGGCGAGCAGATCGATCGCGTGCACGCCGACGCACGCTACCGGTTGGGCGAGTTGGACATCACCAATGGGATCGCCACGGATGGAACCTCCCAGCTGCGGTTCAGTGGAAACTATCGCCACCCCGAGAATGATCTGAAATCGGGCGATTTAAGCTTCGATGTGTCTGGGCAGAATGTCGCCGCGTCGCGGATCGAATACATCGCCAAGCTTTCTCCACCCGTCAACGGTCAGTTGGGGGGGAAGCTGAGCGGAACCGGGCGAATCACGAATGGAAGTTTCGAGCTCAAAACTGCGACCGCGGATCTCACCGCTAAGGGCTTCACTGTGGATGACGACCCCATTGGCGATCTCACGCTTACGGCTGAAACCAAAGGTAGCAACTTGAACGTGACGGCTAACGGCAATGTCCGGGAATCGACGGTGGAAGCGAGCGGAGCCTGGCGCCTGGAAGGCGATGCTCCGGGCGAAGCCACGGTAAAGTTCTCGCGGATGAATATCGATTCCGTGCAGGACCTGGTGATGCTGGGACGTAAGGAGAATCGTCCGGCCGCGCCGCCTTTCGAAGGGTTTGTTCAGGGTGGGGCGACGATCATGCTGCCGCTGCGAAACCCCGAGACCTTCCGCGCCAAGGTCACACTGGACACCGTCCAGGTCAATCCCCGGCCCAACCAGGTCTTGCGGCTGGGCGTGCAGCAGCAAGACGTGACTTTGAAGAACAGCCAGCCATTAGTGGTGGACATTACCAATGAGCGTGCTCAGCTCGCTCCCACACAATTCACCGGGCGAAATACGAACGTCTCGGTGGAAGGCTCGATGCCGTTCAAGGGAACCGCGGGCGCCGATGTGTCCGTGCGCGGAGACATCGATCTGGTGATTCTGCAGTTGATCAATCCTGAGCTGGCCGCGAAGGGCGTCGCAAACCTGCAAGTGTCGATTCGTGGGAACTTGCAGAACCCCAATGTGAATGGCCGCTTGCAATTTAGCAAAGCGTCCTTGTCCTATGACGATTTTGTCTATGTTGTGGACAATGCGGAAGGGTCGATCGCATTCGATCGGAATCGCGCGACTATCGAAAAGCTGACGGCGGAGACTGGCGGCGGAACTATTGCGTTCACCGGCAGCCTGGATTTCGGTGCGGCACTCGATTCCGGAACGGCCCTGGTATATCGTCTGCAGGCCGAAGCGCGCCGGGTGCGCGTGCGCTTACCGCAAGATCTAAGCACCACCTTCGATGCGAGCCTACGGCTCACCGGGGCCTCGGATGCGAGCACGCTTTCCGGGTCGGTGACTCTCAATCGCGCTTCGTTCAATCCACGCAGCGACCTGGGTCAGCTGTTGGCTCAAGCTTCGGGACCCACGCCCGTGCCGACCTCGCCTAACGAGTACTTGCAGGGCATGCGTTTCGATGTTCGCATCCAAAGTGCTTCGAATTTTCAGGTGGAGACTTCGCTGACGCGCGATGTGGAAGCGGAAATAGACCTGCGGTTGCGGGGCTCGCCGATCCGGCCGGTGCTTCAGGGCACCGTTGCGATCAACCAGGGCGAAATGCAGGTGTTCGGAACCAAGTACACCATCAATCGCGCCGATATCCGATTCCTGAATCCGGTGAAGATCGAGCCGACCGTCGACATGGATCTGGAAACTAAACTCAGAGGGGTCACGGTAAACGTAACTCTATCGGGCACCGCTAGCAATCCCAAAATAAACTGGAGTTCGGATCCGCCTCTTCAGCAATCCGAGATCATCGCGTTGCTGGCGACTGGCCGGGATCCGACGGCGATCGCGAACCAGACGGCTCCCGGAGTCTCGGGCGGCGGTGCGAATAACTTCGCGGCGGCCGGATCGGGGTTGGTGGGCCAAGCCCTCAACTCGCAGATCAACAGCCGGTTTACTAGATTCTTCGGCGCGACGCGCGTAAAGATCGATCCCACGTTAGTCGGCGTCGACAATCTACCGCAAGCACGCCTGACGTGGGAGCAATCGGTCTCGAAGGATGTGACGTTGACCTATATTACGAATTTGAACCGCACGCAGGAGCAATTGATTCAGGTGCAGTGGGATCTGGACAAGAACTTGTCGGTCATCGCCCTGCGCGACCCGAACGGCCTCTTCGGAATCGACTTTCAATACCGCAAGAGATTCAAGTAGGCGCTTATTTGTGGCCGATATGTAAGGCCACGGCACCGCCGGTCATGCGCTCGAATTCGACCCTCGCGAAACCCGCGCGGCGCATTTCCTCAGCAAGTTGTTCTGCACCGGGAAATTTCCGGATGGATTCGGGCAAGTACGAGTAGGCCTCGGGCGAGCCCGAAACGAGTCCTCCGATCCGGGGCAGTACGCGCGTCGAGAAAAAACCGTATAACGCGCGAAAGGCGGCATTAGGCGACTGGGAAAATTCAAGAATCGCGGCCACTCCTCCGGGCTTCAGTACCCGTAACATCTCTTCTAGCCCAGTCTGGTAATTCGCCAGATTGCGGAAGCCGAATGCCATGGTGATCAGGTCGAGCGAGCTTTCGGCCAGGGGAAGCGATAGCGCGTCGGCTTCGAATAGTGGCGTTCGGAATCGCCGGCTGCCGATCTTGCGGCGTGCCTCCACCAACATGGGATGACAGAAGTCGCTCCCTAGAACAGGGCGCCGCGCCCGAGTTTCGAGCTCCAGCAGCACGTCGCCTGTTCCGCAGCATAAATCGAGCACTTGCGTATCCGGACGATCCAGAATCTCCGACACACGCGCAACGGTGCGGGCTCGCCAGCGCTTATCCAGATTGAATGAAAGAAGGTGGTTCAGCAGGTCATAGCGCGGAGCGATGCGGCCGAACATGCCGCGGACCCACTGGGAGGCGGCTTGTTCGCTAGCAATACCTTCTGGAGTGGTACCTGTCATCCGAGAGCCGCTTGAATCGATTCCAGCACGAGGCTATCCTCGACGCCGGAAACAATGGCTACCTCGCCGATCTTGACCGGGAGCACGAAATGAACCTGGCCCTGAATCGTTTTCTTATCGCTGCGAAGGCGCGCTGCAAGCGGCTCCGCCCCGATGCCGTCCAGACTGGGGATAGGACCGTATTTCGCAACGACGCTGTGGATGGATGTGGCATCGGAGGTCCTCAGCCGTCCGGCTTTTTCCGCAAGGATGGTCGCCGCGCGCATCCCCCAGGCAACCGCTTCGCCGTGCAGAAAACGTTCGTAGTGTGTTTCGGCCTCGAGCGCGTGGCCGAAGGTGTGGCCGAAGTTCAGGATGCGTCGAAGGTCACCCTCCCGTTCGTCGGCAGTGACCACTTCGGCTTTGATGCGCACCGCCGCGGCGATAATTCGCTCCAGCGTGGCGGGCTCTTGCGCCAGCACGGCTGGCGCACACTGATCCAGTACCCCAAACAATTCCGCGTCGCGAATCACGCCCGCCTTGACGATTTCGTACAGTCCGGCCCGGTACTCGCGCGGCGGTAGCGTCGCGAGAACCTCGGGATCGATGAGCACGGCCAGAGGCTGATGAAAGCTACCCAGCAGATTCTTCCCCGAAACCAGATTGACGCCGGTCTTCCCACCGACGGCGGCGTCTACCTGGGCGAGCAACGTGGTAGGCACCTGAATCACCGGAATACCGCGCATGAAGATGGCCGCCAGGAATCCCGCGACGTCGCCGACGATGCCTCCGCCGAACGCGATAATCACACTGGACCGGTCGCCGCCAGATGCGATCATCTGCTCAGCCAGCGCTTCCAGTTGGGAGAGTCGCTTGTTAGGCTCGCCACCCGGAAAAAAAAGAACTTTGTGTTTGTGATCGGCTATCGCCCGGTGGAGGTTCTTGCCATGCAGCTTGAACACGTCGGCTGTGGTGACCACAAATACCATGCCCGAGCGCGGTGGTAGGAAATCGCCTACGCGCGCCAGCGAGCCACGCTCGACGATGGCCTCATAGGCTCGCTGTGGCGTTTCCACGCGAAAGCTGGGCATATACGTTCGTTGTACCATGGGCCTGTTGACTCCACCGAAACACCCCCCATTTTTCCTTTTGCTCCTATTGGTTGTGCCGCTGGCGGAGGCGCACCCTTCCACGGTGTTCTGGGCCGGACCGGCGATACTGCTGTCGGCCATAGCGATCGCCTGGGCGGCTGAGTCGGCGCAGTTTTTCATTGCCCAAGGGTTCGCGCTGGCCATTCTGGCGTGGCTGCAAACGTTGCCCGAATTCGCCGTCGAAGCTGTACTGGCCTGGCATCAGCAGGTCCAGTTCTTGCTCGCGAATCTCACCGGCGCGCTGCGCCTACTGACCGGTTTCGGTTGGCCGGTTATTTATTTCACCGCAGCGATGTTCCAGCGCCGCCGTGGCGGCAAACCACTCAAGGTCATCCACCTGGAAGAACATCATGCCGTGGAAGTATTAGGTCTCGCTTTTCCGCTGCTCTATCTTGGAGTGATCGCATGGAAGGGGTCGCTTACAATCTACGACGGAGCGGTGTTAATCCTTCTTTACACGGCCTATTTGCTGATTCTGAGCCGGATGCCACCGGAGGATCCGGAAACCATCGAAGATCTGGAAGCGATTCCACGCAAGATCGTCACCGCCCCGCGCATGGCGCGCATCGCGATTATTAGCGGATTGTTCCTGTTTGGCGGGATCTTGATCTACGTCGCCGCGGAGCCGTTTCTGGCTAGCCTGCTGGCACTTTCGGTCGCCTTGGGGATTCCGTCGTTCGTATTCATCCAATGGGTGGCGCCGGTGGTCTCCGAATTTCCAGAGATGGCATCGACGTTCTATTGGGCGCGTTCAGTAGATCGTGCGCCGATGGCGTTGATGAACATGGTCTCGAGCAATATCAACCAGTGGACGCTGCTCACGGCCATGCTTCCCATCGTGCTCTCGTTTAGCGTCGGCGCAGTGACGCCGATTCTGTTCGATCACGAACAACGCGTCGAACTACTGCTGACCCTAGGCCAAGCTGTTGTCGGCATGGTGTTTCTAATGAACATGCGGCTCACCTGGTATGAAGCCGCGATCATGTTCGTGTTCTTCTGGATCCCGTTCGTCCATTCCTCCTGGGCGGAGCCGGTGGCCGTGCTGTATTTCGCGTGGGCCACCGTAGAGGTTGGGCGCATGATCGCGGGAAAGCGTGAGATGCTCGCGCCAGGATTATTCATGCGCATCTGGAAGGAACACATCAGCCGCTAGGGCCTTGCCAGTTTCTTCTCCAGATCCTGCTTTACGCGAGGCCATTCCGAAGCGAGAATGCTGAAGTAAATCGAATCCCGGAGACGGCCGCTCCAGGTGATGATGTGCTGGCGCAGGGTGCCCTCCTCCGTCGCGCCGATCCGGCGTATCGCGTCGCAGGAGCGTTGATTCAGGGAATCCGTCTTCAGTTCGACACGAATGCAGCCCAGAGTCTCGAAGGCGTGACGAAGCATCAAGTACTTCGCCTCCGTATTGACCGCAGTGCGCCGCCACGGCACGGCGATCCAGGTCGCACCGATTTCCAGACGCCGGTTGGCCTCATCGATGTTCATGTAGCGAGTGCTTCCGACTACCTGCCCCGTTGGGGCGTGCACCGTGGCGAAAGGCAACGCGCTGCCCGCCGTCTGGGCATGGAGGGCGGTCTGAATGTAGGCGGCCATCTCCTCCGGGTTGGTGACACGGTAGGGGATCAACTCCCAAAGCTCGGGATCGAGCCCAACCGCGCACAAGGCGGCGAAGTGCGTCTGGGCCAGCGGCTCTAACCGAACGTGACGGCCTTCAAGAGTAACCGGAAGGATCAAACGCCGGCCTTCTTAAACCACGCCAGCATCTTCTTCCAGGCGTCCTGCGCAGCTTCCTTGTTGTAACTAGGACGGTAATCTGCATTAAAGCCGTGCTGCGCGTCGGGATACACGTTAATCTCGGAATCGTCGCCCAACACTTTAAGAACACCGCGCATGCGCTCGATGGATTCCTGTGAAATGCCGGTGTCCTTGCCGCCATAGAATCCGATCACCGGCGCTTTCAGCACTGCGGCGTAATCTATCGGATTCTTGGGCGTCATGGCGTTCGACTCCCCTTCCAACCGTCCATACCAGGCCGCTCCGGCGATCAGCTTGGGATTGTGGGCGGCGTATAGCCACACGATGCGGCCGCCCCAACAGAAGCCGGTGATCGCCAGGCGGTCGCTGCTCCCGTTATTCTTCGCGGCCCAAGCGGCCGTGGAATCCAGATCGCTCATTACCTGGGTGTCCGGCACCTTGGAGACCACTGTATTCACGATCTCTTGGACGTTCTCTATTTTCGATACATCGCCCTGACGCGCGAACATTTCCGGAGCGACTCCCATGTAGCCGGACTTGGCTAAGCGCCGGCACACGTCCTTGATGTGCTCGTGAACTCCGAAGATCTCCTGCACCACGAGCACCGTGGGGAACCGCCCGCTGCCATTCGGTCGGGCACGATACGCCGGAATTAGCTTCCCATCGGCCATGGGGATTTGAACCTCGCCGGCGGTGAGGCCCTTGGTGTCCGTGGTGATGGTCTGCGCTCCGATCGGCCTCACTGCGAGGGCAAAGCCGACGGCCAGCTTCCTCACCAGAAAATCCCGGCGATTCTCCGGGGGAACGTCGGGGAAAAGGCTGTTGAGATCGGATGTTGCCATGGCGTTATTGTACGTTAGAGGGAATGTAACGAACCCCCACGGTATCATGGATGTTTGGGAGAGCCGCAGTCTCAAAAGACCCGGTGGGTCATCCTCATTCTGATCAACCTGGCGTCGCTCGCATGCCTGGTTTGGGCTCTTCGCGACGTCAGCCTGAGCGATTTCAAAGACGATCTCGCAACTCTGAACTACGCCTGGGTGGCTTTGGCGGTCGCGATCGAGTTGGGCGTATACCTTACCCAAGCCGTACGTTGGCGGCTAGTGTTACGTCCCGTCGTGTCGTTGAATTTCTGGCCGGCCGTTCGTGCCATCTTCGTGGGACTCTTCGCCAGTGAAGTTCTGCCGTTCCGCGGAGGTGAAGCAATCCGCTGCTTCCTCGTGGCACGCTGGACCAAGCTGCCGTTTTCCGTTTCCGTGGCGAGCGTACTCATCGAGCGGGTTTTTGACGGCTGGTGGTTATGGGTGGGGTTGTGGCTGTCATTACGGTATGTGGAGTTACCCAAGAAGCTGGGATACGTCAATGATGGACTCGGACTGTCTGTGCTCGCGGGCGCGGTAATCCTGGGCCTGGCGCTGTTTCGCCCGCGCCCTCCACGATCCGCGCTGCGGCGGGCAGGGTGGCGGCATCATCTCGCCGTGCTGATGGACGATCTGGCCTTGATCGGCCATTCGCGCTATCTGTATTTTGCACTGCTGCAAAGCGTGCCTTACCTGTTGCTGCAAGTGATTCCGATATGGGCCGCCTTCGAGGCGTACGGTTTTGATCTCGGAATCGGTGCAGCCTTCGCGTTGATGTTAATCCTGCGGTTGTCCAGCATCGTTCCGCAGGCCCCGGCCAACCTGGGTCTTTTCCAGATCTTGACCAAGGAGTTCCTGGTACGCGCGTACGACGTCGATCCGTCGGATGCCAGCCGATTCTCGTTCATTTTGTGGGGTGTGGTCAAGGTGATGCCGCTCATTGCAGGCTTCATCGCGCTGGCGGTGACGGGCGCTAAAGTTAGCGAATTGAGAAAGGGCGCCGCGGAGGAAGGTCACTCCGGAGGAGCCGTAGAGCCGGTGAGTTCCCTATAAACGTCCCAGGTTCTTGCGAGCGCGGATTCCCAGGAATACTGCAGAGCTCGATCGCGTCCGCGACGGGCGAGGTCATCGCACAGGGCTTGGTCCGAGGCCAGACACACCAGCGCGTGCGCGATCGCTTCCGGGTCATCCGGATTTACTAGCAGCGCCGCGTCCCCAGCTACTTCCGGTAGCGCCGAACGTTGAGACGTGATCACTGGAACGGAATTCGCCATGGCTTCGAGAATAGGCATCCCGAAGCCTTCATCCAGCGAGGGAAAGGCGAAGATGCGGGCCCGGCGATAGAGCGCTTCCAGTTCCATCGGGGTCACGTATCCCAGCACGTCAATATCTGCCTTACGCGGGCTGCTCTCGATTGCACGGAGCTCCTCCGCGGCCCCAAAGCCGTCGGCTGCCCCTGCCAGCGCCAAGCGCCACGAGGCGGGCATGCGTTCGAAAGCACGCACCAGGTTTCGAACGTTCTTACGCCGCTGGACGGCACCCACAAAAAGCACCAGATTCTGCCGGGATGTGTTTTGGCGCTCCATAGCCGGGACGTGAACGCCGTGCGGGATGATTCGGATGCGGGAGGGTTCGACACCCAGGAATTCCTCTACTTGGCCCGCGGTGAAGCGCGAGATGGCGATGATCAGGTCGCTGCGACGCGCGGCCAGACGAGCCTGTTCGGCAAAACGCGCGCGGAATTCAGACGTGGAGTACTCACCCGTGATGACGAACAGATCGTGAAACGTGGTGACGGTCCTCCGCGCGAGTGCGTCCACACGCTGGTTCAGGGCATGAAACATATCGGCGTGGGGCGCACCGCGAAGGAGCTTACGGGCGGCATTCCTCGGTAAGGGGTCGCGGAAAGAGCGCAGGAATCGATGAGGCCGGTAGCAGAACTGGAACTGGTCCAGTGGATGCGAGCGCGCCAAGCCAAAGAGGATTTCGCGCGAGTAGACACCCACGCCGGAGAGATTCCGGCCCAGGCTGTAGGTAGCGTCGAGGGCGACGTGCACTGTCTGCCCATGATCTCATTGGGCGAGGCGTGTTTACCCGCAAGCGGGCCTTGCCCCTACAAAGCCAGCGTTGTTGTAGGGGTCGGGCATGCCCGACCCTTAGACAGGTTAACGGTGGCCTGCTCAAGGAGAGCGTCCAGCGAAACCGGTTGCTGCGGGTCGAACACGACTGTTCCAAACGCTAGCGTGCCAGCAGTAGCGGCTGTACCCAAGCGCGCCTGGATTTCGTCGACCGGCTCGGCCAGGGTATCGAGCACCGCCAAGCCGAACCGTGAGTGATTCAATCGCGCCAACAGGGCCGCTGGACCTGCCAGGCGGCGAAGATCGTCCGCAGCGCCGATCAGGGTCAGATCATGGCGTTGAACGCCGTCCACGGCAGCCTGGGCTTGCTCAGCCAGCACGACCAACATCTTCCGGCTGAGCCGCTCGGCCAGAAGGCGATCGCGTTCCGCCAGCGTCAGGAACGCGGGACGGGTAAGCAGGCCTGTCAGTGGATCTGTCATGGATGTCGCTCGGGCCGCCGCCAGCAGGCGATGCCGCTCCATAGCGTTGCGGATGGCTCGCGCCAGCGGCTCACAATCGACTTCTTTCTTGAGCAGGAAATCCTGCGCGCCGTCGCGCACCATGTGTTCCGCCAAGGAGATTGCGGAGGGTTCGACTAAGAGGATGACGGGTACCTGCGGAGCAGCCGCCTGGACCCTGCGGAATGTTTCGGAGCCCTGGGTGTCCCGGAGATCCGGATCGAGCAGCAGGATATCCACGGCGTCGGTCGCCAGGATGGCCGCTGTAGCGGTCCAGGTCGCTGCGTGCGACGTCTCCACATGCACCCAGTCGCTCCAGCAACGGGCGCCGTCCAGTTCTGTCAGGACTTCGTTCAGGAATACCGTATCTTCGGTTCCGGATTCGGCCAGCAGCACGCGCAAGGTCACGCGAAGAATAGTGCGCCGGGAAGCCCGACCCTCTCACTGCCGGCTCAGGAAGTTTCCAGCTGGTACTCTTTCAGTTTCCGGTAAAGCGTGGTGCGGCCGATGCCAAGCAGGTGCGCGGCCACCGACCGGTCTCCCTTGGTATATTCCAGCGCGTTCACAATGGCGCGGCGTTCGAGCTCCACTAGAGGCACTACAACAGGCGCGTTTTGGACGGCTGGCATATTGATCGAGGGCGCGGCTTGAGGACCGTCGGCGCCGTCGGATTTAGCGGGCACGGCGAACTGGGTTCCCGCTGCCGCCATCAGATATTGAGCCTTTTTCTCCGTTAGGTAGTTGCGAAGGTTCGAGGGCAGATCTCCCAGGTGCAGTAGCGGGCCTGAATTGATGGCAGCCATGTGTTGCACACAGTTTTCAAGCTCACGAACGTTGCCGGGCCAATCGTAGGAAAGGAGGATCTCCATCGCCTCGGCCGTGATGTTGTGGTTGCCGCCGATGCGCGCCAGAAAATGGTTGATTAGCGCCGGAATGTCTTCCTTGCGTTCCCGCAGGGGAGCCAACCGGATGTTAATAACGTTGAGCCGGAAATATAGATCGCGTCGGAACGTACCCTTCTCTACTTCTTTAGCCAAGTCGCGATTGGTGGCCGCGATGATGCGGAAATCCGAACGCCGGGTGATCAGCGAGCCCACCGGACGGAATTCTTTCTCCTGCAAGACCCTGAGCAGTTTGGCCTGCAGATCCATGGGCAGCTCGCCGATTTCGTCGAAAAACGCCGTGCCCCCGTTGGCCGCTTCGATCAGGCCCACCTTGGCATTGGCGGCCCCGGTAAAGGCGCCCTTCACGTGCCCGAACAGTTCGCTTTCCATGAGAGGTCCGACCATGGATGAGCAGTCGATGGTTACAAAGGCCTCCCGGGACGCCGTCATGGCGTGGATCGCGCGGGCCACAACCTCTTTACCGGTTCCGGTTTCGCCCAAAAGCAGCGCGGGCCAACGGCACTTGCCGAGTTTGTCGATCAACCGGAGAACCTGACGTGTTCGGGGCGACTGTCCTACCAGCACGTGGCGGGTTTCATCCAAATGAGCTTGCATCGTTGCTCCCGGCTTCGCTCCAGGCACGTTTTGACTCCTGAGCGGCGGCCGTTCAATATGTAGTGCGCGATCCACAGTTAAACTCTACATTCGAATTGAAACGTTCTCTAGACCCTCATAAAGAGGATTGGGGTAGGTATGAGGGGGGTAAGGTATACCCCCAGTGGGGGTAATGAACTGAGGGCCCATCCTATTCTTCAGCCTGATCTCTAACTACGATCGCGGCGCCGGATGCCCTCTCGACCTCGGCAGCCAGAGCTGTGGCTGCTTGAAGGCTCAATGCACGCCCGATCAAGACTTTCCAAAGAGGCTGGTCTCCCTTGCCCTGGCGCTCAACCACTCGCACGTCGGAATAGGGAAGGGTTTCGCGAAAAGCTTGGGCGCGCGCGGGATCGGAGAATGCTCCTGCCTGAACTGCATACGCACCGGGGGTAGCTTGGGTGGTCCCTAAGGCTTTCACTGGAGGCGCGGCCGCTGGAGCTGCAATTACCGTCACGCGAACTCGCGCGGTTCCAGTCCGCACCATGTCGATCTGGCGGGCGGCGGCCATGGACAGGTCGATGATGCGGCCGTGGACGAAGGGACCCCGATCGGTGATGCGCACATCCACTTGTTTCCCGTTAGAGAGGTTGGTGATCTCAACCCAAGTCTGGAAAGGCAGCGCCCGATGCGCAGCAGTCAGCTTTTCCATGTCGTAGATTTCGCCTGAAGCCGCAGCGCGACCATCATAGGGCACGCCGTACCAACTGGCGATCCCGGTTTCGGTGGACCCGATCTTTGCGGGCAGCGGGGCAGGCACCCGCGCTGTGCTGCGGCGCGCGCAGGCGGATGCGAACAACATCAGTGCCAGAAAGCACGTGAGACATCCTAGCGTGATGCGTGCGCGACCAGTAAAAATGCACCTTCGAAGCACTAAAACAATTCTACTAGACCTCGTTTTATTGATTTCGACGCTCTTAAGAGGCGCCCGATGTCCCTCCGCGCCCCTCCCGCATGGTTCATTTTTTTCTTGACTTTCCATGGATTCCACCTTATAAAGGGGACACGACCGCGCTCTCTTGGAAGAGTAGCGCTTAATCTGATGTAAAGGGAG
>Ga0207687_10002739_pt1 | contig 11941 bp, 10 predicted proteins | sample KBSM54metaG_FD_184399 | JGI IMG/M metagenome (GOLD analysis project Ga0207687, IMG submission 184399) | Miscanthus rhizosphere microbial communities from Kellogg Biological Station, Michigan, USA - KBS M5-4 metaG (SPAdes) (version 2) | ecosystem: Host-associated > Plants > Roots > Rhizosphere >... | reverse complement strand
CGGGCTTCGGCCAACAGGCGGAATTTCGAGGAGTGGTCAACCAGCGCACCAGTTTCGATGCGTCGGTTTACGGTATCGCCAGCAAGAACTCCGACGCCAACTCGCCCAGCGGCACGGTGCTGACGCTGGAGGGTAAATCCGACATCGGCAGAGGATGGGAGGCGCGCGGCGACTTGCGCTACCTGTCTTCGTTCGCCTTCCGGCAGCAATTTACCCAGTCTTTCGACGAGGCGGTTTCGTCCGAGACCCATTCGGTCGGCTACCTGACCAAACACTGGTCGGATTACGGATTCACGCTGGCGGCGCAGCGCAACGTGAATTTTCAGAGCACGGCGGCCAACGATGAGATTGTCCTGCGCAAGCTGCCGGAGATGCAATTCGTCGCGCGCGAGCATGCCGTGCGGGATCTGCCCATCTGGGTGTCGATGGATTCCAGCTATGGTCTGGAGCGGCGCACGCAGCCCTTGTTCCAGACGCGCCAGTTCGTCACGCGGGCGAATTTCGAGCCGCGCGTCATGTCGGCGTTCCACTGGCGCGGATTCGATATTGCGCCCAGCTTCGGCATTCACGAAACCGCCTACGATTCCAGCCTGGCGAACGTCGCCGGCAAGGTGGTGACCGGGGATAACCTTCAGAATTTCTCCCGCGACGTGGTGTTGGATGTTTCGGCGCCCGCGCTGGCCAGGGTCTTCGATGCGCCCAAATGGATGGGGCGGGGAAAGGGGGCGAAGATCAAGCACGTGATTGAGCCGCGGGCGACCTATCGATACGTGTCCGGCATCCAGGATTTCAACCGGGTGATCCGCTTCGACGATACCGACATTCTTTCCAATACGAATGAAGTGGAGTATTCGCTTACCAATCGCATATTGGCGAAGGACGCCGCCGGAAACGTCTCGGAGATCTTTAGCTGGCAGCTCTGGTACAAGCGTTACCTGGATCCGACATTCGGCGGGGCGGCACTCCCTGGCCAGGCGAATGTTCTGGCCAGTACTCTCGATTTGACGGGCATTCCGTTCCTGGACGGTCCGCGGCATCAGTCGCCGGTGGTGAGCGTGCTGCGGTATCAATCGAACATCAATATGGAGTGGCGCTCCGACTACGATCCGGTGCGCGGGGGCATTATCGATAGCGGCGTCAGCGTGGACCGCAGGATCAAGCGGGTGTTCATGTCCTTCGGCGACTACTTGCTGAAGAGCAATCCTCTGCTGCAATTCCAAGGCTCGAATCAATTACGCGGGCAGGTGACTTACGGCGGCGACAATCGCCGGGGCTTTAATGTCGGCTTCAGCGTGTTCTACGATTACCGCACCAGCACCATGCAGTTTGCGCAGAGTCAGGTAACCTATAACACCGACTGTTGCGGCTTCAGCGTCCAGTACCGGCGATTCGATTTCGGTACGCGCGACGAGAATCAGTTCCGGGTGGCGTTCGCGGTGTCGAACATCGGCAGCGTGGGGACCTTGCGGAAGCAGGACCGGATCTTCTAAGAGCCTCAGTCGTTCTTAGAAGTCGTGGCGGCCGGCTTAGACTCGGACTTGGATTCCGATTTGGATTCCGACTTCGAGTCCGATTTCGACTCCGATTTTGAATCGGATTTTGAATCCGATGATTCGCCCGACTTGGATTCGGACTTCTCTTTCCGGGAACCCGAGCCCGATCGGGCATAATCCGTGATGTACCAACCGCTTCCCTTGAAGTGCAGGCCGGGCGCGGAGATCAGGCGTTCCACCGGGCCGCCACAATCCGGATGCGTGGTGAGGGGCTCGTCGGCGAACTTCTGCATTTTTTCGAACACCTTCTCGCACTTCGAGCAGCGGTATTCGTAGAGAGGCATAAATGTTCGGTCGACCTATTTCGTAGTTGTAATCTGACGCAGGGCGTCGTAGCCGTGCTTCAGGATTTCGTCCACGGCTGGACCCGCGGGCGCGACAGGCGCAACGTTGTTGGCCGGATCGTCGTCGTTCTCGACGATGGCCGTGGTTTCGGCCTGGAGCACATTGGGCGTTATGTGCACGTCCTGGATGGCCTTACCGCTGGGCAAGTAATACTTGGCGACCGATAGGATCACGGCTCCGCCGTCGTCCATGGTGATGGCCTTGCGGATTGCCGCGTCGCCGTAGGTGGGCTCACCCACGACTTGGGCGCGCTTGGAATCGAGCAGAGCACCCGCGGCGACTTCCGCGGCTCCGGCCGTTCCTCGATTCACCAGCACCACCAGCGGAAGCTTGGTAACCGCTTTGGAGGCGACGGCCGAATGATCCAGCCGGGCTACCTTCTGTCCCTGCGAATACGTGATCAGGCCCTTGTCCATGAAAAGATTCGAGACTGCGATACCTTCTTCGATGGGACCCAGGCTGCAATACCGGAGATCGAGCATCAGGCGCTTGGCGCCCTGCTTTTCCAGATCGGCGATCTTTTGCGCGATGTCCTTGGAGCGGCCTGTCTGCAGCGTCGCAGTAGAAATGACCCCGATCGCATCGGCTCCCTGATCGGTGACCAGTTTGGCGGTCACGGCCGGATAGACCAGCGGGGCGCGCACCAGTTTCATTTTGATGGGATCGGCCTGACGGGCTGTCAGCACGCTCATCTCGAGGGTAGAACCGGGCTCGCCTTGCAGCAGGATCTCGGCGAATGCCAGCGGCATATCACGAGTGGCGATATTGTTGATGGATTCAATGACATCGTTGGTGGAAAGCCCGGCCTTGGCGGCTGCCGATCCAGGCAGAGCATCCACTACCGTGAGATATCCCAAGCGCCGGGCGAGCGTCAGGCCGACGTCCGCTTTGCCGGTGCCTTTTTCCTTCATGTACTGCTTATATTGATCGGCGTTGAGGTAGCTGGCGAAAGGATCCAGCGATTCCAGCATGCCGTTGATGGCTCCGACCGTGACGGCTTTCATGTCGGGCTCTTCGACGTAGTCCGCTTTAATATGCGACAAAACGTCGGTGTAAACGCCCAGTTGGGTGTAAGGCTGATCTCCGGCGGGAGCGCTGCGGCCTCGAACGGCGCCGAACAACAACAGGACAACCAGACAGGTGGATGATGCTACTACAGCGAATTTGAATCTACCAGTCATAAGCGAAGGCTAAGCCATCCCTTCGCCCCCAGGATAACAGGTCAGGCCGAAAGGCGGCGGTAGCGGCCGAAAGCCAGTAAACCCGCCAAGGCGAGGCCCACAAATCCGAGGGTGGCCGGCTCCGGTACCGCGACCAGGAAACTGCGAATTTCGCCCCCGGGGTTCTGGGCCGTATGGATGTTCAGGTACGCCGTCCCAGAGGCAAGACCTGCTAACAGCGCGGCCTCGGAGTCCGGCACACTTCCCGCGTGGGCCGTTACGAATGCCGGGTTGTAGGAAGAGGACAAAGTGAGGTCGAAGGCGTGGTTGTAGGTGCCGGATGGGCCGATTGGAAACCCGGTAAACGTGGGCGTTACCGTCGCGACTCCAGCAGTACCCACGAATGGGGTTGTCGTGCAGCAATGAATATGCGCTGCCGTGTTGGGGCCGGTCAGGTCGGCAAAAGTCACTTGAACTTCCAGCATTTGTGTCACCGTGTTATACGACACAAGCGCTGTACCAGTGCCGGGTGAGCCATTGGCCGGAGATTCGTTCGCTCCGTTCAAAGTCCCCACATACGTTATTACCGTCGCGTACGCACTCGATCCTGTCAACAACACAGCGGCAAAACAGAGAAGTTTCACGGAGGTCTTTAGCATCGACATGGAGATACGGAAGAGTAGCATCCTGTTTCTGGTTTTTTACCGGGGTACTACTAGTACTCATTCCGGCAAGTACTAGCGATTCATTGGTTTAACACCTCAGGTCCGATTTACGAATCGGCCGGCCGCGCCCACCATCTGATTACGTGGTTCAAAGAAAGGAGATTAGGGCCAGACAGGCCCTAACAACTTATGGCAATTGGATTTCTCAGTGCGCTCCTGATCGCGGCAGCGGCGGGAGGTGTTCTGCTGATCCTGCTGTCGTCGATTTATAGCATCGGTCCTACCCAGGTGGGGCTGGTTCGCAAACGATTCGGATCCAAGCTGCCCGGCGATAGCCCGGTGGCTTTCAAAGGCGAGGCTGGATATCAAGCCGACATGCTGATGCCCGGCCTGCGTTTCAAATTGTGTTTGGTGTATGCGGTGACCAAGCATCCCTGGGTGCAGGTTCCCGCAAGCCAGATCGGCGTGGTGATTTCGCAGGTGGGCGAGGCTCTGCCTATTGGCGCGAAGTCGGCCGTGTATAAAGCCGAGTTCGGGAACTTTGCGAACCTGCGGACGTTCCTCGAAAAGGGCGGCCAGAAAGGCGTACAGCGCCCGGTGCTTTCGCCGGGGACCGTTGCTCCGATTCATCCGGTGGCGTTCCTGGTGATCACCCGGTCAGACGTATTCGGCGTACCGTTCTCGTCGGATCTGCGCGCCCTGGCAGGCTCCAAGGGCCGGCTGACGCATGAGGCGTTCGGCCTGAGCGAAAAACAGATGGAGGTAACGCGCATCTCGCCTCGCCCCACCGAAGGGGGACGCGTGGTGGACATGGTGGGCGTGGTCACCACTCTTGAAGGTTGGCCTCTGCCCGCAGGCGACATTGCCAGCCGGCTGGGCGGCTTCGCGGATATCGCGGCGCTGGAAGCCGAAGATGCGAAAGACTCCGCTGATTCACGCTTAATCGAGACGATCCTGGGCAACCAGAATAATCGCCACAACGCGTACCAGGATTTCCAGATGTTTCTGGACCTGGGAGGCAGAATCGGATTACAGCACGATCCATTGCTGTACGGCGCCTACAACCTGAATCCGTTTCTGGTGCGCGTGGAAGAAGTACCCATGCTGGTGATCGAGCAGGGCCAGGTGGCCGTGATCAAAGCCTACGTGGGACTTCCGACGCAGGATACCTCCGGCGTCGAATTTAAGTTCGGGAGCCTGGTGCGCCCGGGACATCGGGGCATCTGGCAGGATCCTCTGCGCACCGGTAAGTACCCGATCAACCCGCGCTGCTACCAGGCGGTGATCGTGCCCACGTTCATCATTACGCTGAACTGGGCCGACGTGGTGTCGCAGGCGCATAATCTGGACGCGCAACTCAGCCAGATCTCGGCGAAGAGCAGTGAAGGCTTCGAGTTCGCTATCGACCTTCAGGTGCAGATTCACATTCCGGATACGCAGGCTCCTTACGTGATCTCGATGGTGGGCAGCGTTCCGAACCTGGTGAATGAAGTGTTGCAGGCGGCGGTGGGCAACCATTTCCGGAACAAGCTGCAAAGCATGCCAGCGGTAAAGTTCATCGGGAGCCGCGAAGAGGTCCAGCAGGGCGCCTTCGAATACGTGAAGGAAGAGCTGGGCAAGTATCGCGTGGAGACCCGCGGCGTCTACATCCAAGCCGTGGTGCTGCCGCAGCAACTGGTAACCGTGCTGACGCAAAGGGAAATCGCGAATCAGGAGATCGCGACGTACCAGATGCAGAAGGCCGCGCAGGATCAGCGCATCGAGACGGAGAAAGCCAAGGGTACGGCCGACATGCAGGCCGATCTGGCCAAGTCGCAAGTGGGTGTCAACATCCAGACCAACCGCACGGCTTCGCGAAAAATGGAAGCCGAAGGCGAGGCGACCTATATCGAGCAGACCGGCACGGCGCAAGGCGCTCAGGTCCGTTCGGTGGGCCTGGCCCGGGCGGAAGCCTATGAGCGTCAGGTGAAGGCTCTGGGCGAAAGCGCCACGGCGTTGGTGAACGCGGTGGAGGCGCTGTCCAAGAGCAATGTACCCTTCGTTCCCAGCACTTTGGTGATGGGGAATAACGGAGGGGGTACTCTGGACGGCCTGATGGCTCTGATGATGCGCCAGGTGGGGGCGAATCTGCCTCCGCGGGCGTAATCAGTGCGGGTGGGCAGGCGGCGATCTTGTCGCCTGTCCCAGCCTCCGGTTGTCAAGGGCAAGCTGCCTGGGTTATCCTAGAGATTCGCATGGCAAACACATTATCCGCGCAGAAGCGCGTGCGCATAGCTGAACGCCGGACGGCAGTAAACCGGACCCGCAAGACTCGTCTGCGGTACCAGATCCGGGCGATGCGCCGGCTGCTGGCTGCTAAGGACGCCAAGGGCGCCGCTGCAGAGGCTTCCAAGACCTTTTCGGTGATCGACCGCGCCGCCAAGTGGGGCATCATCAAGAAGAACTCGGCTGCCCGCTACAAGAGCCGCCTGACGCTGCACCTGCGCAAGCTCGCGGCATAGGCCACCTAGCGAGCCGTAAGCGCGAGTATCATTTCTTCCATCAGAATGCGGTCGTCCGGCCGCGCATCCCGCAGTCCCCGATCGGCTTCGAAGACCCGTTGCACTGCCTGCTGAAGCCGTTCTTTCGAGAACGCCTCCATGGTCTGCTCGATCTGCCGGGCTCGTTCCGGCCACATCCGTCCACCCATTTTGTTGAAGTGCGCCTGGATCTGCCCCGCGCCTCGCAAGCCGGCTTCGCGAGCTGCCAGCGCCGTGCGGAACTGCGTGGCCAGAAACGTCAGAGCCAGCGGCATATACTCGCCGGCGCGCGTCAGCGTGTCCAGAAGCTCGAGTGCGCGCGTCCGATCGCCTCGACCCAGTGCGGCAACCAATCCGAAGATGGTGGCCGATTGCGCGTCGGGAACCAGCGTGGCGATATCGTCTGCCGTAATCTTGCGAGTGGTCCCGGCGAACAGCCGAAGCTTTTCGATTTCAGTCGAGATGCGCGAGGCATCGCCGCCAGTGGCTTCAAGCAGCAGCGCGAGCTCGGCCAGGCCCAGTTGGATGCCAGCTTCTTTCGCCAGCCGCTGGGCCAGGAAGCGGGCGGCTTCGGGAGCGTACGGGCGAAACTCCACCTTGGCAGGTATGGCTGAATAAAACGCTTCCACGCGCTCGATGCGGGCCTTGTCTTCGCCTTCAAATTCGTAACGGGCGCAATCGAACACCAGGATCACGTCGGGGGTCGGCTCGCGCAGGTAGGCAGCCAGACCGCCCTGAGGATTTTCCTCTTCATCGTCTGTCTCCTCTGAAGCGCGGCCGCGCGGGCCCCGTGGAACGGCGGCTTCGGCTCCCGCCAGCCAGATCACGCGACGCGAGGCGAACAACGATAAGGCGCGGGCGTCATCCAAAGCAGCGGCTAACGGCATCCGATCGAGGTCGTGCCGGGTGAACCCGTCTTCACGCTGATCGGGCGGCAGGGCGGCATCCAACAGCGCACGCCGGCATTTGGTGCGCTCGTACGCTTCCGGACCGATGAATAGATATGCCGGCTCGGGTCCGTTCTTGGCAAGCCGGGCCAGAAACTGTTCCGGAGTCATTAGAAATTCTGGAGAACCGCGCTGACGACGGAGCGGGCGACTTCCTGTCCTGCCCGCTTGAGCGCCGGATCGCTTTCTTCAAAGTATTGGGTAGCGTTGGGGCTGATCTGATACGTGTTGTGTATATCGAAATTCGGACGCGACAGGAGCACTTTGCCGGTAGCCCGCTCGGTCAGCGTGATCGATAGCTGCACGTGCATTTCTGCCAGCACGGCGCGTGTGTTGATGGAATCGAAAATAGTCGGATAGAAGGAGTAGCTTATGACCGTGCCGCGAAGGACGGCGTCGGCCGTATCGGCATCGGGGATGACACGATAACGCGTGCGGGTGATGAATTCCCGCGCGATGATTTCGGGAAGCTGGTCGGTCAGCTTGTAGCGCGTCGTCAGATTGTTGAAGGCCGGGATGGCGACGGTGTGGACGGTTTTCGGCAGAGATCCGCCACCGTCGGCGAAGCGATATCCGCAGGAAGCGGTGCAGAGAATGACAACGAGGAGCAAGCCTGCGGCCCGGATCATAAAGACTCCTGGGCCACTGCTACGGCATTCTCCGCGGCCAGGCGCAAATTGTCGGACACCAGCCAGAACCAGCATGCCCTCGGCTGGTTGTGATCCACGATAATCGCGCCGATGCTGAGACCGCCCTGCCCGGCCATGCCGACATTGGAGGGAGGCTCGTCCCGCCGCACATCCAGGCCGGCCTCGGCCAGCGCTTTTGCGAGAGCTTCCGCGCCGGGATTCTCTTCGAATTCCACCCAGGCCGAAAGGCTGTGTCCGTGGAAGACCGGCGCTTGAATCAGGCGCAGGGACGGCATGGGTACGCCCGGCCAGGCGTCCAGCAGCGAAGCCAGATGCTTCTCCACTCGCTGTTCGATGCTTTCCAGCGGCTCCAGCGCTTCTTCGCCATAGCGTGCCAGCATGTTGAAAGCGAGCTGGGTATCGAATACGTCGGTCTTGAGCTTTTGAAACGCGAGCACTCCGACGGTCTGCTGGCGCAATTCTTCCAGGCCACGCTGGCCGCGCTCGCTGGCCGGCTCGAATACGTGCACCACGGACCGCTTGATCCGCGCGGATTGCGACAAGCGCCCCAGAAACATCGCCAGAGCGATGGCGGCGGGATGCGCGACCACCTGGATCGGCGAGGGGGCCGGTCGTGTGGCTTCTGCCGAGGGCGCGCGCAGACGCGCTTCGGGTTGTTCTTCCAGGCCTCCCGCGAGGTCGATCAGTCGAGGGCCGTTCACAGGGTTGACCTTGAATACGCGACGGCTGGATGCGGGCGAGCCTGCCAGGAATGCGACTTTGGCTCCGGTGAGACTCTCGGCCGAGAGCGGCGCCATTACCAGGGGTTCTTCTTCGTCGGCGGTCAGCGTTGCCGATCCGTCGGCAGCGGCGGAAATTAATTGGACCCGCGGAGCCGGCTGGCTTTCATCCAGCACCTCGCGCAGCTCTTTCGCGAGAAGTGTGTCGCCGCCCACCAAGGCGATCAAGGGGCGTTCGGTCAGCTTAGGCAAAGGGAACCTCCGGAACTTTAACCAAATGGAACCTCTGGAACTCTAACCAAATGAAATCTCAGTTTCCTTTTCCACTGGACGCAGCCGGCGCCGCACGATGCCCCCGGCCCGGATCACAATTCCGCTCATCCCGTAAAACACCGCCATTCCGAGCAGCATGATCTGCGAAAGGTCCCAAATGAGGTAGATCAGGATACTGACCAGCACGAAGGTCAGTGGTGAGCGCGGACGCACGAAGCTCATCTCTTTAAAGCTGGGATACCGCCAGGTACTCACCATCAGGAACGAAAGCAGCCCGAGCATCACCAGCCACGCGGCGGAATACACCCACCACTCGACGGGACCGTACTCAACCAGGGCGTAGACCACCGCCGCGACCATGCCCGCCGCGGCCGGAATCGGCATTCCCACAAAGTACTTGCGGTCCGATCGTCCCGGATTCTTGGGTACCGGATTTACCTGCACGTTGAATCGCGCCAGCCGCAAGGCGCCGCACAGCAGAAATACAAACGCGAAGAAATATCCAGCCCGATGCAAATGTTCAAGTGTGAGCGGAGCGGGCGGCGCTCCGGCGAATTCGACACCCCAGGTATACGCCAGCACCGCCGGTGCGATGCCGAAGCTGATCACGTCGGCCAGGGAATCCATCTCACGGCCGAAATCGCTGACGGTCTTGGTCATGCGCGCGATGCGGCCGTCGAGTCCATCCAGAAACACCGCCGCTCCGATGGCGATGGCGGCTGCGCGAAAGTGCCAGTTCGCGGTTTCCACTGAAGTTGCGATCAGCATCGCGCCGCGGAAAGATTCCATCATGGCGTAGAAGCCCAGGAACAAGTTGCCGGCAGTGAAGAAGGTCGGCAAGGCGTAGGCCGCGCGCCGTGGATGCCGTTCGGGTGAGCGGGGATCGATCAGCCGTTCCTGGAGCCGCAGTCGTTTCATGCCGTTCATAGAGGCTGGGCTCCTGTTTCACGGATGCGGGCGATGACGCTGGTTCCAGCGCTCACGCGCTCGCCGGCGTGCACCGTCAATTCCCATTCCGGACCCAGAAATACATCGACGCGGGAACCGAATTTGATCAGCCCAACGCGTTCGCCAGGGTCGAGAATGTCGCCTGCCTTTTTGTAACAAATGATCCGACGCGCAATCAATCCGGCGATCTGCTTGAACATGACGGTTGTGTGCACGCCGCCGACGACGCCATTTACGGTGATGGTGGTCTGCTCGTTCGCGTCACTGGCTTCAGATTTGTTGGCGGGCAGGAACTGGCCCTTTTTGTAACTGACGCAGGTGACCTTGCCGGGAATGGGCGTCCGGTTCACGTGGACGTCGAAGATATTGAGAAAGATGCTGATGCGGGTGGCGCCGGATGCGCTGGGCCGGATGGCGACCACTTTGCCGTCGGCGGGCGATACGGCCACGGGTCCCGCGGGAACCGGACGCTCCGGATCGCGGAAAAAATTCAGGCAGAACGCCGCCAGAATGTAAAACGGCAGGGCGAGGGGCCATCCCAACAGGTACGTCACGACTGCGGCGCCCAGCAGCAATCCGCCCGCATAGTAGTAGCCGTAAGACAGCATCCAACACTATTGTCGCATTCGAACCCGCGAACGCTAGAGCGGCCGCTCTCTCACTGTCGCGGCTGTGTAGCAGTCTTGCACCACGAGCTACCTGGCAGTGGCCGGCGTCAACGTGGATGGCGTAACCGGTTCCATATACGTGGCTACCACGCTCTGATTGCCGTCTTTGTCCACCGCTTTCACTCCGATCACGACGTCATCGATGGAGACATCGGGCAGGGTGTAGGTGGTTACGTTGCCGACCCAGGTTTCACGTTCCCAGAGCGGCGAGGTAGTGGACCGCAGCATTACTGCATAGCCCGCAAGGTCCGGTTCGGTGTTCGGCAGCCAGTGCAACACCGCGTCATAACCCGACTTGCCCCTGGTCAGCAGCGGCGTGTGCCCGCCTTTGTTCGGACCCGACGAATAAGTCCAATTCAAAACCGGCGGAGCCGGCGCCAGAGCCAGACTGGCCAGAGCCGCGGCATTCATGCGCACGACGCGGGCGGTGTAGGGAACCGAGGTGTTGGCCAACGTATCGGTGGTGGAATGCTGATTCTTGTAATTCTCGCTGGGGGTGGTTAGCCGTACCGCGGGAAAGCCCTGATTCAGGAAGGGCGTATGGTCTCCTCCGCGCAGGAAGCGATCCTGCCGAAACACCATTTGAACCTGCATGGACGGCACAAAACGCTCCGCGATCTGCTTCATATAGCGGCCCAGCTCGCGAGTAGGAGAGTCTTCAGGACCGGCCGCGAAGACACGCAGGATGTTGGTCGCCGACTGGCCGTTGCCGGACACATCGCTGCCGATGATGTCGTTATTCAGTACCGCCTCAATTTGCATGCCGGTCTTCTTCGCCATGTCGGCATAAACGGAGCTTCCGCTCAATCCGATTTCCTCAGCGGCAAAAGCGATAAAGACAATTGTCTTGTCGAACTGATACTGGCTCATCACCCGCGCCAGCTCCATGACGGCCGCCGTGCCGCTGCCATCATCGGTCACGCCTGGCGCAATCAACTGATCGGCGGTCGCCTGGAAATCGAGCGGCCCGAGATCATTTTCGGGAGGGTTGATCCTGAGCAGCGTCCGGGCTTCGTTTTCATCCATCTTCTGCCGGACCGATTCGGCGATGCGCTGCTCGTCGCCTGTGAACGGCTTCCGGATCAGCGCGACCGAGTCGTAGTGCCCGGTCACCAGCACATAGCGGTCCTTGTGGATCGTACCCGGAAGCACCGCGACGACATTGGACAAGTCGACGTCCCGAATAATCTGTCCCTGGCGGGCGCCCTTCTTGACCGTGAAGTCCTGGTAGCTGACTTCCAGACGCGGGCTGAAGCTCTGCATCTGGTCGTGGATCCATCGCTTGGCCGCGCCGATTCCGTGTGCGGGATCATCTTGGGCCGAGAGCACGTACCTGGTCCCGAAGCTTTCGAGCTTTTGCAGCGTCGTCGCGATCCGGTCGGCCGAGATGGAATCGGTAATCGTTTTTACGCTGGGGTTCAGTTGGGTTCCCGGAGCCTGCGCGAACGCCGAAAACGCTACGACCAGCGATGAGAAGAGAATCGGATGTATTCG
>Ga0207687_10002738_pt1 | contig 11943 bp, 11 predicted proteins | sample KBSM54metaG_FD_184399 | JGI IMG/M metagenome (GOLD analysis project Ga0207687, IMG submission 184399) | Miscanthus rhizosphere microbial communities from Kellogg Biological Station, Michigan, USA - KBS M5-4 metaG (SPAdes) (version 2) | ecosystem: Host-associated > Plants > Roots > Rhizosphere >... | reverse complement strand
GCCAGTTCGGCTCGCCCTTGAGGATCTTCGAAAGCGCGCGGTAGTTGAGCAGGCGCGTGTATTCGATGTCGGTGTGGGCGCGCGCGATGCGCTCGCGCAGCTCCGGGTCGCGCAGCGCGTCGGGGTTGACCGCTCGCGCGAGCGAGACCATCGACTCGAGGTCGGCCTTCATCGTGATGGCGAGACCGGCGGTGCCGACGCGCTCGCGGCCGAGCGTGCCCATCGCGACTTGCCAGCCGGCGCCTTCGTCGCCGAGGCGGTACTTCACCGGCACGCGAGCATCGGTGAAGAAGACCTCGTTGAACATGTCTTCGCCGGTGATGTCGCGGATGGGCCGGCATTCGATGCCGTCGGCTTCCATGTCGATGATCAGCGCGGTGATGCCCTCGTGCTTGACGCCCCGCTCGATCGCGGTGGGATCGGTGCGCACGAGGAAGAGGCCCCACTTGGCGATGTGCGCGGTCGAAATCCAGATCTTCTGGCCGTTGAGCACGTAGTCGTCGCCGTCTTGTACGGCCAGCGTCCGCAGGTTGGCGAGGTCGGAGCCGGCCTCGGGCTCGCTGAACCCCTGGCACCAGTGGTCGTCGGCGTTGAGGATGTTGGGGATCCACTGCGCCTTCTGCTCGTCGGTGCCCCACTGGATGATCATCGGGCCGATCTGCCACAGGCCGTTCGCGTTGTAGATGCCGGGCGTGCGGGCCTTCGCCATCTCCTCGGAGTAGATGACGTTCTGCGTCACGGTCGCGGCACGGCCGCCCCACTCGACGGGCCAGTTGATCGCGGCCCACTGGCCTTCGTTGAGCTTGCGTTGCCACGCGCGGCGGCGCTCCATTGCGCCGGTGATCCCGTGCGCGCCAGGCGAGCCATCGGGGTCGTCGGCCGACGCGCTCGTGTCGTGCTCGCCCCAGTCAGCGAGGAACTTCGGCAGGTTGTCGTCGAGCCACGCCCGCAACTCGTCGCGGAACGCGATGTCGTCGGCCGTATGGGCAAAGTCCATCGCCGTGAACGTACCATGACGCCCATGTCAGGTTTCAGGGACCGGTAGGGGCGCACACGCATGGATTTCACGTTCAGCGCGGACCAGGACGATCTCCGACGAGCCGTTCGTAGCTTCCTCGAGCGAGAGAGTCCGTCGAGCTACGTGCGGGCGATGATCGACGACGAGCGCGGGTTCACCGACGCCGTGTGGGATCAACTCGTCGAGCTCGGATGGCCCGCGCTGTTGGTGCCCGAGGCCCAGGGTGGTCTCGGTCTCGGCCTCGTCGATCTCGTCGTGGTGATGGAGGAGATGGGGCGCGTCCCGTTCCCCGGTCCGTACTTCTCGTCGTCGGTGTTCGCGACGTTGGCCGCGAAGCACCTCGGCTTGCACGATCAGCTCGCGTCGCTCGCGTCAGGCGCGACGCGCGGCACCGTTGCGCTCGAGGAAGTCGGCGCGGGCGATCCCGTGACCCGCGTGCGCACACGCGCGGTCCGCAAGGCGGGTCGTTGGAGGCTCACGGGTTCGAAGCCGGTGGTGCTCGACGGCCACACGGCCGATTGGGCACTCGTCGTGGCGCGCACCGAGCAGGGCATCGGCACGTTCATCGTCGAGGCTCCGGGCGGCGAACTCGTTCCGTCGTGGGACGTCACGCGCAAGGTCGCGCACCTCGACCTCGAGGCACGCGACGCGGAACCGGTTGGTCCGTCGGGCGACCAGACGGGCCTGTGGCAACGCATCGTCGACGACACGAACGTCGCCCTCTGTGCCGAGCTCATCGGTTGCATGGAGTCGGCGAACGCGCTGGCGGTCGAGTACGCGAAGGTGCGCGTGCAGTTCGACCGGCCGATCGCCACGTTCCAGGTCATCAAGCACAAGGCGGCCGACATGCTGCACCACCTCGAGCTGTCGCGGGTCGGCACGCATTACGCCGCGTGGGCTTCAGACGCGGAGGAAGGGGTGCGTGAGGAAGCGGCGGCGATGGCCAAGGCGTACGCATCCGAGGCGGCCAACAACGTGACCGCCGAGTGCATCCAGATCCATGGTGGTGTCGGCTTCACCTGGGATTGCGACGCCCACCTCTTCTACCGGAAGGCCAAGCAGGCCGACTTGCTGTTCGGCTACCAGGGCTGGCAGCGAGCGCGCCTCGCCGACTTGGTGCTCGGCCCGGTCTGAGTCGAGTCAGGCTCGCTGGCCGGCGAGGTCGAAGCTCGTCGTACGGCCCGCCGTGCAACCCGTGCTGGCCCCGAGCTCGACGTCGAGCACACCGATGAACTGGTTCGCGCCGGTGGATGAGAGCGAGATGGTGCCGCTGGCCGGCGAGTCGCTCAGCTGTTGGCCGCTGCTGTCGGAAATGCAGGGGCTGTGGCCTGTCAGTGCGCCTTCGTAATGATCACCGACGAAGGTGAGGTCGCCTTCGAGCAACGAGCCGCCGCTCCCGGGAGCACTGAGGTGCACAGCGCACGGCGTCGCGGTGCACGTCGACGTGATCGTGTAGGTGACGATATTCGTGGAACCTGCCACCACCCGAGGGTTGTTCGAGGCCGTCGCAGTGCGGGTCACCGTCCACGTGCCGGTCAGGGCCTTCGCCACCAGCGCGTCAGGTGACAGCGTCGTGGTGGTTGGCGCGGTCGTCGTCGTGGTCAGCGGCGCAGGCGCCACGACCGCGACCTTCTTGCCGTCGCCGCCTCCGCTCGCGGCAACAGCCACGCCGGCCACGACGACGAGCGCCACGACGGCCCCGACGGCCAGCACGACTCGCTTCGGCCCGCGCGGTTTGCGGTTCTTGTTGCGGCGAGCCTCGCCCGGGCGGCCGCCTCCGCCCCCGAGGCCGAGCGGCCCACGACCCGGCACGCGTTCTGACGGCACGATCGCGCCGGGTGACGACAGCTCGTCGAACAGGCCGGTCGAGCCGGCTTGCGACGCGGCCCGCAGCACGCGCCCGGTCGCCGGCTGCGCGAGGAAGCGCTCGATGGGTGCGTCGAGCGCGCCGGCGTCGAGCTTGTCGAGAAAGTCGGGGAGCTCGACACGGGGAACGCACGCGATGCACTCGCGGTCGCCGGAAACTCGGAAGGCGACGGCGTTCCATGCGACCGAAACGGGCTCGATCGAGAACCGGGGGCGCCGCCGCGTGTGCACCACGCGTTCAAAGGGGTTCGAGTCGCGCGCGGTGCGCTTGACGAGATCGTCCGCAGTCTTCATCGCCACCCCGCCTTTCGAGACGGACTCTACTCACATGGCGTCCGCGACGTTTGCCCCGTGTTGACCGTCACGAGGGCTGCGCGTGGTGGACATTTCCGTACGTTCAGCCCGTGTCGAGTCGCCTTTCACACGCGCGCCCGCGCACATGGCTTCGACGCACGCTCGCCATCGGGTTGGTGCTCGCGGTCCTCGCGGGAGGATGGGTCTACGTCGTCGGCGCTCGCCCCGGCAACGAGAACTTCGTCGCCAAGTCGGCTGACTGGTTCCGCGATCACCACCTGAACGCGCTCGCCAATTGGGTCGAGCGCGAGTGGTACTCGCATCAAGCTCCGGCCACCGGCGGCGACCCGTCACGCGCGATCAACGCGATGACCGTCGCGACCGAGTCGGTGCGGGGCGGGTCGGGAGGCCCGTCGTTGCCGCCCAACGTGCTCTCCCCCGCGAGCCCGACGTTGCCGAGCGAGGGCGTGTGGCAGACGCTCGTCGCGACGAGCGATGGTCGTCCCGCGATCGCCGAAGCGCAGATCCGTCCTGACGCCATCCACACCAGCGTGCTCGGCGCGCTCGTGTGGATCGATCCGACGCGCCTCCAACTCGTCGAGGTGCCCGGGACGGTCGAGCCCGGCGGCAACTGGCCCGTGAAAGGGACCATTCCACCCGACCAGCGGCCGCGACTCGTCGCCGCGTTCAACGGTGGCTTTCGCTTCAGGGACGCGCACGGCGGCTACTACAGCGGAGGCCAGGCGGCGCCCGCCCTCGTCGACGGTGTTGCATCGTTCGTGTTGCGGCAGGACGGCACCGCCGACATCGGTCAGTGGGGCCGCGACGATCACATGGGACCGGACATCGCGTCGGTACGACAGAACTTGCCGCTGATCATCGACAACGGGCAGCCCGTGGCGGGACTCGCCGACAACACCGGCAACCGATGGGGCGACACGCTCGGTACGCGCGTGTACGTATGGCGGTCGGCCATCGGGATCCGGGCCGACGGTGCGTTGGTGTACGCGGCAAGCGACGGCCTCACCGCGGTGTCGCTGGCCGACATGCTCGTGCGCGCAGGGGTGGTGCGCGCGATGGAACTCGACATCAACCCCAACTGGGTGACGTTCAACCTCTTCTCGCATCCGGACCCGAGCAATCCGTCGACGACGACCGGCACCAAGTTGTTGCCCGACATGCGGCGCACACCCAGCCGCTATCTCGGCCCCGACTCTCGCGACTTCACCGCGGTGTTGCTGAAGGAGGGGTGAATCAGCGCCGGGTCAACGCGAGCGGCAGGCCGTCGACGCGGTCGGGGGCGACGGTCATGCCGTCGGCAGTTCGAAAGGCGAGCCGGGCGCCTTCGCGCGCCCGCCGCAACCGCGTGACTCGCAAGGCGCAGCCGTCGATCGTCATGCGCAGGGCGCCGAACGCGTCGAGCCGGCGTTGCAGCTCGTGGTACGCGATGTCGCTCGGATTCGTCACGGTGTAGAGGCGGTGTGAGTCGCCAACCGAGAAGTACGACGCCTCGCCGGACTGCGGTTCGCCCGGGGCGTTCGATCGAACGAGGTCGAGCAGCTCAGGTACGGCCGCCGCCGCGACGATCGCGATGCGTGCAGTCAGCGAGAGGAGCGACTCGTCGGATTCGATGGCGACGCGCTTCTGTACGAGGACCGGACCGGTGTCGATCCCTTCGGCCATGCGATGGAACGTGAGGCCGGTGGCGGATTCTCCGTGATATCGGGCGAACTCGATCGACCGCAGGCCGCGATAGCGCGGGAGCAGCGCAGGATGCAGGTTCACCGCTTGCGGCAACCGCTCGAGCAACGGACCCTTGAAGATCGTGCCGAAGTAGTACGACAACCCGACGTCGGGCTTCAGCTCGCGGTCGAGTCGCTCGAGGAAGTCTTCCGAGTTCACGTTGCCGTCGTGCGGGTGGATGACAGGGATGTCGCGGTCGGTGAACACGCTGGTGTCGATCCGCCGTCGCTTGTTGGTCCTTCGGAGCGGCTCCTGATTGACCGCCGCGACCAGGGCGCGTCGGCTCGAGCGGCGCACACGCGTGACTGGGGCGAAGCGCTTGAAGCGTTGCGGATGCTTCGACACGAACCCGCACACCTCGAGATCCGGATGCTCGTCGGCCGCGCGCAGCGTCGCGAGGATCGTGTTGGCCGGAATAGGAGTGTTCGAGTCGCTGAAGATCAGTAGGCGCATGACCTCAGCCGAACGGGACTCGGCCACGGCGCACCAGAACGGCTCCGATGATCGTGGTCGAACCCGCGATGCCGACGTCGAGGAACACCCACGGTCGAACATCGTCTTCGGTGCGCCCGGCGCGGATGATCGACTTCGGCAACACCCGGCCGCTCGGAGGCGACGGCAGCGACGCTTGGGAGATCGTCGGCTGGTCGCTCGACAACGATGTCGACGCGCTGTCGGAGGCGAGTGTCGTCGACGTCGTGGTGGTCGAAGTGGAAGTCGACGTAGTGGTGCTGGGCTCGTCCACGACCACGGTCCCTGTCATTCCCTGCACGATGCGGCAGTGATACGTGAACGTGCCTGGCGCGATGAACTTGTGCGAGAACGACGGTCCCATGCATGGGCCGAGGAGTTGGCCACAGGTGGGACTCGAGTCGAACGATCCGTCGTCAGCGGTGACGCTGTGCGAATTCGATCCGGCATAGGTCCACACAACCGTCTCGTCGATCGCGATCGAGATGGTCGGCGGCGTGTAGCTGGTCTCTCCGACGCTCACCTCGGTGTTGTCGGCGCGCGCGCTCATCGATGGCAGCAGGACGACCCCCAGCGCCAACGCGACCCCCGCTAGCCGGCGCATCGTCAGATCTGCGGCCCCTGGGTCGTCGGCGGCGGCTCTTGCGTCCAGTCGGGCCCGTCGTCGTCGTACGGCTCGCCGCTGCGCAGCCACAACCAGTACGCCAAGCCGGCGAGGCCGGCCACGACGATGAGCGCACCGAGGATCAACGGCAACGACGATCCGCCGCCGCCCCCGCCACTGTTGCTCGCGGTGATCGGTCCACTCGCGCTCGACACCAGCGTGGTCGTGGTGGTGCTCGACGTCGAGGTGGTCGTGCTGCTCGAGGTGGTCGTGCTGCTCGAGGTGGTGGTCGTCGACTTGGTCGTGGTGGTCGTCGCTTGTGTCGTCGTCGTCACAGGCTTTGCCTTCACGGTGATCGTGCCACCGGGTCCATCGACGGTGTCGATGTGGTAATCGACCGTCGCGTCGGTGTCGCCCGGGTCCGGAAAGACTTGGGGATCAGTCGACTGACCGTGTGCGAGACCGCCGTTGGAGATGTCGCCGCCGTCGAGAAACACCTTGTGCTTCTGGGTGATGTCGGGGTCGTCATTGGTCCACTTGACCGCGTCGCCGCCGTTGATCGTGAGATCACCAGGGGTCGTGTTGCCGGCGGTGCCAATCGAGATGTTCTTTGTCGCGGCGCTGGCGCGCGGCGCGAGCAGGAGGAAGGTCAGCGTGAAGACGAGGAGAAGGGCCCGGCGCACGGCGGAGATTCAAGCACCTGTGGTCATCGGGTGAGGATCACCACGCTTGCGTTGGCGCCGCGGCCGACGGTGTGGGCCAGCGCGGTGCGGGCGCCGTCGACTTGGCGGGTGCCCGCCTGGCCTTCGAGTTGGTGGACGAGCTCGACCACCTGACCCACGGCCGACGCGCCCAAGGGCTCGCCCTTCGACAGCAAGCCGCCGCTCGGGTTCACCGGGCAGCGGCCACCCAGCATGACGGCGCCCGAGCGCAACAGCTCCGCTTGCTCGCCAGGCGCGCACAGGCCGAGCTCCTCGTACGCGAGCAGCTCGCGGGCCGCATCAGTGTCCTGGCACTCGACCACGTCGATGTCATCGGGGCCGAGCCCGGCGATCGCATACGCGTCGGCCGCGGCGAGTGCGCTCGGCGGTGTGATGTCGCGATCGTCGATGCCGGCCATCGGCGTCGACTCGGCCAGCACGCTGCCCGGTAGATGCGAGCGCAGGCAGGCGGCGCGCAACTGGGTGCCGCCGTCGCCGCGCCGCAACACGACCGCGGCCGCCCCTTCGTTCGGCGAGCACAGCATCCAGAGGTGCAGCGGCTCACACACGACACGCGACGCGAGCACGTCTTCGGCCGTCACCGGCTTGCGGAACATGGCGTTGGGGTTGTCGATGCCGTTGCGGCGGTTCTTCACGACGACCGCAGCGAGGTCGTCTTTGGTGAGCCCGGCTTCGCGCATCAGACGCTGTGCCCGCAGCGCGAAGTACGCGGGCGCCGGCGTGAGGCCGGCCTGCTCTTGCCACGGCTCGAAGAACGACGAGCGGATCATTCCCTTCGGCATCTTCTCCATGCCGAACACGAGCACGCAGTCGCGTTCCCCGCTTCGAATCGCGCCTGCAGCGAGGCCCAGTGCGGCGGCCCCGCTCGCGCAGCCGGCTTCGACGTCGACGATCGGGATGCCCGTGCGCGCGAGTTGCGTGAGCACGCGGTGCCCAGCGGCGACACCGGAGTAGGCGGTTCCGCAGAACGCGGCGTCGATTCGTGGGTTCCCCGCGTCGGCGAGCGCGTCGCTCACCGCGGCGACGCCCATGTCGGTCACCGTGCGATCCTCGAAGCGACCGAACGGGTGGATGCCTGTGCCGATGATCTCGACGCCGTCGCTCATGCCGGGGTGAACGCCCACACGGTGACGTCGCCGATCTGCTCGGCGACGAGATGCATCGGTTGTCCTTCGCGGAGCGCGCTCGGATCGGTCTCGGTGAGTCGGCCGACCACCCGCAGACCGATCTCGTCGAGCTCGACGACCCCGAACCCGTAGGGAATCGGACCGTCGTAGCCCGGGGGTGGGGTGGTGACCGCCGTCCACGCCCACAAGGTGCCGGTCGTGGGCAGCAAGGAGCGTTCGACATCGTCGGCTCCCGTGTACGGGCACACGGGCGCGAGCGGGAAGTGATGATGACCGCTCGACGGTGAGTAACCGCCGATGAGCCGCGCTCCGCCCGTTGTGGCATCGACTTCGAGCAGATCGATCACGTGATGCCCTCCGACGCGAGGCGGTCGAGATCGGCGTCTGTCAGGTCGAGCAGCCCGGCCAGCACCTCACGGGTGTGCGCACCGAGCAGCGGGGCGCCGGTCGGCGTGGCAACGGGTGTGCCGACGAAGCGAGGGAACGGCGCTTGCTGACGGACGCCGCCGATGACCGGGTCGTCGACCGTCACGAGATCGCCGCGGGCCGCGATGTGCGGATCGTCGAAGATGTCGACCGCCGTGTACGCGGTGGCGACCGGTACGTCGTGCTCGACACACGCGGCTTCGACATCGGCGGCCGGCAGCGACCGCGTCCAGTCGGCCACGAGGTTGTTGATCTCGTCGCTGCGTTCCGCTCGATCGGCCAGCCGCGCGAACCGAGGGTCGTCGATCAGATCGGGCTGTCCCATCGCCTTGCACAGACGCGCGAAGTTCGCGTCGCTGCCGGCCACGATGCAGACGTACTTCCCGTCGGCGCTCGGATAGTTGTCGAGTGGCGCCGAGTTGGCGAGGCGGTTGCCCTCGCGTGATCGCACGACGCCGAGGCGGTCGTACGCGGCCAACGTCCACTCGAGGATGCGGAGTACGGCGCCATACAGGCTGGCGTCGACGACGGCACCGCCACCACCGCGCGCATCACGGCGGTACAACGCCGCGGTCGCGGCCTGCGACGCGAACACACCGGTGAGGTAGTCGGAGAGCGTGACGCCGACGCGCACGGGCGGGCGATCGGCGTAGCCGGTGAGGTGCATGAGCCCGCCGAAGCCGATGCCGACGCGGTCGAGCCCGGGTCGTTCGGAGAGCGGACCGTCTTGACCGAACGTCGAGATGCGCACGACGACGAGCCGTGGGTCGAGATCGATCGGGGCGATGTGCCAGCGCTCGAGCGTGCCGGGCCGGAAGTTCTCGACGACGACGTCGGCCGTTGCCGCGAGGCGCCGGAACAGGTCTTGTCCCTCGCGCTTGCGGAGGTCGAGCGTGACGCTCTTGCGGCCGCGCCCTTCGACGGCCCAGAACAACGAGTAGCCGTCTTCGAACGGACCGATCTCGCGCATGAAGTCGCCGCTGCCGGGCTGTTCGATCTTGATCACATCGGCGCCCATCTCGCCGAGGAGCCCAGCGCAGAACGGCGCCGCGATCCGCGTGCCGAGGTCGAGCACGCGCAAACCTTCGAGTGGCCCGCTCATCGAGGCAATCCCAGCACGCGCTCGCCGATGATGTTGCGTTGGATCTCGTTCGTGCCAGCGAAGATCGACGACGACTGGTAGTAGAGCCAGCTGCGCTGCCAGCGCCCGTCGCCCGGATTGTCGTGCGCGTCTCGCCAGAGTGGTGCCGCCGGCCCGAGCACGGCCATCGCTGTGTCGTGGAGGCGCTTGCTCATCTCGCTCCAGTACAGCTTGAGCGCCGATCCTTCAGGGCCGAGCTCGCGTCCGTGCTCGAGGCGGGACAACGAACGCCAGTTGTGCAGTTGGAAGATGCGGACCTCGACGTAGGCCTCCGCCAGTCGCTGGCCGAGCAGAGGGTCGTCGTATGCGCCGTTGTCGAGCGCGAGGCGCAGCAACTCCTCCAGGAGTTGGATGTGCAGCACGAGCTGGCGAGGGTTCGTACCGCGTTCGTGCGTGAGCGTCGACGACGACACGCGCCAGCCGTCGTTCACCGCGCCGATCACTTGATCGTCGGGCACGAACACGTCGTCGAAGAACACCTCGTTGAACTCGGCCTCACCGGTCGACTGCACCAGAGGGCGCACGTCGACCCCGTCAGCGCGCATGTCGATCACGAGCGCGGAGATGCCCTTGTGCTTCGGAGCCTCGTCGAGTGGCGTGGTGCGCGCGAGGCAAAGGCCCCAGTCGGCGAACTGCGCGTACGACGTCCACACTTTCTGTCCGTTCACCAACCAACCGCCGGCCGCATCGTCACGCGTTGCGCGGGTGGTGATGCCAGCGAGATCGCTGCCCGCGCTCGGCTCGCTGAAGAGCTGGCACCACAACTCGTCGGCGCGCAGGATCTTCGGGAGCCATCGCGTGCGCTGGTCGGGCGTTGCGTGCGCGAGAAGGGTCGGGCCGACGAGGTTGATGGCGATTCGACCGACGAGCTCGGGCGCACGGGCCCGTGCGAGCTCCTCTTGCACGATGAAGTGGTGCAGCGCGCCGGCACCGCGGCCGCCGTACTCGACGGGCCACGTGACGCCCACGAAACGAGCCGCCGCGAGCTTGGCTTGCCAGGTGCGGAGGTACGCGACCTCCTCCGCCAGATCGTCGAAGCGAGGCGGAAATCCCTTGCCGTACTCCCATGGCAGGTTCGCGTGCAGCCAACCCCGGCACTCGGCACGGAACTCGTTCTGTTCGGCCGTCGGCGCCAAGTCCATGAGGGGTCAGATCGTATGCTGACGCAGATGTCAGGTTCGCCTTCCGAGTCGGAGCGTTCGTGGATTTCGAGTTGAGCGACGACCAGCAGGCGTTGCGAGACGCGGCGCGCGAGTTGCTCGACGGCCGCAGCACGTCGGCACAGGTGCGAGCCACGTTCGACTCCGACGCGGCGTGGGACGACGAGCTGTGGAAGGCGATGCTCGACCAGGGGTGGACGGGCATCACGGTCACGGAAGATGCGGGCGGCGTCGGCTTGGGCTGGGTCGAGGCCGCCGTGCTCCTCGAGGAGGTCGGTGCGCATCTCGCGCCCGCGCCGATCCTCCAGCAGATCGTCGCCCTCGACGCGCTGACCGGCACCGAGTGGGCGGGACGATTGCTCGGTGGCGACGTAGTCGCGTGCGTTGCCGCATCAGGCGCGCGCGAGGTCGTGCCGTACGCACCATCGGCCGCGGTCGCGGTGTGCGTGCGAGGAGAGGAGCTGGTCGCTTTCGTGCCCGCGTCGACACGCGAGCCGGCGATGGACGTGACTCGCGAGCTCGGATGGTTGGATCCCGCGTCGGCCACCGACGTCACGGTGCTCGGCGGCGTCGACGTCGTGGCCCGATTCGTGGATCGTGGCGCGATGGCGTACGCCGCCGAACTGCTGGGCGGCGCGCAACGACTGCTCGACATGTCGGTGGCGTATGCGAAGGACCGCGTGCAGTTCGACAAGCCGATCGGAAGCTTCCAGGCCGTGAAGCATCGTCTCGCCGACATGCTCGTGGATGTCGAAGGGATGCGATCGGCCGTGTACTACGCGGCATGGTGCATCGCGGCGTCGCATCCCGATGCGTCGGTGGCGGCGTCGACCGCAAAGGCTTGGTGCTCTGATGCATCGAAGCGCGTCGCCGCGTCAGCCCTGCAAGTCCACGGTGGCATCGGGTTCACGTGGGAGCACGACGTGCACTTGTTCGTGAAGCGCGCACAACTCGATCAGACGGCGTTCGGCGATGCGGTGGTGCATCGAACCCGACTCACGCAGTTGCTACGCCCACGCGTCGAGGCGGGCGAGTCGGTGCTCTAGGCAGGCAGTCGTGTGGTGTTGCTCCTTGCCCAGCTGCTAGCAAGGCGCAGGCATGGGGAGCAGTTCGGGCGCATCGCGCATTCTGCGGCTGGTGGCGGTCGCGGCACTGATCGGGTGCAGCACCGCGGTCGTACTCGCACGGCCGGCGAGTGCGGTCGGGGTCGTGCCGTCGCCGACGTTGACGGTCCCGCCCGCCGGCGTGAAGGGCTATCCGTTGTGGGACAGCTACTACGACCTCGCGCCGTTCGGCTACGAGGAGCAGGAGCTCTTCGTCAGCGGAACTGCGCAGACCATCGACGGAACCACGGCGCCGTACACGACGCGC
>Ga0207687_10002736_pt1 | contig 11945 bp, 17 predicted proteins | sample KBSM54metaG_FD_184399 | JGI IMG/M metagenome (GOLD analysis project Ga0207687, IMG submission 184399) | Miscanthus rhizosphere microbial communities from Kellogg Biological Station, Michigan, USA - KBS M5-4 metaG (SPAdes) (version 2) | ecosystem: Host-associated > Plants > Roots > Rhizosphere >... | reverse complement strand
GCCTACGTCACCCTGAATCGCGTCGCAGAGATCAAAGACGCGACCGGTCCCGCGATGATCAACAGCGAAAACGGACTGCTGCAAGTTTCCGTGCTGCTGAGTGTCCGGGGCCGCGATATCGGCGGCTTTGTGGAAGACGCCAAGCGCATTGCCAGACAAAGAATCAATCTGCCGCCCGGCTATTACCTCGGTTGGAGCGGACAACACGAAAATCAGGAGCACGCTCGAAAACGGCTGCAGATCGTCTTGCCGATTGTTTTGGCCGTCATTTACATCTTGCTGTTTTTGACGTATCGATCGTTTGCGGAGGCTGCGCACGTGCTGATGGCTGTACCGTTCGCCCTGACCGGAGGAGTGTACCTGCTGTATTTGCTGAAGTTCAACATGAGCGTGGCTGTGTGGGTCGGCTTCATCGCGCTGTTTGGCACGGCAGTTCAAACCGGAATGATCATGGTGATGTATCTGAGCGAGGCAGTCGCCCAAAGGCGCGCCGAGCTAGGCGAAGCGATGACTCGATCCGATCTTCGCGACGCCGTCATTGAAGGCGCGATGTTGCGGCTCCGCCCCAAGGTGATGACGGTGGCGACCATCGTGGCGGGATTACTTCCGCTGATGTGGAGCCAGCGCGTCGGGGCCGAAGTCGTGAAGCCGCTTGCCGCACCGGTACTCGGCGGAATGGTGAGCTCGCTGGTGCACGTTCTGGTCGTGACTCCGGTGATCTTTCTATGGCTGCGGGAACGAGAGTTTTCAAGAAAAGAGAGGACGGGATCGTACCATGAACACTAAAAGTATCCGCTGGGCGGTTATCGCGGGATTGCTGCTGACAGCATGCGGGAGCAAATCCAGCCCGGCCAAAGAAATCGCGTCGCAACGCTCGAACGACGTTATGGTATCGCTTGTCAATGAAACGGGAGACCTGGTGCAAGGCCAGAACCGCTTCGTGATCGCATTTCGATCAGCCGCGAGCGGTCAGCCCATCGACGTCGGGAAGGTGACGGTCAGTTCGACCATGCCGATGCCAGGAATGCCCATGTCTGCCGGGCTGGAACTTTCAGCGGCCGGTGAAACCGGCAAGTATCTGGCGAAGGGAGACTTCGCCATGAGCGGTGGATGGAATTTCGAAGTCAAATGGGATGGGCCTGCGGGTCAAGGAACGGCGCTCCTGAGCACAAATGTCCACTAAGCTTGCGAAACCTCCTCTGAACGTGTTGAAATATTAGGAGATCCGCAGGAGCGAACCATATGCAAAAACGCCTGATCCTTCTTACCTTTTGCCTGGGCTTATTCGGGGGAACCTCCCTCTGGGCCCATCATTCCCTGGCCGCCGAATTCGACCAGAAGAAGCCCATAACGCTCACTGGTACGCTCACCAAGCTGGACTGGCGGAATCCCCACGCGTGGCTCTTCATGGACGTCAAGAACGCCAGCGGAACCATCGAAAAATGGGAATGCGAGTTGGGTTCGCCCAATGCCATGAACCGGGCGGGCTTTACGCAGGAATCGGTCAAGGTGGGCGATGAGATCGTCCTGGACGGAATTCTGGCTAAGAAAGGCACCAACATCTGCAGCACCCGTACGGTGAAGGCCAAGGACGGCCGCACGGTGCTGAGCCAGACCGAAGGCGCGCGGTAGGACATCGCATATGAAAACCCGCCTGATAGTTGTTGCGGCCGCGTGTTTGGTCTCGGCCGTCTTGATTACAGCCCAAGCGCCTCCAGATGGCGCGGCTAAAGGCGGACCCGGAGCCGGCAAGGGCGCCGGAAAAGGCGGTCCGGGAGCCGGCAAGGGCCGCGGCGGATTTCAGCCGCCGGAAGGTCCTGCGCCCAAGACTCCCTGGGGAACGCTCGACCTGAACGGCGTGTGGGCAAGGCCGTACACTCCCGATATCGAGCGCGCCAACGGCGGTCCCCTGCCCTATACCGAATGGGGCAAGAAGCAGTTCGATACGTATAACGCGGAAGAGGGCGATTACACCGGCTCCTGCCTGCCCTTCGGACATTCCCGCGCGATGGGATCGCCCGATCCGATTCAGATCATGCTGACGCCCACGTCCATGGCGTTCCTGTACGAGCAGAATTCCTGGTTCAAGGTATTCCCGATCGACGGCCGTGCGCACAATCCGAAGAAGGTTCCGACCTGGTTCGGCGAGTCCGTCGGCCACTGGGAAGGCGACACGATGGTTGTCGACACCACCAATTTCAATGGCTATACCCGCCTGGATACCAACGGGCATCCGCACAGCAATCAGCTGCACATGATCGAGAAGTTTACCCGGACCGACTTGGGCCACATCGCCTACGAAGTAACCTACGACGATCCCAAGACCTACACCAAGCCGATCGTCCAGAAGCGCACTTTCACGCTTCGTCCGGACTGGGAAATCCAGGAATACTCCTGCGAAGAGAACAACCGGGGCCTGTTCGAGGGGCGCATCAAGGTTCCGGATTATCAGAACGCCAACAAATAGACAGGCGAGCAAGATCGCCCGTCCCACTCCGATTCTAGTGGTGGTGGTTCTTCTCGGTGTTTTGCATGTCCATCGTGTAATCGCGATGAACTTTGGCGTGTTTGCGCTTGGCTCCGCTCAGGTTGGATTCGCGAATTCCTTCCGAGCTTACAGCGAATGAAGAGATCTCCTGCTGCTCCAGCCGAGCGCTTTGGCACGCCGGGCAGACCGGGGCGGTCTTCAATACCAAAGCCTCGAAAGTATCTCCGCAATCCAGACAGCGAAAGTCGTATAACGGCATAGCGTTTCCTTGACCTAGTCTATCGCGTGTTAAACTCCCCCGAAGGAGGCATCCATCGATGCGTAAGCGGGTGCGGAAGATTTATTCACTGAGCGTGGTTTTTGCCACATTCGCAGGGCTGCTGGTGCTGAACGCGCAGGAGAAACAGAACCCGAACTTCACCGGCGGCAACGTCACGAAGCTGGATGAGGGAACCAAGGCCACCATCGCCCACTTCCGCTTCGATCCAGGCTCGCGCACCAAGTGGCACAGCCACGAAGGCGGCCAGATCATCCTGGTGGAGGAAGGCGTCGCCCACACGCAGGTCAAGGGCGGTCCGGTGATCGAGCTGAAGGCGGGAGAAACGACGTACGCGGGTCCGGGGGTGGTCCACTGGCACGGCGCGGCGCCTGACAAGAGTGGAGTTCAGTACAACGTCACGCGCGGTGGAATTACCTGGCTGGAGGAAGTGACGGACAAGGAATTTCGGACAGCGCCTAAAAAGTAGGAGACGAGCTCCGGACTGCCCCGGAGCTCGTACCCTGCCCCCGCATTACTTCTTGGGGGCAACGTTGGCCGGGGCTACCGATGCGGCTGGAGCTGCCGTGGTTGCTGCCGGTTTCGCGCTCTTCTTGTGTTTGCGATGCTTCTTCACCTTGGTCTCTTTGGTGACCGGAGCCGCTGGAGCGGCCGGCGCGGGAGCATTCTGGGCGAACGCCGTGCCGAGCATCAGCGCGCTGCCTGCGATCAAACTGGTAAGAATCTTCATAATTAGGTACCTTCCTTCTATGAGCGAGTGACTCGCTTTCACTGTGTTGGATGCAACTGATCATTAACCGGCGCTTAACGGGCGATTAAAATTTTGTTCATACCCAAGGGGTGACTCATGTCGTGTAATCCGGAAGTATTGAAGCAGGTGCCTTTATTCGCTTTGCTCGATGACGACGAGACCGCGCTGCTGGCGACCAAAGTGGAGCTAAAGACCTTCGCTGCACGCCAGCGCATCTACAAAATGGGCGAGCCGGGCGGCCGGGCCTACGTAGTTGTTTCGGGGAAAGCCCGCGTAACCACAGTGGATGAGGATAACCAGGAGGTGGTGCTGGATGAGCCCACCGCCGGCGATTTTTTCGGATTTGCGTCCATGCTGCAGCAGACGCCGCATGAAACCGGCTCGGTCGCGCTTGAAGAGACGGTCTGCGTGGAAGTCGATCGCGACGATATCTTCGAGCTGATCCAACGAAAGCCGCACGCCGGCATGGATATGCTCTCGGTATTGGGCCGGCAATATCACGCCGCGCACCAGCTGGTCCGGGGCCGCTCCATGCGGAATCCCAACGAGGTAATCGAAGAAGAAGCGACCTTCGGCGAGCGCATCGCGGATGCCGTCGCGCGCTTTGGCGGATCGTGGACCTTCATCATCGCCTTCGGAGTGACTCTGGTGGTCTACGCGTCCGTCAACGTTGTGTTGCGGGGACGGGCTTGGGATCCCTATCCGTTCATCCTGCTCAACCTGTTCCTATCCATGCTGGCATCGGTGCAGGCGCCGGTCATCATGATGAGTCAGAATCGGCAGGACACCAAAGATCGTCTGCGCGGCGAGCTCGATTTCGATGTGAACCGGCGGGCGGAGGCGGAGATCCAAGGAGTCGCCGGCAAGCTTCATGAGCTGACGGAAAAGATCGAGGATCTGGAGGAACTGGTGCGGGAGCGAAACAAGTAGTTATTCTTCACGGAGCACTTCCAACGGCTTCTGCTTCAGAATCCGAAAACTGGCGAACCAGCCGGAGACGTTCGCCAGCAGCGCGGTCAAGACCACGCAGACCAGGATCGCGGTCACGTCCAGCTGGAATTTGGCATCCAGCAAGCGAGTCAGCACGACGCGGGAGAAGCCGCTGGCGAGCAATCCGCCCATCAGGCCAGCAACCGCACCCAGCGTCAAGAATTCGATCGAGAAAATACTGGCGATGTGGCGGCGCGTGCCGCCCAGCGTTTTGAGGATGACTACTTCGCGAACCCGCCGGAATCGGCTTCCCGCAACGCTGGCAGCCAGAATAATCGCTCCGGCCAGAATCGCGAAGGCAGAGAGAAAACGGATCACCAGCGCGATCTGATCGATGATCTGCTGCACGGTTTGCAGTACGTCGGCTACATTGACCACCGTCACGGTCGGATATTTGTTGAAGATGGCGCGCTGGAGCGCCCCTGCCGCGGCGGGTTTCATTCGCACACCGCCATTGAAGACGACGGGCAGCCCTGCGAGGGCAGGCTGGTTGAACACAAAGTCGGACGGTCCGATTCCGGCTGCTTCATATCGATGGGTGGCCACCACTCGAGCCTCAATCGTCCGGCCAGAGACTTCCATCTCGATCTTCGCTCCGGGCTGGATGTCGAGAGTCTTGGCGGCCTCCTCCTCCACCGAGAGCACCGACTCGGTCGTATCGCTCTTCCACCAGGTTCCTTCGGCTACACGAACATTGTCAGGCTTTCCGCGTTCCCAGGTGATGGAGCGCGTGTTCAGATAACGACGCGCGAACCCCTTCATCGGACGCGACGCGACATCCCGGCCATCGATACGGACCAGCCGGGCCGACACCGACGGAAACAATTGCGGCGCACTCAGCACGCCGTCCTGAGCGGCGATGAGCTGCTTTAAGTCGGCCGATTGCTCCTGCGTTACGCCCACCAGGTACACGTTGGGGACGCCAGGCGGAGCGGTCTGAATAATCTCATCCACCAGCGAGCCTTGAATCAGGTAGACGCTGAGCGTGAACATCACGCCCAGGCCCATCGCGACCAGGATGGATTGAGCCTGATTGCCTTGCCGATAAAGATTGGCGAATCCCTGGCGCACGAGCGAGGGCAGGCGTATGGGCGATCGCCGGACGAACAGCCGCAGCAACCGCAACAGCAACGCGGCGACGCCCGTCAGCGCCAGCAAGCTGACGAACAAGGCCCCCGTGAAATATCCGCCGACGCGTGCAGACCCTCCCAGCCATCCGGCGATTCCTCCCAGGCCCAGCAGAATGACGCCGCCCAGAACCAGAGCTTCGCGGAGGTTGGAAATCCGGCGGCGCAAGGGAAGCTTGGTATCCGCCATTCCGCGGCGCAGGATCAACGCCGGCCGGATCTTACGGATGGCCACCAGCGGCGGAAGCGTGAACAACAGCGTTGTGAGCACCCCTGCGGCGATTCCCTGAAGGGCGGCATCGGCGTGCCAACCGGTTACGGCCTGGATTTCGAAGATCTTGTTAATTAACGAGGGGAATACTTCTTCCACGGCGCGGCCCAGCAACACGCCGGCGACGCCGCCCACCAGCCCGAGCAGCAGCGTCTGCAGAGTATAGATGCGGATGACTTCGCCCGACGTCGCACCCAGCGATTTCATAACCGCGATGTTATCCATCTTCTGCTGCAGGTGAGCGTACATCGCCATGCCGACGCCGATGGAACCCACGATCAGCGCGATCAGGCTGATGAGGCTCAAGAACGTAGTTGCCTGATCCAGACCGCGAGTAATCAGCGGATTGGATTCGCGAGAATCGATCACCCGCGCTTCCGGCAGAGCGTCCAGAATCGCCTGCCGCGCATCTTCCATCGAAGGGCCGCCGGGCTGGATCTTGAACAGGTACCGTTCCGCCGCGCGGCTGCCGAGCTGCATCAGCCCGGTGCGCTCGAACCCTTCGCGCGAGATCATCATGCGCAGGCCGACGTTCAGACTTCCCGACATCCTGTCCGGCTCCGAGAGCGCGACCGCCGTCACGCGAAAATCCGCCGATCCCAGACGAACCGGATCGCCGACCTTCACGCCCAGGCGGATCAGAACGTCTTCACCGGCGATCACCGTATCGGCCTTCAGCGCCTGCGCCAACGTCATCTCCGGCGCAAGTTTGACCGTTCCATAGTAGGGATACTTTGCGGGATCAACAGCCTTAATCGAGACCAGGACCGGCGTGGAATCCGGGGCGGTGGCGGCCGCCATGGAAACCGTCTCTGTGATCAGAGTCCGATCGACACCGCGGGTTCCAAGCTTGTCGAGCTCGGCGAGTTGCTCGGGCTTCGGCCGCGCAAACTGGCGTGCGCTCAAGTCGGCCGCCATGATAGTGCGAGCCTCGCTGTTCAACATGCTGCGGACGCTTTCGCTGAATCCGCGAACCCCCGCCAGCGCACCTACGCCGATGGCCACCGCGACCACGACGAACAGGAATTTCGACATCGAAGACCGCGTTTCGCGCCAGGCGATGCGGAAGGCTGTGCGAATCGAGAGCCTCATGATCGGGCTAGTTCGCGAACTTCGTCAGACACGATCTGCCCATCGCGCAAGGTGACGATGCGGTCGGCGCGCGACGCCAGAGCCATATCGTGCGTCACCAGTACCATGGTGGTACCTTCGCGCTGGTTCAGGGAGATCAGCAAATCGAGCACATGCGCGCCGTTGACGCTGTCCAGGTTTCCGGTGGGCTCATCGGCCATCAGGACAGGTGGCTTCACCATAAAGGCCCGCGCCAGCGCGACGCGCTGCTGCTCGCCTCCGGATAGCTGGACGGGATAGTGATCCATGCGGTCGGCCAGGCCGACGCTCTCCAGCAGCGACCGTGCCCGGGCCACCCCGGTGGCTACATCGCCTCCGGCCAGCTCATGCGGCAGCAGAACGTTTTCTTCGGCGGTCAGCGTGGGAAGCAGCTGATAGCTCTGGAAAACAAATCCGATCTTGCGTCCCCGCACCAGCGCAAGCTTGTCCTCGCTGAGCCCTGTGATGTCCACGCCGTCGATCACGATGGTTCCCGAGGTCGGCGTATCGAGGCCTGCCAGCAAGCCGAGCAGGGTGCTCTTACCGCTGCCGGAGGCTCCCATAATCGCCACGAACTGGCCGGCCGGGATTTCGAGATCGATCCCGCGGAGGATTTCGACGCGATGGCTCCCGCTATCCAGGGACTTGGTGAGGTTTCGTGCGGCCAGAATAGACACTTCTTCTATTATGGTGGTAGGCCGCAAATGAACGTAATTCTTCGATGGATTCTGATCGCCGCGCTCAGTCTGGCGCCGGCGTTGGCACAGACCCGGAAGGTCTTGGTGGTGTTCGGTGACAGCTTGAGCGCCGGGTACGGGCTGCCGGCCGGGCAAAGTTTCCCCGACGACATGCAGCGGACGCTCGACAAGCAGGGTTACGCCTGGCAGGTAAAGAACCTGGGTATCAGCGGGGACACGACCGAGGGCGGCGTTTCCAGAATCGGGTCGGCGATACGGCTGAATCCGGCGGTGGTGTTGCTCGAACTCGGCGGAAATGACGGGCTGAGGGGGCTGCCGCTCAAAGTGACCAAGCAGAATCTGGAGAAGATGATTGTGGCGTTCCAGGAGGTGGGAGCGAAGGTCGTCCTGGCCGGGATGACGCTGCCTCCGAATTATGGTCCGGCGTACATCAAAGATTTTGAGAAGATGTACAAGGATCTGGCAGTTCAATATAAGTTGAAGCTGATCCCGTTTCTGCTTTCGGATATCGTGACGCCGGATCTGCGGTATTTGCAGCGAGACGGAATCCATCCGACGGCGGAGGGCGCAGCGATTGTGTCGGAAACGGTTTTGAAGGTGGTCAAGCCGCTGTTGAAATAGCCGCAAATGAACGCAAATGTTAAAGGCCTAGAACCACGCGCTTCCATTCTGCTTTAGGCTTTTGAAAGTTCACCAGAAGAGCAATGTTCTTGCCAGAAGCCTTCAGATAGTTAAGGCATTGGGCCAGATGTTCCTTTGAGAAGGCCTCACAACACTTCAGTTCGACCAAAAGGCAGTCTTCGACGAGAATATCCGCAAAATACTCTCCAACACATTCTCCTTTGTACAGAACGGGAAATGGAGCCTGCGTCTGCGCTCGGATTCCGCGCACGCGCAACTCTTGCACGAGAGCACGCTCATAAACCTTCTCCAAGAAACCGACACCAAGAGCATTAGAGACTTCGTAGACGGCCCCCACCACATTGTGAATCAGGGATTCGCGTTCATTTGCGTTCATTTGCGGCTATCATCCATCCAGAACGCACACATCCTTCAGGTTGCGATAGTCCTCCGAATAATCCAATCCATAGCCGACCAGGAACTGGTCGGGGACCTCGAAGCCGCGATAGTCCACCTCCACCGGACGCTGCCGGCGCGACGGCTTGTCCAGCAAAGACGCGATTCGCAGCGATTTGGGATTGCGCTGCCGCAGGACCTGCATCAGATAGGTCAGCGTGATGCCCGTATCGACGATGTCCTCCACCACGATTACGTCGAAGCCTTCGATGGGATGGTCCAGATCCTTGATCAGCCGCGCCTCGCCGGACGACGTCTTGCCTGTGCCGTAACTCGCGATCACCACGAATTCCAGGCGGGCCGGAGTCTTCATCGCGCGCGCCAGATCGGCCATGAACATAATGGCGCCTTTCAGCACTCCGACCAGATAGACCGGCCCGGCGGGATAGTCGCGGTCGATCTGCGCGCCCAACTCAGCAATGCGCGCCCGAATCTTTTCAGCCGGGATCAATACCCGTAGCGAGGACATACGTAGTACGATACCAGCAGGAGGCCCGCTAACTGGGAAGCCCACGAAAGAAGCCCGCCGCTCCCCCGCCCCCCATGTGGCTGGAGGCAGTACGAGCCGCGGAAGAAAAACAAGGCCGCAACATCAAGGTGCTGGATTTACGAGAAGTTACTACCTTCGCAGACTTCTTCGTCATCGTAACCGGCGCCAACACCCGCCAGATTCAAAGCATCGCCGACGAAGTTCATCACCGCCTGAAGAAGCTCGGCGAAATCCCGAACAGCATCGAAGGCTACGACAATGCCGAATGGGTGCTGGTGGATTACGGCGACTACCTGGTCCACATCTTTTCGGAGAAGGCCCGCGAGTATTACGATCTCGAGCGCTTGTGGCGGGATGCTAAGAACGTTCCCGTGCCCGACGCTACTTGAAGTCCATCGCCAAGCGGCCCGCCGGCCCTTTGTAGAGAAGGCCCAGGTCTTTGACCTTGTTCTTTCCTTCGAGAAGGAAATAGAGCAGGCCTTCGACGGGCTCCTTGGTTTCCGTATCCGCAAGCATCCTGGACTCCAGGATCTTGATCAAGGCGCTGTTATCTCTGTTATCTGAGGCGCCTTGCTTGGATGCCGGAGTAACCCCAACCGCGGTAGAGCTCACGCCGGGGCTGCCCGCGTATGTGGTTTTGGACTTCAAGATCAGGTTGGCCGCAGCGCCGATCTGGCTGGGCATCAGCGCGTCGCTACGCTCGCCATCCTTGCGGGAGACTAGCGTAAAGTCGTCTGCACTGATGCGGATAGCCTGTAGCATCCGAGGCTCTACTTTAATTCGAACCACGATGTAGCCCGGGTCCATCGGAGCGCCCAGAAGCTGCTGGATATCGTTGTTTTCGATGAAAACCTTGCCCGCCAGGTCGATGTTCCCGTTTCCTGCCTGGTTGGGGAGAGACTTAATGTCCGCGGCGGACGCCGCTCCGAGGAACATCGCACTTATAATCAGTAAGTTCACAGGAATTTCTTAATACTTTGGATGAAATCTGGATTCTGCCAGTTTTGGGCTGCGATCACCTTCTGCACCACCTTGCCGGAGCTATCGATGATGTAGCTCTCCGGGAGCTGGAAAGTCCCGTAACTGGCGGCGATGTCCCAGGAAGGATCGCGGGAGGTCGCGTAGGATACCTTGAACTGGTCCATGAAGCGCCGGTAGAGCTTCTCATTGGCGTCCACGCTGACGCCCAGAACAACCACCCCCTGGGGGCCGTATTCGCGCTGGAAGACCTCGAGCGAAGGGATCTCCTCCACGCAGCCCCCGCACCATGTGGCCCAAAAATGCAGGACCAGGAGTTTGCCGCCGAAATTCGCGCGGGTGAGGGTCTTGCCGCTATCCGTGACCACCTTGAAATCTGGCGCCGGATCGCCGATTCGCACGATACCATCGTCCAGCGTGCCGGAGACTACCCAGGCGAGCCCAATCGCCAGCACCGCCACCAGGCCGATCAGGATACGGTCCGTATTGCTCTTCACGCTATTATTTTAGTGGATCTTGCGGAGCCCGGATAGGGGCTGCCGCATCCAACTTAAGGGAAGCATGTTATTAACCCGAAAAGCCGAGTTTTCCGCATCGCACGTGTGCGCGAATCCCGCCTGGAGCGCCGAGCAGAATCAGGCAGTTTATGGCAACAACGCCAATCCCAACGGCCATGGCCACAATTACGTGCTGGAAGTCACGCTGGCGGGGGATCCGGATCCCGTCACCGGGATGGTATTCGATCTGCGGGAACTGAAGGAGATCCTGAACCGGGAGGTGGTGGATCCCATGGACCACCGGTTCTTGAACAAAGAAATCCCGCCCTTCGACAGGGTGATTCCCACCACCGAGAACATCGCTCTCGAGATCTGGAAGCGGATCGAGCCTGTGATCGCGCGTAAGGGCGTCAAGCTGCACAATGTCCGGCTGTACGAGACGGCGGATCTGTATGTCGATTACGGAGGCCCGCAGTGACGCTCACATCGCGCTATCGCTTCTCGGCGTCACACCGGCTGGACACGGCCGCGTTAACACCCGAGGAGAACCGTCGGTTGTATGGCAAGTGCAATAATCCGCACGGGCACGGGCATGACTACGTGCTGGAGATCACGGTAGACGGCCCGGTGGACCGTGACGGCCAAGTGGTGAATCGCGAGGCGATGAACACCCTGATTCGCGGTCGCGTCCTGGCCCGGCTGGATCACAAGAACCTTAACGTGGACCTTCCGCAATTCGCGCATACCGTGGCGACAACCGAGAACCTGGCGACGCTGGTGCGTGAAACGCTGGCCGAGCATTGGACTCTGCCGGCCCGTTTGGCGCGGGTGCGAATTTCCGAAACTGGACGCAATAGCTTTGAGTTGGAGGTTCCGAAGGCATGAAAAACAAGGCTGTAGTGAAGGTGATGCCCACGCAAGAGGGCGAAATCGCCGGGCACCTCCGTGAGATGTTGCGATTGCTGGGCGAGAATCCATCGCGCGAGGGCTTGGTGCGCACTCCGGAACGTGCGGAAAAGGCCATGCAATTTCTGACCAGCGGCTACAGCACCAGTCTGGAAGAATTGATCAACGAAGCCGTCTTCAGCGTGAAGGTGGATGAAATGGTGATCGTGAAGGACATCGAGTTCTTCAGCCTGTGTGAACATCACCTGCTGCCCTTCTACGGAAAAGTCCACGTGGCGTATTTGC
>Ga0207687_10002731_pt1 | contig 11952 bp, 10 predicted proteins | sample KBSM54metaG_FD_184399 | JGI IMG/M metagenome (GOLD analysis project Ga0207687, IMG submission 184399) | Miscanthus rhizosphere microbial communities from Kellogg Biological Station, Michigan, USA - KBS M5-4 metaG (SPAdes) (version 2) | ecosystem: Host-associated > Plants > Roots > Rhizosphere >... | reverse complement strand
CCAAGGATTTGTCTTGTATCAGGCGCCCAAGCGCGAAATCACAGCGGTAGCCGTCGGAGCGGATGGCGCGATTTATGCGTCGGGCGCGGGAAATCGAACCACTACGCCAGTTGCGGCGCCTGCCGCTGTCGGCGCGCCGCCGACACCTGCCCCGCAAACGCCCGCACCGCCGGGGACGGTCCAAATCGTGGGACCGGCGCCGATACCGGTGGCGCTCCCCATCCTGTCATCGCAGGCGGTCGCGGGCGGCTCGGAAATTTATCGTATTCAAACCGACGGATATCCGCGCCGGATCTGGAGCCACGCGCAGGACCTGGTATACGCTCTGGCCTTCGACGCGCAGGGACGGCTCTTGGCGGGAACCGGGAATCGGGGCAACCTGTACAGGATCGACAGCGATTATTCCTACACACGTTTGCTGAATGCGGAGCCTACGCAGATCACGGGACTGCTGCGTGCACCGGAAGGCCGCTTATATGCGGTTACTGGGAATATCGGCAAGTTAATCGCGATTGGGCCCGAGCTGGAGCCTGCGGGAACTTTCGAAAGCGATGTTCTCGACGCAGGCGGATTCTCCTACTGGGGACACATTGGGAAACAGCCTGAGGCCGCGGACGGTATTGTCTTTGAAACGCGCTCAGGTAATGTCGGCCGAGCGCAGAGAAACTGGAGCGCTTGGACGCCGCTAAATCTAGGCAGAGTGGCTTCCCCGCCCGCGCGTTTTTTCCAATACCGCGCGACGCTCAACGGCAAGGCCGAATTGTCGGAGATCGGCGTGGCGTATCAGATGAAGAATGTGGCTCCCGTAGTGGCCCAAGTGGAAATTACGCCGCCCAACTATCGCTTTCCCGCTCCCGCCATCCAGACAACGACGACCAACCCTCCGTTGACTCTTCCACCCATCCAGCGGCGCCCCACACCTTCGTCGGCGACTTCCGCGGATGCAGGCGGCACGCCCGCGTTGACGTGGTCCAAGGGACAGATCGGAGCGCGCTGGCTGGCGGAAGACGACAACGGCGACACGCTCCAGTTCAAAGTCGAGATCCGGGGTGTGAATGAGACCGCATGGAAGCTGGCCCGCGACAAGGTTCGCGAACACTACATGAGTTGGGATTCGACGGCCTATCCCGATGGCAAATATATCCTTCGTGTTACGGCATCCGACGCGCCCACAAATCCGCCCGACGAGACTCTTTCGGGATCTCGCGAATCCGATTCCTTTTTGATCGATAACACGCCACCCGAGATCACCTGTTGCAACCTCGCGGGGTCGTCAGTGCAGTTTCACGCCAAGGATGCCCTCACGACGCTGGGCAAGGCGGAGTATTCGGTGAACGGCGGGGACTGGATCATCCTCGAACCGACAACGCGCCTGACGGACTCAGCAGAGCACGACTATCGCGTAACGCTACCCAACCGTCCGCCGGGCGAGGCGACCATTGCGGTTCGGGTGGAAGACACGTATGGGAACCAGGCTGTAGCCAAGACCGTTCTAAAGTAGTCCATCCAGCTCTTCGCCGAGGAAGCTTGAGCGGCAGCAGAATTCACCCCACTAGGTTCAAACTTCAAGGCTTCTACCAAACTAGTCGGGATCACTTCGGTCGTGCTGACCATACCATCCCGCTGAAACCAAATTTGAGTGTTCGTCCCGCCGATATAATGCCCGACGAACTCGGTTCCATTGCGAAGGCGCAGGACGTCGCCTTGGGCGAATCCTGATAGACCACAAACCAACGCGCTCAGTACGAAGGACTTCATAACATACCTCAAACATCTGTTGTCTACAGAGGCGCAAGTACCCGCCGAAACCTGGCGGCGGTGGAGATTATCCGGGCCCCGGCGGGTTTTCCTGCGCCAACGTCGGACCGTTAAGTCCACACACGGTAGCGGCGGCTACCGTACGCTGATCGAGTCCACTTTCACGGTCTGACCATCCATGGTTCCCGACACTGTGGCCGTGGCATTCTTGTTGTCCGGATTGCCCTTCAAGGCAGTCGATGCTTTGGCATTGCCGGATGCGTCCAGTTTGTAGACTTTTCCGTCAGACGTTTGAATCGCGAACGAGGTGGTGGACGCGGTGGCCGCACAGGACGCTAAGTCGCTATTCTGTTTTGCATCCGCAGGGTTCGTCTGGCTTTGGTCGTGACAGGAAGCGTCGATTAGCTTCCCCGTGTAGTTCTCCGCGTAACCCATGGCGGCGCACATGCCGAGCGCGAGCCCGAGTTTAGAAATGGTTCTCATGCAATTTCTTCCTTCTCTTCAAGATCAGCTGACGATCAGCTCGGGTCGGTTCTAGGCAATTGCTGTGCCAAGCGTCGAAGGCCATCTAAGGGCTTTGGTTTAAGCAAGACCGAAAACATGACAGTACTTTTTTCAGAACGCGCCCTGCATGACTGGTAAAAAGGGTCGGTAAGGAGATAAGCACTAATATAGAGTCGATGGGGCACTTGCGGAATCGCCTGATCCTGATTGCGGTGGCGCTGGTACTTGTGCTGACAGGCGGGACCGTTGGTTTCATGTGGATCGAGCACTATCCGCTGTTCGACGCCTTCTACATGACCCTGACGACCGTGACCACGGTTGGGTATGCCGAGATCCGGGGGCTGAGCCACGCAGGACGCGTCTTCAACTCGTTTCTCATCATGTTCGGCGTGACCACGATTTTTCTCGCGGTGGGTGCGATGACCCAGACCCTCATCGAACTGGAACTGAATCAATTCTTCGGAAAGCGGCGTGTGAGAGGCATGATCGACAAACTGGAAGGCCATATTATCCTGTGCGGTTTTGGCCGCGTGGGACGCGGGGCTGCGGAGGAATTGCGAAAGGCGGGAACTCCTTTCGTAGTAATCGATAACAACGACGAACGCGTGGAGCGCGCGATCCGGGCCGGCATGTTGGCCGTGCTCGCCGACGCCAGCCGGGACGAGACTTTGCGGGATGTGGGGATCGAGCGCGCCAAAGGGTTGATCGCCACGCTCGCCTCGGATGCCGACAACCTATTCGTTGTCTTGAGCGCCAAGACGCTGAATCCGAATCTGCAACTTTCCGTGCGAATCGCCGAAGAGTCCTCCGAACAAAAGATGCGGCGTGCAGGCGCGGATTTCGTGTTCGCGCCCTACAACACTACCGGCCATCGCATGGCGCGAGCGATGCTGAAGCCGCACGTATTGCAGTTCCTGGATTTCACAGAGCAGCAGGGCGTGGATGTGGAGATCGAGCAGGTGTTGGTGACCGACCGGAGCACCTTCGCGGGGCGAACATTGGCGGACGTCGATATCCGGTACAAAAGCAGCGTGGTAATTCTGGCCATTCGCAAAGCCAGCGGCGAAATGTACTTCAATCCTTCCTCAGAGGTGAAGATGTCGCCTGGCGATCATCTGATCGCGATGGGGGATGCGAGCAACCTGGAAAAGCTAGGGCAGCTTCTGATGGGAGCAGCCTCTGCATGAAGGTGCTCACAGGCGAGCAAATGCGCGAGGTCGACCGCCTCACCATCGAAGACGGCGTTCCGAGCATCGCATTGATGGAAAACGCTGCCCATCGCGTAGTGGAAGAACTGGTGCGCGAGTTTGACCCGATTGACCGTCAGAGCGTCGTGATCCTGTGCGGCAAAGGCAATAACGGAGGCGACGGGCTGGCCATTGCCCGCCTGCTCCACGAATACAACGTCCAGCGATTACGAATCGTGCTGGCGGCGGATCCGGCGGAATTCACCGGCGACGCGGCGCAAAATCTGAAGCGCATCGTCGAGCTGGGCATTCATCCGGTATTCGACATCCCCGCGAAACTGCGCGAGCGCCGCGAAGTGAACGTCGTCATCGACGCACTGTTGGGGACGGGGCTCAAGGGCCCGCCCGCGGGTCGCACGGCGGAACTGATCGCAGCGACGCGCGAATTCCCACAATCTAGGATCGTGGCGGTCGATTTGCCGTCGGGCCTCGGCGGGGGCGGCGATTGCGTGCGGGCGGATATCACCGTGACGTTCACCGCTCCAAAGGTCGAGCATTATTTGGCGCCCGGCGCGGAAGAGCATGTCGGACGCCTTGTTGTTACCCAAATCGGGAGTCCGCCATGGCTAATTCCCGGGGGTCTCGAAGTTTCAAGTCCGGGTGACTTCCGCCATCTATTCCGGCCACGGAAGCGGCAGTCGAACAAAGGTGATTTCGGTCATGTGCTGGTCGTAGGCGGAGCCCCGGGCAAGTCTGGAGCCGCTGCGATGACCGGTCTCGCAGCCTTACGAGCTGGCGCCGGACTAGTGACGGTCGCGTGCTCCGATTCCGCCCGGCTTGCACCGGAGCTAATGTCTGCTTCGCTCGACAACTTCTCCCTGGAGCGCATGACCGTGCTGGCGGTAGGTCCTGGTTTAGGTGATCGGCGTGGACTTGTTCCCAAACTACTCGAAGCCGCGAGCATTCCCACAGTGATCGACGCGGACGCGCTGAACGCGATCGCAGGTACGGATTTCCGAGGACGCGGCTCGCAAACCGTGCTGACTCCGCATCCCGGTGAAATGGCGCGATTGCTGGGAGTCGAGCGCGTCAGCGAAAATGACCGCCTAAAGGTCGCCCGTACATTCGCACAGGAACGCAATGTCTGCCTGGTCCTCAAGGGCTATCGCACGCTGATCGCGCTACCGGACGGCAACGTCTGGATCAACACCAGCGGCTCGCCGGCCATGGCCACCGGGGGCACTGGCGACATTCTCACTGGCATGATTGCGGGCTTGATCGCGCAATTCCCCGATGAAATCGATACGGCCGTGCGCGCCGCCGTCTGGCTGCACGGACGCGCGGGTCAGCTGGGCGCGGAAGAGCTGACCGAGCAGTGCCTGATTGCTACCGATCTGCTGCACTATCTTCCCAAGGCGATTCGTGAGATCGTTTGAAAGTCGTTCCGAGGAAGAAACGATCGAGCTGGGGCGCCAAATCGCCCGCGAACTGCCCAGACGCGCGATAGTCCTGCTGATCGGCAACCTGGGTGCCGGGAAAACCACGCTAGCTAAGGGCATCCTCAGCGGATTGGGCGCAGCCGAGCCCGACGAGGTCACCAGCCCAACGTTCACGCTGATCCACGAATATGGCGGCGGACGCGCCTATCACATCGATCTGTACCGCCTGGATACGCCGCAGCAAGTGGCCACGCTGGGCCTGGAGGAGATCTTCGATCGCGAGGGAGTGGTCCTGATCGAGTGGGGCGAGAAATTTCCTGAGCTTTTTCCCGCCGGGCGAATCGAAATTCACTTGCGCGCGCTATCGGATTCGATCAGACAAATTTCTATAAATCAATAAGTTACGGACAGGTATTGTCACTCATCGACCGAGTGTGCTAATAATACTACGTGGGCCGCGGCAGTCCTGCCGAGCTCAGTTAACCGAGATTCTCTCTCAAACGCAAAACTCAGATGGAGGTTGAACTATGAACATTCGCCCGCTTTACGACCGGATCGTGGTCAAACGGCTCGAGGAAGAAGCAGACAAGACGGCCGGTGGGTTGTTTATCCCCGATTCCGCCAAGGAAAAACCGCAACAGGGTGAGGTTGTGGCCGTGGGACAGGGCAAGCGCACCGATGATGGAAAGCTGATACCGCTGGATGTCAAAGCCGGCGATCGCATTCTGTTTGGAAAATACTCGGGATCCGACATCAAAGTGGATGGCAACGAGTACATGATCATGCGCGAGGACGAAGTTCTCGGCATTCTGATCGACGCGCCCAAACTGGCCAAGAAGTCGGCTTAAGGATTCTGTAATTCAGGAGACAAAATTATGGCTGCAAAACAAATTGTATATAGCGAGAATTCCCGTCAGGCGATCCTGCGCGGTGTGAATCAACTGGCCGACGCGGTCAAAGTGACGCTCGGTCCCAAAGGCCGCAACGTCGTCCTCGAGAAGAAGTTCGGCGGGCCGACCATTACCAAGGACGGCGTTACCGTAGCCAAGGAAGTGGAACTCAAGGATCCGCTCGAGAACATGGGCGCGCAGATGGTGCGCGAGGTGGCTTCAAAGACCTCCGACATCGCCGGCGACGGCACCACCACCGCCACCATCCTGGCTCAGTGCATCTACCGCGAAGGGGTGAAGAGCGTCGCTGCGGGTGCGAATCCGATGGCCCTGAAGCGCGGCATCGAGAAGGCCGTGGAAGTAGTCGTCGAAGCAGTCAAGAAGTTCTCCAAGCCTGTCAGCGGCGATATGATCGCGCAAGTTGGCACCATCTCCGCCAACGGCGATGAGACCATCGGCAACACCATCGCGGAAGCCATGAAGAAAGTGGGCAAGGATGGCGTCATCACAGTGGAAGAGTCGAAGACCATGTCGACCGAGTTGCAGACCGTCGAAGGTATGCAGTTCGACCGCGGCTACCTCTCTCCGTACTTCATCAGCGACCCGGATCGCATGGAGTGCGTGCTGGAAGATCCCTACATCCTGATCCACGAAAAGAAAATCTCGAACATGAAGGACCTGCTGCCGGTACTGGAGCAGATCGCGCGTTCGGGCAAGCCGCTCTTGGTCATCGCCGAGGAGGTGGAAGGCGAGGCTCTTGCGACGCTGGTTGTTAACAAGCTGCGTGGAACGCTGAATGCCTGCGCGGTAAAGGCTCCCGGCTTCGGCGACCGCCGCAAGGCGATGCTCGAAGACATCGGCATCCTGACGGGCGGCCAGGCCATTTTCGAAGAAACCGGCATCAAGCTGGAAGGCGTCCAATTGAAGGACCTGGGCCGGGCCAAGCGCATCACGGTGGATAAGGACAACACCACCATCATCGACGGCGCAGGCGCGGGCAAGGCCATCGAAGGCCGCATCAAGCAACTGCGCGCACAGATCGACGAGACCACTTCGGATTACGATCGCGAGAAGCTCCAGGAACGCCTGGCGAAGCTTGCGGGCGGCGTTGCAGTGATCAAAGTCGGCGCAGCCACCGAAACCGAAATGAAAGAGAAGAAGGCTCGTGTCGAGGACGCCCTGCATGCGACTCGCGCAGCAGTCGAAGAAGGCATCGTTCCGGGCGGCGGCGTGGCTCTTTTGCGCGCGGCAGCGGCTTTGGAAGGACTCAAGGCGGAGCACGACGAGCAGATCGGCGTCAACATCATCAAGCGTGCATGCGAGGAGCCGGTTCGGCAAATCGTCGGCAACGCCGGTTATGAAGGTGCCATCGTGATCGAGAAGATCCGCGCGAACAAAGACTCCAACTTCGGCTTCAATGCTGCTTCGGCGCAGTATGAGGACCTGGTGAAGAACGGCGTAATCGATCCGACCAAGGTGACGCGGTCGGCATTGCAGAACGCGTCTTCGATCAGCGCACTGATGCTGACCACCGAGGCCATGATCGCGGAGATCCCGGAGAAGAAGGCTGCTCCGATGCCTGGTGGCGAGCACGGCGGTCCCGGCGGGATGGACTACTAAGTCCAGGAGTCAGAAGTCAGTAATCCAGCATGGGCCGCCCGGCAACGGGCGGCCTTTTTTTGTCGAACAAGGGTGAAACGGATCGCTCAATGGAGAGCAGCCCGCCTTTTTACTGCTTTTTTTGCTCCGTTGTTGTTGTTCGCTGCGTAGTGGTGCTTTCAGTTGCGGGAGTCGTCGTACCATCCGGGTTCACCGTAGCGGGCGTTGATTGCTTTGTCTCGGTGTGGGTGGTTGTGCTTTCCGTCTTACTTGCCTGTGGGGTGGGCGTATCCCCGGGAACCACCACGGTGGTCGGAGGGGGACTCTGCTGGCAGCCTGTGAGCATGCCTGCGATCATTAGCGCCAATCCGGGAAGATACAGCTTGTACGAATGCATATCGTGTCCTTTCGTAACTGCACAAATATGCAAGCATCTTTTGGGCCGTTGTCGCTGGAACCCAGTGGATCAGAGCCCGTCCAGCGTATTCGTGTGGCTATTTCTTCACGAACTTCTGTACCGCGCGATTGACGGAATCGGCAACGTAAATTTCGCCCTTGGGGCTAACCGCGATAAAGTGGGCTTCGCCAAACTCGCCCCAGGTACCCGCTGCTCCGGGCTTTCCGACGGCGGCGAGAACTCTTCCGTCCAGATCCAGCTTCAGTAGTTGACCCGCGAATCCATTCACCATGTAGATGTTTTGTTTGCCGATATCCAGCGAGCACGGCAAACCAGCGTACTTTACTTCGCGGATATACTTGCCATCCTGATCGAAAATCTCGATTCGCTGATTCTCGCGGTCGGTCACCCACAGCAAGCCCTTGGCGTCGATGGCGATCCCATGAGCCACATCGAACTTGCCGGGCTCGGTGCCCTTACCGCCCCAAAACTTGATGAATTTGCCGTTCTTGTCGAATTTGAGGACGCCGGGGTTCAGGGTCACGCCACCCCGTCCCGCGCCGGGCGTGTGGCCCTGAGTGATGAACAAGTCGCCGTTCGCGGCGATGGCGATGTCATTTGGCTCATTAAAAAGCTGCGATCCGGCTGGTTCATTCCAATCACCGGCCTTGCCCTTAGTGCCCAGCGTGAGAAGGACCTGCCCGTCGTGATTCAGCTTCATGACGGTGTGTGCACCGACGTCGGTGGCCCAGATGTTACCGTCCTTATCGATGCGGATGCCGTGGCTTCGCGTGAACAAGCCGTCTCCGAAAGCGCGGACGAATTTGCCGTTCTCATCGAACTCGGTGAGCGGCTTGGTGCCGCGGCTTAGGACATATAGATGACCCTTCGAATCGAAGGCCACATCCGACGACGCTCCCATTGCTGCCGCGTCGGGCACGGGAAGCGGGTCCGCCACCGCCACATAGTCTAAGAGCGGCGCTTCCTGGGGCACCAGCAACGCTGGATTCGAAGGCCGCTGGGCGAGCATGGAACTTGCGCATGCCAGACCGATTCCAAAAATAACTGCAAATCGCTTCATGTTTTGTCCTTTAGTTCCCACTCAAGCCGCCGGGCCAGGGGGAATTCGTATGATATGGCGCGGTGGTCCCGACCATTTCTACCCGCCGACTCTTGCCGTTTTCGATCAGAAAGGCTTCCGTCACCAGGATGCTCGAAGGCCGGTTGAAGCCCTTAAACTCGTAGGGTCTGCCATCTGAGAGGATACCTTTATTGACGGTCCCCTGGTCAAACACGACCTGAGACCAGACCACGCCGCGCTCGCGGTCGACCACAGGATAACCGCGGCCGTGGATGTTCCGCACCACAAAATAATAGCCGAGTTTGAATTGCGCCATGCAGTCCATGGCAAAAGCGTCGATGCCGTCAGCCGGAGCAGGTGAACGTGTAGGAGCCTTCGCGGTGAGACTGCCGTTTTCGATGCGCGAGCAATCGTTGGTGAAGGGGTAGGTGCCCGTACCGTTGATTCCCTTGCCGTCGTTATGCTGGAGGCCGGTGAAGTAACTGTCGGCGACCGCGATCAATTCCTGGCGAGACATCTGTTGAGCCGGGGGAATCGACCTGAACCAGAAGTCTTCGGGTTTGTGAGGAGCATCCATTTCGGCGATGTTGTTCGGGCCTCCGCCTCCGGGCCTGAAGTAAACGCTTTCGATTTCGGTGACGCGCCCCAGTTCGACACGGAATCGCAAGCTCATGAGCAGCGGGCCGCCCGCCTCACGCATGGTTCCCATGTAAGCCACCTGGCCGAACTCCGGATCGGCCCAGATGTGCGTGTACTTGCCCCGGCCGTCCACGGTCTTCCAGAACCCATCGCCCAAGTCGATCACTTGACTGTTCTCGGTGTACTTGACGTCTTTCGAAAGCGGAAGGCGCTTCGGATCGTGCGCCACTAGCGCGGCCAGATACTGGTCGACCAGATTCTCGAGACACGCACGGTTGCAGTTGAGGGGAATGGGTCCGGTTGCGGCTTCCACATGGGGTGCGAAATAGCCCGTGCACAAGGCAGCCGCGACAATCGCAACAGTGCCGGCCGCTACCAACGTAGAGCGCATGGGATATTCTCCTATCCTCGGTGGTCTTAGAGATTCTATCGCTGAACAGGCGCAATGACCAGCGGCTGCTGTTTTTAAACGCGCTTCAGCGCAGTTTGAAACAATAGAAGAGTGGCGAAACTCTCCAAACCCATCCCCTTTTTGCTGCTGGGAGCATTTCGCCTGTTTGGGCAGATGAACACCGGGGAAATCGCCGGCAGCGTGCAGGACGCTCTGGGAGGGGCGTTACCTGGCGCGACGGTGGTCGCCGAACAGGCCCAGACCGGGCACAAGTTCACCACAATCACCAACGGATCTGGCCAGTATCTGCTGACCCAGCTCCCCATCGGCACATACTCCCTGAAGATCAATGCGCAGAATTTCAAACAGTCCGTGATTTCTAACATCGAGGTGCATATCGGTGACAGCCTTCGGCACGACATCACGATTCAAATCGGCGATGCCAATGAAACGGTGGTGGTGGAGGCCGACAGCGGCACTGTCCAACCGGAGTCGGCTGAAATCAAGGATGTCATCCAGAGCCGGCAGATCGTCAACTTGCCCCTGAAGACCCGCCAGTTTCTGGATCTGGCAATGTTGAGCCAGGGGGTGGTGCGGCCTCCTGGTGGCACTCGCGGCGACGCCATGCAACAAGCCGGAACGCTGGTCAACGTTCTGGGCCAGCGCAGCGGGCACAATCTTTATCTGATCGATGGCGCGACGGTGACCGATGAGCACTTCAACAACATGGTGGTCGCGCCGTCCATCGACTCGATTAGCGAATTCAACATTCAGAAGACTTCCTACGCTCCCGAGTTCGGTGGCAAGTCCGGAGCGGTGATCAATGTGGTCACCAAGTCCGGATCGAATGAACTCCACGGCAGCCTGTTCGAATTCGTTCGCAACGATGTTTTTGACGCGAAGAATTTTTTCGACTCGCAAACCGCGCCCATTCCGCCTTTCCGCCAGAACCAATTCGGCGGAAGCCTGGGCGGTCCCGTGATCAAGAATCGAACGTTCTTCTTCGTCGACTACGAAGGCCAGCGAGTCCGGAAATCTCTTACGAGCACATTCTCAGTTCCCACGGATGCGATGCGGACCGGCGATTTCTCGGGGTCGCCGCTGGTCTATGATCCTACCAGCCATCAGCCGTTTCCGGGCAACCGCATTCCCCTTCAGGATCTCGACTCTGTATCCACCGCGCTGCTGATAAACATTCCGCATGCGAACCTACCGGGAATCGCCCAGAACCTCCTCACTTCAGGAAGCCAGCGCCTCAATAACAACAATGCCAGCGCGAAACTGGATCACCAGTTTTCCGCGAACAATACCGCCTTTGCGAGATTTTCGCTGTTCGATGCGCGCCAGTTCGACCCGTTTGGATCAGGAGTCTTGCAAGAGAGCCTCCTGCCGGGGTTCGGGCGCAACCTGAGCACTCATACTTTGAACGGCGTGGCCGGATGGACGCACGTTTTCTCTCCTGAGTTCCTGAATGAGGCGCGATTCGCATTTCTAACCGTGGCCGGCGGGCAAACCAGTCCAAATGCCGGGAATCTGTTCGCCGCCCAGACAGGCTTGCAGGGCGTGACCACCAACCCGCTGGATATGGGTTTTCCGCAAGTGTCCTTCGGCGGACAATTCACCACCATGGGCGATCCGGCGCTCTTCACGTTTCGCAACAACCGCGATTTCGAGTTCTTCGATAACGTCAGCCTCCACTGGCGATCGCACAATATTAAGTTCGGCGCCTATCTAATGCACTACGATTTGCGACCGGTGAATCCGAACGGCGCTCGCGGTATTTTTTCGTTCACTCCGCGATTCACATCCTCGGCGGCAGGATTAGGGGACGGGAACGCTTTCGCCGACTTTCTACTGGGCGATCCAACCACCGCGCAGGTGGGTTTGGGCCGCGCCGCCATGGACGCCAACGCCAATTGGGGACATTTCTACATTCAGGATAGTTGGCAAGTGACACGCAATCTGAAACTCGACTTCGGCCTGCGTTACGAATACAACCAGAACATGACGGACGCGAATAATCAGATGTCGGCGATCGACGCTTCTGTGCCCGGCGGACGTTTTGTC